>Ga0209347_1002461_pt1 | contig 24542 bp, 25 predicted proteins | sample AutmiccommuBRH23_FD_187382 | JGI IMG/M metagenome (GOLD analysis project Ga0209347, IMG submission 187382) | Deep subsurface microbial communities from Mt. Terri, Switzerland - Autotrophic microbial communities BRH/23 (SPAdes) (version 2) | ecosystem: Environmental > Aquatic > Deep subsurface >...
CAGGAACTCGCGGACGGGCGGGGCGGCGGCCGTCGTCGTCAGGACGACCGTGGGGCGGGCGTCGGCGAGCACCGCTTCGAGCCGCTCGGCGTGGCCGGGCAGTTCGGGCGCGAACAGCGGCACCGCGATCGCGCCCGCCTGAATGGCGGCGAAGAACCCGACGACGTAGTCGACGCCCTGCGGCGTGAGGATCGCCACCCGGTCGCCGGGCCGGGTGACCTGCTGCAGGCGCGCACCGACCGCCCGCAGCCGTTCCCCCATCTGCCTCCAGCTGAGCTCGACGGTGCACTCCCGATCGAAGTCGAGGTAGCGGTAGGCAGGGCCGTCACCGAGTTCGGCGATGTTGCGGTCCAGGAACGAGGTCAGCGTGAGACCGTCGGGTATCGCGATGCCGCCATCGCGATCGAGGTAGTACTCGATGTTCATCTCGGCCGTGCCGGCGGCGACCAGGCCCGCTTCCCGGTTCATAAGACGATTCTAAGAGCACGGGGCAAGAAATCGCGGCACCTTTTGCCCGCGCGCCGGATGGTGTCGCCGCTCGATCGGCCGCGACTGGAGGCCGTCGGTTCACCCGGATATGGCACTCTTGGCTTTGCCAGCCACCCGATCCACTGCCCGAGACAAGGGGACCATGGCCGCCAAATCGCCCGAAACCTCCAGGTACACGGAGACCGAGCGCAAATTCGAGGTCGTCGAATCCACCGTGGCACCCTCGTTCGACGGCCTGTCGTCGGTGGCCCGCGTCGAGAGGTCACCGTCACAACAACTCGACGCTGTCTACTTCGACACACCTGGCCGCGATCTGGCCCGGCATCGCATCACGCTGCGGCGCCGCACCGGTGGGGCGGACGCCGGCTGGCACCTCAAGCTGCCCGCCGGTCCCGACACGCGGACCGAGGTGCGCGCGCCGTTGGAGGCCGACGCACCCGCCGACCTCGACGCCGCGGTGGTTCCGGAGGGCCTGCGCGATGTGGTGCTCGCGATCGTGCGCGACCGGCCGCTGGCCCCGGTGGCGCGCATCAGCACGTCGCGAACCGTCGAGATGCTCTACGGGCCGCAGGGGTCGGCGGTGGCCGAGTTCTGCGACGACCAGGTCACCGCGAGCGCCGAGGGCGGCGAGGAGCAGCGCTGGCGCGAATGGGAGCTGGAGCTGGCCGAGGGAGTGACCGGCCAGGACCTGTTCGACCGGCTGTCCAACCGGCTGCTGGATGCGGGGGCGCTGCCCGCCGGGCACGGGTCGAAACTGGCGCGGGTCCTCGAGTCGAGCGGGCCCGCCCCGGACACCGCCGAGGTGTCTTCCGATCCGGTTCACCGGGCGGTGGCCGCGAACGTCGAAGAACTGCTGGAGTGGGACCGCGCGGTGCGGTCGGACGTCTACGACTCGGTCCATCAGATGCGGGTGCTGACCCGCAAGATCCGTAGCCTGCTGCAGTCCTCGGAAGGGTCGTTCGGCATCGCCGACGACGAGTGGATCCTCGACGAACTGCGCGAGCTGGCCGGCGTTCTGGGCGTGGCGCGCGATGCCGAGGTGCTCGCCGAACGATACGAGCGCGCGTTGGACGAGCTGCCGGAGTCCAACGTCCGTGGCCCGGTGCGGGACCGGCTCGTCGATGGCGCCAAGAAGCGCTACCAGAACGGCTGGCGGCGGTCACTGACCGCGATGCGCTCGCCGCGCTATTTCCGGCTGCTCGACGCGCTGGAAGCGCTGGTGGCCGCCGAACCTCCCCCGCCGTCGCCCGGTGAGCAGCCTGCACAGGTCACGATCGACTCGGCCTACAAGCGGATCCGTAAGGCGGCCAAGGCCGCCCACGCCGCCGCCGAGGATCCCGACGTCGACAACGACGAGGCGCTGCACCGGATCCGCAAACGCGCCAAGCAGCTTCGCTACACCGCCGCCGCGACCGGTGCGACCAAGGTCGCAGACCGCGCCAAGACGATCCAGACCCTCCTGGGCGATCACCAGGACAGCGTCGTCAGCCGCTCACACCTGAGCCGGCAGGCCGAGCTGGCGCACGCCGCGGGCGAGGACACCTTCACCTACGGGCTGCTGTATCAGCAGGAGAACGATCTCGCGCTGCGATGCGAGGAGCAGATCGACGAGGCCTTGGCGAAGCTGGACAAAGCGGTGCGCAAGTCCTGACGGACCCGACGGCGCCGTGGAGGGCGGATGAGCTGGCCTGTAAGCCGGATTCTGTTCCTCGTCGCCGCGAAACGCGGCAGCGAGGCGGCGACCATCCATCTGGACACACCGTCACCGGGTGCCTCGAGCGGCCTACCCGCAGGCTCGGGCGAGCAGCCCTCGAGCGCCTGCGCTGCCACGCCCCCCACGTGACATTCTTGGCCTTGCTTCGGGTGGGGTTTACCTAGCCGCACCGGTCACCCGGCGCGCTGGTGCGCTCTTACCGCACCGTTTCACCCTTACCACCCCCATCGCCCGAAGGCTCCGGTGGTGGCGGTCTGATTTCTGTGGCACTTTCCCGCGAGTCAACTCGGATTGCCGTTAGCAATCACCCTGCTCTGTGAAGTCCGGACTTTCCTCGAACCATCCTCGACCGTATCCCCCATCGGGCCGGTAGATGATCCGCGGCCGCCCAGCCAGCTCATCCGCCCTAACAACGTAATGCGTGAGGCGCCGATTCCGGTAACACGGTGCTGCACGGGGCCATACTTGGACCATGACGCAGGCTCCCCCGGCCCGCTATCTGATGCGGGCCAAGGATCTGGTCGACGCCCGCTACTCCGAGCCGATCACCGTCGACGACCTCGCGGCGGCCGCCGGGCTGTCGAGGGCGCACTTCAGCCGGATGTTCACCAAGACCTTCGGCGAGTCACCGCGGGCCTACCTGCAGACCCGGCGCCTCGAGCGGGCCGCGTCGCTGCTCCGCCACACCGACCGCTCGGTGGCCGACATCTGCGTGATGGTCGGGTTGCAGAGCGTCGGCTCCTTCACGACCAGTTTCGCCCGGGTGTACGGGCTCCCGCCCGCGGCCTACCGCGCGTCGATGCCGCCGGCAGCCGTCCATGCCCGCATCCCCGGTTGCATCCTGCGTCGCGACACCCGGCCCCGCGCCGACAGCCGGGTCACCAACACAGCACACGGGGAGAAGACGGGCCCGCGAGCGCGACCGTAACGTCGTTTGCATGATCAAGATCGCAAGCGCCCACCTGTGGGTTCACGACCAGGAAGTCGCGTTGAAGTACTGGACCGAGAAGGTCGGCATGGAAGTGCGCCAGGATGTTTCGCTCCCCGACGTCGACGGCATCTTCCGCTGGCTGACCGTCGGACCTCCCGGCCAGGACGACGTCTCGATCGTCCTGATGGCGGTGCCGGGCGAGCCGGTGATGGACGACGCCACCAGGAAGCAGGTTCTCGACCTCACCGCGAAAGGCTTCGCAGGCACCGTGTTCCTCACCACCGAGGACTGCCGCGCGACCTACGAAAAGCTCACGGCGCGCGGTGTGGAGTTCGCCGAGGAGCCCCACGAGATGCCCTACGGCATCGACTGCGGATTCCGGGATCCGTCGGGCAACAGCGTGCGCCTCACCCAGTTGGCGGAGGTCCCGGCCACCTTCGGCTAGGCGGTCGGACCGAGCAGTTCGGGCTATGGCGCTCCCGGATTCAGTGGAACGGAAAGAAGACCGGCACCAGGACCGGGGTCGCCACCAGCACGAACAGCGTCAGAAGCGCACCCAGGCGCGCGAAGTCGGTGTATCGATAGCCGCCCATGGCCCACACCATGGTGTTGGTTTGATAACCGATGGGCGTCAGGAACGACAGGGTGGCACCGAAGATCACGACCACGGCGAAGGGCATCGGGTTCGCACCGGCCTGCTCGGCGACCGCGATCGCGATGGGGAACATGAGCGCGGCCGCGGCCGTGTTGGAAATGACTTCGGTGACAAGCATTGTGGCCGCGAGAACGGCGACCAGCAGGCCGTAGTCCCCGAGCGGGGCAGCGGAGGTCACCACCAGATTCGCCAACGAGGCGGCGAGACCGCTCTGCTCGACCGCCATCCCGAGGCCGAAGCTGGTTGCCATGAGCAAGAGAACGTTGGCGTCGATGAAACGCCGCGCATCTCGCACGGTCACGATCCTTGCCACGATCAGCCCGAACGCGATGAGCAGCGACACCTGCAACAAATCCAGCAGGCCGGTCCCGGCGAGCAGGATCAGCGCGGCGATTACCAGCTCGACGGTTCTGGCGTGCTCACGCCGAATGGGCCTGTCCTGATTGAGCGGAGACACCACGGCGAAGTCGCGGTGCTCCCGGTATCGCTGGTGGAAGTCGGGTCCCGCCAGAACCAGGAGGACGTCGCCCGCACGCAGGCGGACATCGCCGAGTTTGCCCTTGAGTTGCTCGCTCGCACGATGAATGGCGACCACCGCAGAGCCGTAGCGGCGGCGGAACCCCGACGCTTTGAGACTTGTTCCGATGAGCGGCGATCCGGCGCCGATCACCGCCTCGACGAACTGGCGCTGCGGATTGCGCGCGAGATCGTCGAAGTGGCGCGCCTCGGCCGAGATGAGGCCCGACATCCGCTGCAGGTCGAGCACCCTCGCCAGGTTTCCGACGAAAACCAGCCGATCCCCGGCGGTCAACGGCTCATCCGGTCCGACGGCGGCGATGACCTTGTCCGCGCGTTCGACTTCCACCAGGAACACTCCGTCGAGATTGCGCAAGCCCGCCTCGGCGACGGTGGAGCCGGCGAGCGCGCTGTTCACGGCGATCGTCATCTCCACGGTGAATTCGCGTTCGGTACCCGCGAGGGCTTCGCCCGGTGTGGCACGGTCTTTGAGCAGCCGGGGCCCGAGAAGCACCATCAGCAACACGCACCCGACCATGAGCGGGAAGCCGATGCCGAAGATCGCGAAGACGCTCAGTCGGCCCAGGCCCGCCTTGTCGATGAGGTCGTTGACGAAGAGATTGACCGACGTGCCGATCATCGTCATCGACCCGCCGAGAATCACCGCATAGCTCAGCGGCATCAGATACAGCGACGGCGAACGGCCCGTGCGCCGACACCACCGGACCACCCGCGGAGCCAGCATCGCCACCAGCGGGGTGTTCGCGATGAAGGCCGAGACCGCCGCCGACGGCCCGCACACCCGGAGCAACTCACCCCGGGGTCGACTGCGGGTCGCCCCACCCAGGATCTTCGACGTCGCGCCCTCGAATGCTCCGGTGATGTCGGCGGCTCCGGCCAGCACATACAGTGCGGCCACGATCGCCAGCGATTCATTTGCCATGCCGGCCAGCAACTGGTCCTGGTCGATGACGCCCAAGACGTACAGCGAAAGCACGGCGCCGCCCATGACCAGAATCGGGCTGAAACGATCGAGAATGAGCAAGCCGACAGTGGCGACCACCACCGCGAGGGTGATCCAGGCATCTGTCGTCACTTACACCCCTAGCCAATCAGCCCAGCGACGGCCGCGTACGCGATCCGCCCTGTGCGCACCCCCTGCGTGTGCTCTGACACCGTAGCGTGAACAAACAACCGAATCGGGGGCGGCGCGAGGACTGTTCGCACAACGGCGGATCCAGCCTTCAGTTAGCTGGCCGCATCGGCGGGGGTGTTCACACCGGCGGTGCGGCCGACACCCGCCGCAGCACGATCAGGTTGTCCACCAGGACGCCGGCCTGCCCGTCCGGGCCGACCGCGTCGCGTTCGACGGATCCGACGTGCACCCGCTCCCACTGCCGATCTCCGAGGTCGATCGTGGCGAGCACCTCCTCGACGGTCGGGAACACGTGGTCGCGGACGTGCTGCGCCCAGGGCGGCGCGGCGCCGTGATCCACGACGATCAGCACCCCACCGGGTGCGACGGCGCCCGCGGCGGCGGCGAAGATCCGTTCCCGGTCGAGATGGACCATCGACTGCAGGAACTGCGCCGAGACCAGATCGAAGCTGCCCTCGGGAAAGGCCTGCGACAGGTCCGTCTGCACGAAGCTCACCCGGTCGGTCAGCCCGCGCGCTTCGGCCTCGGCGGCCGCGCGTCCCAGCGCGGTGTCGGAGATGTCGACACCCAGCACCTTCCAACCGTGTTCGGCAAGCCAGAGGCTGTCGCCACCCTCGCCGCAGCCCAGGTCGAGTGCCCGCCCTGGCGGCAACGGTGCGGCGACCCTTTCCAGATGGGCGTTGACCCGTCCACTCCAGATCCGGTCCCGCTCGGCGTACCGGTCCTCCCAGTGCTGTTTGACCTCAGATGTCGCCATTTCTCTCCTCCATCAGACTGTGAACCATCGACGTTGCCGCCCCCGACCCGGCCGCGATCGCGGCCGCCACCTGGGGCATCTGCGTGCACACATCTCCCGCGGCGAACACGCCGGGCACCGATGTCCGATACAGCGCATCGACCCCGACCGCTTCTACCGAAACCGGGCCTGCCGCAACGAACGTCACGCCCAGCTGAGCGGCCAGGTCGGTGCGTTGATGAAGCGTCGTGGCCACCAGCAGCCCGCGCCGCGGCAGCCGGGCTCCGTCAGCGAACACCACTGCGCTCAATTCCCCGCGCTCGGAGGCCAATTCAGCGACTCGGCGGTCATCGACGGCGATCCCCACGGCGTCCAGCCGAGCCCGTTGCCCGGCCTCCAGGCCGCCGCCGGTCAGCAGCACCACGTCGTCGCTCCACTCGTGGAGCAACAGCGCCATGTGCACCGCTCGATCCCCCTCGGCCAGCACCGCCAGGGGCTGGTCGCGGACCTCCCACCCGTGACAGAACGGACAGTGGAACACCGAGTCGCCCCAGATCTCGGCCAGACCCGGCAAGGCCGGCGGTCGGTACTCCATGCCCATCGCGAGCAGCACCCGCTTCACCCGCTCACGGGTGCCGTCGGCGAGTTCGACCTGGAATCCTGTGAGGCCGTGGAGTTCTCGACGTGGACACCACACTGGTTCGGTGTCGTCGACACTCCGGTGGAGGCGATTGCCCTGTTCGGCGCGCACGGCGAACGAGCGCACCTGCACACCTGATCACAGATATGCGGTCTGATTGACCAGCCGTACCGAGGCGGCCCCGTCGGGATAGAACTCCGCGATCGACAGCGACGCCAGGTCGAGGTGGAGTCGATACAGGATCGCCGGACCGGCGTCGAGTGCGGTCCGCAGCAAGGTCTTGATCGGTGTCACGTGCGACACGACGAGCACCGTATCGCCCGCGTGCTCGGCGATCATCCGGTGCAGCGCACTTCGCACCCGCACGGCGACGGCGTCGAAGCTCTCGCCACCCGGCGGCGGCACCGAGGTGTCCCGCAACCAGCTCAGGTGCAGGTCGGGGTCGCGTTCGGCGGCCTCGCTGAAGGTGAGTCCTTCCCACGCACCGAAATCCGTCTCGATCAGGTCGTCGTCGACGATCACGTCGAGGCCGAGTTCCTTCGCAGCGGCCGAGGCGGTGTCGTAGGCCCTCTGCAACGGGGACGAGACGACGGCGGCAATCCCACCCCTCTGGGCGAGATACTGGGCGGCCGCGCCCGCCTGTCGTCGTCCGAGGTCGGTCAGCGCGGGGTTGCCCCGACCCGAGTAGCGGCGCTGCACCGACAGGTCGGTCTGTCCGTGCCGCAGAAGGAGGAACCGGGTCGGAGCACCCTTGGCCCCGGTCCAGCCCGCCGGATTGGTCACGACTTCAGCGGATTTCGGCGGCGCCTCCTCCCCCACCGCTGCCGTCGGCGGCTCGCCGCCCCGCTCCATTTCGGCGGCGGCGTCCATGGCCTCGTTGGCCAGCGCGTCGGCATGGCTGTTGTCAGCTCGGGGAATCCACGCGTAGCTGATCCGACCGAAGTTGCGCGCGAGATCTTTCGCCTGCTGATGCAGCACCGCGAGGTCGGGATGCTTGACCCGCCAGCGACCCGCCATCTGCTCCACCACCAGCTTGGAGTCCATGTAGACCTCGACCTCGGTCGCACCGATGCCTGCCGCTTCCTCCAACCCCGCGATCAACCCGCGGTACTCGGCGACATTGTTGGTGGCCCGGCCGATCGCCGACCTGGCCTCGGCGAGAACCACACCGCGATCAGCCGACCACACCACCGCGCCGTAGCCTGCGGGACCCGGGTTGCCGCGGGCTCCCCCGTCGGCCTCGATCACTACCTTCACGCCTGAGAACCTTTGACCCGCAACAGAATTGCTGAACACTCCGGACAACGCAGCACCTCGTCGTCGGCCGCGGCGGCGATGCGCGCCAACTCGCCCTTGTCGATCTCGATCCGGCACGCGCCGCAACGCCGACCCTGCAGCAGCCCCGCTCCCACGCCGCCACGTGCGCGTTGCCGCTCGTAGAGCGTGACCAACCCGTCGTCGATGCTCGCGGCGAGATCGTCGCGATGCGAGAGGGATTGGTGCAGCTGCTGGGCCAGCTGCGTGCGGGCGTCGTCACAGGCCCTCTGGGCGTCGCTCAGCGTGCTCTGCAGCAGATCGATCTCGGCCAGTACACGATCCTGATCGGCCGCGAGCTCTTCACGCCGTTCCATCACCTCCAGCAGCGAGTCCTCCAGGCTGGCCTGGCGCCGCTGCAGGGTGTCGAGTTCGTGCTGCAGCTCGGTGAGCTGCTTGGCGTCGACCGTTCCACCGTCGAGCAGCGAGCGATCGCGGTCCTCCCGCTGACGCACGCTGTCGATCTCGGACTCGAACTTCGCGACCTGGGCATCGATGTCGGCGAGTGCCAGCTGCAGCGCAGCCACCCGATCGTTGGCCTCGTGGTGTCCGGCCTGCGCCTCTTGCAGCGCCTGCTGTTCGGTCAGATGCTTCGTCCGGTGCTCGATCCTGGCGATCTCGGCGTCGAGCTCGGCCAACTCGAGCAACGACCGCTGCTGGGACACTTCAGCTTTCATGTTCAGCTTCCCTCGACATTCCATGGATCGGTGCGCACGTCGGACACCGTGACCGGCAGCGACGCACCGAAGTGATCGTTCAGAAGCCGGGCCGCCTGGTGGCACCACGGGTACTCGCTGGCCCAGTGCGCGACGTCGACGAGCGCCACGTCCGAGACCCGGCTGTGCTCGTCGGCCGGATGGTGGCGCAGGTCGGCGGTGACGTAGGCCTGCACGCCGGCGGCCGCGACCTCGGCCAGCAGCGAGTCGCCCGCACCGCCGCACAGCGCAACCCGCGAGACCGGCGCCGTGGGATCGCCGCTGGCGCGCACCCCCCACGAGGTGGCCGGGAGCGCACCACGGACTCGGGATACGAACGCCGCCAACGGTTCCGGGTTCGGCAGTGTCGCGATGCGGCCCAGGCCCACATCAGCGGGAATCGGCTGCAACGCCAGGATGTCGAACGCGGGTTCCTCGTACGGATGAGCGCTCCGCAGGCCGGCCAACACCGCGGCCCGCGAAGACGCCGGGGCCACCATCTCGACCCTGTCCTCGGCAACCTGCTCGACGGCGCCCACGGTGCCGATCGTCGGGGTCGCCCCCTCGTGCGGCAGGAACTGTCCGGTACCGGCGACGCTCCAGCTGCACTGGGAGTAGTCGCCGATCTGTCCCGCCCCTGCCGAGAACATCGCACTGCGGACCGCCGCGGCGGTCTCGGGGTCCTCCGACGGGACGAACACCGCCCATTTGTCCAGGGCCGGGCCCGACGGCACCGGCGAGAGCACGTCGGTCACCTCGAGCCCCAGCGCGGCGGCCAACGCGTCGGACACTCCGGGGGCTGCGCTGTCGGCGTTGGTGTGCGCGGTGAACAGCGCTCGCCCGGTCCGGATCAACGAGTGGATCAGGGCTCCCTTGGCAGTGTCGGCCGACACCGAGTCCACGCCGCGGAGCAGCAGCGGATGGTGGGCGAGGAGGAGGCCTCGGGCAGGGACCTGCGCCACCACCGACGGGGTCGCGTCGACGGCGACCGTCACCGCCTCGACGATCTCCGACGGGTCCCCGCACACCAACCCGACCGAGTCCCAACCCTGCGCGAGCGCAGGGGGGTAGGCCACGTCGAGGACCTCGATGATGTCCGCGAGCCGGACCGTCATCGCATCCCCCTCCACTGCCTGGGTTGACTTGCCACATCCCGACACTAGTGCGCGGGTCGAGGCGCTCCCCCCATCGCGTGCACGCCGGCCGTGACCGATTGGGAACACCGCCGCCGATTCAGGGACAATGGAGCCGTGACGAACACGCTGGACAGCACCAGGGGCTCCGCGCGGGCCAGCCGCGACGATCTGGTGATTTTTGATCTGGACGGCACCCTGACCGACTCGGCCGAGGGCATCGTCGCCAGCTTCCGTCACGCGCTGCAGACCGTCGGAGCCGCCGTCCCGGACGGTGACCTGGCCAGCCGGATCGTCGGCCCGCCGATGCACGTCACACTTCGCGAGATGGGCCTCGGCGAACACGCCGACGCGGCGATCGCCGCCTACCGCGCCGACTACACCAGCCGTGGCTGGTCGATGAATCGTCTCTTTGCCGGGATCCCCGCATTGCTCGCCGACCTGCAGAGCTGCGGGGCACGCCTGGCCGTGGCCACGTCCAAGGCGGAGCCGACCGCGCGGCGGATCCTCGCCCACTTCGGCCTCGACACCTGCTTCGAGGTGATCGCCGGGGCCAGCGTCGACGGCACCCGCGCATCCAAGGCTGACGTGCTGGCCCATGCGCTCGCCCAACTGGCTCCGCTGCCGGAGCGTGTCGTGATGGTCGGAGACCGTTCTCATGACGTCGAGGGCGCCGCCGTGCACGGCATCGACACGATCGTCGTCGGCTGGGGTTACGGGCGGGACGACTTCACCGATACCGACCGCCGCGGCGATGGTTTCGCCCGCGGCCCCGTGCACGTCGCCAGTGTCGCCGACCTGCGGGAGGTGCTCGGTGCCTGATGTCGCCGGCCGACCGGCTCCGGTGCCTGATGTCGCCGGCGGCCCGGCTCCGGTGCCTGATGTCGCCGGCGGCCTGGTGCTGCACGTCACCTTCATCTGCTCGGGCAACATCTGCCGCAGCCCGATAGCGGAGAAGATGTTCGCCCACCAGCTCAGGGAGCGGGGATTGGGCGACGTCGTGCGCGTCACGAGCGCGGGTACCGGCGGCTGGCACGAGGGTGAGCCCGCAGATCGACGGGCCGGTCATGTGCTGCGCGCACACGGCTATCCCTCGGAACACCGCGCCGCCCAGATGGACGACGACCACCTGTCGGCCGATCTCGTGGTGGCGCTGGGGCGCAACCACCTCCGGATGCTGCAGCACATGGGGGTGCCGGCCGAGCGGTTGCGGATGCTGCGGTCGTTCGATCCGAAGTCGGGTGCGCACGCCCTCGACGTCGAAGACCCCTACTACGGCACCCAGGACGACTTCGAGGACGTGTTCGCGGTGATCGACGCGGCGCTGCCCGGGCTGCACAGCTGGGTGGACGAGCACCTGGGCGAGCGGATGCGGGTCAGCTGATGGTGCGCCGGTGGGCCTTCCTGTTGCGGCCGCAGTGGCTGGCGCTGTACGTGGTGGTGATCGCGTTCGCCTACCTGTGTTTCACCGTGCTGGCACCGTGGCAGCTGGGCAAGAACACCAAGACCACGCGTGAGAACGCCCAGATCGCTCGCTCGCTCGACGCGGATCCCGTTCCGGTGACCTCGGTCCTGCCGGATCAGGCTTCGGCCGCGCCCGACGAGCAGTGGCAGCGCGTGACGGCCACCGGCCGCTACCTGCCCGATGCCCAGGTCCTGGCCAGGTTGCGGCTCATCGACGGGGATCCGGCGTTCGAGGTGCTGGTGCCGTTCGCGGTGGACGGCGGCCCCACCGTGCTCGTCGACCGCGGCTACGTGCGTCCCGTGGCGGGTTCACAGGTGCCGCCCATCGATCCGCCCCCGGCGGGCACGGTCACCATCACCGCCCGGCTGCGCGACCCCGAAGCCGTCGCCCGGGACAGGGACCCGTTCCAGGCGGACGGCACGCAGCAGGTCTACTCGATCAACACCGGCCAGATCGCCACGCTGACCGGGGTTCCGCTGGCGGGCTCCTACCTGCAACTGGTCGACGATCAACCCGGGGGTCTCGGCGTCATCCCGCTCCCCCACCTGGACTCCGGGCCCTTCCTGTCCTACGGCATCCAGTGGATCGCGTTCGGCATCCTGGCGCCGGCCGGCGTCGGATACTTCGTGTTCTCCGAACTGCGGGTGCGACGACGGGAGAAGGCGGCAGGCGAGGAGGCCGTGCCGCTCACCGCCGAGGAGAAACTCGCCGACCGCTACGGAAGGCGACGCTGACGGCCACCGCCGCCGCAACCAGTTGAACGGCACGCGACAAGCGCACCGCGCGCGCAAGGTCACCGACCTCGGGATCGCGGCCGTCACCGAGCGTCGGGCGGATCTCCAACTCGTGGGCGTACTGGGTGGGTCCGCCGAGCCGAACCCCCAACGCTCCGGCGAACGACGCCTCCGCGACCCCGGCGTTCGGGCTGGGGTGCTTGCCGGCGTCACGTCGCCACGCCCGCGTCGCGGCCACCGGCGACCCGCCGACGACGGGTGCGCACAACACGACCAGCGCGCCCGTCAACCGGGCACCAGCGAGGTTGATGAGGTCGTCGAAACGGGCTGCCGCCCAACCGAACCGGGCGTAGCGCGGCGAGCGGTTGCCGATCATCGCGTCGAGGGTGTTGGCCGCGCGGTAGACCAGTACCGCCGGGGTGCCACCGAGCGCCGCCCATACCAGCGGGCCGACCTGGGCGTCGGAGGTGTTCTCGGCGATCGACTCCAGTGCCGCGCGGGTCAGACGGGCGCGGTCGAGCACTGCGGGATCACGTCCGCACAGGGACGGCAGCAGCCCGCGGGCACCGGCGATGTCGTCGGCCCGCAGCAGACTGACCATCTGTTCGCCGGTCCGGCACAGCGACGTCCCTCCCAGCGCGACGAACGTCGCCACCGCAACACATGCCCCCTCACGCACCACGCCGCGTCCGCCCAACCGCTCGGCGAGAACCCCGACCGCGGCGACGGCGCCGAGCAGTCCGGCGGTGTGCACCACACCGGCCACCCGGTCGTCTGCGTAGCTGCGCCGTTCCCAAGCCGCTGCACCGCTCCCGAACAGGGCGACCGGATGGCCTCGTCTCGGGTCGCCGAGCACCGCGTCGGCGACGACGCCGGCCGCGATACCCGCCGCGCGGGTCCACCTGACTGCTGCATCCACGCTGGAACCCTCTCATGAGCGCCCACGAAGGAGCAGAGTCGACACCAGCGACGCCGATCACCGGTGTCACCGTCAAGGAAGGACTTCCGATGACATTCCCCGCGCTCACCCATGTTGCGGTCACGGTCACCGACCTGGCCGTCAGCACTCCCTGGTACCGCACCCTCTTCGGCGCCGACCCGGCGCTCGACGAAGACACCGACGCCGGGTTCCACCACGTGGTGTGGCAACTCGGCGCCGACACGCTGTTCGGGATTCACCAACACACCACCGAAGCATCCGGGGAGAAATTCTCGGAGTTCCGCGCCGGACTGGACCACGTCGCATTCGGGTGTGCGTCGCGGGCGGAACTGCAGACATGGGTCGAGCGCCTCGACGAACTCGGCCTGTCGCACGGCGGCATCGTCGACGCTCACTACGGATCCGGTGTCAGCTTCCGGGACCCCGATGGCATCGCTTTGGAGTTTTTCGCGCCGCCCGGATGACACACTTGGCGCATGTCTGATCGTGTCCTCATCGCCGGCACCGTCATCACGATGGACGGAGAGGCTCCGCGAGCGCAGGCGGTGGCGGTTTCCGGCGACACGATCGTCGCCGTCGGCAGCGTCGACGACTGCCGCGCAGCACTGCCCGACGCCGAGGTCGTCGACACCGGGGTTGCCGTGCTCGCGCCGGGTTTCGTTGAGCCACACGGACATCCGCTGATCAGCGGGGTCGCCACCCAGGCCCCGGCCCGGTCCATCGCCCCATGGGACGCGTCCACCTGGACCGACGTGCAGAAGATCTTCGGCGACGCGATCGCGACCACCGATCCCGGCACCCCGCTGTGGTTCGCCGGCTACGACGCCCTGCTCCACGGCCACCCCGCGCCGAAGGCCGAAGAACTCGACGGGATCTTCGGCGACCGCGTCACGGTGATCACCGACAACTCCGGCCACGGAGTCTATTTCAACTCCGCGCTGATCAAGCGGTACGGCTGGGACACCAACCCGCCGGCCGATCCCGTCGCCTCCCACTACGGCCGCAACGCCGACGGAACATTGAACGGCCAGGGGTTCGAGTTGCCGGTGGTCACCGCCGTCACCGGGCCGCTGATGGCGCAGATGGGCGACCCCCTGCTGTCGGGCGCGCACTACTACGCGGTGATGTCCCGCGGCGGCTACACGTCGACGTCCGACATGACCTACGACCCGAAGTTCGCCGCAGGTTACGAGGCCCTCGCGGCCGCGCCGTCGTGCCCGCTGCGGGTGAGCATGTGGGAGATGTCGATCACCGACACCTACTGCGATACAGCCACTTTCGCCGCGGGCGAGTCGTGGCTCACCAAGGCGGGCGTCAAACTGTGGACTGACGGATCCCCGTGGGTGGGCAACATCGCGATCTCGTTTCCGTATCTCGATTCCGAGGCCACCCGCATCGCCGGAATCGACCCGGCCACCGCGGGCGGTGCGCAGTCGATGAACTACACCCGCGCACAGCTCGACGAGATCCTCGACCACGCGGCGCCCAAGGGCTGGCAGATGGCCTTTCACGCCAACGGCGATCTGGCGCTGGACCTGGCGCTGGACGCCTACGAGGACGCGCTGAACCGGAACGCCCTGGCGGGCACCGACCATCGCTGGCGTCTCGAGCACTGCGGCGCAGGCACCCGCGCGCATTTCGACCGGGCCGCGCGCCTGGGTGTGCACGTGTCGCTGGCACCGTTCCAGTACTACTACTGGGGCGAACTGCTCGACGGCGCCATGTTCGATCACGAGCACGGCGCGCGCTGGGCGGCGTTCGCCGACGCCGTCGCTTCGGGAGCGTGCGTGTCGCTGCACAACGACGGTTCGGTGTCCCCGCCGACGCCGGTCGTCAACATCGCCACCGCGGTCACCAGGCGCACCCGCAACGGTTCCGTGCACGGACCCGATCAGGCGATCTCACTGGATCAGGCGTGGCGGGCACAGACCATCGACGCGGCCCGCACGCTGCACCGCGAGCATCTGGTCGGGTCGATCACCCCGGGCAAGCTCGCCGATTTCGTCGAGCTGACCGCCGACCCGTGGACCGTGGACCCGGCCGAGCTGATCGACCGGGTGCGGGTGACCGGCACCTGGCTGGGCGGGCGTCGAGTGGACCTCGACGAGTTCCTCGGCGCGGTCGGCGGCGTCGACAACGCCGAGCACGCTCACCTCGCCGAGCGCACGGCCAAGGGCTGTTGCTGACCGAGGTCGTCGCGCGTGCCCGGCGGGGTGGGCACGCCGCCGGACATGTTGGCACCGACTGGGACGGGGAGAGCTGATGGTCACGTTGGACCGCCTCATCAACGTGCTCGGCGGCTACGGCGTCCAGCTGAGGTCGGGCCCGGCGCCCCGCTCGACGGAACTGCGCACCGTGGTCATGCACGAGGACCGCGACGTCGTCGGTGATGTCCTGTTGGCAATCGGCGCCGAGTCGGTCGCCGACGCAATCGCATGGGCGCGGTCGGCACGTGCGGCGGTGACGCTGGTGCGCGATGACGGGACTGCGGACTTCGCCGCCTCCCCCGGCGATCCGGCGGTCATGACCGTCGATCCGGAGGTGTCGTGGAGTGAGCTCGCCGCGGTCGTCTTCGGTTTGGTCCTCGAGGGCCGCGAGACCGAATCCGGCCGCGGCCCAACCGATCTGTTCGCGCTGGCCGACAGCCTCGCTGACGCCATCGGTGGCGCGGTGACCTTCGAGGACCGCCACTGGCGGGTGCTCGCGTACTCCCGGCTGCAGCAGCACGCCGACGCCGCCCGCGCCGAGACCATTCTCGCCAGGCAGGCTCCGGATTCGTTGCGCGCGTTGTTCACCGCCCGCGGCGTCGTACGACATCTCGCGGACTCCGACGCGCCGGTCTTCGTCGCCGCGTCTCCCGAGCACGGCCTGTCCGGACGCATGGCGGTGGCCGCGAGAGCGGGCCGGGAGGTGCTGGGGTCGGTGTGGGTGGCCTGTGAGGCGGAGTTACGCGGCGAGCGGCTGCGCGCCCTGACCGATGGCGCCCGCATGGTGGCGCTGCACCTGTTGCGATCGCGGGCCAGCGCCGATCTGGAACGGCAGGTGGAGTCGGACCTCGTCATCGGGTTGCTCGACGGCACCGTGGACGCACCGACGGTGGCCAGCAAGCTGGCGCTGCCGCCATCCGGTCTCCGGGTGATCGCGCTGAGGGCCCGTGTCGGCGAGGAGCGCCACGCGGCGCTGCTGCTGGCGTTCGAGCGCGCGACGATGGGATTCGGGTGGTCGCGGCCGGGTCGCAGCACGCTGTCGGACACCGCGGTGTACACCGTGCTGCCGAGCGAGCCGGCGGCGGTGGCCCGGCGCTGGGTGGACGACCTGCGTGCCGCGCTGCCGGGGCAGACGACGGTGCACGCCGGGATCAGCGGCGTGGCAACGGTCCTGGATCTTCCGACAGCGCGCGACGAGGCCGACGAGTGCCTGGCGCTTCACGAGCTCCGGGCCGGCGTCACCGCGGCGCCTGCCTATGACGAATCCTGGGACGACATCCTGCTGCAGCGGCTGCGCGTCGCCGCCCGCGTCGGGCGCACGCCCCAGCGCGGTCCCGTGGCCGACCTGCGCCGCCACGACCGCGTGCACGGGACCCACTACGTCGACACACTGCGTGCGTGGCTGGCCGGGCAGGGTGATCTCCACCAGGCCGGGGGCCTGCTCGGCGTGCACGAGAACACCGTGCGTTACCGGCTGCGCAAGATGACCGAGGTGACCGACCTGGACCTCGGCGACTCGCGCAGGAGACTCGCGATGACGGTCGAGCTCGCTGCCTCAGACGGCGACGATGGCGGCATGCGGTCGTGGCGTCGACGGCGCCGCTTCTCGACGGCCTTCGCTGGCAGGAGCGTACCGACGAATGGGTCGGGCCACGGCCGGTCACCACCGACGGCCGCCCGCTGATCGGCGCGGTGGCCAACGGCGTCTACGTCGCCGGCGGCACGGCATGTGGGGCTTGGCGCACGGCCCCATCACCGGCCGCCTGCTGGCCGAGCACATCACCACCGGTAAGCAGCCTGCCGCGCTCCGCGCAGTCGATCCGCTGCGCTGAACCAGACCCGCATCCAGTCGTCAGGGGCGGCGCATGCCCGCCCCTGACGACGACACTTCCCCACTCTCAGGAGGATGACGTGACCACCGCACAACGCATTTGGCTCACTCCACAGGCGCACGACCGGCTCCGCGACGAGTTGTCGACGCTGCGCACGTTGATCGCGACCGAGGCGGTCGACTACAGCCAGGAGAACTCGGTGACCGTGCAGCGCGCCCGCCAGACCCGGATTCAGCAGATTCACGACCTGCTGTTCAACGCGGTCGTCGGCGAGGATCCGCCCGACGACGGCGTCGCCGAACCGGGCATGGTGTTGACGGTGCGCTTCGACCAGACCGGCGATACGGAGACGTTCCTGCTCGGCGCGCGCGGCGCGGAGTACGGCGACCTGGAGGTGTACTCGATGAACTCCCCGCTGGGCGCGGCGCTGCTGGGTGCGCGCCCCGGCGAGCAGCGGGAGTATGCGGTGCCCAGTGCCGAGTCGCTACCCGTGACGCTGCTCAAAGCCGTGCCGTACGGGTTACACCGGCCACCGGAGTGACTCCGGTGGGCACGCTCGTGCCCGTCGATGTAGGCCCATGACAGGTGAGCTTGTCTCAGGGCTTTCACCCTGCGTTCAGGCCAGGCAACGGTGTTCATACAGGTCGGCACCGTGTGCCACCCCGCCCGTGGCCTCGAAACCGGCGGCGACACGCCTGGCCCCCTCCGCCATCGTCATCGCGTCGCGGACCTTGGCCGCCAGGCGCGGCGGTGACAGCTTCTTCGCCGGCAGCCGGGTGCCGCAGCGGGCCACCTCGACGCGCCGCGCCACCTCGAACTGGTCGCGGCCGAACGGGACGACGCACACCGGTACACCATGGAGGAGCGCCTTCTGGGTCGCACCCATCCCGCCGTGGGTCACCGCACACACCGCGCGGTCGAGGATCACGGCGTGGGGTACCTGGCCGCGCACCGTGGCGTGGGATCCCGTGGTGATGTCCTCGGCGTGTCCTGCCGGCAGGGTGGCGACCACGTGCACGGGTTCGTCGGCCAACGCGGTGATCGCGGTCCGGACGAGTGCGGTGTCTTCCTGTCGCTCCGACGACGTCGTGACGAGGACGATCGGTCGGTCGATCGCGGCGAGCCAGTCGGGAACCGTTTGCGGACCAGGATCCAGTGCGCACGGCCCGATCATGCGAACCGTCTCCCCCCAATCAGTCTGCGGGTACTGGAAGGGCTTGCCGGTCGCCACCAGCATCAGCGGCGCCCGGCGCAGATACTCGTCGACCGACCCGACCGACTCCAGGCCGACATCGGCGCGTACTGCGTTGACCGGTGGCAGCATCACCCTCTCCACCGACTTCGTCACCACAAGCCGCGCGACGGCGTCACGGACCCTGCCCGCAATCCCGCGCAGAGGGTGCAGGCCCAGCCCGAAAGGCGGTACGCCGGGTGACTCGAGTGGTGGGGTGTACGGCGCGAAGCACGCCCACGGGATGTCACCGGCCTCGGCCGCCGACAGCGCGCCCCAGCAGTTGACATCGATCAGCAGCGCATCCGGGCGAAAGGCTGCGATCGCGTCAGCAAGGTCAGCGACTTCATGTTCGGCGCGGCGGGCGAACGCCGTCACGCCCAGTTTCAAGGCGCGACGCGGATCGGTCGTCGTCCAGTCGTCGAGCGCGATCTCCTCGATGCGTGGGTTGATCGCGTCGGTGTCGAAGCCTAGGCTCTGCCCGAGCTCCACACAGCCGGACAGCGTGCGCAGACGAACTCGGTGCCCGCGGCGGCGCAACTCCAGCAGCAGGGCGCTGATCGGCAGCATGTGCCCCAGCGCGGGTGAGGTGTATGCCAAGATCGTCGCCACTTCTCAGACCATCCCGATTTCAGCGGTCGCCTCGTCCACGAGGCGACGAGCCTGCACGAGTCGTCCTCGGGCATCGAGCTTTTCGCACCCGTCGAGGTATTGTCTGGCCAGCTGCGCGTGGGCAGGCTGATTGCGCTCGGCCTTCGCCATCAGCGCACGAGACTTCAGCCACCACAAGTCCAACGCGGGAACGCCTGGGCGGTGGTCGTCCCACTGCGCGATGATCTGATGCGCCTCCGAGATGTCGTTTGCGGTTCCCCGGGCAAGGAGAATCTCCACAAGGGCTTCCCCAAGACATACGGCGTAAATTCGCATGCCGCTGCCCATGTGGAGCTTGAACGAGGCGCGAAGATCCTCGATCGCTTCTTTGCGTCGCCCCTTCCTCGCGGCGTCGACCGCGAGATCGGCGGCGATGGTCGCCAATGACAGGGTGATCAGCCGATGCTTGCGCACACTGGCCCGCGCATGTAACAGGAGGCGTATCGCTTCGTCGTGCGAGGCGTTCTGCGTACGCAGGAGGACCGTGCCGTACGCCCACTGTGCCGAGATGATGCCACTCATGTCGCCGAACGATTCAGCGCGCCGCAACGCCTCGCGCACATCCTCGACGAGGTCCTCTGCCCGGCACATGCCCAGCGCCACAACGATGCCCGAAAAATGCAGGATCATCGCGTAGTTGACAGGATGCAGCTCGCGGGCTTGGTCTGTTCCCTCGCGTAGGTGGCGCCAGCCCTGGGCGGCGTCCCCCAGGAGAATCTCGATGACACCGCGAAGTGCACGGGCAGGTGCAAGTTCGACCAGCGGTGCGTCGTCTGACAGCGCGAGCAATGCGTCGATGTTCCTCAGCGCAGCGTCGAACTCGCAATTCGCAAAGCGGGCAAAGGCCAGCGCGTTCAGGACGATGCCCTTTGTCTGCGGGTCGGGGCCGAGGTCGTCGATGATCTCCTCGACTTCCGCGGCCAACGCTGCTGCTTCCGAAACCTGGCTGTTATTGACGATGAACGACCAGATGCGCCCGGAGGTCCCGATCGCGAAGGATTTCAGGTCACCGAGCTGCAAGCTCATGTCACGAAACTCGACGTATCGTTCGTATGTGTCGACGTCGTCACCGACATAGAGAAGTGTTGACATCAACATGGTGCGGGGCGCGATGCGCATGGCCGGGACGTCGTCGTGACCATCGGGTAGCCGATCGGCGATGCGTTGTGCGTTCTCCCATTCCGCCCGCGCGGCGAGCAGATCTCGTGGCCTGAGCCATTCCGCCGCCCGCATGCGCCACTGATGCGCCGCGGCGTTCTCACCGGCTGCCTCGAGGTGGGTGGCGATCAGTGCCGCATTCTCGTCGGCGACACCACGTCCGCGTGCCTCGATGGCGGCGGCCAATCTACGGTGAGCATGCCTGCGTGTGGCGGTCAGCTGTGATTCGTAGGCCACCGCCCGTACCAGCGGGTGGTGGAAACAATACCGCTGTCGCGGAACGAATTCCGTCTGATCGATCAACTCCGCCGACACCAGCTCGGCCAGATGCGATGACACCATCTCGGGTCGAAGGGCCCGCAGAGTGTCCAAGTCGAAGCGCGTGCCGACGACTGCGGCGGCGTTGAGAATGGCTTTCGCCCCGGCGGGCAAGCGGTCGATCCGAGCTGCGAGGACGGCTTGTACCGTTGCCGGAACCGCGATTTCGTCAAGGTGACCGACCAGGCGGTAACTGCCCCGGCTTCCCGACAGCACTCCACGTCCGGCCAGATCGCGGACGATCTCCTCGATGAAGTACGGGTAGCCGGCCGCCGAGGATGCGACGCGCTCGGACAGCCCGGTCAGCGACGGATCACCACCGAGAACCTGACGCACCAACTTCCGCGCCGCCGAATCGGCGAGCGGCTGCAGCGTGATCGTGTGGTCCGAATGCTGATGGAGCGCACCCTGAAACTCGGGGCGGTAGGTCGTCAGGAGCATCGACGTCGTGAGGCCGAGAGTCGTGGCGAAATCGGCCAGAACCGCGTCGCTGGGTTCGTCGATCCAGTGGGCATCCTCGAGCACCACCACGACTCTGGTCGCACGTGCTCGAATGGCCTGCGTCATCACATGAACCAGGCGGCGGCGCCGACCGTCAACGCTGACCTTCAGCGGCGGCGCGGTCGGGTCGGCGATGCCCATGGCGTCGAACAGGATCTGCGCGTCCGCAGTACCGAGGGTGAAGGGCCGGCAGGCTGCCGCCGTGACGGCACGGGCCTCGGCGTCGTCGAGTCCGTCGACGGTGAAAAAAGCACGTAGCAACCGTGACAAGGCACGAAACGCCACCGTAGAGGTGTGGGCTTCGCAGCGGGCGACGACGACGTCCGCGCCCCCGCCTGCGGCCATGACACCGAACTCACTGATCAATCGGCTCTTGCCCAGACCAGGGGCACCGATGATCCCGACAAGACATCCGCGTCCGCCGTCGAACAGGGCGTGCAATCGATTCAGCTCGACATCGCGGCCGAGCATCAGTCCCTCGTTGCGACCCAACACCATGCGGTCGGACTCCACAGCCAAGAGTTGTCTCGCGGACACGGGCACGTCGCTGCCTTTGACGGCAACCTGCCGGACCGGCCCGAGCCGGACGGACTCGCCGACAAGACGTGCGGTGGACTGCGAACAAAGAACACCATCCGGGGGTGCCGCAGCTTCCATACGCTGAGCCATTCCCACGGGATGACCGACCGCCGTGTAGCGACCCGGACCCGAACCGATCTGGCCGGTAATGACTTCACCGGAGTTCAGGCCGATGCGCAGATGCAGAGAAACTCCGTCACCGTGGAGAATCTCAGCGGCGAGTTCTTCGGTCACCGATTGAATCTCCAGTGCGGCGATGCACGCCCGCAGCGCATGATCCTCCAGTGCCAGCGGAGCACCGAACAATGCCATCAGGCCGTCCCCGGTGAACTTGTCCACCGTGCCGCCGTAGCGCTGCACCACTGCGCCCGCGCGGTTGAACAAGTCGTGCATGACTTCTTGGAGGCGCTCGGCATCCAATGTGGCCGCGAGCGTCATGGAGCCCACGACGTCGGCGAACAGCACCGTCACCTGTTTGTGTTCGCCGGCGGCCGGCCGTGGTGAGACAGGGCAGCCGCAGATATCGCAGAAGCGGGCCTGGGCGCGTAGGTCGTTACCGCACGACCCACAGCGACCGCTGGCTTCAGTGAACTGGCCGGCCATCCCCCGTTATCTCCTGCGCCGTCAATATCCCTTCATGATCGCGCACGAGGGGACCGAGCGGCCCGTAACGGACGATTTACCGGTCAGCATCCCGGCCCGGGGATATGAGACGATCCCTGCCACGCCGTTCTCGCCAGGTCCGGTGCACCGCTGATGCCGGTCGAGAATGGTGGGCGCGGACGGTTCGAACCGCCGACGGCTGGTGTGTAATCCCTGTCCGGCTGTATATGGCTTTTCACCCGGTTCCATAAGGCAGTGAAATGGCCAGGTCAGCGCCTGCTCCATGTCTATACGGTCCGGCGGGTGTCGGGCCAGAGGTGCGTGTCTTGGCACACTCTTGGCACAACGGGGGTTTGGTTCGCGCGATCTAGCGGTGATCATGCCGGTGGCACCCCCGGTGTCCCGTCTCCTTTGGCGTCGATCGGGGGGGACCCCAAACGCGATTGACGTGTACGCCTATCAGGCACACAATGGAGTCATGGCTACGAAGTCTGAACGTTTCGCGGTGCGCCTGACCCCTTGGCAGGACGCGCTGATTCGCCATGCCGCCGAGGTGGAGGGGACCGACCTCACTACCTTCTGTGTGACCGCTACCATCGCGCATGCTCGCGACGTACTCGCCGACCGCCGACACTTTCTGCTCGATGACGCGGCGTGGACCGAGTTCAACGCCCTTCTCGACCGCCCAGTCCGGTACAAGCCCGCATTGGCAAAGTTGTTCGCCAAACCATCCCTGTTTGATCCGGACGCGTGAGCGGTTACAGCGTCCCGCGACCGATCAGCGAGACAGACGATGTCGCCGAGTTCGACTGTGGTGAACCCACGCTTGACGACTACCTGCGGATGCGGGCCCTGGCCAACCACGTCGGCGGCGCATCCCGTTGTTTCGTAACCTGCCTAGATGGCCAAGTCGTCGGCTACTACGCGTTGGCGTCTGGCGCAGTGTCGCACTCTGACTGCGCCGGCAAGTTCCGTCGCAACATGCCCGACCCGATTCCGGTGATCCTGTTGTCCCGCCTCGCGATCGACAGCAAGCACCAGCGCTGCGGGCTGGGTGAGAGTCTGCTCCGCGACGCCATCGCGCGGGCTGTGCAAGCCGCCGAGCAGATCGGGGTGCGCGCCATCCTCGTGCACGCACTCCACGACGAGGCGCGCAACTTCTACGCCCGCTACGGCTTCGAACCGTCTCCCACCGACGATCTGCACTTGATGTTGCTGATCAAAGATGCTCAGGCGAGCGTCCCAGCTCTACAGGGAGACAGGGACCCTCGTCGCGAGCTACTCGACGCGATGGCCGCGGCCGGTGCAGACGTGGAGCACCTCGAATCGCTCACCGAGGAGCAATTCCACCGTCTGATGTCGCTCATGGCGCTCACGCACGCCGACGAGTTGCGCCAGCTTGTCCCACACGAGGACGCCGACAGGGTGCTGGCCGCCGCTCGGGAAACCACCGGCTTCACCGACAAAGCACTACGGAATGTGAGGCTGCCTGACGGGACCGGTCTACTCGTCGACGCCGACTGCGAGCAGACTGACGACGAGATCCGCGAGGCCTATCTCGCTGCCGAAAAACGAAACGAGGAAGACAGCGCTACGGAGGAGAAGTCGTGACCGTTCCCGCTGACCACGACGCGGTGGAGTCAGTTTGATCCTCTTTCACACCACCGACGCAGCCGACGCGATCCTCAGCGGAGGCTTCCGCGACAGCACCGGGTCAATCGTGCCCGGTGAGGGCGTGTTCCTCAGCGAGCAGCCACTGATGGATGCCAAGGAAGGCGCAACGGGGGACCAGCTTCTCCAAGTCAAGTTCAGTGACGACATCGACCTCGACATATACGAGCTGCCCGATGTTGGGGCACCGCGTCAGTGGTTCATGCCAGCTGTGGTGATCAATGAAGCGGTGGTCAATGAACACGCAACGATAGCGTCCCGCGGATTGGTGGACTTCGGATCTGACGTGGTTCACGCATTGTGATCAGCGAGTCATGTTGAACGCTAGGTGATTTGGTGTTGTTTGGCAAGTGCTGCAGCGGCGTGTTTCTTGTCGATGACGGCTCGTAGTTCGTCCATGGAGACATCGGAGAGGTAGCGGCGGGTGACTTGCCATTCGTCGTGGGCTTCTATGACCACCGCGGTCGCCAGGCGCAGGAACGCCGCGGGGTTGGGGAAGATCTCCACGACGTCGGCGCGACGCTTGATCTCCTTGTTGAGCCGTTCGATTGTTCGACCAGATCTTCTGCCAGTGCGCCCTTGGGAACGCGGTGAACGCCAGGACGTCGGTCTTGGCCTCGCCCATCATCGCGGCCACCTTCGGGAAGCTGCTCGCCAGGGTGTCGGCGACCCG
>Ga0209347_1002463_pt1 | contig 24524 bp, 23 predicted proteins | sample AutmiccommuBRH23_FD_187382 | JGI IMG/M metagenome (GOLD analysis project Ga0209347, IMG submission 187382) | Deep subsurface microbial communities from Mt. Terri, Switzerland - Autotrophic microbial communities BRH/23 (SPAdes) (version 2) | ecosystem: Environmental > Aquatic > Deep subsurface >...
TGTTTAGCCAACATGTGCTGAATGGTTAATGTGGCGCAACATTAGAAGAGTAATGCATATAGGAATTGCAATGCCGAGAAGCATTGCAATTCCTATGCCATTGGTGCCTATGGTTATGTGGACATTTATCAATCTGGTAAAGGATCACAATGAGTTTGCGGCCAAAAAGCAGCATCCAAGCAAATGGCAAGGTTTTTGCTGAAATTAAATACATGTGCGACTATTGAGCAATGATTTTAAACGTCCTTTGTGTTGACACCAGAGATCCAGTTAACAGGCTGTTCAAGCAGCGATCAGGGTATCGCAGTTGAGAGTGCGTCCCGTTTGGGCTAGCCAAAGGAGTTTGCATGTAATGGGTGTGGTTGTAGATTTGTTTTAAAGGGGAGGACGAGATGGGAAGAACAATATTGCTTAAACGGGATGAAAGTATACAAACCATTACTCTAAACGAACCGGAGTCTCTAAATGCCCTGAGCTTAAGAATGCGTATAGAACTGGACGATGCGCTGCATGAGGCGGAAAGGGATGATGGGATTCGAGTTATTGTCCTTACTGGACAAGGCAGGGCCTTCTGTGCCGGCGGCGATATTAGATCTATAGCGAAAGGATTTACACCTGCTGAAGGAAGGGCAAGAATGCGAGGTGTACAAAATATCGTCAAACGTATAAATGGCATGCCTAAAATTGTAATAGCCGCTGTGAACGGACCGGCTATCGGAGCAGGCTGTAATCTGGCACTGGCCTGTGATTTCATTATTGCTGCGGAGGAAGCAACTTTTACCGAACCCTTCGGCAGACTCGGGCTAGTTCCTGATTTAGGAGGACTGTATTTTTTAACGCGAAGGGTTGGTATGGTCAAAGCTAAAGAATTAGTCTTTACCTGGCAGACTCTAAACGGTCGTGAAGCGGCAAATATTGGCTTGGTGAACAGGGTAGTCCCGCTGAGCGAACTTGTTGTGGAAGCAAAGAAGATGGCTGAGCAACTGGTGAAAGGGCCCGCCTTGGCAAATGGTTTGGCAAAAACAATTATCAACAAGTCATTTGAAAGTACCCTTGAGCAGTTGCTTGAAGAGGAGGCCTACGCTCAGACCTTATGCTTTATGTCGCAGGATTTTAAAGAAGGAGTTGGTGCCTTTTTAGAAAAAAAGCGTTTAAAATAGGTTTGACTTTTGCGATATCCCGTGTAAAACGTGGACATTATTTGCAGTAACCGTCAAAAATTATGAGTGAGGTGGTTAGTATTGAGTATGTACCAGGAAGAGCATGAGATCTTTCGACGGGGTTTCAGGAAGTTTATAGAAGCTGAATTGATTCCTCACTTGAACGAATGGGAAGAGAACCAAGAAATCCCCCGTTCTGTATGGAAGAGGTTTGGCGAACTGGGCTTTCTTTGTCCGTGGCTTGACGAAAAGTATGGAGGGGTCGGAGCTGATTTTCTCTATGAAGTAATTATTGACACTGAACTGGCTAAAGCCGGAATAGGTATTGCAATGTCATTACACAGCGGAATAGTGGCCCCGTATATTAACAGCTTTGGAACAGAGGAGCAGAAGGAAAAATGGTTGCCGGGATGTACGACCGGGGATACTCTCCTGGCGGTGGCAATGACTGAGCCTAATGCCGGTTCTGACCTGCAGGCAATAAAGACAACCGCAATTAAAGACGGTGACGAGTATGTTCTTAACGGCCAGAAAACTTTTATAACAAACGGTGTTGACGCAGACCTTTTTATAGTGGCGTGCAGGACCGATCCTAAGGCAATGCCGCCTGGTAAAGGAATGAGTCTTATTATCGTGGAGGACGGGACTCCGGGTTTTATCAAGGGACAAAAGCTGAAAAAAATGGGCTTGCACACTCATGGCACTTCGGAATTGTATTTTGAAAACTGCCGGGTGCCGGTTGGTAATTTACTCGGTCAAGAAGGCAAAGGATTCAACTATATGATGCAAAAACTGCAGCAGGAAAGGCTGCTTTCATGCATTGAAGCCCAGTCATTGGCCGAGCGGATACTGGAAGATGCCAGTGACTATGCCAAAACCAGGCATGCTTTTGGAAAACCGATAGGCGATTTCCAGTATAACGCTTTTAAAATTGCTGAAATGGCCACTGAGGTGGAAATAGGAAGGACGTTTGTGGACAGCCTCATTGCCGATCACATTCAAGGAAAAGACATTGTCATAAAAGTTTCCATGGCTAAGTTGTGGACTACTGAAATGGTTAACCGTATTGCCTATCATTGTTTGCAGTTATATGGCGGCTATGGGTACATGGAAGAATATCCAATATCCAGGTTTTACCGGAACGCAAGAGTCATGACCATTTATGCAGGTACATCAGAAATAATGAAAACGATAATCGCCCGGAATCTTGGATTTAAAAGTTAGTCAAAAATCAGGTAAACCCTTAGATTAAGTGTTTGGTGACAGTAATTTAGGGCTTCCACAAAATAATAGATTTGGGAGGTACTTATGATGAGTTTATTTGAAATCTCTAAAGAGCAGCAGGAACTGCTTGAGAAGGTTAGGAAGATGGGTGAAGAGTGGTTGCCCAGTGTCCAGAAGTGGGATATGGAAAACGAGGCCCCGCTCATGGATATGATGGCCAAGGCCAGGGAGTATGGGATACTTGGAATAACAGTGCCCAAGGAGCATGGTGGAATGGGGCTGAACGTAATCGATTACGTTTTGTGTGTAGAACAAATTTGCCGTACCACCCATTCCTGGCTTCCCGCCGAGGTATTATTCCGCTCTTCGGGTCCCGGTCCGGCAATTATCCTGGCAGCGGAAAATGATGTTTGCCGTGAAAAATTCCTTCCTGGAATTGTGACCGGGAGGAAGGCTTGCACGATTGCCCTCACTGAGCCCGATCACGGGTCTGCCCTCACAGATTTGGAAACTGTTGCAAATCTGGATGGGGACCATTATGTCCTGAATGGTTCCAAGCGTTTTATTACCGGGGCTGTTGAGGATGATTACTACACTACTTTCGTGCGGTTCGACAATATTCCCGGGCCAAAGGGGATTGGCTGCATTGTGGTGGAGAAGGACACTCCGGGTCTCCGTCTTGAGCACGGCGCGGAAGTGATGGGTGCTCGCGGGTGCCCCCACGGCAATATGTTTTTCGAGAACTGCCGGGTTCCAAAAGAAAATCTAGTGCTCAAGCAAGGTAACTTCACGAAACTCATGAGTGCCTTCAATGTTGAGCGTATGCATAACGCTGCTCTTTCCTTGGGTCTAGCGGAGGGCGCGTACGATGAGGCGATTAAGTATGCCCGTAAGCGCAAGCAGTTTGGCCGTCCGATTTGGGAGTTCCAATCCCTTTATCACATGATTGCTGAGATGTGGATGCAAATCGAGTCTGCGCGTTACGTTGTGTACAAGGCCGGCTTGACGTCTATAGAAGGCAAGTATCCTGAAGTACTCGATGTAAGTGTCGCTAAGGTGGTGGCGAACCAGACGGCCCGAGATGTGATTTTCAAGGCTATGCAAATTCATGGGGGTGACGGGGTTACCAAGGACTATCTGGTGGAACATTCGTACCGCGATGTAATTGTTGCTTCGTATGGTGGTGGCACGGCGGCAGTCATGAAGAATGTGATTGCGGCACAACTCCTTGGGGAGAGGTTGAACCAGCGTAAAAACTAAGTAGCACTTTGGCGGCGGGTGGTTTGGGCAATGTTCCGCCCGCCGCACGGGTGATCATATCGTCAGTGTACAATCGAAGATGGAAGGTGTATAGGCATGAGTAATCGATTTGTTGGAAAGACCATAATTGTGACCGGATCCGGTTCCGGTATTGGGCAAGCCACCGCGCAACTGTTTGCGCAAGAAGGTGGGAAAGTCGTTGTGGCAGACATTAACGAACAAGGGGGGCAAAACACAGTGCGCCTTATTAAGGAGGCGGGCGGTGAGGCTATCTTTGTAAAGGTGGATGTCTCGGACAATTCCAGTATCGAACTAATGGTCCGCACTGCCGTAGAGACTTACGGGCGAATTGATTGCGTGCATAACAACGCAGCGTATTTTAAAATGGGTAAGAGTATCGATGAAACCAGCGAAGAGGTTTTTGACAGGATGATCGCCGTGAACCTTAAGGGTGTTTTTCTCGCCATGAAGTATGAAATCGCCCAGTTTAAGCGTCAGGGGGGGCGCGGGGTGATCATTAACACCTCTTCCACGGCGGGGCTAAAGGGTGTGCCTTACATGGGTGCTTATGCCGCCTCAAAGTTTGGAGTCATTGGTTTAACCAAAACAGCTGCCATAGAGTGCGCAAATAAGGGCATTCGTGTCAATGCGGTTTGCCCGGGGGTTGTCAACACACCCCTTATGGCAGCCGAGACCCTTACGCAAGTTTCAGAAAAATACATGCTCGCAGGGCAACCGATGAAGCGAAAGGGTGAGCCGGTCGAAATTGCAGCAGCTGTAGTTTGGCTCTGCTCGGACGAAGCCTCTTATGCAACAGGTATGGTCATGTGTGTGGATGGTGGAGCATCTGCTATGTGATTTGCCGATCGCTGCTTAATAGGGCCAGCGTTGAAGGTCACGCCCCATTTTCTATATAAATTTAGATTTTAATATCTCTATCTTGAGCTTTATGAAGGGAGGCCAGGATTAATGACTGGTATAGAGGCAAACAAGAATTTAGTATTGAGCTTTATGGAATATATTTCCACAGGAAATATCAGGGCCGCTCTGGCCATGATGGCAGACAACGCGACATGGTGGGTCGCCGGCAAGCCGGACAAGTTTATACTGGCCGGCACCAAGACTAAGAAAGAGTTTGTGGAACTGCTCAGAAAGACTGGGGCTATTTTGCCCAACGGGGTACGCACAACCCCGACAGGCATCACGGCCGAGGGTGACCGGGTGGCGGTCCAAGCCGAATCGTATGGTGAAACGACCAGTGGAAAGATATATAGCAACATGTATCACTTCCTATTTGTGGTCCGTGAAGGAAAAATTCAGTCCGTAAACGAGTACATGGATACAATGCATGCTAAAGAAGTTCTAGCTGATCGGTAACGTTTGAACCACAACGGTTCAGGACAGAGATATTATTAATATATCAATAGAAAGGAATAGTTGCTATTAATTTAAATTTGTAAAACGATGCAATTATTCAAAAAACGCAGGGAGGCAACAACAAATGCTATTGGGTGATATTGTATACTTCAATGCCTTAAAATTTCCTATGCGCAAAGCATTAGTTTATGAGGAACAAACTTTTACCTTTGCTCAGCTTCAGGAAAGGGTGAACCGATTAAGTAATGCTTTACTGGGAATCGCAGCATCGGGTGATAGAATAGGGATACTTGCTCAGAATTGTGCGGAATACTGTGAGAGTTTATACGGTGTGCCTGCGGCTGGCATGGCGTTAACTTTCCTTAATTTCCGACTGAATCCAAAAGAAATCGCCCGCATCATATCCGATGCTGAGGCCAGCGTTCTCATAGTGGAGAAGGAATACCTCGAAGATATCGCTAAAATCCGTCAAGACATTCCTTCGGTAAAACATGTGGTTGTCATCGGAGGCGGCGAGGGTTGTCTGGACTATGATGCCTGGCTGGATGCAGCATCTCCAGATAAGCCGCAGGTGCGGGTGAAAGAAGGAGACATGGCATGGCTCATTTATACCAGCGGGACAACCGGTATGCCTAAAGGCGCTATGTTGAGTCACAAGAACTTAATGGCATGGGCCTGCAATACATTGATTGAATGGGGAATCCCCCAAGACTGTGTGTATATGCACACTTTCCCAATGTGTCACATGGCTAGCATTCAGTGTATTACCTATCACCTGCGGGGTTGTCCCATGGTATTAATGCGGCGCTGGGACCCGGAAGTATTCCTGCAGAATATACAAAAGTATCGGGTAACACAAACTGGCTTGGCGCCCACTATGATTAATTTCTTGATACAATACCCCAAAATTTCGGATTATGACACCAGTAGCCTTAATACAATAAATTATGGAGCTTCGTCAATCCCTGCCGAGGTACTGAGAAGAGCCATGGAAATCTTTAAAGGAGTCGGGTATAACCAATTGATGGGTCAAACTGAAACTTGTGGTGGCTATGCTATATTGCGCAGAGAAGACCATTTGAAGGGGATTATGGAAAAGCCCAAACTTTTGACCGCCGCCGGCAAGGATGAGGTTTTGGCTGTAACCAGAGTGGTCAACGTTAAAATGGAAGATGTGGTTCCCGGTGAAATTGGAGAAATAGTAGTTCAGGGTGATCAGGTGATGATGGGTTACTGGCGTAATCCCAAGGCTACTGAGGAGGCCTTTGCCGGTGGTTGGTTTCATACCGGCGACATGGCTACAATAGACGAAGAGGGATACATTTATGTGGCAGACCGTAAAAATGACATGTTCATTAGCGGTGGAGAAAATATTTATCCCCGTGAAGTTGAAGAGGTGATTTATAAACATCCCGCAGTTTCCGAGGCGGCAGTGATTGGAGTCCCCGACAAGAAATGGGGAGAAAGTGGTATAGTAGTGGTGACTCTTCGTGAGGGAATGCAGGCTAGTGAAGAAGATATTATTAATTTGTGCAAGGAGAACCTGGCATCCTACAAAAAGCCCAAAATGGTTTTGTTCGTGAAAGAATTTCCCAAGAATGCGACTGGTAAAATTCTTAAAAAGAATTTACGGGAATACTATCGAACTATACTTGAGTAGGTGCAACCGCGTTACCGGTCATTGTTAAGAAGATATCTTTGATACTTTTTCCCCTAAGTACTTGGCCGACAGAGTATCTAAAGAAAAATTAACACAGAGACAGACTTTGGTTTCCTATTACATGAGCATGGAACGATGCAGGGCCAGCGATGATCCAAGGGAAAAACATATTTATGAATCCCATTTGGAGAAAGAGCTGGCCTGTGATTTTGCCCTACAGGCGACACACGGACAAGCCCTGCATAATTTTTGAGGGGACGGAATATTCTTGCGCCCAGATCAAGGAAATGGAGTAATAATTTGACACGTATCTGCAAGATTTGGGAATTGGGAGAGGAGATGTGGTGGCTCTGCACATGCCCAATTGCCCTTAGTTCGTGGTGGCCTACTACGGTCTGTTGATAGCCGGAACACATACAGTCCCTGAAGTAGCAGTATTTATTGCATAACGTTCCATTAACATGGGCGGATTCTCCACTTCCACTGGTGACATATATCCGAGGACTGAATGAAGCCGTATATGCTAATAAAAGACTGTCAAAACTTCGTGAAAATATACAAGAACTGGTTTCTTTGGAAACAATAAGTTCCGGAGCTACAATTCGCCGAGTTCCGTATACGGATATTCCACTTATGGCAGATCTTTTGCAACAAACGGCAAAATTTATCCAAGAGTATTAGTATGTTGAAATCCTACCGGATGTACCCGGCTTAAGTACCAATCAGATATGCCGAGAACCGATCGGGGTCGTTGCCGCCATTACTCCATGGAATTTTCCGATGCTGCTGGCAATGTGGAAAATAGTACCAGCTCTGGCAATGGGGAATTCAATCGTTGTCAAACCGCCCTAAATACCCCGCTTTCTGTGCTGAAATTGGCGGAATTGGCATCCGAAGCCGGGATCCCGGCAGGCGTATTTAATGTGGTGGCTGGTCCCGGGGCCAGTGTCGGTGAATTGCTTGCAACGCATCTGAAGGCCGGAACTATTTTTATTAACGATTGGCATTTATTGGAGAAATGATGCTCCTTTTGGTGGATACAAACAAAGCGGTTTTGGCCGGGAACTCGGTCGACAGGTTCTGGATGAATATTCTCAAGTCAAGCATGTTCACCGTTCCCTAATATCAGACCCAAGTCAAAGACCCTGGTTTCCATTTCTTTTTTTTGATGAACGCGAAATCATAAAGGCGTAAGCTTAAAAAATCGGGGTTGTAGCAGCGCTACAACCCCATCTCTTTAGCGATAATAGTCTTCATTACCTCAGTGGCGCCAGCAAAAATGGTATTTATCCGCACATCCCGGTAGTCCCGGCAAATGGGGTATTCCTCAGAGTAGCCGTAACCTCCGTGAAGTTGCAGGCAATGGTAGGCCGCCCGGTTGGCCATTTCGGTTATCCACCATTTGGCCATGGATATTTCCTTGACTACACGCTCGCCGTTAAGGTGCTTCTCCAGAAGATGATTGATGAATGTGCGGCCCAGCTCTATTTCAGTGGCCATTTCTACAAGTTTGAAGCTGTTGTGCTGATGTTTACTTAGGGGTTTACCAAAGATTTTTCGGTTTTGGCAGTATTCAATAGTGTATTTCAGCATTCTTTCAGCCGACGACTGTGCAGATATGGTGGATACAAACCGTTCCTGCTGTAGTTTTTGCATCAGGCATTTGAAGCCCATGTTTTCCTGTGCCAGCAGGTTTTTCACCGGCACCCGGCAGTCCTCAAAGATGAGTTCTGTGGTATCCTGGCTTTTGAGGCCCATTTTTTCCAGTTTGCGTCCCTTGGAAAAGCCCGGCGTGTCTCTTTCAACCACTATAAGGCTGATGCCTTGGTGGGGAGGGTTGGCTTTGGGGTTAGTTTTGCAGGCTACAACTACCAGATCCGCTAATAGGCCGCTGGAGATAAATGTCTTGGCGCCGTTTATTACGTAGTGTTCCCCGTCCCGTATGGCCGTGGTGCGGATGGCGGCCAGGTCCGACCCGGCGTCGGGCTCGGTCATGGCAACGGCGGCAATCAAATCGCCGGATACGCACCCAGGAAGCCATTTTTCCTTCAATTCTTCAGATGCGAAGGAAGATAGATAAGGCACGACAACGTCGCTGTGCAAATTGAACAGTATACGGGTTCCTGCCAGGGCATTTTCCTCTATGGTAATTGCGGAATAATCAAAACCAGCCCCGGCCCCGCCGTATTTTTCATCAACCCCGAGGCACAGAAAGCCGTTCTCCCCGGCTTTTTGCCATACTTCCCGGGGTATAACGCCGTCTTTCTCCCACTGTTCATAATGGGGGATTATCTCGGCCTGAAGGTATTTTTTATAAGAGTCCCGGAAAATTTTATAGTCTCCTGAATTAAGGTCCAAAGCCATTTTATTTACCTCCCTGTCATCTTAAGAATATTTTTAGAAAGTACTATTCAGACACTCCTCCTTCGAGAGTATAAACGCAAGATACGTGCCAGTCTGAAAATAATTACATTAATATAAATAAGACCATTCCATATACGTATGGGTTTGTGCCGCATGACTGCTTGTGCCTGGATTGCCCTGCTTATTGTTATCTCATAGTTTAATTATGTATTAGACTTGTCATGTATAATGCTACGAAGCATTGCAATTCTCAATCGCATTATATAGCTGATGTTGCGTTGCATTGTCCTGAAAAATAGCTAGCTTTCTGCAGGAAAAGTTACCACAGCGACTAACAACACTGATCAGCGAGTGGACTGTTTATTGTAACTTACATAATCTATAGGTCTGTAGAGCAATACGTAACTTTACACCGGTATTCAATATGTCTTTACTATGGTACAAATTTTGCAAAATAAATTCATTAGTTCATTTTTATTATTAATTTGTGGAGGAGGGGTAAATGATGGCAGATTGGAAATGGGCAAATTGGGAGAAGGAGTCAAACGTAGCGATTATAACAATTGACCATCCGCCTGCTAATGCTTTAGCCAGGCCTGTGGCAAGAGAGATTATAGGCTGCTTAAATGAGATCGCAAAAGAACCGGCAGTAAGAGCGGTTGTAATTACGGGGGCGGGTGATAAATTTTTTATTGGCGGTGGAGATATAAAAACGTTTCCAGAGCAGCAAAGGATGGAGATGGAAGAATTAAAAGCTCATATTAAGGTAGGCCATGAAACGTTTAATACTATAGAGAATTTCTCCAAACCAGTAATCGCAGCAATAAACGGGATGGCGCTCGGAGGAGGGTGCGAAGTTGCGATAGCCTGTGACTTGCGAATAGCTGCAGAAAACACCGTTTTAGGACTTCCTGAAATTAAGCTTGGACTTTTTCCCGGGGGGGGAGGTACCCAAAGGCTTCCCAGGTTGATTGGAAAATCCAAAGCACTGGAGCTAATGTTACTGGGGGAATCTATTTCAGCCAGGGAAGCACTCAGTATAGGACTTGTCAATATGGTGATACCCGAGGGGCAGGCGTTAAAAAAAGCCAAGGAAATAGCTCAAAAAATAGCGGGAAGATCAAGGACGGCTATAAGCGCGATTAAAGAGGCGGTCAACAGGGGAATTGATGTGCCGAAACAACATGGTCTTGATATAGAGATTGATTTATTTGCAAGGGTATTTAAAAGCGAGAATGCCTCAGAAGGGGTGAGCGCCTTTATTGAAAAAAGGGCGCCCCAATTTAAATGAAAATATGAACCGGGGGGATTCATTTTATGAAGGAAAGAAAAGTGGTTATCGTGGACGCCCTGCGGACTCCTTTCAGCAAATACGGTGGCTCGTTGAAGCTGGTTCCCAGTATCACACTCGGATCTTTCGTGATCAAAAACATTCTGGAAAGAAATGGCCTTGGAGCCGAAATGATAGAAGAGGTCTATTACGGCACCTGTGAGCCTATGGAGATCGGGATAGAAATAAACGTGCCGGCGCGCCAGGCGGTTCTCAAAGCCGGTTTGCCGCCTTCGGTCGTTTCCATGACCATTGATACGGCATGCTGCTCTTCTCTGGACGCTGTTAATCTGGGCTGGCGAAGCATCAAGGCCGGTTTTGCCGATGTGGTCCTGGCGGTGGGAGCCGAGAATATGGGCAGGCAGACTTACTATTTTCCGCCGGAATTCCGGTGGGGTCCGCACAGGAGAAATATGACCGTATTAGATGCTGTTTTCCGGGGCGGGGCATACCCTGTGGAGGGAGCCAGCCCTGTGGCGGTGGATGCCGGCAATGTTGCGGTTGAATACGGTGTCACACGCGAAGAGAATGACCTCTGGGCTTATAATTCACATAAAAGATACGGAGAGGCAAGGCAGGCCGGTAAGTTCCGGGAAGAAGTAATTCCCTTCAAAGGTGTTCTGAATAAAAAAGAGGAGGTGTCACTGGATATAGATGAACAGCACCGTCCGGACGTTAACCTGGAAAGCCTCGGGAAACTGCCCACTGTCTACGGCAGCCCTCTGGTTACAGCTGGAAATGCTCCCGGCATAAATGCAGGAGCCAGTGCTGTTCTGTTAATGGAACAAGATATGGCGCAAAAATTAGGATTAAAAACTATAGGTGAAGTGGTATACGTTGACAGAATTGCCATGAAGCCCAGTTTTATCGCGGTAGCCCCGGCTATAGCCATTAAAAAGGTATTGGCCAAGACAGCCGTATCCCTTGATGATATGAAGCTTATTGAAATTAACGAGGCTTTTGCGGTAATGCCGCTTGTCTCCACAAAAATTCTCGCGGAAGATGACCCTGAAAAGACTTCGAAGCTGCGCGATATAACAAATGTTAACGGTGGCGCCATAGCTATCGGTCATCCGGTAGGAGCCAGCGGCGCCCGTATACTGATGACGCTTACCCGGGAGCTTGCCAGGCGCGGAGGCGGGTACGGGATTGCCTCTATTTGCGGGGGGTTGGCCCAGGCTGCCGGCGCTCTGGTAAAAGTATAATTTCTTCATTTGACTACCTATTTGAAATAATGTAGAAGGCTGGTGACACAATGCAAATTAAGAGCGTGGCTGTCCTTGGGTCTGGAATTATGGGAGCGGGTATAGCACAGCTTGCCGCCATGTCAGGGTATGAAGTGACCCTATACGACATAAACAACGAAATACTGAATAAGGCATTGCAAAAAATAAAGGAAGGCCTTGACCGGATGGAAGCAAAAGGCCTTTTGAAAATTCCGGCCGGGGAAGTGTTCGGAAAAATCCGGTGCTATACGGAGCTTGAAGAAGCTGCATCCGGCGCCGACCTGGTCATTGAAGCTGTCCCTGAAATATTGGATTTAAAAATTGGAATATTTGAAAAGCTGGACAATATTTGCCCGGAACACACCATTTTGGCTTCAAACACATCGGGTATCAGCATAACAGCCATTGGTTCTAAGGTTAGACGCCGTGACAAAATTATCGGGGCTCACTTTTTTAATCCGGCGGTCAAGATGCGGCTGGTGGAAATTATCTGCGCCATGGAGACCTCTCCGGAAACATTAAAAATAGTTGAAGAATTCAGCCATTCTCTGGGCAAGGAGACCGTTGTCTGCAGAAAAGACAGGCAGGGCTTTATTACAACCAGGATGCTGGCCGCGCAGAGGGCGGAGGCATACAGAATACTTGAGGAGGGCATTGCTACAAAAGAGGATATAGACAAAGCCATGCGGTTCGCCTTCAATCACCCGATGGGACCGTTCGAGTTGGCTGATATGGCAGGCCTGGACACCGGTTTAAAGGTTTTGAGAAGTCTTTTTGAGACATACGGTGAACATTACCACCCGCCGCAGTTTCTTGAGCAATTGGTGGCTGTCAACTATTTAGGCCGGAAGACCGGAAAGGGTTTTTACAGTTACTAAAAGTACAGGGCAAAAATGAGAACAAGGAAATGGGACACACCTGCTGAAGGGTATTTTTTTGGGACAGGAATGTCCCCAACGAGGGAACCTGGAAAAATTCCGGCGGGGATGGAAGGGGTAACCGACCGGTTGCCCCATTATCCTTTTAGTTTAAGGAGGGGCGATATGGAAAAATCCGTTTTGATCAGTAAAGAGGAAGGTATATTGACCATCACCCTAAACAAACCGAAAAGTCTAAATGCGTTGGATTTTGAATTGCGTGAAGACTTGTTTGATGTCCTTTACAATGCGGCACGGGACGACGAGGTTCGGGTTTTGGTCATCACAGGTAATGGCAAGGCATTTTGCGCCGGGGGCGACCTCAAAACCATGGGTAAAGATTTTGCCCCCGGGGAGGGAAGGGTCAGGATGCAGAACATACAGAGAATTACCAAAGTTATCACCGGTATGGATAAACTGGTGATCGCCGCTGTTAACGGGCCTGCCGCAGGCGCCGGCTGCAACCTTGCCCTGTCGTGCGATTTTATCATAGCGGCTGAAGAAGCTAAATTCGTTGAGCCCTTTGGCAAAGTGGGGCTTATTCCGGACATGGGGGGTCTATATTTTCTCCCCAGGCTGGTTGGTCTCTTAAAAGCAAAGGAACTGGTTTTTACCTGGCAAAGCATAGATGCGCGGGAAGCCGAAAAAATAGGCATGGTTACGAGGGTGGTGCCCTTGGAAAATCTTTATTCAGAAGTGAAGAAACTGGCTGACCAACTGGTTAATGGGCCGACTTTGGCTAATGCTTTGACCAAGGCAATAATCAATAAGTCACTGCAAAGTACTCTCGATGATGTGCTTGAGCAGGAAGCTTATGCCCAGGATTTGTGTTTTATGTCGGCAGAACATAAAGAGGGAGTCCGGGCCTTTTTTGAAAAGAGAAAGCCTGAGTTTAATCAAAGTTTAACACTTAAACCAGGCAAGGATGAATCAAAATGAGCAGGGGAGGGAGATGCCAATGCCGGATAATGTAATCGACGTCAAAATGAGCAATAAAACCGGTATTATAACCGTGAACCGGCCGGAGGTCAGGAACGCCCTCGACAGGGAAGCCTGGCTGGCTCTTGACAATGCCTTCAGAATGTTGGGCGGCGACCCGGAGGTGCAGGCTATCATTGTAACCGGTGCCGGAGACAAGGCTTTTGTGGCGGGAGCGGATTTAAACGCATTAAAGGAAAGGGACATGGTTGAAACCTTGGGGGCGGAAAACCAAAGGATACTGCTTGGAGTTGAAAATTTGGATAAGCCGACAATTGCCGCCATAAACGGTTTTGCCCTCGGAGGGGGTCTGGAACTGGCCCTGGCGTGTGACATCAGGATCTGCAGCAGCACAGCCAAATTAGGCCAAACAGAAATCAACGTGGGCATACTTCCAGGCGCCGGGGGAACTCAGCGGCTTACCCGCCTGGTAGGGCCGGGAAAGGCCAAGGAGCTTATTTTCACCGGAAAGCTGATAGATGCCCGGGAAGCGGAAAAGATCGGCCTGGTGAACATGGTAGTTTCCCCGGAAAAGCTTATGGATACTGCGCTGGAAATTGCCGGCCAGATCACCGCAAAAAGCCCGCTGGTGTTGCGGCTGGCAAAGCTTGTTATTAATAAAGGCTGTGACGTGGAGATGGATACGGCCCTTGCCATGGAGCGTTTGGGGCAAACAGTGTTGTTCAGCTCACATGACCGTATGGAGGGAATTACGGCGTTTTTGGAAAAAAGAGCGCCGGAATTCAAAGGCAGATGATCTTTAAATATTTGAAAAAGGAGTGCCATCAAATATGCAGATTGAAAGAATATGTGTACTGGGGGCCGGCAACATGGGGCACCAGATAGCCCTCAGCGCGGCTCTGGGCGGTTTCAAAGTAAAGTGCTCCGATGTGAAGCAAGAAGTGTTGCAGAAGGCGGAGCAGTTTGCAGACAATTATCTCAAAGAGAGAGTGGCCAAGGGTAAGCTCAGTGCAGAGGCGGCCCAAACGGCCCGGGAGAATATCAGCTTTACTGCCGACATGAAAGAAGCGGCCTGCGACGCGGACCTTGTCATCGAGGCAATACTGGAAAACCTGGAACTTAAACGCAGCATTTTCGCCCAACTTGATGAAATCTGTCCTCCCCACACCATTTTAGCCACCAACAGCTCATATATTGTTAGCTCCAAAATAGCAGACGCCACAAAGCGGCCGGAGAAGGTCTGCAATATGCACTTTTTCAATCCGGTCCTGGTCATGAAACTGGTGGAAGTGGTAAATGGCCCGCACACTGCTGAAGAAACCGCCGAAACCGTCAGGGCAGTGGCAGAGAAAATGGGCAAAATCCCTGTAATGCTGCAGAAGGAGATATATGGCTTCCTGGTCAACCGGATCGTTTCGGCTATTAGAACCGAGGCCTTATACCTGCTGGATCAGGGGGTAGCCTCGTATCAGGATATCGACACAGCGGTAGTCAATGCGCTGGGGCATCCCATGGGACCATTCCGTCTGCTGGATCTGGTGGGTATTGATCTTGCCTATGAAATCGCCATGGAACGCTATCGTCTGACCGGTGACCCGGCCTACAAACCCTCGCCATTTTTGGTTGAAAAGCTTGTCAAAGAAGAATGGGGCCGGAAAAAAGGCAAGGGATTTTACGAGTACCCGGAAAAGTGATTTCATTACTATGAAAAGGAGACATATTTATGGATTTTACAATATCTGAAGATGTTGAATTAATGCGTAAAGTAGTAAGGGATTTTGTGGAAAGCGAAGTTGATCCATGCTCTGAGCAAATTGAAGAAGAGGATATGATTCCCCAACACATTATAGACAAAGCCAAAGAAATAGGATTATTCGGGCTTAGCATTCCAGAGGAATACGGTGGAATTGGAAATATTGGCATGCTTGGCAAATGTGTAATTTATGAAGAGATAGGCAGAACCAACAATAGTTTTACAACTATAATCGGTGCTCACAACGCAATCGGCACGGTGGGCATTGTTGAAATGGGCACAGAAGAACAAAAAAATAAATACCTGCCGGATATGGCAAGTGGAGAACGTTTAGGAGTGTTTGCTTTAACAGAACCCAATGCAGGTTCCGATGCGTCCAATCTCAGTACCACTGCTGTAAAAAAGGAAGATAAATGGGTTATTAACGGTACTAAACACTTTATAACCAATGCCGGCATTTCTGATATTTTTACAGTAATGGCAGTGACCGATAAAAGTAAGGGCGCCAAGGGTATAACCGCCTTTATTGTTGAAAAAGGAGTACCCGGTTTTAATATTCATAAAATGGGAGCCAAAATGGGATTGCATGGTTCACATACCTATGAATTAGTTTTCGAAGACTGCGAGATCCCAGTAGAAAACATTTTAGGGCAAGAGGGGCAAGGGTACGTCAATGCGCTTAAAATTTTAGCCAACGGCAGAGTAGGGCTGGCAGCCAGAAACCTGGGATCCTGCCAAAAGCTGCTTGAACTAAGCTTGAAATACGCAAATGAAAGAATACAATTTGGAAAACCAATATTAAGCAATCAGGCAATTCAGCATATGCTTGCGGAAATGGCGACTGAAATTGAAGCTGTTCGCAGTTTTACCTATCGGGTGGCCTGGATGGTTGACCAGGATATGAAAATTGCAAAAGAAGCAGCAATGATTAAACTGTTTGCCTCTGAAGTATTCGGCAGAGTTGCAGATAAAGCAGTTCAAATATACGGTGGTATGGGCTACATGAAAGAGTTTCCAATAGAGCGTTTTTACCGTGATGCCAGGATTGCACGGATTTACGAAGGAACCTCTGAAATTCAGAAAATGGTGATAGTCAACCAATTAATTAAAAACTATCTGTAAGCAGATACAATACTTATGCGGAAGGAGGTAATTAGAATGGTAGGGATTACATCTGCGGGAGCATACATTCCTTATCGCAGGCTGAGCCGGGAGCTTATAGGCAAGGCCTGGAACAGAAATTCATTAAAAGGCGAAAGAAGCATAGCCAATAATGATGAAGATTCCATCACCATGGCTGTTGAAGCAGCCTCAAATTGCATAGGATCGGAGCCAAGAGAGAGTGTGGAGGCCCTTTTATTCGCTTCCACCAGCGCTCCCTACAAAGAAAAACTGAGCGCCGGGCTGGTATCTACGGTTTGCAACCTTAGGGATCAGGTTTTTACCGCCGATTATGCCAATTCCCTGCGGGCCGGCACAGCGGCACTGAGGTCGGCGATAAACATGGTGAAGGCGGGCGACGCCGGGAGAGTTCTGGTGACCGCCGCCGACTGCCGGCTGGGATACCCCAAATCTGATGAGGAGCAGCTTCTGGGAGACGGCGCGGCGGCAATCATGGTAGGTGATAAAGGGATTATTGCCACGGTGGAGGCCACTTTTTCCATTAATAAAGAAATAGTTGATGTCTGGAGAAATGATAAGGACCAGTTTGTAAGAACCGGTGAAAGCCGCTTTATTATGACCGAGGGGTATAATGCCTGCATGAAAGAAGCTGTTACCGGTATTCTGAAAAAAAGCGGGCTGACCCCCGGTGATATACAAAAGGTGGTTCTAACCACCCCCAATATGAAAGCTAATTTGGATTTGGCTAAAAAGACAGGTTTTGATACAAAAACCCAGGTACAGGACAATTTAATGCTCTCAGTTGGAAACTGCGGATCGGCGCAGCCCCTGATGCTTCTGACCGCAGCCCTGGAAGATGCCAAGCCCGGCGATCTCATACTTCTGGCGGGTTACGGAGACGGGGCGGACGCATTTATCTTCAAAGCCACCGATGAAATTAATAAATTCAAGCCCCTAAGCAGCATTGAAAAATACCTGCGGAACAAATCAATGCTTTCCACATACCAGCTCTATTTATCCTTCAGAGGGATAATTGAACCGATGCCCGGAGAGCCCTTCAGACTGTTCCCGTCCAATTCGGCCTATTGGCGGGAGCAGGAAAGCATACTGCAATTCCTGGGAAGCAGGTGCAAAAAGTGCGGGGCCAGCATATTCCCCATTCAACGGATTTGCTTCTCATGCGGAGCCAAGGATGAGTTTGACAAAATCCCCTGTTACAGCAAGAAAGGAAAAGTATTCACCTATTCCATCGATAAACTGGCCGGCCGCAGCGATGAGCCGGTGGTTATTCAGACAGTTGTTGACGCTGATGACAGGACAAGGTTTTATTTAATAATGACTGACTATGATCCCTCCGAGCTTAAGGTTGGCCTTGAAGTGGAGTTTACCTTCAGGGAAATATACAAGGGAGCCAACTTTAACAATTATTACTGGAAATGTCGCCCTGTAAGAAATGGGGGTGCTAGTTAATATGACAATCAAAGATAAAGTTGCAATCATTGGAATGGGCTGCTCAAAATTCGGGGAAAGATGGGATTGCGGCTCCGCCGATCTAGCCATTGAAGCCGCTTATGAGGCATACAAAGATGCCGGGGTTGGACCTGAAGATATCGAGGCCTGTTACGTTTCACAAATGTACGCGCCGGTTAACGGAATATCCGGATCGACAGCCGCCGATGCCCTGAAACTAAAAAATATCCCGGTAATCCGCAATGAAAACTGGTGCGCGTCAGGGCACATTGCCTTAATTGAGGCAATCCTGGCCGTGGCCAGCGGGGCCTATGATGTAGTCATGGCACTTGGTGTGGAAAAGCTTAAGGATACCGGCTATCCGGGACTTGGGGCCGGGCGGGGCATGAGCCCGGTTTACGAGGCCAGAAGAACGGCTCCGGGGTCCTTCTCCCTTATTGCCACACGCTACTTCCACGAATATGGCCTAACAGCGGAAGAAGGCAAAGAAACCATAGCAAAAATAGCAGTTAAAAACCACTATAACGGCAGCCTTACCCCAAGGGCCCATTTTAAAAAAGTGGTAACCCTGGAGGAGGTTATTAACGCCCCCATAATCTCTCACCCCCTTGGGCTGTATGATTGCTGCGGAAACAGCGACGGATCGGCCTGCGCCATTGTGACCAGAGCCGACCTGGCAAAGAAATTCAGAGACGATCCAATCTACGTCAAGGGGTTCGGGGTTTCCATGGATTCTGTAATGCCCCATGCCCGGCCAGGTTTTAGCTGGACCAGCTTTAACGCTCTGAAGAATTCCTCAGCAAAGGCTTATGAAATGGCGGGAATAAAAAACCCCAGAGAAGAGATAGATGTGGCCGAGGTCCATGACTGCTTCACCATAACCGAGCTGGCCATATATGAAGATTTCGGCTTTAGCCCCCGGGGCCGCGCAAAGGAAGATATAGACTCCGGATTTTTTGAGCTGGGGGGCGGCCTACCCGTCAATGTTGACGGCGGGCTGAAGTGCTTTGGCCATCCGGTGGGGGCCAGCGGAATACGCATGACTTACGAAATCTATAAACAGCTCCAGGAAAAGGTGGATGTGCCCCAGAGGCAGGTTAAAAACGCCCGCATGGGACTTTCCAACACCTTTGGCGGCCCTCCCCAGCTCAGCGCGGTGCTGATTCTGGGAAATGACAAAGGCTAACCATCAAAAGGTTGGTATAGTGCTTAGGCCTATAGCCAGTAACCGGCTCATTAAGTTCGAAAAGGGTGATATATATGAACAAAGACCTGAAAACCGAAAGCCAGGCCTGGGAAAACGCCATTATAGCCAGATTAAAAAAGAACCCCGAAAGAAAGCCCGGCTTTAATAATACTTCAGGCATAGAAATAAAACGCCTGTACACACCGCTGGACACCGAGCAAACAAACTACCTGGAGGACCTGGAATTCCCCGGCCAATACCCCTTCACCCGGGGCATACAGCCCACCATGTACCGGGGCCAGATCTGGAGCATGCGGCAGTACGCCGGCTTCGGAACGGCCCAGGAATCCAACCGCCGCTTCAAATACCTGCTGGAGCAGGGCCAGACCGGCCTCTCGGTGGCCTTTGACCTGCCCACCCAGATAGGGCTGGACTCCGACCACGAGCTGTCCGAGGGAGAGGTAGGCAAGGTGGGGGTGGCCATAGACTCCCTTGAGGATATGGAAATACTGCTGGAGGGCATAGCCCTGGACAGGGTCAGCACCTCCATGACCATCAACGCCCCGGCCGCCATACTGCTGGCCATGTACGTGGCGGTGGCCGAAAAGCAGGGAGTGCCCCTTGGTAAACTTTCAGGCACCGTCCAAAATGACATACTAAAGGAGTACGTGGCCCGGGGGACCTATATATTCCCCCCGACCCCCTCCCTGAGGCTGACGGTGGACGTCATGGAATATTGCTCCAGCAACATACCCAAATGGAATTTCATCAGCGTGGGAGGCTACCACATCCGGGAGGCCGGCTCCACCGCCGCCCAGGAAATAGCCTTCGCCTTTTCCAACGCCATAACCTACGTGGAAAAAGCCATTGAGGCGGGGCTTGACGTGGACAGCTTCGCCCCCCGCATTTCCTGGATATTCAACACCTACAACGACTTCTTCGAGGAAATAGCCAAATACCGGGCGGCCAGAAGGCTGTGGGCCAGGATTATGAAAAACCGCTTTGGGGCCAAAAACCACAAGTCCTGCATGCTGCGCATGCACATCCAGGACGGAGGCTCCACCATGACAGCCCAGCAGCCCATAAATAACATCATCCGCTCCTCGGTGCACTGCCTGGCATCGGTATTGGGAGGCACCCAGTCCCTGGCCATCTGCTCCTACGACGAGGCCTGCGCCATACCCACCGAAGAGTCCGCCCGCACATCACTGCGCATACAGCAAATCATAGCCCACGAAACCGGAGTGGCAGACACCGTCGACCCCCTGGCCGGGTCCTACTATATAGAGTCGCTAACCAACAGCTTAGAAAAAAAGATAGAGGAATACATAGAGGAAGTGGACCTGCAGGGTGGGGCCGTAAAAGCCATCGAAAACGGCTACATCCAGAGGCAGATCAACCAGAGCTCCTACCGCTACCAGGAAGAAATAGAAAATGAAGAGCGCATACTGGTGGGAGTCAACAAATACCAGATTGAAGAGGAGCCCCTCAGTGAAATCTACCGGGTGGACCCGGCCATGCGCCAGTTACAGGTAGCCAGGCTGGAGAGTTTACGGCAGCGCAGAGACAGCATAAGAGCCAATGAAGCCCTGCAGCGGCTGGAGAGCGCGGCCAAAGGCAATGAAAAGCTCATGCCCCGCATACTGGAGGCCGTCAAGGCCTACGCCACACTGGGAGAGATATGCGACTCGCTAAGGTCGGTATTCGGCAGCTACAAAGCATCAAAGGACTTTTAAAGGGGGTGCAAAAGATGGAAGGCAAAAAGCGAATAAGGGTATTGGTGGCCAAGCCGGGCCTGGACGGACATGACCGGGGAGCAAAGCTACTGGCCTACAAATTAAGGAATGCCGGTATGGAGGTTATTTATACCGGATTAAGACAAAGTCCCCGCCAGATAGCCGAGGTGGCCCTGCAGGAGGATGTTGACGTGGTGGCTCTTAGCTGCCTTTCCGGCGCCCACGACTACCTCTTTCCCCGCACAGTTAGTTTAATGAGGGAAATGGGGCTGGAGGACATCCCGGTGATCGGCGGAGGAATCATTCCCCAGCAGGACATTCTCAAATTAAAGCAAGCAGGAGTAAAAGAGATATTTACACCCGGGGCCTCAATGAAAGATATAGTCAGCTATATCACTGGACTGGCAGCTCAACAGCCGGTGGCAAAATAGACAGGTAGTTTCTTTTTACAAATATCCCAGGGAGGTGTTTCGATGTTTAAAAAAATCGACCATATCGGAGTAGCGGTTAAAAATCTTGAAACCTTGGGCTCCTTCTTTGAAGAGAAAGTAGGCATAAAACTAAGCGAGCCCGAAGTGGTGGAGGAACAAAAAGTAAAGGCCGCCTTTATAAAAATAGGAGAAAGCAAAATAGAATTAATGGAATCCACCAGCCCCGAAGGGGCCATAGGCAAGTTCATCGAGAAAAAAGGCGAAGGCTTTCAGCATATAGCCTTCAGTGTGACAAATATAGAAGAAAAGCTGGCCCAGCTAAAAGAAAAGGGAGTACAGCTTATTGACCAGACCCCCCGGATTGGCGCCGGGGGAAAGAAAATAGCCTTTCTTCACCCTAAATCCACCTCCGGTATACTGGTTGAGCTGTGTGAAGGAGAAGAATAAATTGGGGGCACAAAGAACATGAAAATGATTGAAAAGGTAGCCCGGCTGGCAAATTTAAGCGAGAAAATTAAAGTGGGCGGCGGCCCGGCCCGTATAGAAAAACAGCACAAATCAGGCAAGCTCACCGCCCGGGAGCGCATCGACTTTCTCCTGGATGACCAGAGCTTTTTCGAGATTGACCTCTTCATGGGAGAAGACAACATGGAAGCACTGAAAAATCCCGGGGAAGGAGTGGTCACCGGCTACGGAACCATAGACGGGCGGGTGGTCTACCTCTTTGCCCAGGACTTCACCGTCACCGGCGGTACACTCTCCAAGCACCACGCCAGTAAAATTTGCAAGGTAATGGACATGGCCCTCAAGGTGGGCGCCCCCTTCATAGGGCTCAACGACTCGGGCGGCGCCCGCATCCAGGAAGGTGTGGAATCCCTGAACGGGTATGGCCGGATATTTTCCAGGAACATCAAGGCCTCGGGGGTAATTCCCCAGATATCGGCCATCATGGGGCCCTGCGCCGGCGGGGCGGTATACTCACCGGCGCTAACCGACTTCATCTTCATGGTGGATAAATCCTCACAGATGTTTATTACCGGCCCCCAGGTGGTAAAGGCAGTGATGGGTGAGGAGATATCGGCCGAAGCCCTGGGAGGGGCCCAGTCCCATAGTGAAAAAAGCGGTGTCTGCCACTTTATGACGACCAACGACCGGGAGTGCCTGGAGACCATCAGAAAGCTGTTAAGCTACCTGCCCTCCAGCAACAGAGAAGATCCGCCGGTAACAGACCCGGTGGAGCCGCCGGGGAACCCTGGGGAGCTTGTCAATATTCTGCCCGATAATCCAATGGTGGGCTACGACGTCAGGGACATAATCAGGCTGATAGTTGACGGCGGAGAATTTTTCGAAGTTCAGCCCAACTTTGCCAGAAACCTGGTGGTTGGGTTCTCCCGCCTGGACGGGAGGCCGGTGGGTGTGGTGGCCAACCAGCCCAGCTACATGGCCGGGTGTCTGGATATAAACGCCTCGGATAAGCTGGCCCGCTTTGTCCGGCTGTGCGACTGCTTCAACATACCGCTGATCACCTTTATGGATGTGCCCGGCTACCTGCCCGGCAGCAACCAGGAGTTTGGTGGCATCATCCGCCACGGGGCCAAGGTTTTGTTTGCCTACACCGAGGCCATGGTGCCAAAGCTTACCGTGATATTGCGCAAGGGCTACGGCGGGGCTTATATCGCCATGTGCGGCAACGGCATGGGCGCCGACGCCATGTATGCCTGGCCCACCGCTGAAATTGCCGTGATGGGGCCCGAGGGGGCGGCCAATATTATTTATAAAAAGGAAATTGAAAGTGCTGAGAATCCTGCCCAGATGGCGGTCCAAAAGTCGGCCGAGTACCGCGACAAATTCTCCAACCCCTACATCGCGGCGGCCCGGGGCTTTATTGACAGCGTAATCGACCCCAGGGACACCAGGAAGTATTTAATCAACACCCTGCGCACCTTGAAGAATAAAAAGGAAAATAGACCGGATAAAAGGCACGGGAATATACCGCTATAAAAAAATATTATAAGAAGGATGGGGATTTGGATGAACAAAATACTAATTGTCACCGGCAGCCCGAATAAAAATGGACTAACAGCTGCATGTGGGGAGCAGGCCAGACTGGGTACTGTTGCTGCCGGGGCGGAGGCTGTTGTGGTAAGGCTAAAAGACTTAAACGTAGGAATGTGCATGGCCTGTAAAAGGGTTGGGGTACATGCTTGGAAAAACATACTTGCCAGACCGGTGATGACTTTCAACAGCTGCATGCTTCACTCAAAGAAATGGCCGCTTTTGTAATTGTTACTCCGGTGTATTGGGGGGATATGAATGAGGCTACCAAAGCATTTATTGACAGGCTTCGGAGATGTGAAGGATTTAAGAAGGAAGATCAATATTTGGCAGGCAAACCGGTGATTTTTGTTGCTGCTGCCGGTGGCACGGGGAACGGTGTTATTTCCTGCCTGTCAACGATGGAAAAGTTTGTTGAACATGTCAAAGCCATAAAATACGATTTTATCGGGGTTACCAGAAAGAGCAGGGAATACAAGCTGAAAACAATCTTCGAGGCCGCTAAGTTCTTAGCTGAGAGCCTTGTCCGGAAGAAATAAGTCATGTATGCCACTCCGGAAGCATTTTATCGTCCTGGCCAGCATGCGGTGGAGATTTTGGCTCGACTTTGAAACTTTCAAATTAAGAATCCCCATATGTCAAGGGTTTGAGGGCAATCTTAACAGACGTCCGCTTGGCTAATGCTCCATAAGATTCGCTACTCTATGGGGAAGCGTGATAGCCAATATTTCTTAGCAGGCATTGTAGAGCTTGATGATGCCTTTTTCGGTGCACCGACAGAAGGTGAGAAACGGGGTCGAGGCACAGAAAAGACCAAAGTGCTTGCCGGATTATCTTTAAGCCAGCAGGGACATCCTCTGTACTTAAAAATGAAAGTAGTAGAAGATTTAAAGGGATCAACTCTAAACAATTTTGCCCTTGGTGCTATTAGCCCCGGAACCATTGTCAGTACTGAGTAGTATGATTTTAGTTGAGTCAGAAAACTCGTAATTCTGGAAAAAATAACCTAAAAAGAAGGAAGGTAATCCAGATGCGAGAGTATGACAAAGACTTCAAAGAAGAAGCCATCAAGTTATCCTGCGAAGTGGGGCCGACAGTGACCTCAGAGAAGTTGGGAATTCCAGTAACAACGCTATACACGTGGCGAAGCAACGCAAAACGGTATGGAGAGATTGCCTTTGTTGGCAGCGGACATAAGCGTGTTGATCTTAAAACAGCTGAAATTATGGCAATGGAAAAAAAGATTAAAGAACTTGAAGCTGCCAATGATATCCTGAAAAGAGCCTTGGGTTTTTTCGCAGGGAGCCAAAAGAA
>Ga0209347_1002464_pt1 | contig 24516 bp, 19 predicted proteins | sample AutmiccommuBRH23_FD_187382 | JGI IMG/M metagenome (GOLD analysis project Ga0209347, IMG submission 187382) | Deep subsurface microbial communities from Mt. Terri, Switzerland - Autotrophic microbial communities BRH/23 (SPAdes) (version 2) | ecosystem: Environmental > Aquatic > Deep subsurface >...
CTGTTTTCGGCGCCATTCTCGGAGTTGCGTTGTTCGAGTTCTACCGTATGGTGGAAAAAGACACCTCACACGCCATCAGCAAGATTTTTAATATCATACTGGGCGGACTCATTTTCCTTTCGGTCTTCCTTTACCTGGAGAACATCAACAGCTACGCTCTGCCGGTAATGATACTGGTATATATGCTCATATTAATAGCATCGGCTATTTTTATTCAGAGGAGTGATATTCTGCATGGTATCATCTATTCCGTTTTTGGACAGCTCTACATCACCTTACCTCTGAGTATCCTGATGCTGATCTCCTACGTCTACCAATACAATCCGGGGGAAGAGGGATATAACTGGGTGCTGATTTTGGCAATGTTCGTCTTTATCTGGGTTAATGATACAGCTGCTTACTTCATAGGCACACTCATAGGAAAAAACAGGCTGATAGAACATATCTCCCCGAAAAAATCAGTGGAAGGGTTTATTGCCGGTATTATCTTCACCCTGCTGGCCTCACTGATCTTCGCCAGGCTCTTCCCTGAATTCTCAACGCTCTTCTGGATGGGTTTTGCTGCAGTTGTAGCTCTTTCCGGCACGCTGGGTGATCTGTTTGAATCGCTCATCAAGCGCACCTGCACAGTGAAAGATACAGGCCATCTGATCCCCGGACACGGGGGCATCCTCGACCGTATCGACAGTCTGCTTGTGGCTGTTCCGGCGGCTTATCTATTCCTTATTCTTTTTCTTTCCTTCTGATTGTTTTCTTTCTTTCTCAACGAACAAAAATCAATCAATAAGCGTTTGAATAGCATGAGATTTTTATAAAAACAGGTAACACAATGAACAAGAAACTGATTGGAACGAACGCAGGCATCGTCTGGAATCTTTTGAATGACTATCAGAAGTGGAATATTTCTCAGCTGCAGGAAGCATCCGGTTTGTCGGAACATGAGATTTACACCGCTATAGGCTGGTTAGCCAGAGAGAATAAGATAGAGATAGATATTTCGAGCGATGGCAATGAAAATTATTACCTTGTCATCGAATATTACTTCTGATCTCTTTCTCTTGCAGGCGCTGTTGCCATCTCCATGCTGAAGCCATCGTATCTTCAATGGTCTCCTTCGCTGTCCATCCCAACACATTGTTCGCTTTGTCGGGTTGTGCCCAGATCTGCTCGATGTCTCCCTCCCTGCGCCCTGCAATCTGATAATGCAGCGGCTCTCCGGATACTTTCTCAAACAGATTGATCAGCTCCAGCACTGACAGTCCGGTACCGGTTCCTAAATTGAAAATCTCCACCTTATCATCGGACTTATCCTCCAGCATCCGTTCAATAGCAATCACATGCGCTTTTGCCAGATCGACCACATTGATGAAATCACGAATACATGAGCCGTCAGGTGTATTGTAATCATTGCCGAAAACACTTAGCTGCTGACGAATACCTATCCCTGTCTGGGTGATGTAAGGCACCAGATTTTGCGGTACACCCAGCGGCAGCTCTCCAATCTCGGCAGAGGGATGTGCCCCGATAGGGTTAAAATAGCGAAGAATAATGCTCTTGACCGGTGCTCCGGAATGGATGAAATCCTGAATAATCTCTTCGTTGATCTGTTTGGTGTTTCCATAAGGAGAAGCAGCCGGTTTAATCGGTGCGGTCTCATCTATGGGGTTCATGTCGGGCTCACCGTAGACAGTGCAGGAAGAGGAAAAAACGATTCCCTTCACATCATTTTCGGGCATCAGCTCCAGCAGATTGATCAGCGACACCAGGTTATTGCGGTAGTAGGTCAGCGGTTTCTGCACCGACTCACCTACAGCCTTGCTGGCGGCAAAATGAATGATTCCATCGAAGGAGTACTTCCTGAACAACGCCTTCATAGCATTGAAATCGGTACAATCGAGCTTATCAAAAACAGGCCTCTTACCGGTAATGCGTGTAATGCCTTCAAGCACGTCTGCATTGGAATTGGAAAGGTTATCTATAATTACCACATCATAACCTGCTTGTTGCAGCTCTACAACGGTGTGAGAACCAATGTATCCGGTTCCTCCAGTCACAAGAATTTTTTTCGCCATATATAAATAGATTAATTTTCTTTTTCAGACCTGTTTCACAAAAATACGAAATAAAATAGGAATAGTGGTACGAAACAAGGGCAAAAGAGTGTACTTTTGCAGAAAAAAAGAATGGATATTTCCAACCTCCAGAAGGAAGCAGCACTGAAGAAGGCTGTGTGGGAGAAGTGGTTCAGGAAGAACAGACAACGCCTGATGAAAATGGACAGTGAGATACAACAACTCCACAATGAAGCGATTGCCGATACCGATTGTCTTGCGTGCGGCAACTGCTGCCGTTCACTGGGGCCACTGATATTAACCAAAGATATAGACTTGATGGCCAAAGCATTGCGGGTGACACCTGCAGCGATCATCGACCGCTATCTGCGTACAGATGAGGATGGAGACATGGTCTTTCGCTCCATGCCCTGTCCTTTTCTGGGAGATGACAACTACTGTTCCATTTATGAGAGCAGACCCAAGGCATGCCGCGCATATCCGCACACCGACCGAAAGAAATTCTATCAGATCTACTCCCTCTCTCTGAAAAATTCGGAGACCTGTCCAATTGTGTTCAAGGTGCTGGACAGATTAACAGCCGGAGAATAGGTTCCGGCTGTTGTTCCATTAATTAAATCTCTTTGAGCAGCTCCACCACGGCACGTTTCAGTTGCAGGTCATCACCACTGAGCAGCGACTCCGGCGTGTTATATACTTCTATATCAGGTTCCAGCTGATTGTTCTCCATCACGTTGCCTTCCATATCCACCACCGTCACCTGGGGTATGCCGAACACCAGTGACGGATCGATCTGTGTCTCCCACCATACGGCAGTCATTGTTCCGGGAACAGGTGCACCCACCAGCTTTCCTATACCCAGCTCTTTGTAGACCCAGGGGAATCCGTGGGCATTGGAGTAGTTGCTCTCTCCCATCACCACGATGGAGGGTTTGTTCCATTTATTGAACGGGTCACTGCCTATATATGCTCCCCGGGGTGTGAACTGCTGATACTCTTTTCCGCTTAACAGTGTCGCCAGATCATCATGCAGCCATCCACCACCATTGAATCGTGTATCAACCACCACCGCCTCCATGTTGCGGTATTTGCCCAGAAGGTTCTGATAAACCTCTCTGAAGCTACTGCTGTTCATGCCGCGTATATGCAGATAACCAATGCGTCCGCCTGAGTATTTCTCCGTCAGCACCTCACGTTGTTCCACCCAACGGTTGTAAAGCAGCTCACTCTCTTCATCATATGAGATCGGTTTCACGATCTCCTCGAAACGATCACCTTCACCGGGGGTATAGGCTGTGATCAGAACATGCTTGCCTGCTTTACCATCGAGCAATTGCCAGAAGGGTTTGCCGGCTTCTATCAGCTCCCCGTCTATCTTCTCCACGATCACCCCCGGCTTCAATTTCGAGTCAGCTTTGATAAGCGGACTCCCCTTCATGATCTCTTTGATCATGAGTCCGTCACCCTTGTGTGAATCATCCCAGAACAGACCCAGTGAAGCTGTCTGCCAGTCGCTACGCGGTGCACTGTAACGTGCCCCTGTATGGGAGGCATTCAGTTCCCCCAGCATCTCAGACAACATCTCTGCAAAATCGAAATTGTTGTCAATATGCGGTAGAAACCGGCGGTATTCCTTTCCATACATCTCCCAGTCCACACCATGCAGATCAGCATCATAGAACTTATCTTTCACCTGCTTCCAGGCGTGATCGAAAATATACTCCCGCTCTTTCACACCCTTGTAATTGAAAGGTGCAGAGAAAGAGACGCCGGTAACTTTCCCATTCTCAATCTTCTTGATGCGTCCCTGTGAGACAAGATAGATCTTCTTCTCATCTTTATCGGCAATCAATAACCCTGAGCCAACATCCTTACTCAACAGCTTGGTTGTGTTCTCCATAAAATCCTGTTCCCACAGATCCACCCCCTTTTCAAAACTGGCAAGATAGTAGAGCTTAGAGCCATCTTTGTTGAGATAAGCATCTGACAAGCTGGAAGAGTGACGCGTGAGCCTTACAACCCTGTGACGACGCTCCTCCAGATCGAAAGAGAGCGGCTCAGTTTTTTTCACAGAATCTTCTTTGGCATCCGATTTCTTGTCAGCTGCTTTTTTATCAGTCTCCTTACTATCCTCTTTCGCTTTCTTCTCCAGCTCCTTCTTCATAGCACGCTCCTCTTTGTTCAGCCTGAAATTATCATAGGCATCAGGTGTGAGGAACATCAGGTAGGCATCGCGCTGTGAACCCCAGCTGCCATGACTCCTATAACCAGCTCTGTCGGAGAAGAAAAGTATTGCTTTACCCTCCAGCACCCACTTCGCCCGCACATCACTGTACCCGCTGAGTGTCAGGTTGGTGATCTCCTCGCTCCCATCGGCTTTTATCAGCGCCACATCCTTGTTGTTCCACCCTCCCCGGTCGATATAGTCCGAGAGGATCCACTTACTGTCGGGTGACCACCTGAACCACTGATCACCGTCGCTGTAGGAGTAGTTGAACTTTCCATCCATCACCTTGCGTGACTTCTTGCTTTCCAGATTGAACACCCGTATCTCCGAACGATCTTCCAGGTAGGCTATCTCCTTTCCATCGGGAGAGAAAACAGCATCGAAAGAGGGAGACTCTGTAGTGGTCAGTTGTGTCTCTTTCAATTCGCGGGCATAACAAAAATAGCTGTCCTCTTTACGAACCAGATCGGTTTTATAAATATTCCAGGTATTATTACGTTCCGATGAATAGATGAGTGAACGGCCGTCGGGACTGAAATCCACATCTCTCTCCTGCTGGGGCGTATCGGTAATACGTTTGGTTGTGGCGAATTCTACGGAGGTGACGAAAACATCTCCGCGGGCAACGAAAGCAATCTCTTTCCCGTTCGACGAGACTGCAATAGATCCGGCTCCCGAGGTGAGCGTTTGCGGCACTCTCTCTCTCTCAAAATTATCGGAGATGATCTCAACCTCAATTTTGCGGGGTTCTTCCCCTTTTTTCATATAATACAACTCCCCGTTAAAGGAGAAACAGAGATTATCGTTCTTATCGGTCGAAAGAAAACGCACCGGATGATCACTGTATTGAGTCATCTGCACAGGAGCACCTCCATTGATACCTGCACGAAAGACATTAAAGGAGCCGTTCTGCTCGCTCAGATAAAAATAGCTCTCACCGCCGGACGACCAGACACCGTTACGGTCCTCACCCTTGAAAGAGGTGAGTTTCCTGTGACTCTTCTTTTTCGCATCGAACAACCATACATCACGCGTAATGGATGAGGTGTGATGCTTTCTCCATACATCTTCATACCCTTTTCTGTCGGTGTAGAGCCACTGATCGCCTCTTTGTGCAATGTTCTCCATATAGACAGCCGAAAAGAGCTGTGGACGATCACCGTCAAGCGAAACAGAATAAAGCTGCGAAAACAGACCCAGTGGGAATTGCTGATTCTCAGCTGCAGGTTGAATGTAAGCACTGAAAAGCACATTGTCGTCATCCCTGAACGCCTCCGGATATTCATTGGCTGAATGGGAGGTGATGCGTCTGGCTCCTCCGTTGTGAAGAGTGACCACATAGAGATCGAAGCTACCCTCCCTGTTGGAGGCAAAAGCGAGCTTATCTCCCCGGGGTGACCATACGGGACGCGTGTCATAGGAAGTGTGTGATGTGACCTGATATGCCCTGCCACCCGTCACCGGGACTGTGAAGATATCCCCTTTGTAGGTAAACGCAACGGAGGATCCATCGGGTGAGATCACGCTGTTACGCAACCACAAAGGATTATTCTGCGCATGGATAGCTTGAACCACAATAAAAAAAAGTGTGGATAGAATGATTTTTCTCATTGCTGTACTTGTTTGTGAATTAAAATCAAATGAAAAGCGTTTGCATTTTTCATTTTACCCGCTGTATATTGTTCTAAAAAGATGCAAATTTATATAAAAATAATAATTGTTGAAAGGTAAAGAATGAAATAATGCTATCTGTTTATCTGAACGATATTCATTGTAGATTAAATAATTTTACTATTTTTGTCACCAATGAGATTAATTGCTCCTTTTCCTACGAAATGGAATACAATGTAAAAACATATTATCGCAAGGAGGAGCTACCTCCCATGGAGGAGATTAACTTTTTCCACTACGCTTCATCGTTCGACTGGTACAGTGATACCTCCACCTATACACCATTCATGCTCATTGCATTTGAGGAAGAAAAGCCTGTTGCGGCCCTGTTCGCTATCATCATGCGAAGAAACCGCTTTCTCAGCAACTCACTGTTTAAACGTTGTTTCATATCGCAACAACCGGCATTCTTTGAGAAAGATGCCCCTAAGATAGAACTCTTCGGCACGCTCATCACCCATCTGGTGAAAGAGGTGCGCAACAAGGTTTTTCTTGTACGTTACGAGAACCTGGGGAATGCGATCTTCGGCTACAAAGGATTTCGGGAAAACTATTTCTATTCCGTGAAGTGGATCAATATCCGTAACTCCCTGCAGCGTAAACGAAAAATATGGGATCAGCTGTCCGCATCGAGAAGAAACCAGGTTAACAAAGCGCTGAAGAAAGGCGTTCAGATGGAAGAATTGAGATCTGAAGATAAACTGCCTGAGATATATAAACTGATCCGGGACACCAACAACAAAAAAATATCGCGCCGCTTCCCCCCTTACCCATATTTTGAGAATTTCTTCCACCATTATGTACAAAAAGGGAAAGGGAAGATAATGCTCACCCGTTATCAGGGGAAAATTATCGGAGGTGCCATTTTAGGGTTCGAGAGAAAAACTACCGTCTACTGCCTCTACTACTGGGGAAAAACAAAACGATACAGCACTCTTTACCCCACCATCTTCACACTCTACTCGGCCATGAGCATCTCAGAAGAGAACGGGTTTCACTATTTCGATTTTATGGATGTGGGCTTCCTCAATAAGAATGCCGGCAGATCCCGCTTCCTGCTTCAGTTCGGCGGCAAACAGAGAGCGACCAGACGTTGGTACAGATTCAACTGGGGCTTACTCAACTTCTTCGCCAACAGAATCTACGACTAAACAGACAGAATACCCAAAAATTTGCAAATAAACGCAAACATCCAGCCCTCTCAATGTGAAAGCTGGGGATTTAATACTAAATTAATTTAAAAAGAAAAGATTTAACAGAAAATAATTTGGTGATATGCCACGGAGCACTTATCTTTGCAACGTGTTTTTCATGGTATTAGATTTAAGGTTAACAATGAAGATTGGTTGTCGTGAGACAACCATTCCTTTTTTATAGAGGTCTCATTCCACAGTACTTCACACACTCACCACCACTAATGATTATTTACATAATCAATCGCTGCTTCCAGAATCTCATCCTTTCCCGCTTTAATGGATTCCATTGTAGGATAAGCTTCTATATCCGGAATAATGCTCAGCTGAAACTTTTGACTCAGACCAGCCACAGGATACAAACGATATACTACCAAAAAAAATAGCAACAAGTATTAATCTTATAGATTCAAACGCGAAAAATCGAGATCTCCGTTTATTCTTTAATACAGCCATTTTTGGATTCATCACGCATATAATTAAATCTATGGTAGAGAGAACCTACTTATATTTTTCCCACAATGCTGAATAAATAATCTCCTTCGACCGATCAATCAATCCCGGGAGATCTGCTTCTGTGAGTCCTTCGGTAGGGATCGGATCGTGAATGACCAGTTCGAGACGACCAGGCTTGAGATGGTGGGTGTTTCTTTTTAACACATCGTAGGGACCATTGATGGTTACTGGTACTATAGGCAGTTTCAAATCATAGGCAATGTGATAGGCACCCCGTTTAAAGCGTCCCATTTTACCTGTCAGGGTACGTGCTCCCTCGGGAAAGATGACCATTGATACACCATCTGCAATTTGTTCTTTTGCTCTGTCAATGGTTGCACCCCGTGCCGCCAGACTTGAGTTATCCACAAAGACATGACCTGCTTTCTCCGATGCAAACCCCACTAAAGGTATTCTCCGTAAGCTCTGTTTTTGTATCCATTTGATATTCTGATTCAGGAAACCATAGATAAGAAAAATATCAAAAGCGCCCTGGTGGTTTGCTACAAAAACATAGGACTGACGGGGATCCAGTTTCTCATGTCCTTTTGTTTTCACACGGCAGAGCGCCAGCCAACAGGTGATTCTTGACCACCAATGAGGTGGGAAATAGCCCCATACCTTGCATCCGAAAACAGGTGCCGTGATCATTACTACCAATGCCGTGATAAGAGTGACAAAGATAAACAACGGTGTAAAAATGATCCATTGGTACAAAAAACGGAGGATATTTCTCACTACTTTTACATTCTTAGGATGAACAAGGTACAAAAATAAAGAATTTTATAAAGGGCTCCTACATAAAAGAGAGAGTTTTTCAATCACTATTCTCTTTTTTACCCATAGCGCTTCATTTTTATCTCAAATTATTTCCTTGTTTGTTGAATTTTGTGTTTATTTGCGTTACGAAATCAAAAACATAATTATTATACACACATGAAAGAATTTGCAAAATACATCGGCGTCGTTGTTATGCTCATTGGAGTAGCTTTTTTAGTAATACCTTTTTTTATTGGCTTAACCAACAATCTAAACCTCATTATCGGGTTGATTTTGGTTATTGAAGGATTATTGGGTCACATCTTTGTGAACAACATGAAAAAAGGAAGCAAGACCAGTAATATCATCTGGGCAGTTATTTTGTTAATCGTACCATTTTTTATTTTCTTCTATTTCAAGAAAGCCGCCTATTCTGAAAAAGAGCTTGCTGCTTACAATTGAGAAAAGAGCGTTATTATTTAACAGATAAATAACCCTGGGATAAGAAGATCTCAGGGTTTTTTGTGCTTCCTGTTCCTGCTTACTTCTTCACCACATAGAGCTGGAAATTCTCAAACCGTTTCACCACCACCTCATCGCCCTGTTCAATGAATCCTTTCAGGGAGATGGCATCGTAGTATTCACCTGCTACATTCACCCGACCTGACGGACGCAATACAGTAGCAGCAATACCTGACTTACCCACCAACGTCATTGGCTCCATCGAAACAGACATAAATCCTTCCTGATCGGCATGAAGTGCAGCATAATTAAGAAAACCCGGTCTACCTATCCTGCTCGAGAGGTATATGATGAGTCCGACACCCATACCCATGCCACCCAGAACGATCATCACTGCACGGAAGAGCTCAGCGGGTGGCAATCCTTCGAAATTAAACCGGATGTTCCCCACCAGCGCCAGCACCAATGCCGAGAAGATGAGAACGATCCCCAGGATACCAGGGACCCCGAAGCCGGGGACGACAAAGATCTCGAAGACAATGAATATAAGTCCCAGCACAAAGAGCAGCACCTCCCAGTTCTGGGCGTAACCTGTAAGGTACAAAGGTGCAAAATAGAGAATAGCTGCCGTGATAGCTGCAGCTGTGGGGAAACCAAGGCCGGGCGAATGCAGCTCAAAATAGATGCCGCCGATAATAAACATTATCAGGAACGCCTGTACCACTCCACTGGTGAGGAACCCCTTTATTTTATCGTAAAAGGAAGGATTATAGGTTTCGAGAAGATAATCACTCTGGCCCAGATGGCTCACTATCACCTCATGAACAGTTTCAGCCACTCCGTCACAGTAGCCCAGCTCCATCGCCTGTCTGGCTGTCAGTGTAAGGATCTGTGTAGAGTCGGCAAAACCGGGTATAACGATCGTTTCATCCACCATCGCCTCAGCAATCAGCGGATCACGCCTCCATTTGGTGATGGTGTCACCCTCATGAATGGTCACTGTTTTACCATGACTTTCTGCGGTAGCACGCATCGTACCACGCATGTAGGATTGGTACTTGTCGGGTGCTGCCGCACCGGTGGCACCATCCACCACCGTGGCCGCTCCGATGGAGGCACTGTTGCGCATGAAGATACTGTCGCATGCAATGGAGATCAATGCTCCGGCTGAGGCAGCGTTGTTGTCAATAAAGACATAAACAGGCAGTGGAAAATTAAGAATGGCTGTACGCATGGAGTCGGCCTCAAGCACACCGCCGCCATAGGTGTTCATATGCAGAAGTACGGCGTGGGCCTCTTTCTCTGTCGCTTCATGAAGGCCATTTTGCAGGTAGATCCATGTGTTGCTGCCTATATTTTCCTTGATATTTATCCGATAGATCACCGGCTTTGAATCCTGTGCCTGAAGATCAAAAGAGAGAATAATTAAAAGGAACAAGAAAACAATATGTAAATTTTTCATTTCTGCTAGGTATGTTCAACAAAGATAATAGATTTTGCATTTCTGCGATCATTTTAATCAAAAATGTGTATATTTGTAATTCAATATATCAATATGAGCACAATTTTACTAAGCATAGGATCAAACACATTCGCAAAAACCAATATCGACAAAGCCAAGCGAATGCTTACCCGGCTTTTTCCCGGGATCATCTTCAGCCAGCCGATACTGACCGAGCCGGATGATGAGAAGTATTCATATCTTTTTCGTAACGTGCTTGCAAAAGTAGAGACCGTGATGGTGCCTGAGGAGATTATCGATAAGATCAAACAGACGGAACGGGCAGTAGGACGTACACCAAAGGATAAATATCTGGGAAAAGTGGTCATTGACATCGATCTGATCAAATACAATGATGAGATTCTTCGTCCCCTGGATTATCAAAGGGAGTATGTGCAACAGTTGCTCTCTGCTTTCGATACTCTCCCGGCAGATGTTACTCCCGCTAAAGAGAGCTCTCCGACAACAACAGCAAACGAAGTTCCTGCAAATGAAGCTCTTCCTACTGAGGCTCCATCGTCTGAAACTCCTGCTACTGATACTCCAGCTACTGATACGAACTAGTTCAATCTCGTTACAGATTTCACCCCTTTCACCGCTTTCAATTTTTTGATCAGTTGCTCCAGCATGGATGTGTTGGCGAGCATCACCGTGATATTCCCCTGAAAAAGGCCATCGTTGGAGTCTATTGCGATAGAGCGCATTTGTACACCCTCCTCCCTGGAGATGATGGAGATCAGGTTGGCTACAATATTAATCTGATCATTGCCTATCACCCGTAGCACGATGGTGTAGCTGGAGGAGCCTGTCGTTCCGGACCAGCGAGCTTTTAACACACGATAGCCAAACCGCGAGAAAAGATCATGCGCGTTCGGACAGTTGACACGGTGAATCTTGATACCCTGCGACGAGACGAACCCGAATATATCATCCCCAAAAATGGGATTACAGCATTTCGCTAGTCTGTAATCTATACCTGTCAGATCCTGATCGATCACCAGCTCATCGGAGCTTTTAAATTCCGCAGCTGTGCTCTTTAATGTGAAACTTTCGGCACTCTGGGGCAGATGAAGGTCTCTGCCGTCGCTCTCCCTGTTTTCCTGCTCCAGATAACGGTCAATCACCCAGTTCACATCCATCTTCTCCGAGGCGATATCCACATAAAAATCGGTCACTGTCTTGTACCTGAGCTTTTTGATCAGCTGCATCAGGCGTGCATCATCCACCTCAATCTTGCGGTTCTTCATCCGCCGCGAAAGGGTCTCCTTGGCAATATCCACCTGTTTGCCCGCCTCCTCTTTCAGCAGTTGCCTTATTTTTGTACGTGCTTTCGAGGTGACCACGATGTTCAGCCAGTCCTGCTTCGGTGTCTGATGTGATGAGGTGTTTATCTCCACCTGATCACCGCTCATCAGTGTATGTTTGATGGGGACATTCTTGCCGTTGACCCTTCCCGACATGCAGGTAGCTCCCAGCTTTGAGTGGATGGCAAATGCAAAATCAAGCACTGTTGCTCCCCTGGGTAGCTTGAAAAGGTCTCCCTTGGGGGTGAAGACGAAGATCTCCTCATCATACAGATCGAGCCTGAAATCTGTCAGCTTCTGGTTCATGTTGGTCTCTTTGTCCTCCAGCGATTCACGGAGTGAATTGAGCCAGCTGTCCAGTGTTGTCTCCTCCTTAATCCCCTTATATTTCCAGTGTGCCGCAAGTCCCCGTTCAGCGATCTCATCCATACGTTTGGTTCGTATCTGCACCTCCACCCATTTGGCATCCTGCCCCATCACCGTGATGTGGAGCGATTCGTAACCGTTACTCTTGGGGATGGAGAGCCAGTCTTTCAACCGTTTGGGATTGGGCTGGTACATGTCTGTGATGATCGAATAGACCTGCCAGCATTGCGCTTTCTCCTGCTCTTCAGGTGCATCCAGAATCACGCGGATGGCGAACAGGTCATAGATACTCTCGAACTCAATCTTCTGTTTCTTCAGCTTGTTGTGGATGGAATGGATCGATTTGGTACGCCCCTTGATATCGTATCTCAGTCCCGTTTTATCCAGACGCTCTTTCACCGGAGCGATGAACTCCTGAATATATTTATCACGTGATCTTTTACTCTCGTTCAGCTTCTGTGCAATGAAATCGTAGGTGTCACGATCGGTATATTTCAAAGAGAGATCTTCCAGCTCCGACTTGATGGTGTAGAGACCGAGCCTGTGTGCCAGCGGTGCATAGAGGTAGGTGGACTCTACCGATATATCCAGCCTCTGTGATTGTCCGGCACTCTTCGCATCGCGCATAAGCTGCAGCTGCCGGGCAATCATGATGAACACCACCCTGATATCCTCCGCAATGGAGAGCAGCAGCTTCATGTAGTTCTCCGACTCAACCGCTGTGCGTTTATCGCTGAAACTGTTTATCTTTTTCAATCCTCTAAGGATCACCTCCACCTCATTGCCGAACAGCCGCTTCACCTCATCCAGCGGATAAGCATCGTTCACCACCAGGCGGAAAAGGAGTACGGCACATACAGTAGGCTGCTTCAGCCCTATCTCCTCAATGGTGATCAAGGCTGTGCGCATCACCGGAATAAGGTCGTCCAGTGCATCACTGTCCGCTTTATCTGTTGCATTCAGTGATCGCCGCAACATCTCTTTCAAGCGTACAGTTTTTTCTATATCCCAGGCCTGCCTCAAGAAAGAGTAAAGCTTGCGATAGAGATGAAGAAATTCACTACGGTCTGTGATGGAGATATCTCTCATTTTTGTTCTTTCCAGTCTTTAATGAGATACAAATTTACTATTTTCTACGTAATATAGGGATTCACGAAGCAAAAAGTAATGATGACAGCAGATGGCTTTCACTTTGTCTGTTCAAGAACTTATCATTATATTTGCACCTCAATTTTCTCACTCTAAACCCATTCAAGCAGTTATGCGAAAAAATCTTTTTCTTCATTGCTTCCTGATGCTCTTTCACTTATCGGTGCAGCGGAGAGAGATATTATCTGAATGTTTATGAGCCTATTCAACCGACAACAAAACAGCAGAGAGCTCTCCACACTGCTGGTAGTATCCGCCACCTCCTTTATGGGTACCTTCCTCGTGTCGGCGGTCAATATCGCCTTGCCTTCCATCGAGAAGAACCTCTCTCTCAATGCCATAGAGCTGAGCTGGATCATCACCTCCTTTCTGCTGGGTACAGCCCTCTTCATGCTGCCAGCAGGTGCCTGGGGTGACCGCAGCGGGAGCAGCCGCCTCTTCAAGCTGGGGCTGTTCCTTTTCACGCTCTCCTCGCTCTTCTGTTACCTGGCGCCGGGAGGTTACTGGCTTATTGCCGCCCGTTTCCTGCAGGGTATAGGTGCCGCCTTCACCAGCACCACCGGACAGGCTCTCCTGGTCTCCACCTTTCCTGCAGAGAAGAGAGGAGAGGTGCTGGGCATATCGGTGGCGTCGGTCTACGCGGGACTCGCGCTGGGACCCCTGCTGGGCGGTATTCTCACTCTTTATGCCGGATGGCGCTCGCTCTTCCTTATCGCTGCTATCATGGGACTCTTCACCACCCTTATCACCCTTTTCTTTATGAAAGAAGAGAAGGGAAAGGTGCAGACAATAAAAAAAAGTGACCGCAATGGGACAATCCTCTTTATGGCCGGCCTCCTGGCACTTGTTTACGGCTCTACCCTCATCCCCTCACCTGCCGGATGGGCACTTATGGGCAGCGCATTGATCCTGCTACTCCTTTTCTGGAAAACGGAGAAACAGACAAAACATCCACTGCTCGACACAACACTCTTCACCCACAACAAGCTCTTCACCTACTCCAGCCTCTCAGCGCTGATAAACTATACGGCCACCTTCGTCATCATCTTCTTCCTCAGCCTCTACCTGCAGAAGATACAGGGGCTCTCACCCCGCGATGCGGGCGCTGTCATCATTGCACAACCGCTGATGATGGCACTCTTCTCTCCCATGGTGGGGAAGCTCTCCGACCGGTTTGAGCCCCGCTACTTTGCCACAACAGGTATGGCCATGTGCACTGCCGGCCTGGGCATGCTGGCTTTCCTGACACCCACCACACCCCTGTGGGTGATCATATCCATCCTGCTATGGGTGGGCCTGGGCTTCGCCCTCTTCTCCTCACCCAACATGAACACCATCATGAGCTCGGTGGAGAGAAGCAGCTATGGGCAGGCTTCAGGATTGGCCGCCTCCATGCGGGTCTTCGGACAGATCATCAGCATGAGCATTGTCACGCTGCTCTTCACCCAGCATTTTGGCGACCTGTCGGTGGAGGCTGTACCTGATAAGCAGTTTCTTTTTGCCATGCGCCTGGGATTTTTCATTTTTTTCCTTATCGGCATCCCCGGTATCTATTTCTCTTTCAACAGGGGTGATGTCAGGGAAAACGACAGGAACACTCCCGGCAACAACCAACAGAAGTAAGATGCCTACATCCCTAATCCCACATCCCTAATCCTACATCCCAGATCCTACATCCCAGATCCCAAATCAAACATCCCACATCCCACATCCCCAATCAAACATCCCACATCCCAAATCCCAAATCAAACATCCTACATCAAACATCCTACATCCCACATCCTAATTCCCAAATATTTTTTATCTTTGCACCCGCAAACATAACATAACAGAACGCACACAATAATGGCAAAAGAATTGAAGGAGCTTACTCCCCGCAGCAAAGACTATTCACAGTGGTATCTCGATCTGGTGATCAAAGCCGACCTGGCAGAGAATTCAGCCGTACGCGGCTGTATGGTGATCAAGCCTTATGGTTTCGCCATCTGGGAGAAGATGCAGCGTCAGCTGGACGATATGTTCAAGGAGACAGGACATGAGAATGCTTATTTCCCGTTGTTCATCCCCAAGTCCTACCTCAGTCGTGAAGCCGACCATGTGGAGGGTTTTGCAAAAGAGTGCGCCGTGGTGACCCACTACAGGTTGAAGAACGACCCCAATGGCGGCGGCCTGATCGTCGATCCCGAAGCAAAGCTGGAAGAAGAGCTGATCGTACGCCCCACATCCGAAACCATTATATGGAGCACCTACAAGAACTGGATCCAGTCCTACCGCGATCTACCGTTGCTCATCAACCAGTGGGCGAATGTGGTACGGTGGGAGATGCGTACACGTCTCTTCCTCCGTACAACCGAGTTCCTGTGGCAGGAGGGTCATACAGCCCATGCCACCAGGGAGGAGGCCGTGGAGGAGGCGGAAAGGATGATCAATATCTACGCCGAGTTTGCAGAGAACTATATGGCAATGCCGGTGATCAAAGGGCATAAATCGGAGTCGGAACGATTTGCCGGTGCGCTCGACACCTATACCATCGAAGCGTTGATGCAGGACGGCAAAGCACTGCAGTCGGGCACCTCTCACTTCCTTGGTCAGAATTTCGCGAAAGCATTCGATGTGCAGTTCACCGACAGGAGTGGCCAGCGTGACTATGTGTGGGCCACCTCATGGGGTGTCTCTACCCGGCTGATGGGTGCGCTGATCATGTCACACTCCGACGATAACGGCCTCGTGCTCCCTCCCAAGCTGGCCCCTTATCAGGTAGTGATCGTTCCTATCTACAAAAACGATGAACAGCTGCAGCAGATCAACGAAAAGGTGGCAGGGATCGTGGAGAGATTAAAAGCGGCCGGCATAAGCGTCAGGTATGATAACTCTGACAATAAGAAACCGGGCTGGAAATTCTCGGAATATGAGCTCAAGGGTGTCCCCGTTCGCCTCGCCATGGGCGGACGTGATCTGGAGAACAACACGGTGGAGATCGCACGCCGCGATACGTTGACGAAAGAGACACTCTCATGCGACGGCATAGAGCAGCATATCAAAGCGTTACTGGAAGAGATGCAGGAGAATATTTACAAGAAAGCAGCAGACCTCCGTACCCGGCAAACCCGTGAGGTGAACAGCTACGAAGAGTTCAAGGTAGAGATTGAAAAAGGAGGATTTCTTCTCTGTCACTGGGACGGTACCGCCGAAACGGAAGAACGCATCAAGGAGGAGACCAAAGCCACCATCCGCTGCATCCCGCTCGAAGGCGACAAAACTCCCGGCAGCTGCATGGTGACAGGCAAACCATCGGCACGAAGGGTGATTTTTGCAAGGGCATACTGAAGAATTAAGAATGAGAAATGAAAAATGAGGGATGTAAGGGGAAAAGGGATAACGGAGAAAAGGGAAAAGGTCAGTGAACTGTCGACCGGAATAAGGATCATTGACAAGGGGATACGAAAAGCAGAAAAGGTAAAATGACAAGATTGAAGCTGTGGATCCACGCTTTCCGCCTGCGCACACTCTTTCTGGCAGTGGCTACTGTCATCCTGGCCAGCGGCATGGCATGGCATGAAGGAGCATTCAACACACCCACCTTTATCCTCGCCTTCCTGCTGGCTGTCTCCATACAGACTCTTGCCAACCTGGCGAATGACCTGGGCGACTATCAGAAAGGTACCGACATCACCGGCAAGCGGCAAGGGCCCGTACGTGCCGTACAAAGCGGCCTGATCACTCCAGCAGAGATGAAAAGAGCGATTGTTCTTTTTATCGTCATCTGTATCATGTTGGGGATAATGCTCGTGGTGAACATAACAAGGATGACGGGCTGGACAGCCACTCTCATACTTCTCCTCCTGGGTGGGTGCAGCATCCTGGCAGCACTGTTCTATACTTTGGGCAGTAATGCTTATGGCTACAGAGGATGGGGTGATCTCTTCGCCTTCATCTTTTTCGGGCCGGTACCGGTGATAGGCACCTGGTTCCTCCACACACACACCTTCAGTCTCAAGCCGCTACTGCCGGCAATTGGTCTGGGGCTTATCAGCACCATGATACTGAATATCAACAACATGAGAGATCTTGAGAATGACAGGTCGTCCGGTAAGATCACCATTGCCGTGAAGCTGGGATTGAACAGGGCTAAAATCTACCACGCGCTGATGACAGTTACCTCCTTCTTCTGTTTCGCAGGGTACAACATCCTCTATGAACCTACTCCATGGTACAGGTATGCATACCTCCTTCTTTTCCTTCTGCCACTCAAAATTCTGAACGACATAAGGCATAAGAGCGGACAGCAGCTTGATCCCTATCTTAAACTGACCTCTCTCTCGGGGTTCCTGCTGGCACTTGCTTTTGCTCTCTGTCTCAATATCTGATTATCTCAGTTCTACTTCCACTACTAAATCTGTGTCATCGGGAACCGTGTCTAATTGCAACAGGATACCACCTGCTACCTCGCTGAACCGCACAGGCTTCTTATCGATGAATAGTCTGGCAGAGCCAGCCCTGTTACCTCCCATCGGCAGATAAAGCACATTTTCATCCAGGTTAAGGATATGGACAAAGAGGCTTTTCCCTTTTTGCGTGGTCACACCCCATACACGTGGCCCGATAAAACCACCCCTCGTACCGTAGATGGTCTCACCATAGGCCTTCAGCCACTCACCCATGGCGTTATAGCGCTGAATGGCGATATCGGGGAACGTTCCGTCAGGTCGCGGCCCCACGTTCATCAGCAGGTTGGCGTTGTTACCCGCAGCCTTCACCAGATAGTGAATCAGCTCTTTCTCCGATTTATAGTTCTTGTCGGTGATGCTGTATCCCCATGTGTGGTTCATCGTCTCGCAGGTCTCCAGCGGCAGCTGACCGATGGTTGCCGTACCGGAAAAACCCGATTGATTCTGTCCCGGCAGATCCTTCTCGAAGGTCTGTCCATCCTCTCCCTCAAGGGGTGCAATATGATGGTTGTTGATCACCAGACAGCCGGGTTGTATGGAGTGAATGTGATCATAGATCTCCCTCAGGCGCCAGTCGAAATCATCCGGCTGGTCCCATTTACCATCGAACCAGATCGCACCTATCTCACCATAGTTGGTCAACAGCTCTGTGAGCTGGTTCAGCATAAAGCGGTGATAGGTCTCCCATTTACCCTGCTCACTGCGCCCTACCCCTCTTCCCGTCCTGCCGACAGGAAAATAGTCGCTCCTGCCCCAGTCGAGCAATGAATAGTAGAAATGCAGTTTCATCTCCTGCCTGTGACATTCATCGGCCAGCTCTTTGATGATGTCCCTGCCGAAAGGAGTGGCATCCACAATGTTGTAGGGTGACTGCTCAGTGCCGAACATGGAGAAGCCGTCGTGGTGTCGCGAGGTGATGCAGATATATTTTGCTCCCGCGGCTTTCACGTCCGACACCCATTTGACGGCATCGAACTTCGAAGGAAAGAATCCCCGGGCCAGATTTGCATACTCCTGGTGATGGATGTTCTTATTGTTCATGATCCACTCACCGTCGGCCATCATGCTGTAGATACCCCAGTGGATAAAAACACCGAATTTCATATCCCGGAAGGCCTCCCTGTTCAGGAGGTTCTCAGCGGTGGGTTCATAAGGTTGTTGTGCCGATGCTCCGGCAGCGATAAAGAGCAGTGCAAAAAAAAGGATGTTGATCTGTTTCATTGGGGTAACTATCTTAAGTCTTAATTTGTCTCCATAAAGTGAATCAGCTGTGCTACAGCTTCCTGATCCTCAAAATCGATCTTGTTGTCATTGGTGTACTGGCTGTACTGTTCTTTACGTTTTTTATAGAGGTTTTTCAATTGCCTTACCGACTTGATCTCTTTCCATCCGGAACCCTTATCAAGCCAGTAGACCGTGTAAGGTTTCACCTGGAAATCGTCGGGAAGCTTCAGTTCGTACACTTTGCCGCCACTCGACCAGCTTGAATAACTATCTGATGATGATGTCTGCGATGTACCGCCATAAGCCGCTGGCTTTCCGGGAGGGATCACCCTGCACTTGTATTCGGCAAGGAACTTATATCCATCCCCGTGCAGTACCTCCATAAATTGATTGTTGTGAAGAATGAATTTTCTGTTGCCAATAAATACAGTGTCTGTCTGACTCAGGCTTGGTTCACCCAAAGCCAGCACCTTGCCGTTCTGATTAAAAACCATCTCCTCTGTGGCTGCATTAAAGTTGAGTAATGCAGGATTTCTCTTGCCATCTTTCATTAGCACTGTTCCGGGAGTAAACTCAGGGAACAGGTAGTGTGAGATCTCTTTTGTCTGCTGGCCGAACAAAGGAAGGCAAGTCAAAAGGAGGGTAATAAGGGAAAAAGATTTGTTTTGCATAGGTGATTTTTTTTCATGATGTTATTTAAAACCTGCTAAAAGCATCTGTCTGTCAGGAACCAGATGTAGGTTTCACCTGTGAAGTTGTTTACCTGTATAACAAATGTAAAGATAAACGATATTTTTTGTTTGTCAAAAAAATTAACATGTGGTACCCGCTCCACTTCCAATTAAAAATAATTGTTTAACTTTGCCGACGTACAAACCAAATTCTTTCATCCTTATGTTCGACAACACCAAACGCGCTTTTATAGCTATCAACGATGAAGCGGAAGTGTGCCTGATACCCGAAATGGCAAACCGCCACGGTCTCATCACCGGGGCCACGGGAACCGGCAAAACAGTCACCCTCCAGACACTCTCCGAGACATTCAGCGAGATGGGTGTACCTGTCTTCGCCGCCGATATGAAGGGCGACCTCTCGGGTGTGGCAGAAACAGGGGGAAACAAGGAGAGTGTCACCAAACGGGTCGATGGATATAACCTGAAAGAGAAAGGATTTGAGTATAAAGCTTTCCCCGTGCGTTTCTGGGATGTCTTCGGCGAACAGGGTCATCCTGTGCGTACCACCGTCACCTCGATGGGTCCGCTGTTGCTGGAGCGGCTGCTCAATCTGAACGAGACACAGGGCGCTATCCTAACGATGGCCTTCAGGATAGCCGACGACAACAACCTGCTGCTGATTGATCTGAAAGATCTGCAGAAGATGGTGCAATATATTGGCGACAACCGGACACAATTCATCACCCAATATGGCAATATCTCTCCTGCCAGCATAGGTGCCATCCAGCGAGGGCTGATGCGGCTGGAGAGTGAGGGTGCCGACAGGTTCTTTGGTGAGCCGGAGCTGGAGATCACCGACTTTATCCAGACGGAACAGGGCAAGGGAGTGATCAACATCCTTGCGGCCGACAAGCTGATGAACGCACCCCGTGTGTATACCACCTTCCTGCTCTGGCTACTGGACGATCTCTACGAGACCCTTCCCGAGGTGGGAGATTTGGATAAACCGAAGCTGGTCTTTTTCTTCGACGAGGCACACCTGCTCTTCAACGACATGCCCTCCTCACTGCTGGAGAAGGTGGAACAGATCGTACGCCTGATCCGCTCTAAGGGTGTGGGCATCTACTTCTGCACACAGAACCCGGCAGATATACCCGAGAGCATCCTCGGGCAGCTCGGCAACCGTGTACAACACGCCCTGCGTGCCTATACCCCCAATGATCAGAAGGCGGTGAAGGTTGCCGCCAACACCTTCCGTGCCAACCCGAAATTCGATACGGGTGAAGCCATCACGCAGCTCAACACGGGTGAGGCACTGGTATCGTTCCTCAACGAGAAAGGAGCACCCCAGATGGTGGAGCGGGTCAATATCCTGCCTCCGCAGGGACAGATAGGCCCCATCACCGGAGGTGAAAGAGATCAGCTTATCCGCAGCTCACTGATCTACGGTGTCTATGAGAAGCTGATCGACCGCGAGTCGGCCTACGAGATCCTGTCGCAGAAGCAGGAGCTGCTCGAGGAGGAACGGCGCCAGGCAGCTGAGGAGAAAGAGCGCATCCGTCAGCAGAAGGAGGAACAGAAAGCAGCCCTGGAGGCGGAGAGAGCCAAGCGTGCCGCTGCACGGCAGCGCAAAGCAGATCAGGGAGTCCTGGGCGATCTCCTCACGCAGGTGGGACGAAGCACCACACGACAGATCAGCAATCAACTGGGCAGAACCCTTACCCGCAGTCTGCTGGGCGCACTTTTTGGAAAAAAATAAACCATTTAAACTTTCTCCATGTATAAAACACTCTTCAAACACTACTGGTTGCAAACAGTCCGCTCACCCGGTTATTACAAAAACCTGGTTGTCAATATATTTGTCGGACTGATGGCACTGTACTTTCTTGTTATCTTCGTCATGCTGGGCTTACTACTGCCGAAGATGCTACAGGAGATAATGCCTCAGGCCGATCCTGCCACTACCTTCAACGCCATCATGATCTATGCCCTGATCGCACTGTTGATGATCCGTTATTTTATGCAGCCTCTGAGCAGGCTGAACCTGGAAAGCTACCAGGTGCTGCCGGTCAAACGGAGCATGCTGGTAAACTACCTCTTGCTTAAACCGTTGCTCAACCCGTTGAACTACATCACACTCTGCTTTGCCATCCCCTTTGCCTTCACGGGAATATACCCGGCTTTCGGTATAGCAGGCTCTTTCCGCTTTCTCTTTGTCATCCTCTTCCTCATCTGGTTCAACACCCTGCTGGCACCACTACTGAAACGAAAATTCAGTAACATCTTCTTCGGAACAATCGTTTTTCTGCTCATTGCAGGCGGTCTGGCTGCGCTGGAGTATTTCAAGATCTTCTCCCTGTTTGAATTTTCGCAGGATCTTTTCGGCTTTCTGATCGGAACACCCATCGTATGGATCTCGTCGTTGTTGTTGAGTATGCTGGCTTTTATGCTCAACAAGCTCTTTTTTGCACGCAACTACTATCCCGAATCGTTCGAAAGAAAAAGCAAAAAGAGAGAGGCCACGTCGCAACGGTTCACCTTTATGGAACGTTTCGGGAAGATCGGGGAGATCATCTCCCTCGAGATTAAACTGGTGCTCCGTCATAAACGTACAAAGAGCACCCTCTATACGGCACTCTTCTTCCTGCTCTACGGGCTGATCTTCTATCCCAACCCGACCTATAACGAGATTCCCGGGTGGTTGCTGTTCGTGGCCATCTTCGTCACCGGTACCGGGATGCTGATGTTCGGGCAGTGGATCATCAACTGGGATGGATCTCACTTCGATTTTCTGATGACACGCGATATCGATACCCACACTTATATCCGGGCCAACTATACCCTGATGCTGGCACTATGCATCGCCTCATTTATCGCTACCACACCCTATTTTTTGTTTGGAAGGCAGATCATCATCTATCACCTGGTGGCGTTTGTATATAATGCAGGTGTCAACATCTACGTCTATCTTTTCGCGGCAACGCTTAATGCCAAGCGGCTGGAGCTCACCAGAGGCAACTCCATGAATATGCAGGGGGTGAGCTACAAAAATTTCCTCGTGATGATCCCCCTGCTGGTGATCCCTATTACGCTGATCACACTGTTTGGTCTTTTTGATGCCACACATATAGCGCTGGCCATCATCGCACTACTGGGATTGGCAGGTATGCTGTTCCGTGAACAGTTGCTGAGAGTGATCGAGAAACAGTTCCTAAGGCGAAAATATGCCCTCTGTACGGGATTCCGCAAGAAGGAGTGAGTATCCTTCGTTCTTTTTATTTCCGAAATTATTAAAACGATCAAAAAACAAGAGATATGCAAGACAACATAAACAGTTCAATCTCCCTTTCCGCAACACCTCCTCCGGTGCAACCATCAATGGGTGATTTTGCAGGAGCGATCACAGCCACCAACCTGAAGAAGCTCTATGGCGGAGTATCCGTACTCAATATCCCATCCATAATGATCCGCAATGGCGAAAGCTTCGGCCTGGTGGGAAACAACGGTGCCGGCAAGACCACTTTCTTCCGGTTGATCCTCGACCTTATTGAAGCCTCCACGGGAGAGGTGCGGGTCGACGGCGAAACAGTGGCCCGCCGTGATGAGTGGAAATCGAAGGTAGGATCATTCCTCGATGAGAGCTTTCTGATTGATTTCCTCACACCCGAGGAGTACTTCGCTTTCACGGCCAAGGTTTACCGGAAATCAGAAGGGGATATAACCGCGTTTCTGGAGTCAATGAAAGATTTCTTTAACGGGGAGATACTGGGTTCGGGCAAGCTGATACGCGACCTCTCCAAGGGGAACCAGAAGAAAACAGGCATCGCCGCCGCGCTGATCAGCGACCCGCAGATACTGATCCTCGACGAGCCTTTTACCGCGCTCGATCCTACCTCGCAGATAAGGCTGAAAAGGATGCTCAATGAGCTGAAGACCACCCGTAACATGACCATGCTGATCTCCAGTCACGACCTCAATCATGTGACCGAGGTGTGCGACCGCATCGTGGTACTCGAGAGAGGGCTGGTGGTAAAAGATATCCATACCAGTGAGAACACACTGAAAGAGCTGGAGTCCTATTTTGCGGTATGAGGGTAGAATAACTGTTCTGTATCAGTCCTACTGTTAACTATGTCGCTGTCCCTGCTGAAACGCCCTCACTTATCTGGAAAAGCGACAGTATAAAAAGAACTATTCAGGCATAAACCATCTCAGATGTTCTGCATGCAACCCTTCAGGGTTTTGGCTGATCGTCGTTCTCACCCGCAACGATGATCCTGGGATTTCGTTCTTTCAGCTCTGTTATCAGTGCGTCTATATCCGAGTCCTTCAATCTAAGCACCTCAAAACCCCGCACTTTATCGATACGTAGCTGGTTCTTCTTCACCTTCTTCAGGGCAACCATATCACCTATGGCTATTCTTCTGTTCTTGCTGAATAGTTTTAATACCATGCGTATTTCCAGGAAATTCAGCTTTGTCACGGCATACTCCCTTATTGTCGTTGAGAGCATAAAGACCAAAGTGAAAGAGAAGTAAATCAAACTACTCCATACCTCCTCTCCTTGTAAGAAACGATAAATAAAGAGAGACAGCAACATCACTGCCGCTATACCCCAAAAGATATTCCCGAGTCCGTTATCTGCTTTGAATTTTTTCTCCACGACTTTTCGATTTGATTGAATCACAAATTTACATGAATTTATGATAAAACCTTAGTATTACGCAGAAATATGGGGGTATTTCCTGTATTCCTTTTTATACTTCAGGATGATGAACAAAGGTTCCCCAGAAAACAGCCTGTAGTTAATAATTCTTTTGTCTTTTTCAATGAGCATTATAACCTGATGGTGTCTCTTTTTGATTTTCATCCGATTTATGAGGTAAGAATGAAATTCGTTATTCACTTATTATCAGCATATTAACAGGGTAAAAGAGGTAAGAATTGCTCACACCTATTGACAAACTATAA
>Ga0209347_1002465_pt1 | contig 24510 bp, 13 predicted proteins | sample AutmiccommuBRH23_FD_187382 | JGI IMG/M metagenome (GOLD analysis project Ga0209347, IMG submission 187382) | Deep subsurface microbial communities from Mt. Terri, Switzerland - Autotrophic microbial communities BRH/23 (SPAdes) (version 2) | ecosystem: Environmental > Aquatic > Deep subsurface >...
GCGCAGTAACAGAACTCCTAAGCCATCAAAAAAATCCACACCCGCTGTCATCCCGATTATCGAATTTGGTTCTAACCGTTCCAAGAACCAATTCATGTCGCTTTCCCTTCCTTCCATATACACTACTTGTAACTCTTTAATCCTTATATTGTCGAAATTAAATCTCTTGCGAAGCAGGAAATCAGAAACCCCTCTATGTTTCTTACTGCAAGAAATTAGTTAATATCGACTTACTACTTTATGTTACACCACTACAATTGATAATCCTACAAATTTTGTTCGTCATATTTCGCATAAACCGAAAAACTGCCCCGCTGTTCACAACGCACCAAATTCGTATTGATTGAACCCGCTTTGAAGTGAAATAAACCCATGATGGTTGATATCCGAGATAATTATTCCGATGGCAAAGCCTGAACAGGAATTGCTAAGGCCCGTTATAAAAGCTTTACATTGGCGGATTGCGGTGTTGTTCAGCAAATTTTCAGCAAAGAAAGAACATATTAATGATATCACTTCCATCACGGCTTTTCCGCAAGGTTAAGCCGTTTTTTGTTGGAACACGAAAATTTTGGGCAGCAAAGCATCCAGGGTCATTCATGATTCTTACAAGAGTAGCAATCTTAAGTAAACAAGCATATTTTATCCTAGGTTTGGATACCCAAACGTCATGGGTAACCCGTAGCGGCGGCTAACGTTTACAAAATGTAAATAGTAATTATCGCAAAATCTTATTTGAATCTATATGCCATTCAGCTGTCCTCGACACTGAAACCCTTGTCCAGGGTTCCAGACCCTCGTTTTGGTCAAGAAATTGACCGTATTAGCTATTGAATAATTTATACAAAAGTATATAAACAAACAGAGAGGACGTGCTTATCTTGGAACAAGAAGGATTAACAGGTAAGGTTATATGGCCTTGTGATCCAGAGTATGAACAAGCTCGACAAGAGTACAACAGAGCTATAGATGAATATCCTCTAGCAATTGTCTATTGCTATAATAATCAGGATGTAGCCAATGCCATTCTTTGGTCAGAAGAAAATCAAGTAAGACTTCGCATTCGTTCAGGGGGACACAACTACGCAGGCTATTCAACCGGAACAGAGAAATTGGTAATCGACACAACACTAATGAATCAGATAGAAATAGATACTCTTAATGACGTAGTAAAGGTACAAGCAGGAGCCAGGCTTAGAAAATTATATGAAATACTATATGAATACGGATATGCATTTCCGGGAGGTACTTGTCCAACAGTAGCTATTTCCGGATTGGTTTTAGGTGGAGGAATAGGTTTATCTGCCCGCTACATGGGACTTACCATTGACAGCTTGATTGAAGCAGAAATGGTGGATGCCAAAGGAACTATATTAATCGCTAATCACAACTGCAATCCAGATTTGTTTTGGGCATTACGAGGAGCAGGAGGAGGAAATTTCGGGGTTGTCACGTCCTTCACCTTCACCTTAAAAAAGAAAATAGATAAAATAACCCTTATTCAACTGAAGTGGAACAACAATCAACCGGCTAGGCTTAGCTTTTTGAGTGTATGGCAAGAGTGGTTAGAAGATTTGGATAGAAGAATGAGTGCATTTGGCAGAGTATATAAACAAGGGGCCTTAATGTATGCTTTCTTCTATGGAAAGCCCGATGAAGCCAGAAGACTATTAGAGCCTATTCTAAGTATACCGGGGATTACGTTTGAAAGTATCGAGTATGTTGATTTTATTGATGCTGTAAGCACCATAGGAAACACCTATCCGAAAAGTGAGAAATTCACGGACACAGGAAGATTTATGTATGAGCATCTTTCCGACCATGAATTATGTGAAATCATAGAAATAATCGATAAAGCCCCTACGGATTACAATTCCTTTGTTAAAGTTTATTCATTAGGCGGAGCAGTAAGTGATGTTATGAAGAATAATACTGCTTTTTATTATAGGAAGGCAAACTATATTATGGCCATTTCGTCAAGCTGGGAAGAGAATGATGAAGCGCCAATCAACAAGGAATGGGTAGCAGAGGGTTTTTTATATATTAAGAAGCTTACTTTAGGTTCATATGTGAACTTTCCGTATAGTAAACTAAAGGATTACCAAATGGCTTATTATGGTCTATACGTGAACGTTTTGCATGACATCAAGACTAAGTATGATCCAAGTAATGTATTCAGTTTCCCTCAAAGTATCCATCCTTCACAAAACCCAGCTCCGGAATTATGCACTGCTGACCTAAAGCCCCCCTTCTCTGATAACAGTAAAACAGATGAGTCAGTAGGTGAGGTTGAAAGCGACCCAGAGGAAACTCATTTAAATGGAGCCGGGAGTTTAGCGCCTAATCCCCTTGATCCCACAACTATTCCGAAGTTTGTGAACCAATTTTTTGTCCCGCCTGTCTTTATGCCAAGAGTTGTTAAGCACCCGATTAGCGGTAAAATAAAAAGCCACGACTATAAGGTGACAGTCAGCCAGTTCACCCAGCAAATTCTACCGGAAGGTTTTCCTGGAACAACCGTATGGGGCTATGGCGGCAAAGTCAGGATTCCTGAAACGGATGAGATCATACCTGATTTCAGGTCTACACCTGGTCCAACGTTTGAGGCTAAAAGACACATTCCGATCAATGTTAAATGGATTAACAACCTAACCGAAGCAAATCCGTTGGCTGTAGATCCCACTCTACACTGGGCTGACCCCAATAAAATGGGAATGCCTATGCCTCCCTTCCCAACGTTCCCCCCAGGATTTCCTTTAGCCCAAAGCCCAGTGCCAATTGTTCCCCACTTGCACGGCGGAGAGATTGAACCATCTTCTGATGGGTACCCTGAAGCTTGGTTTACTGCCGGGGAAGCTGAAATTGGACCTGCTTTTGTTAAATCCCTTTATCATTACGTTAATGAGCAGGAACCGACCACTATGTGGTATCATGACCATACGTTAGGCATCACCCGCCTGAATGTCATGATGGGACTTGCCGGTTTCTATTTATTACGCGACCCCCACAACCACCTAGATGGAAAGCATTCCGTGCTGCTGCACGGCAAATATGAGATACCTGTTGTCATACAAGACAGATCTTTCTTTGACGACGGCTCCTTGGCATTTCCCAGTAATGGATCAGTCCCAGATGTTCATCCTTACTGGAGACCAGCGTTTTTAGGTAATACTATTATGGTTAATGGCAAGGTATGGCCTAATTTGGATGTTGAACCCAGACAATACCGTTTTCGAGTTTTGAACGGATCTAATTCTCGCTTCTATAATCTGATGTTCTCGAACCAGATGCCATTTATGCAAATCGGCACAGATGGTGGCTACCTGCCGAAACCTGTTCAACTCGTCTCCTTACTCATTGCTCCAAGCGAAAGGGTTGATATCCTTGTGGATTTTTCCCAGTTATCACCTGACACTCGATTAATCCTGAACAATACTGCTAATGCTCCCTTCCCTAACGGGAATCCTCCTGATCCCCAGACAACTGGACAGATTATGCAGTTTACTGTGCTTAACAAACCCGCTGTCGCACCCCCACCATTGCCTACAGTCTTGAATGTTCTATACCCGCTAAAGCGTGACGGCAAAAAACGAACTTTGACCCTTTATGTGGTTGGAGGCCCCACCGGACCATTAGAACTTTTGCTGGACGGTCAGAAATGGCATTCGCCTATTTCCGAGCTACCGTTGGTAGGAGCAACCGAGGACTGGCAAATCGTGAACCTAACCGGAGGGGCTCATCCAATTCATATTCACTTAATTCAATTTCGGTTGCTCAGTCGTCAGGATTTTTTGGTTAACAAATATACGAACGATTGGTTAGCCCTCAACGGTGAGCCTCCGCTTCACCATCCAACTAAATTGCTACCTGTGGAACCTTACCTGCTGGATGGACCAATTAACCCACCAGCGCATGAAAATGGCTGGAAAGATACAATTCAAGCCTATCCTGGTCAAGTAACTACGATCAGGATCCGATTTGCTCCCCAAGAAGTGGTGGTTTCAATCCCCGGCATTAACCAATTTCCATTCAATCCTGCCGCAGAGCCAGGTTATGTTTGGCACTGCCATATGCTTGACCACGAAGACAATGATATGATGCGTCCCTACAAAATCAGGAATCCGCTGGAAGATTGTTAGCTGCTGTTACTCTCTGTAGACAATATAATAATAGCTCACATTGGGGACTAGGTTTATCCAATCCTCAATGTGAACTATTGACATTACAGGACCATGCAATACTCATGCCCTTCTGGAAAATGATCGGTTTCTTAACGATGTAGATAAAAAATTATTCAACAAGCATACGGCATGAATGCAACTGTTCAATTTATCAATTCTTATCCTTCAAAGTTTCGATGTATTCGTTTCCCCAAATTGCCAATTCTGCCAACACTTTTTACACGAAATTAATCAAGTTATGTTCCTTGAATAATCACGTTTTGCATTTTTACTATTAGCCAATTTTTCCATCCTCTCCAATTGCCACTCTTTTCTTTTAACTCTTTTTTGGCTTTATCAAGTATAGTATCAATAGCTTGGATGATTTGATATCCCTGAGTTTGTTTCGTAAACCTTGTGAGCAAGGACTAGAAGTACCTGTTCGTACAAAGGGATATGATCCATATAATTCAATTGAAACATAATTACCACCCATCTGTTCTATAATTACTAGTACAGCTAATACAGTTTGCATTCTAACAGAACACCGCATGTGAACGGTGGCTTGTTTTCACTTTTTTAATCACTCGTTAATCACATCAAAAAGACTCATCTGATCACTTTCCGGAATTCCTTTAAAGCAGCCAAATTTCCGAAGTGAATCGATGGTAGCATTCCCGATCTTAGCCCGTTTCTTCACATCCTCGATGGAGTTGAAGGGTTTTTCTTGGGCGGCATTATAGAGACCTTCCGCTGCCACCGTTCCCATGCCGGATATGCTGTTGATGGGCGGCCTTATGCCCTCCTCCTCGAGCAGGAACTTTGTAGCATGGGATTTGTACAAATCAATGGGCAGAAATCTAAAGCCCCTTTCATACATTTCCAAAACCAATTCCAAGTCATCGTACATATCCTTATCCTTAGGGGTAGTAACATTACCCAGTTCCTCAATTTCCTTCATTTTGGCCTTTACCTTTTCTTTGCCGAAGATCATAAATTCAGCCTCAAAGGCCTTGGCTCGAATGGTAAAGTAGGCTGCATAATATGCCTGGGGTATGTGCACTTTAAACCAGGCTATGCGGAAGGCCATCATGACATAGGCTGCAGCATGGGCTTTAGGAAACATGTATTTTATTTTTCGGCAGGAATCAATATACCATTCCGGCACCTTATTTTCCCTCATTAAAGCTTCATATTCTGCCCATTTTTCAGGGTTCGTTAAAGCCTTTCCTTTACGAACCAGCTCCATGATCTTAAACGCCGTATTGGGCGGCAGGCCTTTACTAATCAAATACGTCATAATATCATCCCGGGTACACACGGCTTCACTTAGGGTCACGGTTCCCGCATCGATTAAGTCCTTGGCATTTCCCAGCCAGACATCCGTACCATGGGAAAGTCCGGATATACAAATTAGATCTGTGAAGGCTTTGGGCCTGGTATCTAAAAGCATTCCTCTGACGAACTTCGTACCAAACTCAGGAATTCCAAAAGTTCCGACCTTAGAATTGATCTGCTCCGGGGTTACCGATAAGGCTTCCGTGGAGGAGAAGATGGACATGGTCTCCTGATCATCCATGGGTATGGTTAGAGGGTCTACTCCTGTGATATCCTGAAGCATTCGGATGACCGTCGGGTCGTCATGACCCAGGATATCCAGCTTTAAAAGGTTCGAATCAATAGAGTGATAATCGAAATGGGTGGTTATGATATCCGAACTGGAGTCATCGGCGGGATGCTGGACGGGGCAAAATTCAAAGATTTCTCGTCCCTTCGGTACGACGATGATTCCTCCCGGGTGCTGTCCTGAGGTTCGTTTGATACCGGTGCAGCCTTTAGAGACTCTCAGAGTTTCTGCCTTGCTTACGGTACGGCTTTTTTCCTCGTAATACTTTTTCACATAGCCGAAGGCTGTTTTTTCGGCGATAGTACCGATGGTTCCGGCCTTAAAGGTTGTACCCTTGCCAAAAATAACCTCTGTATATTTATGGGCCTTGGCCTGATATTCTCCTGAGAAATTCAAGTCAATATCCGGCTCTTTATCCCCATTGAAGCCTAAGAAGGTCTCGAAGGGGATATCGATGCCATCCTTGGCCAGCTTTTCTCCACAAACCGGGCACTCCTTATCCGGCAAGTCAAAGCCGATTTTAACCCCATAATGGGAGAAGTCCGAATACTGGCAGCTGGGACACCGGTAATGGGCCTGCAAGGCATTGACTTCCGTAATACCCGTCAAATAAGCAACAACTGAGGAACCCACCGATCCTCGAGAGCCCACCAGATAGCCATCCTCATTCGATTTCCAGACCAGCTTTTGAGCGATGATATACATAACAGAGAAGCCATTTTTGATGATGGAATCCAGCTCTCTATCCAGCCTTTGCTGAACAATTTCCGGCAAGGGGTCTCCATAGAGGGCATAGGCCTTCTCATAAGTAATATCCTTAATCGTCTGCTCACAGCCCTCAATATGCGGCGCGCATTTCTCCGCCGAAATAGGACTGATGGGCTGGCACATCTCGGCCACCAAATTGGTGTTTGTTACCACCACCTCATAGGCTTTTGCCGCTCCTAAATAGGAAAATTCCTCCAGCATCTCCTCGGTGGTTTTTAAATATAAGGGGGCCTGATGATCCGCATCCTTAAAGCCTTGACCAGCTTCCAGGATTCTCCTGTAGATTTCATCTTCCGGATCCAGGAAGTGAACATCCCCGGTGGCGACCACAGGCTTGTTTAATTTTTTACCCAGAGCCACAATTTTGCGGTTGATTTCCTTTAAATAGTCTTTGTCGGGCACCTGCTCTGTTCTGACCAGATAATCATTGTTCCCGAGAGGCTGGATTTCCAGATAATCGTAGTCCTTAGCAATAGTTTCAATTTCCTCATTGGATTTACCCAGCAAGATCGCCTGGTAAAGCTCGCCTTCACTGCAGGCACTGCCCAGAATTAAACCCTCAGAGTATTTTTTATAAAGGCTCTTTAAGATCCGCGGTTTTTTATAAAAATAATCTAAGTGGGAGTAGGAAACCAGCTTATATAAATTCTTTAATCCCACATAGTCCTTGGCTAAGATGATGGCATGATAGGTTTTAAGCTTCTTATACTCCACGCTCTTGGCGTCTTCATCGGAGCCATAGCGATCAATATCCTCAAGGGTTTCCGCTCCCCGTTGTTTAAGTTTTTCCAGCATAACCTTAAAAACTTTGACCGTGGTGTCCACATCATCTAAGGCCCTGTGAGCTACCTCTACCTTGAAGCCCATGTGCTTAGCGATTCTTCCTAATTTATAGGTTTTGTAATCCGGAAAGAGCTCCTTAGCTAAGGACAAGGTATCCAAATAGGTGTAATCAAAGTCACAGCCTAAAACCCTGGCATTATGCTTTAAGAAACCCAGATCAAATTCAGCATTATGGGCCACCAAAACGCTTCCTTCTATAAAATCCAGAAGTTTAGGAAAGACCTGATCTATGGTTTCGGCATCTTTTACCATATCATCGGTTATGTTGGTAACCTCTACCACCCTAGCTGGAATAGGCTTTTTCGGATTAACAAAGCAACTGAACTGGTCGATGACTTTGCCATCTTTGAGTTTCATAATTCCTATTTCTGTGATCTTTTCCGTTACAGCTGAAAATCCGGTGGTCTCCAAGTCCAACACGCAATAGGCAGTATCAATACTCTGGCCCTTAGCGTTGGTTACCGAGGACTTTTTATCCGGCGCCAAATAGGCTTCCACTCCATAGATAACCTTCATGTCCGGATTATCTCGTCCTAAGAGCTTATGGGCCTCGGGAAAAGACTGCACCACGCCGTGATCCGTAATGGCAATGGATTTCATACCCCAGCTCATCGCTCTTTTAATCAGATCAGACGCACTGGTCATGGCATCCATCTGACTCATCTGGGTATGCATGTGCAGCTCGACCCGCTTCTCTTCTGCCCTATCCTGCCGTTGAGCCTTCTTCCTGCCTGGTGTTTCTACGATCGTATTGGCAATAAGCTCAATTTCCCCAGAAAACTGGCTAAGGCCGGCATTTCCAGCCAGCTTGACACCCTTAGCCTTTTTAAGCCTAGATAATATCTCACCATCTTCACCGGGCTTGATGAATACCTTACAGGTCATGGAACTTGAGCCATCATATAAATCAAAAGAAATCAAGGTTTTTCCGCTTCTTAATTCCTTCGCTTCAATATTGGATAGTTCACCCTGGATAGCTATCCTGCCCTCATCCGGAGTAATGTCCGTAATTTTAATGACCGTGTCCTTAATATTCGCGTTTCTGCCTAAAATCAAGGAAGGATCGCCTTTTTTTCCGTCCTTTTCTCCTTTGCTTTCCGGCTTTATTGGTCCAGCTTCCTTTGGGAATTCAGAGGGGTATTGGCTTGGTGCGGCCGCCGCTTCCTTTTGAAGAAGCAGAATTTCCATTTCTTGTGTATCTTCTTGCCGTCTCATTAAATCTTCACTGCTTACATTATCCACAAAATTGATTTGATAGGTGGCATCGTAGAGGTCTTTGATGGTCTCTTGGATTTTTTTATCGTAACCCCTCGCTTTTAATAAGTAGGAAACTGCCGTTTTAAAGGTAAATTTGATGGTCTGATTTTGTGCTATTTCATAGTCGCAATTTTTGAGCGCTCCATTTAAGACCGGATGTTTATCGGCCATCAGTGACAAAATATGTTTAAGTTCCTCTTCTAAGGGCTTTCTCTGAGTTCCCTCACTGTAAACTACCGTGATGATTGATTCGTCTAAGGCTAATCGTTCCCTGATAAACTGATTTAGGGATTCAATTTCTCTTAGCTCAATATATTTATCCGAGCTTATTTTCATCTCCAGGGTTTTCGTACTTTTAGTTAAGACCACTGCTTGTACAATAGCAGTATTGAGGTTACCCTCTGCTTCACAATCGCTAAAAATTTCACTTATTTTTTTCATGTACTTCGTCAGTCTCTCCTAAAAATTTTTCCTGGTAAAAATAGACACGACTTGGTATTAAATCGTGCCTTACCTTATCTAATCTTATCATCAAAGACCTTCCTCTGAAAAGGTGAATTTTCAGAAGAAGGTCTTTTTCCAATTGCCGGAATCTATGGATCTAAAAACTCCTCTAAAACTGCAGTTTTTAGAAAATTTCTTCTGTTATTTCTTAAGTGGTACTCGATGAACTACTTCGATTATAGGAACAATGTAGTATAATGGATTATTGTCGCTCATGTTAATAGGAGAGGGGAATTATGACAAAAAATGTATTGAAGGCCAATTTAGCCATGGTTGCTGTAATAATTATTTGGGGAATTTCTTATGTTAGCATTAAGGTAACTCTTATTGAAATCCCCCCTATCACAATGGCACTTATCCGTTTTGTGATTGCCTCCTTGATCCTCGGGATGATTATCCGAAAAGTTGAACCTCAAGCGAAACTAGATAAATCTGATCTGCCGAAAATGGTTTTAGGCGGGATTTTTGGCATCACCTTATATTTCATCCTTGAAAACATCGGAGTCAAATTTACCACAGCAACAAACGCTTCCCTAATCGTTTCCGTCGTTCCAATTATTACAATAACCTTAGATGTACTATTCTTCCACGGCAAGATATCCTTAATGAAGCTATTGGGAGTTAGCATAGCCATAGGGGGGTCTTACCTTGCTGTTACCGCCAATGGTAGGGTTGAACTAAATTCTGCCCATTTTATGGGAAACATTTTAATGATTGCTGCAATGCTATCATGGGCATTTTTTACTTTGGTCAATAAGTCTCTTCAAAAAAAATATTCGGGATTATTTTTAACTGCCTACCAAACGATCTTTGGAACCCTGTTATTTATTCCTTTGTCACTTTTCGAGTATAAAGAATGGAAACTGGTTTCGCTTATAGCGTTAGGTAATATTTTATTTCAAGCAATTTTTTGTTCATGTGTAGCCTACTTATTGTATATCTATGCCTTGAAACGTTTGGATGTGGCTCTAACAACCATCTATTTAAATCTGATCCCTGTTGTTGGAGTTCTCAGCGGCTACCTTATTCTCAAAGAACGTATTTTAGCCATCCAGCTTGTCGGTGGATTAATAACACTTCTTGCCATCGTAATTATCAATTTCGAATTAGGAACTCCGCGGAAAAACTTGTTTTATAAAGAACATGCTCGAACAACTGGAACTTCCCATTGAAGGAATCCTCGCATTTCGATACTACGCTCATAGCTCAATTCTACAACGCCCTTAGAGACAGTCCTTGCAGGCCGTAGCGGCCCATGAGCTGCTGAATTTCCGTGCGTACGGAGTCCGGCAAAGTGTATCTGACGAATTGGTCGTTTTTCTTATCATGTTATCGGGTTTCTCAGGTGTCTTTGCCTTAATTTTCGGATGCCTGTGGGCAATGATTTTAAATCGCCTAACAATCTTGAGCAAAATAAATAGAGTGTAACAGGACATGCCTGTTACACTCTACAAAACTATTCGATAACAATCGCCATAGTTCCAATGTCAATTATAGTTGCTTTTGTTTGTATTACCTTACTTTTCAGAATCAACAATAATTTGTGCTAATTTCTCCTGTACTTCTGTCGACAAAGGTTCCGGGCAGTGGTTCTCAATAAGGTGTTTTACTTTCATGGAAATTTTCTCACCTAGGGTCTTGCTACCTTCTGCTTTCCAACCGTCATAACGATTCTTATCAAGAAGGGATGGGCTCCAAAGTTCTCTAAAATGATCGAAGGTGTGTTGTTTATTAAGAAAATGGCCGCTTGGTCCTGCTTCTTTTATTACATTAACGGCAAGAGATGTCTCATTAATCTCAATACCTTGAATTATTCTTCGTGTATAACCAATTATCTCGTCACCAAGTACAAGCTGACCGAGATTGTTAAGGGTACCTCCCTCGGCAAAACCTACATCGTGAATTAAATTTGCTCCTGTCAATGCTTGCATGAATACGGATACTGTAGCCTCAATGGCTGCCTGTTCATCCACAACTTTAGAATCCGTACATCCGGCCGTACCCCAAGTCGGCAATTGATAAAAATGGCCCATCTCCGCAAAGGCCGCATTCATTAACTGAAATTCCGGATTGCCATAACTCATGATCATCGTTTTCATATCAACCGGGCCGTCTACGCATCCGATAAAGCAAGGAGATCCCTCACGGACTAGTTGACTTAAAACCACACCAAACAAGGTTTCAGCGAGAGATATAACCAAGGTTCCCGCAGGTGTGACTGGTGCTGTTCCCCCTGACATAGGGGCACTTACGTGACAATTTGGCAACAAGTTCTCCGCGCAATAAATTAACCGTTCCATGGCATCCTCAGTTTGAATTAATGGAGAGCTGGCAGTAGTAAACCAAGCTACAAAAGGATTCTTCTGGAATTCTTCCAAGCTACCCGCAACTGCTGAAACCATTTCTGTCATTGCCATTTGATTTTTCAAGTTCTTTGCCCAATGCACAATTGGCTTAGTAGTTCCTTCCAGCATGATTTTAAGTGAATGAACATCGTTCGTTTCCGCCGGTGCATCAGTGATAGAACCAAAATCCATTGCAAAATCAATATTTGGAAGACCGTCAACTACCCGCATTGCATTCACTGTGTCCTGACTTTGGGGCTTTCTTCTTTCTCCAGTATAAGGGTCAATGATAAAAACATTTGTTGGTCCAGGGCCATAATAAGCATTATAGCCTTCCAATACCAGCTTACGATTACCTTTCCTATCAGCCAATACAATTCGTGAAGGTGCCGTTCTAATTGCCTTTTCTACTAGATAACTTGGTATCTTAACTAAATCATTTTCAACGAAAGCCCCTGACTTTTTAAAGATTTCTAATGCTTTAGGAGATTTAACGGACATACCGATATTCTCAAGTACTTCAAGAACAGCACTATGAATGTCCTTACATTGATCTTCGGTTAATACTTGAAATTTGACACCCGCATTTACCACATAATTACTTTTGTTCATTTTTATACTCCTTTCACTTTTTAACAGAAATTGAGTTAAGGACTTCTTCACTTCTTTACATAAAATATTTCTAGTTTATGAAAGTAACTATCTAGAGGATATAGCAATTGTTATGCCAATATCTGAAATTTTCAAATAAGAATTGTATTTCGACTCTTTTTCAGCCAACACTCAAGACACTCCCTCTCATATCTTTAATCTGTCGTTTAGCTGTACTTTTTCTGGATACCACTCCAGAGCTTGATACAAGATACAGCAACACCTTCAAGCTACCGTTCTGTCTAGCATCCCTTACTAAAGGGATCTTGTCTAAGGCCTCTTGAACATTTCGTTTCGCTTCCAAGGAAACAGGTCCCTTTAACTGAACATCGAGTTGTAAGTGGCTTTCTTTTTCTTGCATACCCTCTGTTAGGGTTACCTCAAAATCGAGAACATTGTCAAGGGCAAACAAAACCTCATCAAAATTCGCCATAGTTAGGAAATCGGCTGGAGTAAGATAAATTCGATCTCTGGACTTGATCAGTTCCAGCCGCTTTAATATTGAGTGGCAGGCACAAGGGCCTAGAAGGAACCTAGACATATCACCGGTACGATAACGAATTAAAGGCATAGCTGATCTGGTCAACGTCGTAAATACTATCTCACCTGGTTGCCCATCTACAACAGGCAGTCCTGAACTGGGATCGATAATTTCGATATAGAGGTCTGCTTCCCGAAAGTGGTAACCAGAGAAACCCTCACATTCCAGTCCGCCTCCCAACCCCATCTCAGTCATGCCGTAGTGATTAAACACTCTACAACCCCATGCCCTTTCGAGTTCTTGTACAATAGCCAGGGGTACATAATCTGTACTCAATAAAACGTTTCTCAAGCTCAGGGAGGGAGAGCAACCCTTGGCATCTTTAAACCTCGCTAAGCTCAATACTTGGGTAGGTATCCCGACTAAAACATTGATATTGTCCCGTTTGATTTGCTCTAGGGTTGCCTCGGGGTTCGTAACCAAACCGTGTACAATCCCTATTACACCTGCTCTTTCTAAACCTAAGCGTAGTAAATCTCCGACACTTCCCGGTATTTCCCCGGGCAACATGATCAAGACCCTGTCTTCGGGCCTTACCAAGGTTAACATGCCATGATGAAAGAAATCGATGGTCAATTCTTGATCTGCCTCAGTAAAGAACAGCGTTTAGGGTTTCCTGTTGTTCCGGAACTCTGTAACGTGACGATCCTGTTGATATCATTTTGGGAGACACACAAGAAACTGAGGGGATTATCTTTTAAATTTTCGGAGGTAGTAAAGGGCAGTTTGTTCATATCCCGGAAACTTGATATTTTACAATCTGTTCCTGAATACAGACGTTGATAGAAAGGACTTTTACTGGTTACCCAGTCAAGGGTTTCCTGCAGTTTGGCCAACTGATAGTCCTCAATCTGCTTTCTGGTTAAGCCACCTGAACTGTCTCCGGTAATTTTGTGCTTTATCCAGGGCTCAAGTGAGGTGGTTATTATATCCAAGCTCTATCTCTCCCTCCGATAAATTGGAGTAACTGTTAACTATCATCCTTTTCGGCAATCAGTTGAAAATATCCCATCTTCGCTTTCTTAATCGCAGTCTGGGCAAGGATAGGATCAACTGAACCTGAACATGAAGAAGACTTAAGCCAAAACTTAGTCATTGAGCCATGGGTCATGATTAGGTTAACTGTTAGTTGTATCAATAGGTTCGTATGATCACTCCAATTAACGATGTCAAATCCCTGTTTGACGAGCTTGTTAATTAATGCCTCCTTTGGCAACGCTCTTCTGATACATGAGTCGAGATTGAGCTCTTGGAGACCTATGAGACCCTCAGGATTTCGGGCATAGACATCATTAATGACCAACCTTCCACCCGGTTTGAGCACCCTGGAAATCTCTTTTAGAACCTGATCCAGATCCTCCATTACAGACAAGGCACACTCAGCGAACACCCCATCCATGTGGTTAGCAGGAAAGGGTAAGTCTTCTCCCAGGCCTCGGATCAGATTCAGACCTGGATTATCCCTTCTCCCATTCTCTAACAGCACCTCTGATTGGTCTAAACCTATGGCCCGGAGCTGATAAAGAGAAACCAAACGTTCTACCGTTGCACCGCTGCCGCAGCCCACATCTAAGACCCTCGCGCCCGAGAGAAAGTCACAATGTTTGACTCCCAGATCGGTTAAGAAAAATCCCCCCGGTCTTAAAGTATCCCCTGTGGCCAGGCGCAGAACGTCACTCTCATATAATCTAAAAACATCGTCTTTCACAATTTTCCCACTTTCAAGTCTCCAACTTCCAGCTTCTGACCTCTGACTTCTGACCTCCGGCTTCTGACCTCCGACCTCGGACTTCGGAATTAGTCCTCGTCCGTTGACTCGGGGTCTTCCGAATAAGCCGCCAAAATCTCTTGGACCTTACTAAATGTTGTTGAAACAATATTGCCGCATTGCACAGGATACTCACTGCCCTCATTCAGGGAGTGATCTAAAATCCCTGAGCATTCGATACTGCCATGGAGGTCTTCAAACCACTCCAACAAGTCATTGATCATAGGGTTGATTTTCGGATGAGCGAATTCAATTGGAGTTCCCTTCCCATTGTTCAAACCAATTAAACATGCCCCCCCGCTAAGTGCACCACAAGTTTTTCCCGACCTGCCTATTCCTCCACACAAACCGTGCATGGCTTTAATCAAGTCAGGGTTTTCCTTGCCTTGTTCATCCATTCCTAAGATTACCATGATTTGGCTGCAACAATATCCCTGAGTGGCCAATTGAAACAGGCGAAAGGCATCGACTGTCATCTTGCTCCCCCCTCTTACCCATAGTTGCCTTAGGTTTTGCTAACTTCTTATTAATTTTTCAGACCCCATCCCGAAAGATAATGGGCACAGAAGGGCACGAATTTCCCATGATCGAAAACATGAAGACTACATCTACGCAGTCGCTCCAAATCCAGGTTTCCGGCATCTTGAAACGCCATTGCCGTCACTGTGAAGCCATGGGATTTTACACGCTGCAAAAAATAATCCATATCCTGAATATCCTGCACATCACTACAGCCGCAGGAAGACAATGCTCCACTTAGTTTCTGTCTTTCCCACCGTCGGGCAACAAAGGCCCTATTCTTATCGGCAGAAACCTGTTCGCTGCCGCAGCAGGTACCCGACACGGTTACATCCCTTCGGGACAAGGCTTCTAAGCCATCGGGCATTACTACAAAATCACCGTGAAAGCCACAAAAGGGATGGTCACACCGGGAAGGTATCAGATTATAAAGCTTAATCTGACCTTCCATCTGCTGCTCGATCTGGAAGAGAAGCTCATCCAGTGTAAACCTCACCTCATCCAACGGCATCACCGGTGCCCGTCCAAAATAACTGACTGGTTGGAAATGGACACCCCGTACTGCCGGAGACATAGCAATGGCATAACGCAAAATTTCCCCAAGGTTGTGAGTGTTAACACCAGGAACCAGCATCGGTACGAGAGTCACTCCGATTTGATAGGCCGCACAGTTTTCAATAGCCTTTTTCTTCAAATCCAGAAGGCTTCTGCCGCGTAGCTGATAGTTAATATCATCATCCATACCGTCAAACTGCATGAACACAAAGGACAATCCGGCTTCAGACAGTTTTTTCACATACTCCTTATCTTCGCCCAGACGAATTCCATTGGTATTAAGCTGCACATATTGACAGCCCGCCTGTTTGGCACTGATCACAATTTCGGGTAGGTCATCTCTTACAGTCGGCTCACCGCCGCTGAGCTGCACGAGAGTTTTTCCCGGTACCGCCAATTGCTTTAACCAATCCACAATCTGCTCAAGGGTTGGGTCTGCTGCATCCTTGCTGTCGGCAAAGCAATAAGGGCAATTCAAGTTACAACGACTGGTGACTTCCAAAAGCACGCAGCAGGTATCCTGTTTATGGTCAGGACAAAGACCACACCCCTTGGGGCAATTGAGGTTTTCGCCCTCTTTTATTTCCGGCAAATTTCCGATCCACTCAGAAATCTGGATATTTGAACGCCAGATAATACTTGAGAAAAAACCATGTCTGACACACTTCTTCTGTAAAAACACATCCCCGTTGATGCGCACGTGCTGAGCAGGAATCCGCTCTAAGCAAATGGGACAAACACTATATGTTTTGCGGATTACTTGAGGAAAATCCATCTATTTGTCCTCCAGTTGCATTTCAACTTCAGTGATTCGTCCCCTGACCAGCTCTTCAGATATAAATATTTCTCCGCACTCCGGACACTTGAGAATATCCGTATAAAAGCTGTGGCCCAAGTAGTTAAATGTGGTTTTTCCAGGCTTCATTTCTTTTTGACACTTGCAACAAATCATCGTTTTTCTTTCAGCCATTGCTTAGGCCTCCTCTATACTCATTCGGTGGCTGTACGCTTTGACTAGCTCAAAACCATTGTCTACAGGAAAGTATTCCGCCCAATAAGTCACATTACCAATCTGCAAATGGCCGGCAAAATGTCCGTTTTCTGGATTGATAACCTTTCTGCCGCTTCTTTCGCAGTGTTCAACCACTGCTTCAATATCCGTTTCCAATAACATCTCGTCACTCAGCTTTTGTCGTAGCAAAGGAGCTATCTGCAGACTGATTCTGTTTTCGACTCGTTCCATCTTGACGTTCTCCTTCCAAAACTCACTCAGCACTTGGCGTTTAAGGTTGACACGATTGCTTCGGCGCTCCGAATAGGTTGGCGGCACCCGCTCTGAGTCATGTAAGTCAAACAATAGATCCAAGATGTGATAAACCGATTTTTGGGCTGAAGCAAATATGTCACGGCAGTTGATACAATATGTGATGTAGGGGTTGAGGCTTTGCGTAATTCTTTGATTTACAATCGCCCGGGTGTAGTGTGGATTAGCGATCGACACCTGACCTCCCCAACTACAGCATTGAGCGAGCTTCCCTTCCAGTGCTAGAGGCTCAAGGCTGCAGCCTGACTGCTTTGTAAGCTCACGAACAGCCTGCTGTAGAGCAGGTTCTTCCCTGCTGGAACATGGGTCAAAGATTGAGACGATTTCGACCGTTCTTTCCCTACAGGAAGAAATTCCCCACTCCATCATTAACGAGTAGAGGAATACACCCTCTATTTCTGGCAGATAACGTTGAAACATTTGTTTACAGGTGGGACAGGCAAACACGGCCTTGGGTCTCCCATGGGAAATCCATTCGTCACGCAATTTTGCCATGACCTCCCGACGGCGTTTTTCATCCCCCGCCCATTCGGCAGGAGCGCCGCAGCAGCTGAGCATAAGGGCTGTATCAGGCTGCTTGGCCAGCAGCCAGCGATAACTTTCTGTGACATAGTTTAGATCAGCGCCCCCTAGCTGACAGCCCGGGAAAAACATATATCTACTTTGACTGAATCCATTGGGAATCCTTGATAATTTTGCTTCATCGCCCAGTGTGAATTCCATATCCCTCAGCCAGAAGTCATGAAAGGCCCAAGGCATGGCTCCTTTTTCACGCATTACCCGGTGACTTTTCAGGAGAAAATCACCGACATCAATATCCTGTGGACACACCTCTTTACATAGTCCGCATTGGTTGCAAGTAGAAATGAATCGAGTGGCGATGGTACCGTCTCCGGCCAGGGTTCCTGGGTTAATCGTGGCCTCAACCTCGTCGGCGATTTTTGGAGGGTACTTCTTGGAATTTCGCATTAAATCACAATGACGAATACACTCATCACAGATACATTTCAGACAGCGTTTTGCTTCCAGTAAAGCCTCATCCCGGGTAAATGCAGTGCCATTAGAGGGCAGAACCGGTTGGGCATAAACCAAATGCTCAGGGTCTATATGGAGGCGCGTTTCATGGTTTTTCACCGGACTGTTCATGCTACCGGCTTTGATATAGCGCTCTATCGCATTCACAACCTGGAGGCCATCGGCAATGGCCTCACAACTGTTTCTACCGATCAAAGACCCTCCCCGAAATACTCCAGGATTCGTACTTGCAAAGGCTCCCCTTGTGTCCCGTTTCAAACCGAAATCTCTACCTCCGGCTCCGGTGGAAATATATATGGCATCAAAGTCCAGTTCGGCTAGATTTGTAATTTCTGTATTCAAATAAAGGGTATAGGTTTCGTTCATGAATTGTCGCTCAATATCACCCAGAAAGAGTTCCGAAGGGAGAACATCCCAGAGGTGCCCGCCTATACGATGGGATTTTTCATATAAGAAGACTTCATATTTTTTCTCACAGAGTCGGAGTGCGCAAGCCAAACCACTGATACCAGCGCCGATAATCCCTACTCTTTTATTTTTTGTGGGCATGTTGTAGCTATTGGGATTAATTCTAGTGGCATAGTCCAGGCTGGCCTTTTCCAGCAGCCTCATGGATATCGCCCCATCCTTTTCCCGTCTTGGACAGACAGTTTGACAGGGTTCTTCACACAAGTGTGAAACAATCTCCGGAAAGCCTACTGCATCATGGTAGGTTCTGAAGCCAGCATTAAAACTACCTCGCTGCACTTTCCCCATGAAATCACGGACATCCAGATGGAAGGGACATACAGCCACGCAAAAGGCCTGTTCAGCTTGTAAACATGCTTTCATTAAATTTCTTGCTTGTTCCATAAAGTACTCCCCAAATTGTTGTGCTCGGACAGCGTCTAGAGACACAGTCCGAGCAAACATATATTAGCAAACATCGTCTTGAATAGTATTAATAGAATTTTGCGCCATCGGATTCACCCAGGGAATTAAACATATCGTGGCCGCGGTATTCCACAGGATTTGCCTTAATGTTTTCCAGCTCTTCATACAGATCGGAACCCAGGAAGTACTTCTTGGGAGGCTCGATCTTTCCGCCGGCAGCCAGGATATTCAGTCCAGCCTTGACCTTTTCAGGTTTGGCAGGCAATTCGTAGATTCGAACACCGCAGGCATTATAAATGGCATTGATTACTGCCACGTGACCAGAAGACTGGAAGGCTTCAGAAGCTCCAGAGGAACCAAAGGGCCCGTCATTACGTGGATTCTCACAGGGTATGAGGATTATTTCATCTGGAATGTCCTTAATGTAGGGAATCCCGCTGGAAGCAATATTTGTGTGCTTCTTGACATCACTATAATCTTCACTGAGGGCAAAACCAATACTGTGGGAAATTCCGCCGTAGGCCTGGCCGTTAACAGCATCAATATTGCCAATCTTTCCTACATCATACACACAAACAAAGCGGAGAACCTTCGTCTTGCCGGTGGCGGTATCCACCTCTACCTCTGCCAGGTTCAGTACATAGGTAAAGGCTGGTGTAGGATCACCCAAGCCGGTGTTAGGATCGAGGCGCGTAATGCTGGGATCAACGGTACATGAATATTTGACCTCATACCTTGTCTCGAGGCCATCAGCTACCATCTCCGCATAAGTTCTATAGGTTCCGTCATCCTTGCGCATTGCCTTCATTAGTTTCTCACCGGCAAGTATGGTAGCTTTGCCATTCATAAAGTGGGAGCGGCTGGCGGCGGACATCCCACTATCCGGACAAATTTTGGTGTCGTTCTGGACGAGCCTAATGCGTTCGGGAGTGACTCCCATGGGCTTTAAGGCTTCCAGCGTAACCATCAGGGACCCAATATCCCCTCCTTGACCCATGTCCTGCCAAGTGTCGTATTTAAGTATCAGGTCTTCAGTGGACAATTCTAAGGTGATCGTCGCCTGGTCAGTGCCGCCCTCGGTGACATTAAAGCCACCCCAGGCAATCCCAACACCTCTGCGCTTGGCAGGGGTGTCAGTTGCTTTTGCTTCGGCAACTGCTTTCTCATAATAGGGACGCATTTTCTCCATCATTTCTTCCATGGGGTATTCTTTAAAGAGGTGACTGTTGATGTTGGTCTGACCGGGTCTGGCGATATTAAGCCATCTAAACTCAAAAGGATCCATACCGATTTTCTCGGCCAGCATATCCATCAGAGCTTCAGACATCATGTACGCTTGGGGGGAACCGTAACTGCGGTAGGCAGTACCAAAGGTGTGGTTGGTGTTAGCAACCCTGGTGAGACCTGCCACATGGGGAACAGAATACGGAAAGAAAGAGAAGCGAACTTGTTTTTCAATAACATGGTCGCCACCCCAAGAATATGCGCCATGATCTAGACCAAAATCAAATTCTGTTGCAGTGATCTTGCCTTGAGGATCACAGGCCACTCGACCGTTAGAGTAGGAAGGGCAACGCTTTCCACTGAAGTGCTGATGCTCTTCGTAGCTCATGGAGAGAGCAACCGGACCATTGACCGCAACTGCGGCGGCCCCTGCCAAACAGAGGTCTCCCGCGTTAGTAGACCAACCAAAACTGGCTCCGTTGAAGTTATCGACAATTCGGAGTTTTTCCCGAGGGACCCCTAAGGAAATGCCAATTCGACTGATTGAAGTATAGAGACCTTGGGACTTACATTGAAAGGTCAGGAACTCATCTTCGTCGAAGTATGCCTGAACGGTACATCCTTCAATCGAAAGGTGAGGCTCCCGGGAGGTGTAGAAACTACCCTCAACACTATAAGCCGAGTTGTCCAACACTTCTATAACCTTGGAAGCGTCTTCCAGACCTACGCCTTTTAAAACCGGCTGCATGCAGAAAAGGTTTGGTGTATCCTCATGCACCCGTATTGCGTCAGGCATAACAGCATCCAGATAGTTGAGGTATTCCGGGAGCTGCTCGATTTCAACTCTCACCTTGGCAGCCGCGGCACGAGCTTGTTCCTTGGTTTTGGCAATTACCAAAGCCACAACATCGCCATAACGGAATAGTTTTTCATCGCAAAGAATTTTACGGCTGGGTAGCGTAACCGTGCTGCGTTCATGCAAATTTGCCTCAGCCATTTGGTTTGTACCCCCATTGGCCTTAATATCCTTGTGGGTGATGATCTTTACTACACCCGGCATGGTTTCGGCTTCGGAAGTATCTATCTTCAAAATCTTGGCATGGTGGGCAACTCTGGGCTGTACAATGGCCACATGAAGAGTTTCGGCGGGCATCTTAAGGGCTATGTCCTCACCGTAGTCGGCCAGCCCGGTCACCTTAGCCAGAGCGGCAGGACGGACAAGAGGTTTTCCGTAACATTCGTTGTCTTCGGGAAGCTGGAAAGTGATGTCCTCAAGCTTTGCATCTCCACGCACAACCGTAGCGGCGGCCATAACAGCGTCTACAATCTGCTTGTAACCCGTACAACGGCAAACATTGCGGTGCTTCTGGAACCAATCCCGGACTTCTTCACGGGTGGGGTGATTATTTTCCAACAGCAGGGCGTAGGCGGAAATAATAAAGCCGGGTGCACAAAAACCGCACTGTACAGCACCGCAGTTCATCCAGGCGACCTGGAGAGGATGAAGATGACTTGGGGTACCAATGCCCTCGAGCGTGACGACCTTACTGTACTCCTCCACAGTCTTAATCTTCTTACTGCACGAGCGGACTACCTTGCCATTAAGTATCACTGAACAGGATCCGCACACGCCTGTGTCGCAACCAATTTTAACGCTTGTCAGACCTAGCCGGCGTAATACCTGAGCTAGAGAATCCTTTTCCGGATTACAAACAAGCATACGATCCGCGCCATTAATGTTTAGCCATATTTTTCTTAGCTTCATAAACATGCCCCTCCTGTTTTTTTACCATTTATCACCTAAGGCTTATATTATACAGAGATGGACTTAAGCGTCCTCCTTTATCAGAAATTTGTTTATCCAATCGTAAGACTCCCACTTCTTCAAGTGGGAGTGGGCCCCCGTACCCTGCTTCGGTGACGATAGTCTCCAGTGGAGAGTATCGCCGAAGTCGCTATCCCTAAAGGAATACCTACCGGCGTAGGATAGAGTATCGCCAAGCCGCCTTTCCCAATAGAATACTTGGCGGCGAAGGAGGTAGAGTCCATCCTACGGCGCGAAAGTATTCGTCAATGGCTCTGCGCCTTCGGCGTAAGTCATCCTTAGGCGGTTAGTAATCTATGGAGCATGCGCCTTCGGCGATAGTGTCCACCGGACACTATCGTCACTGGAGACTTACGTCACCGAAGACTCGATGTTCAGCTTTAGCTGGACGAGTTCACTCTGAACGAATTGCCCACACTTTATTGGAAATATATTCCGGATCTACTGTAATCCGCGCAACCCCACTGTCCATAGCAGCTTGGGCGACTGCAGCAGCAACGGCTGGAGCAACGCGAGGATCAAAAGCCAAAGGAATGACATAGTCTGCAGTACGTTCTTCGTCACCTACCAAGCTCGCAATCGCATAAGCTGCAGCGATTTTCATCTCCTCATTAATTTGTGAAGCGCGAACGTCCAAAGCACCACGGAAAATTCCAGGAAATGCGGAAACGTTGTTGACTTGGTTTGGAAAATCCGATCGTCCAGTTCCTACGACTTTAGCTCCGGCTTCTTTCGCTAGTTCGGGCATGATTTCTGGAACAGGGTTTGCCATTGCGAAGATAATCGGATCATTAGCCATGGTTTTGACCATCTCAGGAGTCACCATATTGGCTGCTGAAACACCAATGAAGACATCTGCACCAACTAAGGCGTCTGCAAGAGAACCAATCACCCTTTGTGGATTGGTCACTTTGGCAATTTCATCTTTTGATTTGTTCATTCCTACAGGACGTCCTGTATAGATTGTTCCCTTGGTATCACACATAATCACGTCTTTAACACCCATACTCATGAGTAATTTAATAATCGCCACACCGGCTGCTCCTGCACCGTTCGTGACAACACGAATGCTATTTATAGATTTTCCAACCACTTTAAGCGCATTAATTATTCCAGCCATGACGACGATGGCTGTGCCGTGTTGATCATCATGGAAAACAGGAATGTTCATTTCTTTTTTCAGACGCTCTTCGATCTCAAAGCAAGCCGGTGCACTGATGTCTTCCAAGTTGATTCCGCCAAAAGTTGGTTCCATTAGTTTTACCGTCCCAATGACTTTTTCAATATCTTCCGTGTCTAAGCAAATTGGAAAGGCATCGACTCCGGCAAACGTCTTGAAGAGTATAGATTTCCCTTCCATGACGGGCAGGGCGGCAAGCGCTCCGATGTTTCCAAGGCCGAGAACAGCACTCCCGTTCGAGACTATGGCCACAAAATTGCCCTTGTTGGTATAAACATAGGCTAAGTCTTTATCTTTCTTGATCTCCATACAAGGTTCAGCCACTCCTGGAGAATAAGCCAACGATAAATCTCGACTGTTTCGGACCGAGACTTTACTGAGAACTTCAAGTTTCCCGATATTGTCACGATGAAGTGCTAAAGCATCTTCTCTTAGAGTTCCCATAGTATCTAATCTCCTTTTAGAATATTTTTTCCCTGCTTTGGAGTTATTTTCCCAGCCAACGATCCAGAGCAAATTTGTTGGTCTCACGGTTTAAGTCAGCTAGGTTTGTCGTCAAAGGAATGTTCTTTGGACAAGCACGAACACAAAACTGACTTGTTAAAGCTACACTAGATCTTCTCCCTTAATCCCAGGGAACATTCTGCGAATTTCTTCTCTAATTTGTGGATCAATCGGCTCCGCCCTGTGAGTCTTTAATATTTCTTCAGCTATTATATGCGCCCGTGCTTGTGCATCAAGGCTCCCTTTTTCTTTCCATGTAATCCGGTTCAAGCGGTCAGACACTTTGGGAATAAAAAATTCGCTCTTAAAGTGTTTTGCCGTATGGCGATTATCTAAGAAGTTGCCTGCCGGTCCTGCAGTTTTGATGACATCAATCGCCAAAGTGTCTTCATTGACCTCTACGCCTCTTACAACTCTAAGCACATTTCCCAATATTTCATTATCGATGACCGTTTTCTCATAGGAAACGGTTGTACAGTTTTCCAGAAGTCCAGCAGCATCATGAATCCAATTTGCTCCGGAAAGGCCTAAGGTCATAGCCTGACAGGCACTCTCATAACCGGCTTGGCTGTCATTTAATTTGGAATCAGATTGTCCACCTGTTGCATAGAGAGGTAGATCGTAGTATTGAGCCATCTGAGCAACTCCCGCATTAATCAGAGAAGACTCTATTGCTCCAGCTGCATAGGTGCCCAATCTCATGTCCATGATGCTGGATGTGGTGCCAATGAGGGTTGGTGTTCCGGGATTGACTAACTGAGCTAAGGTTAGTCCTGCTAAGGTCTCAGCTAAGTTAATGGTAATTGTAGACGCCAAGGTTACTGGGGATGTGGCCCCAGCCAGTGGTTCTGACGGAACAGCTAAGGGTAGGCCTTTTTGGGCTACTTCAATCAGGAAATCTGTATAATGTCCATCCATAACCAGTGGGCTTACCATCAAGGTTATGAAGGAGACAAAAGGACGCTCCCGTAGTTTGTCAGCTCCTCCTGCCACCATTTCAGAAATCT
>Ga0209347_1002466_pt1 | contig 24510 bp, 31 predicted proteins | sample AutmiccommuBRH23_FD_187382 | JGI IMG/M metagenome (GOLD analysis project Ga0209347, IMG submission 187382) | Deep subsurface microbial communities from Mt. Terri, Switzerland - Autotrophic microbial communities BRH/23 (SPAdes) (version 2) | ecosystem: Environmental > Aquatic > Deep subsurface >...
ATATTGGATAACAAATAAATAATGTCATAATTATTCACTGTTTTTACCCTCCCGCCAGCGTTTTACTAACCTGTCACTGACTGATTTCCTATGCTGCTGGCTAATTGATAACACCGTATTATTAGACATTTGCACATTTTCATATTGATATTTAATCACATGAAAATAGTTCACTAAATAAGATTTGTGAATTTGAATAAAGTCTTTGTTGGCAAGTTTTTTTTCAACATCCGAAAGCTTTCCGTAAAATTCATGAACCTCACCTTGTGTGAATATTTTTACTTTTTTGCCGGAGCTTTCAAAATACAAAATATCCTTTATCGGTATCTTATTTTGTGTACGCCCAATTTTATATTCAAAAAAATGATTGTTTTTTGCCGTCAATTCAATGCCTTTTTTTAAGATTTTTTCTATCTTTTTTTCTTGGAGCGGCTTAATTAAAAAATTCAAAGGTCTTGTTTCGAAAAGCTCCATAGCATAGCTATCTTTACCGGAAATATATACAATTTGTGTAGTTTCATTATGCATTTCATCTCTCATTTTTTTCCCTACTTCTACACCATTTATAGCCTTAAGTTCAATGTCTAAAAAGATAACATCATAATACACTCCATTAAGCAAAAATTGGCATAGTGATTCTCCTGAATAAAATATCTCAACTTCCATTTTTTTTACAAATAAATCACTGAGTTTGGACAATATACCTTCAATTTGTGAACAAATTGTATTGTCATCATCACAAACAGCAATACGCAACATATCCATCACCTGCCTATAGATTATAATAATTATAACATAGATAAGGTAATTAATGGATTTTTGTCAATAAATGGGATAATGTGAATAGAGGGGCAGAGGGGTAGGTCCCTTGTCCCAAGATTGGTTTAGGATAGTATTGAGACTCAAGTCGAGTAGTTATTACGAATATTTAAAAGCCCAAAATATCGGATGTGCTTTGCGTTGCAAACGTTTTCTGATGACCGGGAAAATGGTTGGAAAGGGACAAGGGGAAAGGTTTCATGTGCCTGAAATTGCTAAATTATGTAATACAAGATTATGTAATACAAGGGAAAGACCGTCCGGTTAAAACTTCCGACCCAGACGGTCTTTTGCATTTAAGACTAAGTATTATTCCTATTTTATTCCACGGTCTCTAGCGAATTCTGTGAAATTGGTAGGACTGGTGCATTGACTGCTTCTTCAGGGAGTTCAATCGTGATGTCTGCATCGTAGTTATACTCTTCAACCTTCATGTAAGTTTGAAGCGCCTCCAACGGCATTGGCTGACCATTAAACTGTTCCTGGTAGGTTACTAGAGCTGTGTAGTCAGCGCTGCGGGGCAGAAAATCGTCAGTCCCTAAGTATTCGATGCCCCAGTAAGACATAGACTTCAAGACGGAGGCCGCATTACTCATTGACTGGGTCAGCTGCTGGCTATCGCCAAACTGCCCTAAGGCCGCCTGCATAAACTTGTTAAAATCATCAACACGTCCATAAAATGCGACCTCGTAGACTGTTTCTCCATTTAGTTCAGTTGTGCCCAGCAATTGGTAGTGGAGGAACTGCTCTAACTCCGGAGGTATCACACTTGACTGTTGTTCAGCTTTCTTGAAAACCTGTTCCATATCAGGCAGCAAATCTTTCGGGAAACGGTACCACTTAGCAATACCTTCTTCTGCATCAGGCATCTTTTGATATACTTCACCGTCAACCATGTACATCTCCGTGGCAATTTCCGTGGGCTCTTCGCCGGCAGCCTGCACCATCATATTCGCTGTTTGATGCAGTTTGTCAGGGAGTGTCATTTCCTGAACCATTTCCAGGTTAATAACACTGGTGGGTAAACCCTCTGTCTCTACCCCCGCCCTGGGTATCATCTTCATACTACCGCTCATCACAGTTTGCACAGATTGGTTCTGTATTGAAGTCTTGGCTTGGGAAGCCTCCAGAATGGATACTACTTCCGGATCGGTGGTAAATACTTTCTGGAGAAAGGCAGCACCCTGCTCCTCGGTCAGTAACTCATTTGGGTTGTCTGTCACCAACCCTTGGCGGGTAAACCAAGCGTATAGATTGTATCCCCAGTGGTTCTTATCCAAAGGAGCACTTACACCTGGCGGAGGTACAATGGCATCGGTCAAACCAAGACTCCTTGCTGCCAAACTAACAGCCTCCAAGCGGTTAATCCCCTGCTCCAGATGTAATTCTCCATCGGGATAACCCTTGAGTATGCCTCCTTCGGTAAGAATTTGTACCGAAGGTTCATCGCCCTTCATGCCTGCAGCTGTAACCAGCATTTTGGCGAATTCCCCTCTTGTCAGCATACCGTCTTTCTCATCAACTGAAGACAATAACTCATCTGCAGTGGTTGCGGCTCCTGCTGTCCCTGCTATGGTCAGCAGTAAAGCCAAAGCTAATAAAAAAGTAATTTTCCGCATTTTTTTTCCCCATCCTTATCTTACGATATTTTCCCCATAACCCTAGCGACAACTACTAACTAGTCTATTCTCGGCCTCACCCCCAAAGTACTACTATGTTTAAGTAATTACTGCCTACTGAATTTGAGCTCACTCCTTCATGTATATGTCACTTTCCTTCAAAGAAATAATTACTCATCGCCTATATTTTTCTTTTCCCACCAACAATAAAGAAGGTATAGGCCATAAAGAGTGGCACTGCTGGCAATAAACGCTATTACAAATGAGATAAGCCCGCTGCTAAGTGATACTACAGTTCCCATATAAATCTGTACTGCTAAAACAGATCCTGCCATAATTAATGGTACCAATAAATATTTATACCGGTTTCCGCCAAAAGGATCAACCCCCTGCAGCACCTCACCAAATGCTATATATAACGAGGCAATTAACCAAATAACAAAGTAATCTCCATAGTCACTAAACTCCTGTTTTAAATAGAGTTGTCGGTAGAGTGTAACTACTAAAATTCCCCACAACATAATGTGACAAGCCCTGGCACTGATTTTCCTTTTGGTTTCAATGATGCGTTCGTCAAAGTCCCTTTTCAATTCTGCTCCCTCCCATATTACCTATTCAATGATTTAAAATCTTTTCTACTCCTCCCAAAACAGGTCATTCAATGTTTTGGACAAAGCCTTGCATATAGCGATACATAGATTTAAGGACGGATTATATTTCCCCGACTCGATTAACCCTATTGTCTGTCTTGTTACGCCAACTGTCTTAGCCAGTTCTTCTTGTGACAAGTCTTTTTCTACCCTAGCCATTTTCATTTTTATGTTCTTCATCTCAATCACGCCCCCTAATACAACCTATCCGTCCAGATGCGCATCGTTTGCTCTTTTAATATCATAAAATATATATGACTAATTGTCAATTATATATTGCAATTTGTATTAAATAGCTTACTAGTAGACGTCTGTCTCCAAATTCCTCTACTCTTTATTTACAAAATTTCACTGTAAATAAAAGCCTTGGTGAAAATTTATAATAGACTTGACATCCGCCAATGGTATGATATGCTTATATCACAATATGTTATATATATATCACATATAGTTATAAATAGATAATAATAGATGTGGTTTATGTCACATAGCACTTGTATGGCAAGGAAAAAAGGAGGAAATAAAGATGAGAAAGAGTAAACTGCGTTATTTGGGTTTGCTGGGCCTTATTGGCCTGGTAGGGCTATTCACTGAAAACTATGGTTTATTTGGCTTCTTCGGTTTCTTCGCGTTCTTTGGTTGGACGCTACAGCGGCAGGATGAACTGCTGCAACTAAACACTAACCGGGCAGCTCTGAATGCATTTGTTGCATCCCTGGTGGTTATTACTGTGGCAATTGTGGCTGTTTCTATTTATCAGTCTCTGGCGATGGCGGCGCTGTTCCTAGCATTGATCTTCGTTACTCAGATTTTCACATTTGTTTTCAGCTTGATGTATTATGAGAGGAAGGGCAGTGTCGGTAATGATGAATAACCCGGTTAAAATGAAAAACCGCATTAAGGAATTCCGTGCCCGACATGACCTAACACAAGAAGAACTGGCCAACCGGGTAGATGTGCGCCGAGAAACCATCGGCCATATCGAAAAGGGTCGCTACAATCTGTCCCTGATGCTGGCCTGGAAAATTGCCCAGGCCCTAGAAAGCAGCATCGAAGAACTCTTCCAATTTGAAGAAGAAACAACATAAATGGGTTCTGAGATCATTGTCATTTAAGACCACGAAGGAAGCTGTCTATACCTAAAAACTTTTTTGGGTTGAATATACCGGCTTCGGAGAGCCACCGTTCCGGTCAGTGGTGAGCCACCCGTCCGGAAAAAAATGAGCCATGACTCCGGGTACGAAGCCACAAAGCGTTTATGCCGCGAAAGCCTCTTGATATGGGGTAGCACCCTCTGGTACAATCCCGAAGGCAGAATAACGTATTTCGGCCTAGTTAAAGGGAGTCCAGAGGGTGCAGGGGCCCCATGTCAAGAGGACCGTGGAATAAATGCGAAACTTCACTTTATGTACAAATCCAAATTAGCTATAGAAATAGGGTCTGGCTGCTTCACCTGGAACACTGGCTCTCATTCACCGGAACGGTGGCTTAAAATGCTCCGGATTATTCACTATATGGTTTTGAATGCAGAGGATGAGTAAATAGTAGTTGTGTTGTGCGAATGAGCTATTAAGACTATTTCATTAACTCATGCAAATGGATAGAAAGGATTGATTATTAAGGGACGAAAAAAATGTCCTCCATGTGGTCGTACTTGGAGAATATCAAAACATAAGCTGATAATGAGAGATAAAGATTCTCTGGAATGTGATTGTGGAGAAATAATTATTAAATGGAATGGAGCGGTAATGTACACTGCAATACTTGTTAAAAGTCCGGATGAAAAGAAAACGTAACTCTATATTCAAACATGGAGACGAAACAATGGATAATAGGGTCGGCCGCAGTTGAAACTACTGCAATTTTTATTCAGGAAACTATCGGTATTTTCTAAAAATGACTTTCTCTTAAAATTTAACTGCTTGAGAATAAGCTATCAATCTTCCTGTATAAGCCTGCTTTTGCTGCCGAGTTACTACTAGATAAAACGAATTGGTTAGCCGCTTATCTTGAAAGCACGGTAATTTTGCAGGATTATACATACATTTATGGAATAGATTGTATTAACATGTGGAAACGGGGGGTTCAAAATATGGCAAACAAGACCATTAAGTTTGATTATTTTCAGGTCTATTGTCGATTTGCAGATGACGAAGTTGCCTATAGACTTTTTGATCTAGAGCCAATTTTGGAGAGAGCAAGGGAGATTGAGATTAGCGAAAGGACATATACTTATTACGATGAATTATCACGGCTTCAGGAAGTATATCCTATGGGCGACGGCCTCTGGGGACTTAGGTTCATTAGAATAAGACCCACTATGCTTCCTGGAATTGCCACAGAGGAAGGAGATTTTGAATTCCTTAACCTTGAAGAGGGGGAATATGTTGGGGAAGAAGTAACAGCACTTTATGACCCGGAGTACTGTGTTTTGATGTTACAACGTAATAGACTTAGTTTAGGACCAAATGGAGTTGTAGCCTATTTTAATTGTGCATGGCGCCAACCTGGCCAGGTTATTGAACTACGTCCGATAGTCTTACCTATCAATTTAGGTGAATTTACTCGAGAGAAGCTTTATAGGAGTTTATCTATTAATATTGCTGATGTAAGGGCGAATGAAATAAGACAACCGCGGTCTAGTTTAACAAGAGCTCTTCGAAGGCTATCCGAATTTGAGGGTTTCAATGTTAACATCAAGGTCTCCTTAGGTCCCAGAGGGAGAAGAAACGATACTTTAAATCAAGCAGAAGTCATAAATACGATTCAGGAGTTATACGAACATACGGGCGTGACTAAATTTGAGCTAAAGAAAAAGGATTCTGCAGATGACACAGTTGAGACTTTCGATTTGATTGAGCAAAGATTGCGTAGTACTGCCTCATTTACGGTTTCCAGAGAAGAAATAATTGAACACATAAGAGTTCTTCGTGTAATGGAAGGTCTATATAGGGATACACGTGAAAGATTTGAAACTATTATTAGACCTGGGGATGATTAAGATTAAAACATTAATGTACTATTTGGAGCGGATTTTTCCGGTATTAGTAGCATTAATATTTAGTTATAATGTTTATTCTCGAGGAGTTACTTTTACCAAGGTTCCTAATATTGGAGAATTATTAGCTGCTTCGGTAAATATATGTTCTATTCTCATTGGATTTTTAGCAGTAATGATTTCCATTATGATATCTATAACTGGTCGAAGAGTTGTAAAACTTATACGGAAGAATAACTTATCTCACTTATTTAGTACTTATTTTCTTGTTGCAATAATCTCAGGCTTTTTGGCTGCTATTAGCTCAATGGTATTTACGGTGCTCCGTGACCATAGCTGGGAAAACATAAAGTTGTATGGATTCCAACTCGATATGGCAGTTTTTACGTTCGCTTTATGGATATTTATAATAAGTTACTTCGTTAGTGCTGCAATAAGAATAATCATTCAGTTGTTTTTGATTTTAAAAATGGTTTTTGATGAAGGTGAAGAAAAAAGTGAAGCTGAAAAAGTATATAAACCGGATAAAGCGAAGGCATTTCGAGAGTAGAGTAATTGCTAACCACCCCTTCTAACCAACTGAGTACGAAAACTTAGCCATCTTTAAGGTCGGGAGTACTTGTGAATGGTTAATCCCACTCAAATAAACGCCTACGTTTGTTGGTTATCGGGTCCGCCCGGTGCAGTACCCTGCTGCCTTATTGCAGTTGGGGCATTTTCGCCCATTTTTATTAAGTCATTACTAAATGTGTTATCAGAGGCAAGTACATTGTGTTCATTTCCGGGATGATTTGCCACAAAATCCAGTCTTACATCTTCTGCCATGGTTGCTAGGTCTTTTATTTTTCTAGCATCTCTTTCTAAGATGTCATTTAGAGTTACTTTAACTACTCCCGTTAAAAAAACAATAGCCATACCCATAAAGAGAAAATAACTAAAAAGTGTGGCGATTTCTTCCATTTCCCCAGCTATTGCAAACAGACGTGATTGGAATTGATTCCATGAAGAAATAAACATCGCGACACCTAAGCCGCTTATAAAATACCCCGAAAATTTTCGATTATCGGCTTCCTTATAAAGCCTATCTATAACTACATCAAATTTCTTTACTTCGTCTATATTATGTTCGTTAAGCAAGTAATCTTTTAGCAGTTTTAATTTTATCTTATAAAACTCTAGCCCTCCAAACAATAATTTTTTTTGCTGTACTTTGTATTTCTTTTTAATAAAAGACTTGTTTAATTGGTTGGTAACACCCACGCAAGTTATTAATAATAGGTAACCTAACCCTGTATAAAGCCAGTTCCTAGTAATAAAAGAGAAAAACATCCATATTACTAAAAAAATAAAAAGTGCTAATATAACAAGATATGTTTTATTATGCCGATATATTAAAGCCCATGAACTAAGCTCTGATTTATAAAACTGAATTATTTCTTCTATCATATTGTTCAGCCCCTTCAGTTTAAATTTCCATTAAGCTCGACTTTTCGACAGTTTATACAGTAACAATAAAATAGTTTGGCTCCCTCTTTCGGATTTTTTTACTTGCTGGTGTTCTACAAGAGAAACATCTTACATTTTCTGAATTATTTTCAGAAAATAACCGGCTAATTTCTGATTTATTTCTGAAATTGCATTATAACTGCAAACAAGGCTGCATCTGAACGCCAAATAAATCTCTTCCCTTTACTTTAAGACCTGTCCGCCGGAAACACATTTTTAGAAACCCCAGTTTCTGATACATAAACCACTCAGTAGCGTCAAAGTGTTCTGCCAATTCCGAAGCAGCTGCGGTGACCGGATCGTATAGCTCTGCATCCAACAAATGCTATTATACTAGGCCCCAATTGTTTTCGTTATAGATTACACGCCCATCATGATATCCTTAAGAAATAAGAATACTACCAATAAGACAAATGAAACAAGAATGAGATTAATTATTAATAGGTTTCTTTTTATCGCTTTATCTTTAATTCTGAAGTATAACACCGCTGGTAGGGCTAACAATGAAAAGTATAGAGGAAGCATTATATAGTCAATTGGGTTAAACAAATAGTTGGACTGTATCTGGTATAATAAGCTAAATAACATAAAGGGTGGTATAAAAAAGAACTGAATATTTGGTGTTGCTGCAATTCGATATACGTTATCATTAATTCTTTTCAAATCAATTGATTGCATACTAATATCATAGACAAGCTCAATATTATTTTCGTGATCTACATATGTTATGGTGTCAATACTGTCAGAGAACGGAATACCTTCTATGTAGTTTTCTCCTAAGTGTTTTTTTACTTGATTAATAGAAGTCAGCTGCACCCCATTATAATCTATAACAGTGCCATCTCTGTCAAAATCAGCTGAGATGCGTTTGATTTTCCTATCACCTATATTTTCTCCCTTATCAAAGGACGAGAAGTATTCTCCATCTTCGCAAGTGATTGAAAAAATTCTCCCATCAACTTCTGTGTTGCTTTCACCTAATTGATGTCCGTTAACCTCAAGGTTAGATAAATCGGTGCTGGGTGTGCTGGCCTTTAATTGATATTCCTTATGCAAGGTTATCCTATCGTTGATAAAGGCAGCAAGAGAAAGACAGGAAAAGATAAGTAATAAAATTAAATATGTAGAGATTACTTTGTTTTTCAATTTTTCATGCCTCCTTTCTAATTGTATAGTTCTAAAAATAGCTTTGTTTTGGCGGACACATCATAATAACCTGTTCCCCCAACATATCTTGGACTTTGGCAGTATATACCTAGTTTTTTTGCATTTTCTGATTTATTTCAGAAAATATCCGGCTAATTTCTGATTTATTTCTGAAATTGCATTATAACTGAAAACAGGGCTGCATCTGAACGTCAAATAAATCTCTTCCCTTTACTTTAAGACCTGTCCGCCGGAAGCACATTTTTAGGAAGCCCAGCTTTTGGTACATAAACCATTCAGTAACGTCAAAATAATCTGCCAATTCAAAGCAGCTGCGGTGACCGGATTTTAAGGCCTCGCACAGTTCTGCATCCGGAATAAGAAAGTCAGTACCCCACTGCAGTGCTTTACGCTCATCCTGTGACATCATAATTCTATGGTTAGAACATGTATAAGCCGATAAGCTGTTGGTTCTTGGTGCCGTATAGAAATGGCCAATTTCTTCAGCCAGTACGCACTTATGATCCCTTCTCATGTGCTCCAGGCGTTTATCCAAAACAATGATTGGACCTACCTTATGATTGTACATGTACAACCCACTAATATTCTCAGGTAATGAATATAAGTCCTCATATAAGATTCTGATGCTTTCCTTCCTGGCGATTGCAAATAGCTTATCCAACTTGTCCACTGGTGCCCTCCTTTTGTAGTTAAATGACGAAGTATGTCGAATGCCTCATAAACGACAAAACTACTATCCTTATGAGAATAGCAGTTCCTTCCAGATAAATACACAATATGTAAATTGTCATAAAAAAGCGAAAACTACCATCCTTACGGATAGTAGTTGCTAGCCCTTATTATTTTTGTAAGTAGTTGCCCGCCTTAGTCGTCGTTCTTCTTTTTTCTTTCCGCATCTTCCGCCTCTTTTGTAACTTCTGCCAGTACTTTTTTGTAAATGCGTTTGGCCATATCCTTATATTCATCCGAGGGTTCCTTGCCATACTCGCTTTTCATACTGGCTGCCAGCTGTGAGTCAAGTATTTCGTCATCCAGGTCATCCGAATCATGTGTTTCTTCAATTTTTTCAAGTAATAGGTTACGTTGGTCAGTTATCCCTAGTAAATAGTCGGTTGAACAGGTAAACAACTGTGCAATCCTAGCCAAAGTGACATAATCGGGTTCTTTATCTTTTTCATATTCCACAATAGTAGTTGTCTCTAATTCCAATGCACGGGCAAGATCTTCCTGTGATAAATTGCGTTCATGCCGTAGAATTTCAAGTCTTTTAGCAAAAAAACTACGATTATCATCTTCAGTTTTATCGCTTGGTAAAACAGTCTTACTCCGGCCGAGGAGGTAGTCGGTAGATACATTAAAGTAGTCTGCTATCTTGACAAGAGTATCACTGTCTGGTGTTCGCTTATTAGTCTCATATTTGGAAATTGTCCAATATGTAACTTTCAATTTTTGCGCTAACTCTTCTCGGGACAAGTCCTTTTTTTCTCTTAATAGCCTCAAACGCTCACCAAAAGACATATACGTCACCTCGACCAAATTTTTACATTCGCAACCTCATATTAACACACAATGTCCAAAACATAAAGAAATTGGACAAAAAGGAAAAGAAATCCTTGACGCTGGACGTGCCGTCCAGTATAATTGTTTCAAGAGATAAAATTCACCGCCTAAGGAGTGAGAAATAATGCGACACTTGTTAAAACAAGCGCGCTGTAAAAAGGGATTGACCGTATCAGAAATCGCGGAAATGGTAGAGATATCTGAGTCTTTTTATTACAAAATTGAAAGTGGATTGAGAAACCCTACTATGGAAACTGCTAAAAGAATTGCAGACACTTTAGATCAAACTGTCGACGAACTTTTTTTTGACGAAAACATGGACGAATTGTCCAATATTGGGTAAAGGCATATACGCAATAGTTTCGCTACTATTCAATGTATGTCCTTTGGTTTATTAACGGTATTTTTTTCCGAAAAGGAGTGGGAGAATGTCAAGCACACTCCTTAAAATAATTGCTGCAACCACGTTTGAGGAACTCCAAGAAAAGACAAACGAATTCCTGAGTAAACAGTACATCGAAATGAAGCAATTCGACTACCAGACGGACGGGTTTGAAAAACCGAACAGCCTAGCAATTCTTTACAGTGATAGTAGTGAGGGCAGAGATTGATACCTTGATTAATAACAAGGGGAGGGAAAACCATGTATTTAGCTATGCAAATTCAAACTGGACAAGAAAAGAGGGTGCAGCGCAGCTTTCAGCAGCGCGTAGAAACTCTAGGGATGAAGGGGGGTATAGTGCTTCACACATTCTTGAGAAGGGTACTCAAGGTTTTTCCAGACGGCCGCAGGAATGAAACTATGGAAAACATTCTACCAGGTAGCCTAATTGCAGAAATAAAGGACGGATACAGCGATGATGTCTATTACTTACTATCCAATACCGCGGGCGTTCTTAAAATACTCGGAGAGGTAAGTGAAGAGGAATTTCAGCATATGCAGCACATGGTGGAAGAACCCCAATTGCAAGTACACGAGCCGAAAGCTCAAGATTTTACTCGGGGTCAAAAGGCCAGGCGATTGGAGAAACGTTTTGACCGCATGGTAAAGGAAGTAAAGCAGTTGGAGCCTTCGGTTGATGAAAAGTATTTAGAACGGCTTAAAAAGAAGTTCCGCGAAAGAATAGCCAGTATTAAGGCGCAGTCTCAACAGTACATAGACTACTTGCGTAATCTTCATCTATTCGCCGGCAATCGGGTTGTTAGGGGCAAACAATCCGTGCTGGAATTTCCACTACAGTTGGTGGAAGAAATCGGGCTTGCTATTGAAAATATTGGACTTTTTAATCCTGTGACCTTGGCCATTACCCTGTCCGAGGCGCAGCAGTACCGGTTGTGACCTAACTTCGTATCGCAGACGCTTCTTTAGTCTTAATGGTAATGCTGTCTGAAGATAGCTGCTAAATTATTCAATAGCCAAGCCTTAAAGCCCCCATTAACCGTATTGTTGCCCAGGAGAAAAGTACAAGCACTAGAGCATCATTCTAGGCTGCTAGGGGAAACACCCAGGCGTCCCCCCAGCCACGGTGCAGGTGTAGATATCAAAGTCGAAAAAACAATAACAGCCGGGTAGGGCGAAGCTATGCCCGGAGGTAGTGACGCGTTTCACAAGTCGAATTGTCTGTCCATACCATAAAACAAAGGAGTGGAAAGCATGCTAGTAATCAATAATCGCCAATGTATTAACAGTTTTCGGGAGAATCTAATCAAACCTAGCCCAGCTGGAATACCTACAGTACAGGTTACGGATTATGAGAAAGCAATTCAGGAATTAATGCTATTATATCTAGAGTGGGGTAGATAAGACTAGATTTGCTTAGGGCTAAGCATGAAGCCTTCTACCAAATATACTCTGTCTTTGGAAAAATGCCATAACCATTGGGCATGATTATCAAGAGAAAATAATTCGGTGTAATATGCTTCGGTGTTACTTCCGGTAATAGTATAACCCTTTTGCTTGCACAAAGATTGAATATCAGGATTAAAAAGATCCTCTAGGGAATCAACCATATCTGTAACAGGGCTTTTGATGTTATACCCTGAATCTCCCCACTCAAGCCTGTCTGTAGAATGGAATACTTTGCCGTTTGTTTTAACAATAGAATGCAATAAATTCAAATGTTGTACAGGAATTATCTCATTTGAAATGTCTTGTGCGATACTTAATAAGTTTGATAGTGGTATTGATTGAGCGGGTAATTTTCCCAAAGATTGCAATGCTTGGACACAGTTCAGCAAGGAAGGATAGAATAATTGTGAAACCGTGTTAATAGAAATAACAAGGTCATATCGGGAATGCAGTGGCTTTTTTACCCTAGGGCTCTCATAAAACTTTTCTAACACTTCATATGCATTATTTACCCTATTATTCTCTAAATAATATAAAACCTCAGAAACCAAGTCGGAGTATAAGCCGGTGAGGTCTCTCCAGATACAACGAACTTTGCGCTGTTGCTCCTTAGGCAAACGATTTTTCACTGCTAAGATGGCTTCTATGTCAATATCAATCAAATCTATCTTATTAAAACTTTGGACAATGAGATTTAATGGAATGTCTTCGCAATTACCAGCACCTAATATAGCAACTTTTAAATTTGAGTGCTTTCCAGACTCTTTTAGTGATTTGCTCAAGAATTGAGCTATATGTTTCTTTTGGACATTCCACATACTGTTTTCGGAGGAAGCTGCTTCTTTTGCCTGTTTATTAAATATATTGTAGGCACCACTAAATAATATAAATGCTAGTCTCTTATTTGAGTTGTTAAAACAGCATTGACCAAAAGTTCGACTGGAGCCACACGGGCACTGATGATTTTTTAATTTTTCGTTTTTAGACTTAATGGGAACCATCTCCTTTTATCGACTAATATCTATAGGCTAGAGTAGCACAAAAGCATCGAGAAGTTTGTCGAAATTAGTTGTAAATAGGGGATAATTACAATATTAGGGTTCTAGCACTTAAAGACTATATCAAATAAAATTCCTGAGGGACTAAAACTATTTGCAAAGGAATTGTTTCAACGTGTTCTAGGTTCAAATATGGTAAAGATATCCCGGTGAAGGGGGGTATTAATGGACTTTGTTATCTCTATATTTTTGTTTATTGGCTTGGGCTTGGCCATTTTATTTGTTTTCGGAAACAAATCTGAAAAGCCAGCAAATATTTCTGAAATAAATCAGAAAACAATGTTTAAACGTCAGAGCAAAGAAAGGGTGATAAGTTGAAAGTATATAGTCACTATGGTAGAGCAGGCGTTACACGTGTTTTAGAAAGCTGCATCAAAAAAAGGCTTGTGGAAGCAAGATTAGCCTATTCTACTAGTGGGAGGAGATTGCAGTGTGTGAATGTGCTAAACCCACAGATGAATATCATGGATGGTATTGTACGGTTTCAGGTGGAGCTTGCATGTTTTTAATTCCTGATAGTCAAAAATGCGCAGAAGAATATGGCGAGGGACCAGAGACGGGTTAAATATTGTGACCATCTCTTTGTTTTAATTTCTGAAATAAATACGGAAAATCTTTCTTTTTTCAGAAACAAATCAGAAATAACACCTTCGATGGGGAGGGAGATTATGTCTGTAGATACTGCAAAAGTCTATGAGGATAAGCAACCGAAATATGCTATGATTGAGGATGAAAATGGCAAAAAGCTGAAGCGTTATTGTGAAAGACATAAAACTTGGGTTACGTTGTGCTTTACAACTGAAGATGACTCTGAAGTAATCAGCAGGATACAAGATATTACTGTCAATGAACTTAGTAACTTTTGAATGAAAATTTGTTATAATACTTAGAAAGATAAATGAGAAAGGGGGTTTGTTTGTGAGAACTGTTGCTTTATACCGTGTATCAACAAAGGGTCAAATGGCCAAGGACAGCGAGGATATTCCTGCTCAGCGCAGCATAATTAAAGAATTCATTGATGGCCACCAAGGTTGGCACCTCGTCAACGAATTCACCGAAGGCGGAATATCCGGCTTTAAGACTAAAACGACAGAAAGAGATGCTCTGCAGTCAATCAAAGCAATGGCCATTGCTGGAGAATTCGATGTTCTAGTTGTTTACATGAGTGACAGAATAGGCCGAATTGCAGACGAGACTCCCTTGGTAATTGGTTTTTTGAATGCGTATGGCGTTAAGGTGTGGTCGGTGGTAGAAGGTGAAATAAAATCTGATACCCATACGGACAAGTTACTTACGTACATTAGGTTCTGGCAGAACGAAGGTGAGAGCCTAAAAATATCCCAAAGAGTTTCTTATTACCAAAAGGAGCTTATAAAGGCTGGGAGGTGGCGCGGGGGAGACCGGCCACCCTTGGGTTACCAATTGGTTGATAACGGCTCTAAGAACGAAAAAGGTAAAAATATCCTTGATTTTGTTATTGATGAAGAAGAGGCGGAGATAGTCAAGATAATCTTTGACCTATCTCTGAACCTGAATTATGGGGAGAGCCGAATTACTAAATACCTAAATACTAAAGGGCTAAAGAGTAAAAAAGGAGGTAGTTGGTATCAATCTACGGTTCACAGCATTTTAACAAATCCTATATACAAAGGGCAGTTTAGGATGCGGAGTCGCCACGCAGAAGAGGAGCTCCTATCTCCTGTTCAGCCGCACCTGGTTATTATTCCAGAGGAGCAGTGGGATAAAAACAGGGAAAGGAGCAAAGCTAGAAGCAACAGAAAAAATGTTACTAAGCGCGGCGGGAGGACTAAGAGAAACCACGGCAAACTGCTCTTGAACGGGTTGGCATTTTGCGGCTATTGCGGAGAGCGGTTGACTACCATGACAGCGTACAACCAATGGACTTTGAAAGACGGCACACAAAAGAAAGTTCCGTACCATAAGTACCGGTGCAGCAGCTTCTATAAAAAGGGAGCTGTTGATTGTGACGGACAATCCCAATATTCTAGGCGAATTGAGGACATAGTAGTAGATGAAACCAAAACATTCTTGTTTGAATTATCCAAAAATCGACTAAATGAAGAGTTAATGAGAAACTTCACCAAAAACATAGGCCGTCTGGAAAAGGAAAAGACAGCATTAAAGGCAAAAGCTACTGAAAACCTTAAGGAGATAAACATACTAAAAGATGAGATACCCAAATCCCTTCAGGGCACTAGTAATTTTAAGCCGGAAGTACTCAGTGAACTCTTTGAGTCTAAAGAGAAGAAACAGAAAAGTATCATGGAGGATCTGCAGCAGAAAGACCAGGAAATTGAGAAGGCGAGATTAGAAAATACGGGCTACTTCAAATTAAGCCAGGATATTCATGACTGGGAAAGTAAATTTGATACTCTAGATTTGGATGGCAAAAAAGCAATGTTAGATAGTGTAATAGAGAAAGTAACTGTTTCAAAAGATAATATTGACATCATTTTCAAGGTAAGATTAGAAACCTTTAGGAATAGCACTCTAACGCCATGTAAAAGTGAACAAGGCGTTAGAGTGCTACGTTGACATCGTAGAAGTCACTGGTTCAAATCCAGTATCGCCCACCAAAATTTATTATCCCGCCGAATGGCGGGATTTTTTGCATGTCTAAGGCTTATTTTCCCTATGTTTAATCTACCCTAATACATTATCTAGAAACATCATAATTACAAAACCTATAAGCAATGCATGGGTAGATGCTTTGGATGCAGAATTTTTATGCGCTTCAGGAATAATTTCATGGCTAATAACAAATAACATTGCACCTGCTGCAAATGCTAAAGCCCATGGTAATAGCGGGGCAGCAATTTGCACAAGTCCTACGCCTATTAGCCCCCCTACGGGCTCCACTAAACCTGTACCTAAAGCAATTAGAAACACCTTCCAAGAATCCAGTCCCTCACGTAATAAAGGTAGCGCTACTGCGAGGCCTTCGGGCATGTTCTGTAACCCAATGGCTATTGCTAGACTTAAACCGTTAGCAATGTCACCGTTGCCAAAACCTACGCCAACAGCTAACCCTTCGGGGAAGTTATGGATAGTTATGGCGGCTGCGAATAACCACGCCCGGCGTAAGTTATCATGATTTTTCCCAGGCCCTTTCAATAAGTTGGTGTCAGGAAAAAATGTATCTACCTTGTCTAAAAAAATCCCACCAATCAAGATGCCGCCAAGGACGATAGCTGCAGCTTTAACCCCTCCGCCAGCTGTCTCTAAGGCTGGGATAATTAGACTAAAAGACGTAGCGGCCAACATGACCCCGGCAGCGAAGCCCAGTAGGATATCCATCAAGTTCTTTGATATGTTGCGAGTAAAGAATATAGGTATAGCTCCTACACCAGTGGCTAAGCCGGCAACTAGACTGGCTAAGAGGCCCAGCAAAATTATATTTTCGAAGTTAAATAAATATGAAACCAATTTTTTCTCCCTCCTTTTTCTCTATTAAAATATGCATAGATAAGATTTTCTGTGTTTGTCTAGGGAAACTTCTTTAGCCTCGGACTATTCTAGTACTGCAGTTAGGGTTATGCGAAAATAAAAATCATTTATGCACAAAAAGAATGCCTCAACTGTGGTTGAGGCATTCTCTTGCTAGATTTGTATTCTTTTTAGAATCTCTAACGTAATGGTTCTCTGCTGCGGTCTTAGTAAAGTTGGTGCCCAAACTCCAATTTTTGCATATGTTGGCAAAATGCCAAGGAAAAAAGAGACTTACTAAATATCTTTGGTGTCATTTGTGGAAAAGTGTTTCATAAGTTCATCGATAGTTACAAAATTATAACCATCTTCTTTAAGAATAGGCAACAAAATTTTTAAAGATTCGACAGTGTTACTTCTATCACCCCCCTGGTCGTGAAAGAGGATAATGTCTCCGTTTTTAATGTCTTTTATGATTTGTTGCGCGATAGAAGAGGCGAGTTTATTAGACCAATCTTTAGTATCCTTTCCCCAGGTCCAAATAACGACATGGTAGTCTAGAGATTCTGCAGCTTTGACTATTGTTTCGTCATAGTAACCATCGGGAGGACGAAAAAAGTGGGGTGATTTACCTGTTAAACTTAAAATCAATTGATCTGCTCGCCGAAGATTATTAATTAGTTCATTTAGAGACATTTTGCTCACTTGTTTATGGGTGTACATGTGGTTACCGATGCTATGACCTTCAAAGGCTTCCTGCTTTACGATATCAGGAAATTTTTCGGCTTGTTCACCAATGACGAAAAAAGTTGCTTTAGCATCAAATCTGTTTAATATGTCCAAAATTTGAGGAGTGAAAGTTGGACTTGGTCCGTCATCAAAAGTTAGTGCAATTACCTTTTCTTCCGTTGGAACTTCCCAAATAATCTTGCCGGTTTTTTCCCAATGGGCACGATCTTTATAAACCGGCAAATTACTTTGGAATAACATAAAACTAGTCAATATAATTAGAAATGTCCATCCCTTTATGTATCTCAGACCCTTCAAAATTAACGCCACCTTTGTTGTCACGTCTGGTAATATTTTATGATTTAATAAAATATTAATGCGTTGAAAGTTTGGAAATGACAGAGGTCCTTTAACAAGCTGTGTTTTTTAAAATCATAGTATATTGTGGAAATGAGTGACGATTTTTTTGGTGGCTCTTTGATTTGGTTCATTTATTATCAATTGGCCTCTTTATTACTAAAAACCCTCTAAAATGTTATCTTTAGAGGGTTTTCTTTACAATACAATTATTGATTTCTAAAAGGTACGAATTTGTGAAGGTGAGACAGGGCCATACTGACTAAACTGTTGTCCATATTGCCCTTGTCCCTGTTGGGCTTGGTTGAACTGCTGAGCATTTTGCTGGTTCTGTAATTGACGCTGCTGCAGTTCGTTTTGCTGGCCAAAACCTTGGCCAAATTGCCCGGTAGTGTTTTGATTATATTCTTGTTGGGCCTGGTTAAACTGTTGAGCATTCTGCTGGTTCTGAAGCTGACGCTGCAGTTCGTTTTGCTGCCCATAGTTTTGACCAAATTGCCCGGTGTTCATCTGCTGGCCAAAGGGTTGGCCGGCACTATATTGATTATATTGCTGCTGAGCCTGGGCTTGGTTAAATTGCTGAGCGTTTTGCTGGTTCTGAAGCTGACGCTGCTGAATTTCATTTTGCTGCCCGTAATTTTGACCAAATTGGTTAGTACTCATCTGCTGGCCAAAAGGTTGTAGGCTTGCATTGTACTGACCGAATTGTTGCTTGGCTTGGTTAAACTGTTGAGCATTTTGCTGATTCTGAAGCTGACGCTGCTGAATTTCATTTTGTTGTCCATAGTTTTGCCCATATTGGCCGGTTGTCATTTGTTGTCCGTATTGTGGTTGTTGAGACTGCATTTTAGCTAGGTTGAATTGCTGTGCATTAATATTATTCTGCTGTTGTCTTTGCGGCTCCTGGGCGAATTGCCCACCAGCGAATTGACTGCTTTGGATGCCTAACGGTTGAGTTTGATATTGTTGCATAAGACTAAAGCGCCTCCCTTTGTTTTTGTTCTTCTATAGGATTTGCTTGTTGCTGGTGAATATACCTGTGAAAAGATGACAATTATTGGATTTAGGAAGAATAATTAACTTAGATATTAGATAATTTTATTTAACCCTAGGCCAGGGTCTATGTCATTAAAAAATGCCGCGATCGAAATCGCGGCAGAGCAATTTTTTATTCACGTAAATCGGCATTTGGTACATCTTCGCCGGTAACATCCTTATAGGATTGCTGAAGCAGTTGAACTGAGTAGTTTGGATTATGGATCCCCTGGGAACCGTCATAATCAACATAGAAGGCGTTCCAAGCGGCACCATATAATTTTTCATCAGGAGCCTCGATCTCATTTTCTTGAGCATCTTGGAATACTACTTTTCCATGACTGGATACTACTTTGCCGCCATTTAACTGTTCATTAATTTTATTGGTAAGCAATTCAACTAACCCTGCGACTTCATCCTGCATACCTTCCTTATTGCCGTCTCCATCATAATCGCCTTTTGCTTCGGGGTTGAAAGATTGAAAATTTGGATGGCATCTGTTACAACTGTTGGCAATGTTTTCCTTGTTCATTTTAAAAGTATGATCCTTGATATCGTTTTCGTCTTCAGACATGTGGCATCCTAGGCAGGTATCAGTTACGCCGGCATGGGGAGATGTGCCGTAGTTGAATCCTTCCACCTCTGCCCCGTTTTTGCTTAACAGCATGTCTGTTTGGTTTGAATGGTGGGGGGCACTTTCTCCGTTAGGTTCTTTGCCGCGCCCGTTATGACAGGCTGAACAAACGGCTCCTGTGCCGTCTTCAATTGTTCCAATAGCTGTTTCAACGGTACCTTTGTCCATAATCTCCGCACCCCATTTGGTGTGGCAGGTATCGCAGCTTTGCCCTTTTAAAATACCTATGCCCTCAAGGTTTTCTGCGTTTAATTCGAAAGCATAGCCGTTATGGCATTTGGCACAATTTTCCCGCATTCCTGGAGCGTCTTCCGGGGTTTCCTCACCAACTGCTGTAGCATGGGCTGATTCTTTCCACTGAGCGACAATTGTTTCAGCTACATTGACATTTTCTTGTTTTGGTTCATCCTTCCCTTGTTGCTGGTTATTATCACCTGGTGCAGGCTGTTCCGGTGCTTCATTTCCGGCACATGCTCCGGCGATTAATACGAAGACAACAACAATTGCTAATAATATTTTTTTGTTCATGTTTTCCCTCCTGACTAGTAGTATATATGTCCTTCTTTGAACTAATTTTCCCAAGTTTTAATGGTTTATGCTTTGATGTAAAAAAAACCTGAGTTTATTCAAATTGAAAACTTATTTTATAAGGGAAAAAGGTATTTTCAAAGCGTATAGCTAAATACTTTCATAACAAAACTAAGTAGAGTTTATTTGAAATTTAATTGACGACAACAGTGGGAGTGTGACTATATGCTCGATATAAAGGCGTTGGACCAGATTATTAAGGATACCATTACCGTGGTTGAAAAAAGCAAGGAACAGATTTATGACATTGCGGAAAATGCCCGTGTGGAGAAACAGCGGGTAGCGTTGGAACTGGATGACATTCAAAACAAAGCGGTGGAAACAATTAGAGAAGTGGATGAGCTAGAACGTTCAGAAAAGAAAGCTCGTGTTCGCTTAATGGACGTTAGTAGGAATTTTAATCGTTACACTGAAAAGGATATTAAAGAGGCATATGATCATGCCAGGGAACAACAAGTTAAAGTGGGCCTGCTGCGAGAGCGTGAAAGACAATTAAGACTTCGGCGCAACCAGCTGGAAATTAGCTTAAGAAAGTTGGATGAAACGGTAAATAAAGCCGAAAATATGGTGGGGCAGGTTGGTGTTGCGCTGAATCTACTTGGCGGAAATCTTCAAGGAATTTCTGATAGGCTGGAAGAAATTCAGCAGCGTCAGAACTTTGGAGTGCAGGTAATTAAGGCCCAGGAGGAAGAAAGAAGAAGGGTGGCTAGGGACATTCACGACGGCCCAGCTCAGTCAATGGCAAATGTCATTTTAAGAGCGGAAATTTGTGAAAAGCTGCTGGACAAAAATCCGGCTCAGGTTCCCAAAGAATTAAGAGAATTAAAGACTGTTGTAAAAAATAGTCTCCAGGACGTACGTAAAATAATATTTGATTTGCGCCCTATGGCTCTAGATGACTTAGGGATAATACCTACTTTGAAACGTTATTTCAGTGAATACCAGGAGCGGAATGGGATAAATATCGATTTGGTAGCCTTTGGTCAAGAAAAACGTATTTCATCGGGCATGGAGGTAGCGATATTTCGGGTTATTCAGGAGGCCGTCAATAACGTTAACAAACACTCTAAGGCCCATAAAGTATTGGTTAGGTTGGAGATGACTCCTAAAGTGGTAAACTGCAGCATTAAGGATGATGGAGTTGGTTTTGACGTTAAAGTAAAGATGGATCAGGATAAATTTGGATTGTTAGGCATGCGAGAACGGGTGGAATTGCTGAGAGGGAGTTTTACCATTAATAGTGCACCTGAACAGGGTACTGAAGTAAAATTTAACATTCCTTTGGAAGAAGATTAATAGAAATTTTAATGTAACCCCCAAAAAGTCTTTTTTCTTGTCGAATAATTATAGAGAGGGAGAAAAAGAGACATGGATACGATTAAAATTATGCTGGTAGACGATCATGCCTTGATCCGCCAAGGATTGGGCAAAATACTAGGCTTGGATCCGGAGCTGGAAATTGTTGCGGAGGCCAGTGACGGAGCAGCAGCTGTGGCAAGCGTGCGCCAACATCAACCCGATGTGGTATTGATGGATATCAATATGCCGGTCATGAACGGGTTGGAAGCAACGCGAATAATTAAGCAGGAGTATCCAGAAATTGGGGTCATTGCTCTGACGATACATGATGATGAGGAATATGTTTTTGAATTGGTTAATATAGGGGTCTCAGGATACGTTCTTAAGGATGTGGAAGCTGAAACCTTAATTGATGCTGTTAAACAGGTAGCGGCAGGTAAGTCCATTATTCACCCCGACATTACGGCAAAGCTGTTGGGTGAATTTAAAAGACTGCACAAAAATGAGACTGAAATTCCAAAACTTACCCGTAGAGAAAAAGAAGTTCTGCAATGTATTGTTAAGGGTTTGTCCAATAAGGCAATCGGAGAACAACTCTATATTAGTGAAAAGACGGTTAAAAACCATATTACAAATATATTGAGAAAGCTAGATTTGCATGACCGAACGCAAGCTGCCATCTTTGCGGTGAAAAATAATCTAGTAAGAGTATGATGTATTAAATAAATATAATAGTTCATTAGGGCGATCCAATTAGGGTCGTTTTTTGTTTTTTAGGACTACAGTCCCACTGAAATTGAGACTAGTGTCGGATTCCACAATATCCCACCTGATGGTAAACTTTAGTTAGAACACCAGGGAAATAAATAAAAACTGGAGGTGTTAAATATGTTTACCTGGTTAAAAGACTTTTATCAAGACGAACGTGGACAGGGAATGACTGAATACGGTTTGATTTTGGCATTGGTTGCAGTTTTGCTTATTGGTTCACTGCTAGCATTAAAAGACAAGTTAGCTGGTATCTTTACGGATGTTGGGACCGGCCTTGACGGTACCGATCCGAATGCGGCTCCACCATCAAGTTAGGAAATTTGTGCTGTCTACAAGCCCTACTCAAGTAGTAGGGCTTCCTTGTCCATCATTAAGGAGGTGTAGATACTTCTATGTTACTTATTTTTCTCGGACTCATTTTAATTATCAGTTTTTATACTGACCTTTTTAAACGGAAAATCTACAATTGGGTCTCTATCGGAGGCGCCATAGTAGGTCTCTTATATAATATATATTATTTTGGTTTTTCAGGTTTTTATATGTCTGCTTTAGGTTGGCTGGTGGGAATTATTCTTTTTGCAATTCCTTATTCCTTAGGCGGTATGGGTGCCGGAGATGCAAAAATATTGGGTACTGTCGGCGCATTTATGGGGCCCGGTTTTGTTTGGAATACTTTTTTGGTTACTGCATTGCTTGGAGGACTCTATGCTTCGGGAATATTGATATATCGCAGAAGTTTTTTTAACACCGCTAAAATATCGTTTGTTGGCTTGGGTTTGCTGTTATTCAGTGGATTTAAGGTAAATACCCTGCCTGACATGGATAACGGACAGGTGCCCGATACGATACCATATGGTGCTTTGGTGTCGGTCAGTGTTTTAATAATCATCTATTGGGGGGGAGTGACCGGTGCGATTACGGGCCTTACGTAATACAAAAGGACAAGCTTTGGTAGAGATTGCGTTGGTGCTTCCGGTTGTTTTGTTGTTAATACTTGGGACACTGGAGGTAGGGAGAATTATTCATACGTCCCTAGTAGTAAACCATGCTGCCAGAGAGGGAGCGCGGGCGGGTGCGCTTGAAGCTGAAGATAGTGAAATAGTTTCTAAGGTAAGCCAAGCACTAGTGGCAGTTGATAATGGTCAAACGGAAATTTTTATTCAACCAAGTGAAGCAAACCGCAAACCGGGACAAAGTGTCACTGTAGAGGTTCGCTTCCCGGTTACCATGTATACTCCGTTGATAGGCAAGCTGTTATCCAATCCGTTTATTGTTAAATCAGAAGTTACTATGAGGGTGGAGTAATTAAGAGGGTGAGAGTTATGAGTGGGCTATTCAAAATTTTTATAGATGAGCAGGGTAATTCCTTAATACTTGTTACTATCAGCCTGACGTTATTTTTGGCTTTATCAGCAGTGGTAGTAGACTTGGGTCTTTCCATGCTTGAACAGGAAAACTTGCAGCAGGGTCTGGATGCGGCAGTGCTGGCCGGCACCAGGGAATTGGTTGAAAATCCGGCTGAAGCACTTACGGTAGCAGAAAATTATTTAATGAAAAACATTAATACTGTCTCTTCCTATCAGATAACGAAAAATGCTTTTGGCCAGGGTCTTGATGCTAAGGGCCTTCAGAAAGTAAACTATTTCTTTGCTCCCATTATTGGGTTTATCAAAGGAAATGTTGGTGCTAAATCTTCGGCGCGGGTTTCTAATATATCTGCTGTTCAGGGGGCAGCACCTCTGGCAGTTGAGGAACATAATTTTTTATTTGATACACCCTATGTCCTCAAACAGTCCCCCAACGGCTTTGCATTCAGCAATTACTTAGGGCCGGGAAATTTTGGGGCCTTATCATTAGGTCAGTCAGGGGCATCAACCTATGAAGATAATTTAAAGTATGGATATTCGGAACTGCTAAATATTGGCGCCATCGTAGAAACGGAAACGGGAAATATGGCTGGGCCGACTAAAAAGGGTGTTGATTATCTGCTAAGTCAATGTAACCATAATCCCCAATGCACACCAGCAAACTTTGAACCGGGATGCCCAAGGGTTATATATATTCCAGTTTTTAAAGAGATAGGAATTGTGTCTGATCAAGTGAAGCAAGTAGAAATTGTTGGTTTTGCAGCATTCATGGTAACGGAAACCAGCGGGGGCGGTATTAATAGTGAAATAACCGGTTATTTCGTGAAAACAGTAACAGTTGGCATACCGGCTGATGCTGCACCTGATTTTGGATTGCATACTTTGCGCTTAGTAAATGGGGAGGGTCAGTAAAATGAGGAAAAAACTAATATTAATTTCTCTAATATTTGCAATCGCTGCTGGAGTTAGTACCTACTTCTTCCTACATAACCTGGAGGCAAAGACTGAAGTTGGTTTGGAAACAATCCAAGTACTGGTGGCCGTTAAACAAATTGGA
>Ga0209347_1002470_pt1 | contig 24435 bp, 19 predicted proteins | sample AutmiccommuBRH23_FD_187382 | JGI IMG/M metagenome (GOLD analysis project Ga0209347, IMG submission 187382) | Deep subsurface microbial communities from Mt. Terri, Switzerland - Autotrophic microbial communities BRH/23 (SPAdes) (version 2) | ecosystem: Environmental > Aquatic > Deep subsurface >...
AGGATCGTCCTCGACACCGGCCACGGAGCCGCCTGGCGGATCGGTCCCGACGTGTTCCAGCGGCTGGGAGCCCAGGTCGTCCTGATGAACGCCCGACCCGACGGCCGGAACATCAACCTCGACTCCGGCGCGCTGCACCCCGAGGCCATGGCCCGGAGGGTCGTCGAAGAGAAAGCTCACCTTGGAGTCGCCTTCGACGGCGATGCCGATCGCGCGATCTTCGCCGACGATGCCGGCCGCATCCGGGACGGCGACGAGATCCTCTATCTCTGGAGCCGCAAGCTCCGGGACGAATCCGCGCTCCGCGGCGACACCGTCGTCGCCACCGTGATGTCCAACTTCGGATTCGAGAAGAAGCTCGCGTCGGAGAATGTCAGACTTCTGCGCGCCCAGGTCGGAGACAAATACGTTCTGGAGACGATGATGCGAGAGCATGCCGTCCTCGGCGGCGAGCAGTCCGGGCACGTGATCGATCTCCGCGTCCACACCACCGGCGACGGCATTCACACCGCGGTCGAGATCGCCCGGCTCATCGCCGGCTCCCATAAGAAGTTCTCCGAGATGGAGACGTTTCCGAAGATGCCCCAGGTCCTGCTGAACGGGAAGGTCGCGTCGCGCCCGCCTCTCGATCAACTCCCGGGCTATCAGAAAGCGGCGAAGGACGCCGAAGCCGAGCTCGGCTCGCGTGGACGGATTCTGGTTCGCTACTCCGGGACCGAAAACCTCGTTCGGGTCATGGTCGAAGGAGAGGACGAGGCCGCAATCCACCGGATCGCCGAACACCTGCTCGCGGTCCTGGTCGAAGAGATCGGGCGCTGAGGCTGAACGGTTCGGACGAAATGTCGCCTGAAAGGATCTAGAAGGGGCGTTTCGTACATGAGACGCAAAGCTCCTCCCTCACGCCCCTGCCTCCCTGTTTTTTCCGCTTCAATCCCGCGAAAACTGTGGAATTCACCTGTAGTGGTTGGTATATTGCGCACCTCGTTTACATCGTGTTTTCATGACGGATCGGAGTTCCTTTATGCCGGCGGCGAAGGGGAAGAAGGCGGGTCGCTCAGCGACGGCAGCTTCCAAAAAGAAGTCAATTAAGGGTAAAGCGGTTCCAAAAAAGAGCGCTGCGTCCAGAAAAGCGACGCCCAAAGGGACGAAACCCACCTCTGCGGCAAAAAAAGGCGCGAAGAAGACGGCGGTCCGGAAGGCTGCTTCTCCTCCCAGGAAGGCGGTGGCCGCAAAACGGGTCGCTGCGAAGCCGAAGCCGGCTAAAGGGAAAGCCCCTGCCAGGCGAGCCGTGAAGCAGGTCAAGCCGGCCTCCCGTCCCGCCGCGAAGAAAGCGGCGAAGAAGGTCGCTGCCAGGAAGGTCCCGAAAAAGGCAGCTCCGAAGAAGGTGGCCCCGAAGAAGGCTGCCGCGAGGAAGGTAGCTCCGAAGAAGGCGAGCCCTAAGAAAGCGGCCCCGAAGAAGGCCATCCAGAAACCGATTCCTCGGAAGGTCGAAAAGCAGGCGCCTCCCGCGAAGGGTGGCAAGAAGGCCACAGCTCCGAAAGCCGTTGTGAAGGCCGTAGCTCCCGCCGAAGCGACCGCGAAGCCGGCCGCTCCACGGAAGGCCGCTGCCGCCCAGCCGCGCGCGAAGCGTTCAAGGATGAAATTCGACTCCCCGGGCGAGATCACGGCCGCCTGGTTTCCCCAGCCGGAGTCCGCTCTGAGGCCGGCTTCGTTCATCCCGGCGCCCCCTCGCGCGGAGGCACCCTCGAACGTTGCAGCTCCTCCGGCGATGGCCGACCGGGAAGTGCGACGCTCGGACATGTCGAATATCGAGGAAGCCATCCGGACCCATCCGATCCGGATCGACATCGAGTACTCGGCGGGGCGGACTCTGGTCCAGCTCTCCCCTGAAGAGCTCGAGATCCGGGCCGGTGACGGGATCGAGTGGGACTTCTGGTACTACGGCGGGGCGGACCTGATGGTGGACGAAGTCGTCATCGAGTTCACCAAACCGAGTCCGTTCGTGAAGACGAGCTTCAAGGCGAAGAAGCCGAACTCGCCGCGCCACCGGGAGCTGTCCGGCCCGGCGCACCTGACCAACGGAGTGCAGCGGTACGAGTACACGATCCGCTGTCTCAATTCCTTCAAGACCGAAGTCGCCTCGGCGCGCCCCCGCCTCGTGATCGCGATGGCGAAGGCGGAAGAGAACGGCGGACGGTAGGAGCCGTCCGCGCCATGTAGGGACCGGCTGCGCCGGTCCGGTCCCGCGGAGCGGGACACCTTCATTTGCGCGCGCCCGATTCCCCCGCCCCGTCGCTTCGCGACCGGACCGGCGCAGCCGGTCCCTACGAGATCTGCCGTGCTTCCCTCACTCACCGCACGTTGACGAATCTTCCCTCGGCCGTTCGCCGGATGCGCTCGACGTCCTCCGCGCGGGAGACCGACAGCGGGACCGTGGCGGCGATCTCTTCCAGGAGAAGCTCCGTCGAAGGCTCCTTCTTGTCGTGGATGGCGCGGTAGAGCGACCCGATGACCGCCTGCTCGATCTCGGCGCCGCTGAATCCTTCGGCCGCTGTCGAGAGCTTGCCGAGGTCGAACGCTTCCGGTTTCTGGTTTCGAAGGCGGAGGTGGATCTCGAAGATCGACTCTCGCTCCTCGGCCACCGGAAGATCGACGAAGAAGATCTCGTCGAACCTTCCCTTCCGCAGAAGCTCCGGGGGAACGGAGAGGAGGTCGTTCGCGGCGCCGACGACGAAGACGTTTTTCTTCTTTTCCTGGAGCCAGGTAAGGAACGATCCGAAGATGCGTCGCGAGAGTCCCGCGTCGTACTCGGAGTGCGCGCCGTGGCCGAAGACTTTCTCGATCTCGTCGATCCAGAGGACGGCGGGGGCCATCGACTCGGCGACATCGATCGCGCGGCGCAGGTTGCGCTCGGTTTCCCCGACGTACTTGTCGTAGAGTTTTCCGCCGTCGAGCTTGAGCAGCGGCAGCTTCCACTCGCGCGCCACGAACTTCGCGGCGAGCGACTTTCCGCACCCCTGCACTCCGACGATGAGGATCCCGCGCGGAGGGGCGAGGTTGTACTCGGCCGCGCGGGGCGAGAAGCCCGCCTGGGACCGGGCGAGCCACTCCTTGAGACGGGCGAAGCCGCCGACCTCAAAGCGGTTGTCGTCGAGGGGGTAATAGTCGAGCAGGCCGCCGTCCTCGAGGATCTCGCGCTTGCGATCGAGGATCCGGCGCACGTCGGAGCCGTCGAGACGAGCGTCCTGAAAGATCACCCATCCTAGAACGTGACGGGCCTGGTCGGCGGTCAGCCCCGCGAGCGCCCGCAGCAGCGACTCTCCGTCTCCTTTTTCCAGCGCGAGCTCGAACTTCTCCCGGCCGCGGAGCGATACGAGCGTCGACTGCACGATCTCCCGAAGCTCGTCCCGGTCAGGGAGACGCAGCTCGAGCCAAACCGCCTTGTGCTCGACTTCGGGAGGCAGCTCCACCGGATCGCCCGTGAGGATGAGAACGGAGCTCGATTTCGCGAAGGTCTGCGCGATCTCGCGGAAGGTCCGCGTCACCGCTCCTCCGCTCAGATGCTGAGAGAAATCCTTGAGCAGAAAGATGCCTTCGTTCGGGATCGCTCGGAGCTCGCGCAGAAGCCCGGTCACCGACTCGGTGCCCTCGAAGACCGCGGCGCTTCTATGCCTGCGAAGGCCCTCTGTGATCGACCATTCGTAGAGAGGGATTCGCAGGTCGGCCGCCACCAGGGTCAGCAGGTTGCGGACGCGCTCCTCCTCCACCGTCTCGATCACCACGATCGGGTGCCACGAGCGGATGAGCGACTTCAGGTCATGCGAGGTCGTTGCGAGTGACATGCGAGGGCCGTCACCCCATTGTAGAGGTTCCTTCAGTTCAGACCGTGCTGTTCCTGGAGAGAGGAGACGCTGTCGGCGCCCGACTGAAGCGCCCTGATTCCCTCGACGGAAGCCGCTGCGGCGGAGAGCGTCGTCAGGCACGGGATGCTTCGGGCGAGGGCATTCTTCCGGATGTAGGTGTCGTCGTAGTACGCCGAGCGTCCGAGCGGCGTATTGATGATCAGCTGGATCTCCTGGTTGATCATTTTGTCGACGATGTTCGGCCGTCCCTCATGGACCTTCAGCACCAGCTGGGCCGGAACCCCGTGTTGTTCGAGAAACTCCTTCGTTCCGCGGGTTGCGATCAGCTCGAATCCGAGCTCGCGCAGCTCCCGCGCCAGCTGGATCACCAGCGGCTTCTTGTCGTCCAGGTTGACCGAGAGAAACGCGGTGCCGCCGAGCGGCAGGTCGACGCCCGCCCCCAGCAGCGCCTTCGCATACGCCTCACCGAAGACGTCCGAGCTCCCCATCACTTCGCCCGTCGACTTCATCTCCGGCCCGAGGACGGTGTCTTCCTTCGGAAAGCGGTTGAACGGGAACACCGGGGCCTTGACGTAGTAGCGGGGCGTCTTCGGCTCGGTGGTGAGGCCGAGCTCGTCGAGCGACTTGCCGCTCATGACCTGGGCCGCCAGCCAGGCGAAGCTGAGACCCGTCGCTTTCGAGACGTAAGGGATCGTTCGGGAGGCGCGCGGGTTGACTTCGAGAACGTAGAGCTCTTCTCCCGCGATGGCGAACTGGATGTTCATCAGCCCCACCACGTTCAGCAGCCGCGCGAGCTGGAAGGTCCGGCGGCGGATCCGGTCCTGGTCTCGCTGCGAGATCATGTAGGGTGGAATCACGGTCGTCGAATCGCCCGAGTGGATGCCCGCTTCCTCGATGTGCTGCATGACCCCGGCAATGACCACGCGCTTGCCGTCCGAGATCGCGTCCACGTCGACCTCGAAGGCGTTCTGGAGAAAGCGGTCGACCAGCACGGGGCGCTCGGGCGAGGCCTTCACCGCGTCGCGCATGTAGCCCCTCAGCGTATCCTCGTCCCACACGATCGCCATGGCTCGCCCGCCGAGAACATAAGAGGGGCGCACCACGACCGGGAATCCGATTCGCTCGGCGATCTCCAGCGCCTCCTTCTCGGAGGTCGCGGTGCCGTGATCGGGGATGGGGATGCCGGCCTCGTTGAGCAGGCGCCCGAAGCGCTCGCGGTCCTCGGCCAGATCGATGGAGTCGGTGGAGGTTCCCCACAGCGGTACGCCCGCTTTTTCGAGCGCGCCCGCCAGCTTGAGCGGCGTCTGCCCGCCGAACTGGATGATCACTCCCTCGGGCTTCTCGAGCGCGACGATCTCCAGGACGTCCTCGAGCGTGAGAGGCTCGAAGTAGAGACGGTCCGAGGTGTCGTAGTCCGTGGAGACCGTCTCGGGGTTGCAGTTGATCATGATCGTCTCGAAGCCGATCTCCTGCAGTCCGTAGGAGGCGTGCACGCAGCAGGCATCGAACTCGATTCCCTGCCCGATGCGGATGGGCCCCGAGCCGAGAATGATGACCTTCCGCCGGTCGGTCGGCTCTGATTCGCACTCCGACTCCCAGGTCGAGTACATGTAAGGGGTCGAAGCCACGAACTCGGCCGCGCAGGTGTCGACGCGCTTGTAGACGGGGCGCAGGCCGAGCTTGTGGCGCAGCTCGCGTACCTGGTCCTCGCTGGTCGAGCAGAGGCGCGCGATCTGGCGGTCCGAGAATCCCTCGCGCTTCCAGCGTCGGAGGAGCGTGGCAATCTGCGGGTCGCCCGACGCGATGCGCGAAGCTTCGGAAGAGATCTCCTTTTCGATCTCCAGAATGCCCTCGATGTTGACCAGGAACCAGGGATCGATGCCCGAGGCCTCGTAGACGGTCTCGCGGGGGACGCCGGCGCGGAGGGCGTCGCCGACCGCGATGATCCGCGAGGGACCCGCCGTGCGCAGTGAATCGAGAAGCTGCTGCGGCGTCCGGCCGTCCTCCGAGGGGTCGAGCCCGGCGAGTCCGAGCTCCATCGACCGCAGCCCCTTCTGCAGGGCTTCGTTGAAGTTGCGGCCGATGGCCATCACCTCGCCGACCGATTGCATCGACAGGCCCAGAACCGGCTGTGAGTTCGGAAACTTCTCGAACGAGAAGCGCGGAATCTTCACCACCACGTAGTCGATGGCGGGCTCGAACGACGCGGGCGTCTTCCGGGTGATGTCGTTCGGGATCTCGTCGAGCGTGTAGCCTGCGGCGAGCTTCGCGGCGAACTTGGCGATCGGGAATCCGGTCGCCTTCGAGGCGAGCGCGGAGGAGCGGGAGACGCGCGGGTTCATCTCGATCGCGATCCTGCGGCCCGTCTTCGGATCGACAGCGAACTGGATGTTCGATCCTCCGGTCTCGACGCCGATCGCGCGGATGATCTTCTTCGCGTCGTCGCGCATCGCCTGGTACTCGGCGTTGGAGAGCGTCTGCTGCGGCGCGACCGTGATCGAGTCGCCGGTGTGCACGCCCATCGGGTCGAAGTTCTCGATCGAGCAGACGATGATGACGTTGTCCGCCTTGTCGCGCATCACCTCCAGCTCGAACTCTTTCCAGCCGATCAGCGATTCTTCGATCAGCACCTTGTGCACGGGGGAGAGGGCCAGGCCGCGGGTGACGATCTCCCGGAACTCGTCGACGTTGTAGGCGATCCCGCCGCCGCTGCCGCCCAGGGTGAACGAGGGGCGCACCACCACCGGGTAGCCGATGTCGGCGATCAGCTCCAGCGCCTCGTCGAAGGATCCGACATGACCCGAGCGCGGCACGTCGACCCCGATCCGGATCATGCATTCCTTGAACAGCTGCCGGTCCTCGGCTGTGTTGATCGCTTCGTAGTTCGCGCCGATCAGCTCCACGCCGTACTTCTCGAGGATCCCTGCCTCGTACAGGGCCTTCGCCAGGTTGATCGCCGTCTGCCCTCCGACCGTGGGCAGGATCGCGTCGGGCCGCTCCCGCTCGATGATCTTCTCCAGCGTCCCCACGGTCAGCGGCTCGATGTAGGTCCGGTCGGCGAACCTCATGTCGGTCATGATCGTCGCCGGGTTCGAGTTCACCAGCACGATCCGGTAACCCTCTTCCTTGAGGGCCTTGCAGGCCTGCGTTCCCGAATAATCGAACTCGCACGCCTGCCCGATCACGATCGGGCCGGAGCCGATGATGAGGATGGAGGAAAGGTCGGTTCGCTTGGGCATTCCGGGGGGGATGATAAGACAAGCCAGAAGCCAGAAACCAGAAGCCAGAAGAAAAGGCGAAGTCAGAAGCCAGAAGGCAGGAGGAAAGGCAAAGGCCAGGCGTTGCCAACCCTCCGAACTGCTACCTTCCTGACAGTAGGTACCGCCCGTGCAGGGATTCTGTGGAGGAGGATGGGCCCCGCAGCGGGAGACCGACCCTCCCGCCGCCTTTTCTTCTGGCTTCTGGTTTCTGGTTTCTGGTTTCTGGCTTCTAAAATGGATCGTCTGGTCTCATGGAACCGCCTCGACCTTCAGGTCCGGGGCGAACGGATCCTCCGGATGGCCCGGAGCGAGATCGCTTCGCGCCGGCTTCCGGTCGAGGTCCGCGATCTTCGGTTTCGGGACGGGATCGCCGAGTTGGAGGGGGTCCTCAAGAAGGGTCTCTCCATTCCGTTTCGAATCGTCGTGCGGGAGATCCTGCCGAGGGAGGGGGGCGTGTTCGTCCCCTTCGCCGACGTCAGCGTGCTGGGGTTTCTTCCGGTTCCCCGTTTTCTCTTCTCTCTCGCGGAGGGGTTCGCGAAAGCCGACGGGATCACGCTCGATCCTGCGCGCCAGGCGATTTTCGTCGCACTGGACCGGTTCTTGCCTCCTTTCGTCGATCTCGAGATCGATTCCATCCGGATCGTCGACGGTGGCCTCGCCGTCACGCTCGGCCCGGGTGGGGCCGATCCTCCCCAACCTGGAGGCAGCCGTGGACAGACCTATGGATGAGAACGAACAGAACGAGCTTTCCGAGCAGGAGGCCGACGAGATTCTGCGGGAGGCGATTGGCGACTCCGCGGAAGAGCCCCCCATCTCGGAGGCGAAGGCGAATCGCTTCTACGATCGTCTGCGGACCAAAATCGCCTCATACCTCGAGCGGGGGAAGGCGCCGTCAGTGGCTCGCGACGCGCTCCTGTTCGTCCCCGACACGTTCATCCTCCTGACCCGCCTCGCCCGCGATCCGCGGGTAACCGGAAAGAACAAGGTCCTCCTCGGCTCGGCGATCGCCTACTTCGTCTTCCCGCTCGACCTGATGCCGGAGGCGATCTTCGGGCCGGTCGGCTATCTCGACGACCTCGTCTTCGCGGTCTACGTGCTCAATCGAATGCTCGCCGACACCGAGGAGGAGATCCTCCGCGAGCACTGGAGCGGCCGGGGCGACGTTCTCCAGATGATCCGCCAGGTCCTCGCCTCCGCCGACAATCTCGTCGCCTCGGACGTAGTCAAGAACATCAAGAAGCTGTTCTAGAGGCAAGGCAGAAGGCAAAAGGCAGAAGGCAGAAGTAGATGCCGTCATCCTGAGGGAGCGCCGCGCGGAAGGGTCGTTTCACGAGAACTGAGCGCGCGACCGAAGGACCTCAAGATGGCAGGATCCTGCCACCTGCCATTCCCCCCGCCCCGGCCAACACGATCCTGCAATTTTGAGTTCCTTCGGTCGCGCCTACCCGCAGAGTGACGACCCAGGTCCCTGCGGCGCTCCCTCAGGATGACGGGGACCCGGCCGCCGCTTTTGCTGTTGCCCTTCCTTCTGCCTTCTGCCTTCGCCTTTCCTTCTGCCTTCTGCCTTCTGCCTCTGCCCTCTGCCCTCTGCCTTGCTTCTTCTCTCTCTACCTCCGGTGGAATATTGTGGACAGTAGTGGAGAAGAGTGGTAGCGTTCTGGTCAATCGAAAGGGCTATCGAAGACATCGTGGACGTCAGCGCATTGATGGGGCATGCCCCGGCGAAGGTGGATGAAAAGGGACGGCTCAAGGTCCCGAGCGTCTTCCGCGCCGTGCTCGACGACCGCTACGGCCCGGATTGCTACATCACGTCGATGGACGGGGAGAAGGCGATCATCTACCCCCTTCCGGTCTGGCAGGAGCTGATGGGACGCATCTCGAGAATGCCCTCGACTTCCCAGGCGCGGGTGAAGCTGGCCGAACGGCTGGCGTATTTCGGCCATCTGGCGTCGATGGACGCCCAGGGGCGGCTGCTGGTCCCGGCGGTCCTGCGCAACGTTGCCGGGATCACGGACGAGGTGGTGGTGCTGGGGAGCAACGACCATCTGGTGGTCTGGAACGAATCGAAGATGCAGAAGCGGCTGGAGGAGAACCCGATCTCGGCCGAGGACTGGAAAGAACTGGAGCTTCACGGGGTGTAGGCGGCTCGCCCTGGAGCGGCCGACCGCGAGTGTGCGGTTGGCGGTTCGAGGGCTGCGGCGATCCTGATGGTGGACGTGCAGACGGGTGGTCGGAGACACGACCCTGTTCTTTTGAAAGAAGTAGTGGAGCTCGCCCTGCCGGCGCGGGAAGACGGAATTCTGGTCGATGCGACGGTGGGGCTTGGCGGGCACAGCGAGGCGTTTCTCGCGCGCTGGCCGCGGGCGCGGGTGATCGGCATCGACCGGGATCCGCGGGCGCTGGAGATCGCGAGAGAGCGGCTGGCTGGATATGCCGACCGGGTGCGCCTGGTGGAAGGGCGTCACGAGCAGCTCATTGAAATTCTGGAAGGAGAGGCGGTTGATCGGATCGATCTCCTCCTCGCCGATCTCGGCGCCTCGTCGATGCAGTTCGACGAGCCGGAGCGGGGATTCTCGTTTCGAGCGGAAGGGCCGCTCGACATGAGGATGGGGCGGGAGGGGTCCACTGCCGCGGACCTGGTGAACCGGCTGGAAGAGCGAGAGCTCGCGCGGATCATCAGGAAATGGGGTGAAGAGCCCCGGGCCGGAGCGATCGCGCGAGCGATCGTGAAGGCTCGCGTGGAGGAGCCGATCGAGACGACCACGCGGCTGGCCGAGGTGGTGCGGAGCGCCAAGCGAGGCTCGCGGGAAAAGATCGATCCCGCGACGCTGACGTTTCAGGCGCTTCGGATCGAAGCGAACGAGGAGCTCGTCGGGCTCGAGCAGTTCATCCGCGACGCAGTCGAGCGACTCGAGCCGAAAGGGCGCATCGCAATCATCTCCTTCCACTCCCTCGAGGATCGGATCGTCAAGCGGACTTTCCGCAGCCTCGAGGGGGAATGTCTCTGCCCGCCGGGGATGCCGGTGTGCGGTTGCGGCGCGTTGCGGGAGATCCGGAGCGTGACGCGGCGGCCGGTCGAAGCGGAGGGGGAGGAAGTCAGTCGTAATCCGCGATCGCGAAGCGCGAAGCTGAGGGTCGCTGAGAAGTTGTGAGTGAAGCCGGCGGGCGCCGGCATGTGGTTCAAGGCTCCGGGAAGGAATTCGCGGAGGCGAAGAACAAGGGTGAAGGTCGGGGAAGGGTCGGGTGGGTGTGTGGGCCTCGTCGACGTGGGAGGGGTGGCGCGTGTGGGGTGGGCGAATGGGTAAGTCGACGCGGTCCTTGCCGGCAGGCAGATCTTCACCCTTGTTGTTTGGCTCCGTTGGCTCATGTATACGCAGAAAAAGACCATCGAGAACGTACACATCGTTCGCGAGCGCGATCGAGAACGGTTCCGCGAGATGCTCGCGGTGCTGCTCCTCGCGGCTCCGGTCGGGCTGTTTCTGCTTCTTTTCACCTGGCAGAACCTCCAGGTAATCCAGCTCGGCCGTGAGGCGACGGAGCTCCGGCGCCAGCGCGAGGAGCTCGAGCTCACCAATCGCGATCTCCGCTTCCGCATCCAGAAGATGACCTCTCTCGACACGGTCGAGACGAAAGCGCGCGAGATCGGTCTCTCCTCGACCGACTCCGCGGCCGTCGTCACCGTCCGCCATCCTTCGCCGGCGAAGGAGAGAGCGCGATGAAGAAGCGCGTCATCATCGTGATTCTCGGCCTCTCCCTCTGGAGCCTCGTCGTAGTCGCCCGCCTCGCCCAGATCCAGATCTCGCGGCACGACGATTACGTCCGCCGGGCCGCGCGCCAGCAGGAGCGGACTCTCGAGCTCAATCCGATGCGCGGGTCGATTCTCGACCGCAACGGGCGCGTGCTCGCGGAGAGCGTCGTCGCCACATCCGTCTACGCCGACCCGCAGGCGATCGTCGATCCGAAATCGACGGCGAAGAAGCTCGCCGCGATCGAGGCAATCGGCAGCTCGGCGCGGGATCTCGAAAAGCGGCTCTCCGGAAGCGGCGAGTTCGCCTGGGTGGCGCGGCAACTCCCTCGTGAGGCAGGCGAAAGAGTGCGCGAGCTCGATCTGCCGGGGATCTACTTCGTCGACGAGCACCGCCGCTCCTATCCGAAGGGGATGCTCGCTGCGAATCTTCTGGGCTACGTGTCCATCGACGGAGAGGGGCTGGCCGGCGCCGAGCACGCGTACGACCAGTGGGCGCGAGGGAAGCCCGGCAAGGCGACCCTGCTTCGCGACGCGCGCCGCGGCATGTATCTGGTCGGGGCCGAAGGGGCCCATGCCCCCGTCGAAGGACTCGACGTCGTGCTCACGATCGACGAGGTCATCCAGTTCATCGCCGAGAAGGAGCTCCGCAGCGCCATCCGGAAGTGGGACGCTCCGGCCGGCTCGGTCGTCGTCCTGGATCCCGCGGATGGCGCCCTGCTCGCCCTCGCTTCCTGGCCGACCTTCGATCCGAACGAGTTCGGCAGGTACGCCCCGGCGAGCTGGCGCAACCGCCCCGTGCAGGATCTCTACGAACCAGGCTCGACGTTCAAAATCGTCGCGGCGGCCGCAGCCATCGAACAGGGAATCGTCACCCCCTCGCAGATGATCGATGCGGGCGACGGCGGCATCAACATCGGGAGCGTTCGAATCCGCGAGCACGACAGCCGCCAGTTCGGGCTGGTCTCGTTTGCGGATGTGATCGCCGGATCCTCGAACGTCGGCACCATTCGCGTCGCGACGGCCATGGGCAACCGGGGCTTCTATGACTGGGTCCGGCGATTCGGATTCGGCAGCTCGACCGGAATCGGGCTCCCAGGAGAAGCATCCGGAATTCTCCGCCCGCCCGAGCGCTGGTCCAGTCTCTCGAACGCCGTCATTTCGATCGGCCAGGAGGTCGCGGTCACGCCGTTGCAGCTGGCCGTGGCCACCGCCACGGTCGCCAACGGTGGCGAGCTCCGCCGTCCTCGCATCGTCGAGCGCGTGGTCGACCGGGAAGGGCGCGTGGTCTGGAAGCCCGAACGCCCGGCCCCGGTCCAGGTCGTGTCGGACCGGACAGCGGCGGTTCTCAACGAGATTCTCAAGGGGGTCGTCACCCGGGGTACCGGTCAGCTGGCCCGTCTGTCGGAACACGTCGCCGCGGGAAAAACGGGCACGGCGCAGGTTCCGGTGCGCGGGGGGTACCACCCGACGAAAACGATCGCCTCGTTCACGGGGTATGCGCCGGCCGACCGACCTCGTCTGGTGATCCTGGTGGTCATCGAGGATCCGCGTGGAGGCGGCTACGGCGGCACCATCGCGGCGCCCGTGTTTCGGGCGATTGCCGAGGGGGCGTTGCGGTATCTGGACGTTCCGGCGAGCATTCCGAGGCGGGAAGTGGAGATCGCGCCGGCGATTCGACTGGCCGCATTTTCGCAACTGCGAGACGAAGCTGATCCGACGCCAACTGCGGCGGCGGTGGGCTCTCCAGACAGGGTCGTGATTCCCGATTTCCGGGGGCTGGACGCGAGACGGGCGGTCGCGCGAGCGACCCGCGCCGGGCTCGAGGTTCGTGCAGTCGGTCGTGGCGTGGTCGCTGAACAGAGTCCCGCACCAGGAGCTGCTCCGGAGCGCGCGCGGGTCGAGCTGATCATGTCCCGCGGCGCGGAGGAGCTCAATCCATGAAGCTGAAAGATCTGCTCGGAGATCTCGAGGTCGTCGCCATGAAGGCCGACGGCGAAGCCGACGTCACGCTCGTGACTTCCGATTCGCGGCAGGTCGCCCCCGGCGCGCTCTTCGTCGCCGTTCCGGGATTCGTGGTCGATGGTTCGACCTTCATCGACCAGGCGCTCGAAAAAGGCGCGCTCGTCGTCGTCTCCGAGAAGCCGGTCGCGCGCGAGGGAGCACCGTTCATTCAGGTCGCCGACGCGCGCGCCGCTCTCGCAAAACTCGCCAGCGCGTTCTACGGCCACCCAGCCGCGAAGCTCCGCCTGATCGGCGTGACCGGAACCTCCGGCAAGACGACCACCGCGCTGATGATCGAATCGATTCTCGACGCGACCGGAGAGCCCGCCGGCCTGATCGGAACCATCGAGTACCGCGCCGGCAGCGTCCGCGAGATCGCCGACAGGACCACGCCCGACGCGGTGGTGCTCCAGCGGTGGTTCGCCCGGATGGTCGACGAAAACGTGCGGCTGGCCGTCATGGAAGTCTCGTCGCACGCGCTCAGCCTCAAACGAACCGCCGGCGTTCCATTCGCCTGTGCCGTCTTCACGAATCTCTCGCGCGACCACTTCGACTTTCATCGCGATTTCGAGGATTACTTCGCCGCCAAGAAGATGCTGTTCGACCAGATCGACCGGTCGAAGCGCACCGCGGTCGTGAACGCCGACGATGCCTACGGGCGGAAGCTGATCGAAGAGCTTGGCGACGCCGCGCTGACCTTTGGAACCGACCCCTCGGCGGCGATTCACCCCGCGGAGGACTTCTCGATCTCGATCGACGGGCTGCGCGGAACGCTCGAGACCCCGATCGGGCCGATCGCCGTCGAGTCACCCCTTCTCGGCGCGCCGAACCTGGCGAACTGGATGGCCGCGATCGGCGCCGCCATCACCGTGGGAATCGAGCGCGAGGCGATCGAAGCGGGCGTGCGGAATCTCGTCAGCGTGCGCGGGCGGTTCGAGCGCGTGGGCGCGTCCTCCGGTCGCGCCATCATCGTCGACTACGCGCACAAACCCGACGCTCTCGAGAAGCTGCTCCACGCCGTACGGGAGCTCGCTCCCGAGCGGAAGGTCGTCCTCGTCTTCGGGTGCGGTGGCGATCGCGATGCGGGTAAGCGTCCGCTCATGGGAGCAATCGCTGCGAACCTGGCCGATACGACCATTCTCACCAGCGACAACCCGCGCAGCGAAGACCCGCTCGTCATTCTCCGCGAGATCGAGGCGGGATATGCGGCCGAAGGAAGAACCGACGCGCAGATCATCCCCGACCGGCGGGAGGCAATTCGAAAGGCCGTCGACCTGGCCGGCGAGCAGGAGCTCGTCGTGGTCGCCGGGAAGGGGCACGAGACCTACCAGGTGGTGGGGGACGAGATCCTGCATTTCGATGACCGCGAGGAAGTGGAGGTCGCGTTGCGATCTCTCGAGAAATCTGCATCTTAATCAGCACGCGACATAGCGAAGAAATAAGACTTGAATTCGAGATAAAATGATCTACTATAATCATCAGCTTCATCGACTGGCTCTTCCGGCTCCGTCGGCAAGTGGACGAGAGCGTGGGAGGATGCGGATCGCCGGGCAGCCCAAAGGGGAAGGGGCGATCCTGTATCGAACCCGGCGGAGTCGGCAGAGCCAGTCGGTGGCTGACCTCTCGAGAATCCCCCCCGCACAATCCGAGTCGACCCCGAGTCCGGAGGTGTCTTCATGCCTGCGCTGAATTTCGCCCGCCTTGCGAGCATGGTGTCGGGCGAGGTCGTCCAGGGAGGAGAGCTGCCGTTCGGTCGCGTGGTGATCGACAGCCGCGAGGCCGACGGCGAATCGGCGTTCTTCGCGATCCGGGGAGAGCGCCTCGACGGGCACGACTTCCTTCCCCAGGCGCTGGAGAAGGCGCGTGGAGCGGTCGTGTCGCGGCTTCCCGAGCCGCTGCCGCCGGGCAAGGCGATCGTGCTGGTCGACGACACGACTGCTGCGCTCGTGCGTCTGGCCGCGGCAGTCCGCCGCGAGTTCCCTTTCCTCCTGATCGGCGTCACCGGTTCGACCGGCAAGACCACCACCAAGGAAATGATCCACGCTCTCATCGAAACCGAGCGGCGGACCTTTCGCTCGTGGGGGAACTTCAACAACCAGATCGGCTTTCCGCTCTGCCTGAGCAACGTTCCAGACCAGGCTCAGGTCGTGGTTTCCGAGATGGGGATGAATCACGCGGGCGAGATCGCGGACATGGCCTCGTATGGCCGGCCCGATATCGGCGTCTACACGAACATCCGCCCGGTCCATCTCGAGTTTTTCGGAACGATCGAGGGGATCGCCGCTGCCAAGCGCGAGCTACTCGAGAACCTCTCGCCCCGCGGCCGGATCGTGATCAACGCCGATGACCCGCAGGTGATGCGGATCGCGGAGGGCTTCGAAGGGAGCCGGGTGACGTACGGCTTCAGCGAGGGTGCGGATGTCCGGGCGGTGGAGGTCGAGGAGCGCGGACTCCGTGGAACGTCGTTCACCATCGAAGCGGAGGGGCAGCGCCGGAAGATCGAGCTCGCCCAGCCGGGGCTGCACAACCTCGAGAACTATCTGGCCGCGGTGGCCACGGCGCGGCTCGCCGGAGTCTCCTGGGAGGGGATCGAGCGGGGGACGGCCGGGATCGCGCCCGCGTATCACCGCGGCGTTCTGGTCGACTGGAACGGAGCGAGCCTCTACGACGACACGTACAACTCGAACCCCTACGCTCTCGGGCGCGCTCTGGAGCTGATCGCCGGATCCGAGACCGAAGGGCGGCGGATCGCGGTGGTGGGCGACATGCTCGAGCTCGGGAAGGACGAGATGGAGTTCCATCGCGAGTCCGGAAAGGCGATCCCGAAGGAGTTCGCGATCGTGGTCGCAGTCGGTCCGCGCTCGAAGGCGCTTCTGGAAGGGGCGCGCGAAGCCGGGTTCGACGACTCCCAGCTTCACCATTTCGACAAGGCGGAGCAGGCGACGCCGTTTCTCCGCGAACAGCTCCGCCCGGGCGACCTGGTTCTGCTGAAGGCATCGCGGGGAATCGGGCTGGACAAGATCGTGACCGAGCTCGAGGGAGGCGCCTAGCATGCTTTACTACCTCCTCTTCCCGCTGCGCGACGTCGTATCGGCTTTCAACGTCTTCCGGTACATCACCTTCCGGACGGCGTGGGCCGCGCTGACCGCGCTGCTGATCTCGTTCGTTCTCGGCCCCTGGCTGATCAAGCGGATGCGCCGGATCAAGCTCGGCCAGTTCATCCGCGAAGAAGGGCCGCAGTCGCATCACCTGAAGGCCGGGACGCCGACGATGGGAGGAATCCTCATCATCCTGGCGATCATCATCCCGACTCTTCTGTGGGCCGACATCCTCAATCCCTACATCTGGATCATCCTCTTCGTCACATTCGCCTACGCCGCGATCGGATTCGTCGACGATTTCCAGAAGCTCGCAAAAAAACAGAACCTCGGGCTGACGGCGAAGCAGAAGTTCGCGCTTCAGGTGCTGGTCGCCGCGATTGCCGGGTCGGCGATCGCCTATCTCCCGCAGCTGCAGAATCAGTACTCGACCGTCCTGACCTTTCCGTTCCTCGCCGAGTTCGTCATCGATCTGGGGATTCTCTACATCCCGTTCATCGTGATCGTGATCGTCGGCTCATCGAATGCGGTCAACCTGACGGACGGGCTCGACGGCCTTGCCATCGGCGCCACCGGGATCGCGGCGGCGACGTATACGGTGCTCACCTACGCGGCCGGTAACGCCAACTTCGCGGATTATCTCCGGATCGCCTGGGTCCCGGGGACGGGGGAGCTCGCCGTCTTCTGCGGCGCGATGGTCGGAGCCTCGCTCGGCTTTCTCTGGTTCAACGCGCATCCGGCCGAGATCTTCATGGGTGACGTCGGATCGCTCGCTCTCGGCGGCGCGATCGGCTGCCTCGCGGTCGCGATCAAGCAGGAGATTCTGCTCCTGTTCGTCGGCGGACTGTTCGTGATGGAGGCCGTGTCGGTCATCCTGCAGGTCATCTCATTCAAGCTCACCGGCCGGCGGATCTTCAAGATGTCGCCTCTCCATCACCACTTCGAGCTTTCGGGGTGGAAGGAGACGCGTGTCGTCGTCCGCTTCTGGATCATCGCCATCATTTTCGCGCTGCTCAGCGTCTCGACGCTGAAGCTGAGATAGGGACGGGTATCGGGAGACGATGAAAAAGGTCGCGGTATTCGGGGGGGCGAAGTCGGGCGTGGCTGCGGCGAATTTCCTGGTCGCGCGCGGCGAGAGCGTCGTGCTGACGGATTCCAGTCCGGCAGGCGAGCTTCCGCTCGTCGGGGATCTGGACTCCCGCGTGGCGACCGCGCTCGGCGGCCATCCGGCGGACCTGCTCGAGGGCGTCGATCTGGTCGTCCTCAGCCCCGGCATCCCGCGAACGATCGCTCCCATCCGCGATGCGGAATCGCGCGGCATTCCGGTCATCTCCGAGGTGGAGCTTGCCTTCCGCTACCTCGAGGGAACGGTCGTCGCGATCACCGGCTCGAACGGCAAGTCGACCACGACCGCTCTTCTCGGGGAGATCCTGAAGGTGGCCGGCCACGATCCGATCGTCGCGGGGAACATCGGCGAGGCGCTGATCTCCCGGGTCGAGGAGCGGCCCAGGACCTACGTCGTCGAGCTCTCGTCGTTCCAGCTCGAGACCGTCGACCGGTTCCGGGCGAACGTCGCGCTTCTGCTCAACATCACGCCCGATCATCTCGACCGGTACGACTCGATGGACGACTACGCGGCGGCCAAGCACCGCGTCTTCCGTAACCAGACATCCATGGATTTTGCGATCGCCAACGCGGATGACCCCCGGACCGAGCCGGAGACGCCCGCGCGAGTGCTTCGTTTCTCGTCGAAGCGCCGGCTCGAAGAGGGGGCCTTCCTCGAGGGCGATCAGATGGTCATGCGGCTGGGCGGCGCCGAGCGCGCCATCGAGCGGTCGGCCTTCCGGCTTGCAGGCATTGCGAATGCCGAGAACGCGCTGGCGGCGTGGCTCGCCGCGAGGGCGCTCGGAGTCAACGACGTCGACGTCCAGATCGCGCTCGGATCCTTCGAAGGGCTTCCGCACCGGATGGTTCTCGTCCGCGTGCGTGACTCGGTCCGCTGGGTCAATGACTCGAAGGGAACGAACGTCGACGCGACACTCAAGTCGCTCGAGGGGATGGAAGACGGACGCGTGGTCCTGATCCTCGGCGGCAAGGACAAGAAGGGGGAGTTCGAGCGGCTCGCCGACGTGGTGAAGGCGAAGGCGAAGGCGATCCTGACGATCGGTGCCGCTGCCGGCCGGATCTCCGAAGCTCTTTCGGGCACCGCCGAGATCACTCCGTGCGAGACGATGGAGCGGGCGGTGGAGACGGCGGCGAAATCGACCCGGCCGGGCGACACCGTTCTTCTCTCGCCCGCCTGCGCGAGCTTCGACCAGTATCAGAGCTTCGAGCATCGCGGCCGCCACTTCGAAGATCTCGTCCGCGCTCTTCCGGAGGTGGACTCATGAGCCGGCGGATGAGCTGGGACCGGACGCTCTTTGCGGCAGCGATCCTGATCGTCGTCGTAGGGCTGGTCATGATCTACAGCGCGTCGGCCATCATCGCCACACAGAACGACGAGCCCGACCCCTACCACTTCGTAGGCCGTCAGGGGCTGTTCCTGCTGGCAGGGAGCGTCCTGATGCTCGCTGCGATGCATGTCGACCTTCAGCGGCTGAGGGACTGGAAGGTCGTCTACGGCCTTCTCTTTCTTCTTTCCTTCGCGCTGGTGGCGGTGCTGTTCCAGGCGCCGATCAACGGTACGCACCGCTGGTTCTCGGTCGGCTCGTTCAATCTCCAGCCGGCGGAGTTCGCGAAACCGGTGATCATCCTGTTTCTCGCTTTCTATCTGTCGCGTCGCGAGGATCGGATCAACGACGTCGCCGGCGGACTGCTCCCCCTGCTCGGGATCCTCGCGATGATCGCGGGTCTGATCATGCTCCAGCCCGATTTTGGAACCGCGGCAGTGATCCTGGCAGTGGCCGCGATCCTCGTCTTCATCGCCGGGCTGTCGTGGAAACACATGGCGGTCCTCGGAGCGATCCTTCTTCCGGCCGTGACGATGGTCATGCTGGCTGCCGATTATCGGCGTGACCGGTTGCTCTCGTTCATCAATCCGGAGGCCGATCCGCTGGGCAAGGGCTTCCAGGCGATGCAGTCGCTGATCGCGCTCGGAACGGGCGGGGTGACCGGACTCGGGATCGGGAACGGAAGGCAGAAGCTCTTCTTCCTTCCGGAGCCGCACACCGATTTCATCTTCTCGATCATCGGCGAGGAGCTCGGCTTCATCGGCGCGCTCGCCGTGCTCGCGGCGTTTGGTCTGCTGGTGTGGCGCGGAGCGCGAATCGCCTGGACGTCCCAGGACCGGTTCGTTTTCTACGCGGCGATGGGGCTGACGCTCCTTTTCGCGGTGCAGGTACTGGTGAACGTCAGCGTCACTCTCTGCCTGCTGCCGACCAAGGGGCTGCCGCTCCCGCTGATCAGCTACGGCGGATCGTCGCTGCTCACGAGCCTGATCGGAGTCGGGCTTCTTCTGAATCTTTCGCAACAAACGACAGGGTGAGGGGTGTGATGCGGGTGAGAGTGGGACAGCATGTCATCCCGAGCGCAGCGAGGGATCAGGGGGGGCGGGGAATCCGTCTCCTCCCGCGGCATCCTGCCATTTTGAGATCCTTCGGTCGCGCTCGCGGTTCTCGTCGGTGCCAGGTCTGCGGGGCGCTCCCTCGGGATGACGGCAACACCGTGGCTTCCCGGAGGTCCGCATGAGCGAGCTCCTGATGGTGGCCGGCGGCGGCACCGGCGGACACATCTACCCTGCCATCGCGATCGCGAAGGAGTACCTCGCGCGCGGCGCTTCCCGCAAGGCCGTCTTCGTCGGGACCGAGTACGGTCTCGAGAAGACGATCGTCCCGAAAGCCGGTTTTCCTCTCGAGTTCGTCCGCGTCGGTGGACTGAAGGGGAAGTCGCTCGGCCACACGCTCCGCAACATCCTTCGCCTTCCGCTGGGATTCATCGATGCGTGGAGGCTGCTCTCGCTCCACCGGCCGGCTGCGGTGCTCGGCGTCGGAGGATACGCGTCCGGGCCCGTGCTGATGGTCGCCGCCCTTCGGGGGATTCCGACGATCATCCACGAGGCGAACGCCTTCCCCGGCCTGACGAATCGAATACTCGCCCGCTTCGTCCGGACGATCGCCGTCGGCTTCCCGAAAGCGACCGAGCAGTTCGGCGGGAAGGGGATCGTCACCGGGAACCCGGTCCGCTCCGAGTTCTTCGAGGCGGCGCCGGCGAGAGAGGAGTCCGACAAGGTCCGCCTGCTGCTCTTCGGGGGGAGCCAGGGCTCGAAGATCCTCAACGAGACGATGGCGCACGCGCTGCTGTTCATGGCGCACCTCCGCGGGCGGCTCGAGATCGTTCACCAGACCGGACCGGCGATGCTCGACGAGATTCGCGCCGCGTACGCGAGCTCGGCGTTCCCGGGCGCACGCGTCGTTCCGTATCTCGATGCGATGGCGGCCGAGATGGCCGCTGCCGATCTCGTCGTCAGCCGGGCCGGCGCGATGACGGTCGGCGAGCTGGCAGCCGTCGGCCGCGCGGCGATCCTCGTCCCGTTTGCGGCGGCGACCAACAATCACCAGGAGTTCAATGCGCGCGCACTCGAGACTGCGGGAGGGTCGGTGGTGATCACCGAATCCGAGCTCTCCCCCGAGAGGCTCGCAGCGAGGATCTCGGAGCTGGCCGAGGACCCCGCGAGGCTGCGGGAAATGGGAGAAAGACAGAGGAATCAGGCCGTGGCCGACGCGACGGCCAATATCGTCAACTTAATCGAAGGAATTGACGGAAAATAATTTGCGTCCCCATCACAACACTTTTAGAATCAAGCAATACTAATTTTTATAAGACCATGAATTTCGGCCATATTAAAAACATCCATTTCGTCGGGATCGGCGGGATCGGCATGAGCGGTCTCGCGGAGATCCTGACGAGCTGGGGGTTCCAGGTGACTGGGTGCGATGCCGCGGCCTCGCCGACGACCGACCGCCTCGGAAGGGGAGGGATCCAGGTCGGGATCGGCCACGCCCCTGACCATGCCGAGCGCGCCGATCTGCTGGTGGTCTCCTCGGCCATCCGGAAGAATCACCCCGAGCTGGAGAAGGCCCGCGAAATTCATGTTCCGGTGGTCCGTCGCGCGGAGATGCTGGGGGAGGTCACGCGGCTCAAGCGGGCCGTCGCCGTGGCCGGGACTCATGGAAAGACGACCACCTCCGCCATGACCGCCGTGGTGCTGGCGGAGGGAGGTCTCGACCCGACCCTGATCGTCGGCGGCGTGCTGAGGAACCTGGCGACCAATGCGCGTGTCGGGAGCGGCGAGTACCTCGTCGTCGAAGCCGATGAGTACGACCGCTCGTTCCTCACGCTCAATCCGACCATTGCCGTGGTGACGAACATCGAAGCGGATCATCTCGACATTTACAAGGATCTGGACGACATCCGGCAGACGTTCGGCGAGTTCGCGTCGCGGGTGCCTTTCTACGGAATGGTGATCGGCTGCGCCGACGACGAGAACGTGCGCGCGCTATTGAGCGGAGTGCAGAAGCGAACGGTCCGCTACGGGCTCAGCGACGAAGCGTCGTTCCGCGCGGTGGACGTGAAGTTCGAAGAGCGGGGGGCGAAATTCGCCGTCGAGGCCGACGGAAAACGCCTCGGCGAAGTATCTCTCGGGGTTCCGGGAGATCACAACGTGCGGAACGCTCTCGCGGCGCTCGCGGTCGCGCTCGAGGTGGGAATCCCCTTTGAGAAGGCAGCCGCGGGGCTGGCGCGTTTCGAAGGAGTCGAGCGGCGGTTTCAGATCCTGGGCGAAGCGGCCGGCGCGATCATCATCGACGACTACGCGCATCATCCGACCGAAGTGCGGGCGACGCTCGATGCGGCGCGGCGCGGTTGGAGCGGGCGGCGGATCGTGGCGCTGTTTCAGCCGCACCTCTATTCGCGCACGCGCGATTTCGCGGGTGAGTTCGCCGAGGCGCTGTCGTCGGCGGATGTGGCGTACGTGGCTCCGATCTACCCCGCGCGCGAAGAGCCGATCGAGGGCGTGACCTCGGCGCTCATCACCGATGCGGCGACCCGCGGTGGCTGGACTACCGTCCGCGCGGTCGACGGAAGCCTTGACGAGATCACAGGTCAGATCCGGGGCGAGCTCGGCGCGAACGATTTGTTTCTCACGATGGGCGCGGGCGACGTTCACAGGGTGAGCGAATCGCTGGCGGGAGGGGAGCGATGACCGTTTACCACGGCTCTTCGTCCGACCGCTTCTTCCGCCCGATCGAGCAGGGGTCGACGCCGCGGAATCTCCGGAAGCTTCAGGCTCGCCGGCTGCTGGCCAGCGTGGCGAACGTGATCTTCATCGCCGCGCTTGCACTCGGCGGCTTCTGGATGTGGCAGAAGACGCGGGAAGACGCGCGTTTCGCGATCCGCAAGATCGAGCTCTCGGGCATCGTGCACGCGCCGAAGAGCGAGATCGCCTCGATCGCGCGGACCTACTCCGGACGGAATCTTTTCCGTCTCGACCTGGGCGAGCTGCGTCGCGATCTGGCGACCATCGCGTGGGTCGAGAGCGCGGCGCTCGAGAAGAAGCTGCCGGACACGCTGGTGATTGCCGTGCGCGAGCGACAGCCGGTCGCGCTGGTGGCGAAGAAGGACGGCCTGCACTACGTCGACCCGAATGGGGTGGTCTTCGCCCGGCTGACGCCCACGGTCGGCGATCCGGATCTCCCGCTGATCGAAGATGCGACCGAGGCCGAGATCACCGCGGCGGTTGCATTCCTCGAGTCGCTCCGGGTGCGCGATCCGGAGCTCCATCAGAGGGTCTCGCAGATTCGTGTGCTTCCGTCGGCGGGATTCGCGCTGTGGGATCGCGATCTCGAGGCGACGGTTCGCCTCGACGCCGACACGGTGCATCGCTGGCCGCAGGTTTATGGAATCGCTCAGGCCGAGAAGCTTTCGAGGGGGGCGATTGAGTACGCCGACCTTCGTTTCGAGGATCGGATCGTGATCAGACGTACATCGAACGTTTTGGAGAGTGCACAGCCGCCGGCTGTCGCACGGTGAGGGAGGAAGGGCCAATGGCCAGGACGGACAAGTATACGGTGGCGCTCGACATCGGGACCTCGAAGGTCTGCGTGCTCGTGGGAGAAGTGAGCGATCGCGGGCAGCTCGAGATCATCGGCAAGGGAACCGCGCCGATGCGGGGAACGCGTCGAGGAAACATCATCAATCTCGATCAGGCGGTCGAAGCGGTGAAGAAGGCCGTCGACGAGGCCGAGGTCATGGCCGGCGTACAGATCGAGTCGGCATGCGTCGGCCTCGCGGGCGACCAGATCCGCTCTGCGAACTCCCGCGGCGTGATCTCGGTGACTGGAAGGAACAAGGAGATCACGCGCGAGGACATAGACCGGGTGATCGAGAAGTCACGCTCGATCCCGATTCCGGCCGAGCTCGAGATTCTTCACGTCGTCCCGCGTGAGTTCGTCGTCGATGCGCAGGACGGGGTCCACGACCCTCTCGGCATGACCGGCTCGCGACTCGAGGCAAAGGTGCACATCGTCACCGGCGCCCGCACGCACGACCAGAACATTCTGACCTGCGTGAACAAGGCGGGGATCGCGGTCAGCGAGCTCGTTCTCGAGCCGCTCGCGGCGGGCGAGGCCGCCCTCACCAACGACGAGCGCGAGATGGGCGTTCTCTTGATGGACCTGGGAGCCGGCACCACGGACTACGCCGTCTTCCTCGAAGGGAACATCATCCACAGCAACGTTCTCCCGGTCGGCGCGGGGCATTTCACGTCCGACATCTCGGTGGTCCTTCGCACGCCGATGGAAGACGCCGAGCGGATCAAGAAGCGCTACGGATGCGCGCTCTCCTCGCTGGTGGTCGACGACGACCCGATCGAGGTCCCGACGGTGGGCGGCCGCGCGCCGAAGATCGTCTCGCGGTTCGAGCTCACGAACATCCTCGAGCCGCGAGCCGCCGAGATCGCGAAGCTGGTCTGGCGCGACCTGGAGAAAGTCGGGCTGGAGAAGGAAATCCGCTCGGGCGTGGTCATGATCGGCGGCGGGGCGGAGATGCCCGGCATGCTCGAGATGGCCGAGCAGATCTTCGACTGCCAGGCGAGGAAGGGATCGCCGCGCGGACTGGCCGGCTTGGCCGACACGATCAACGGGCCGGAGTGGGTGACCGCGGCGGGCCTGCTTCTCTGGAGTCACAAGAATCGCGACCGCGTCAGGAAGCCCCGCCGTGCCGGACTCGGGAGGGTCGCCGAGTCGGTCAAGCAGTGGTTTGCGGCGAGTTGAAAAACGGAGACGGCATGATCACATTCGAGGAAACCATGACACAAAAAAAGCTGATCTCGATGGAAGAGGAACTGCCGGCAAAGATCAAGGTGATCGGAGTCGGCGGGGGCGGGGGAAATGCCGTCAACAGGATGATTCAGGCGGGTATCGGCGGGATCGAGTTCATGGTCGCGAATACCGATATCCAGGCGATGCGGA
>Ga0209347_1002471_pt1 | contig 24432 bp, 18 predicted proteins | sample AutmiccommuBRH23_FD_187382 | JGI IMG/M metagenome (GOLD analysis project Ga0209347, IMG submission 187382) | Deep subsurface microbial communities from Mt. Terri, Switzerland - Autotrophic microbial communities BRH/23 (SPAdes) (version 2) | ecosystem: Environmental > Aquatic > Deep subsurface >...
CGATAGAAACGGCTTTCAGCCCATTTGCCCGTTAGGGAGCATTAGAGAAGAAAGGCCATACTGCCCGCTACACCTGGGACTGAAGGTCCCAGGCTGCGGAAAGAAGAAACCCGTTGAAACGGGTTAAGGAACTTTTAGTGCACTTGAGTGCACTTTTTAATCACTAGCCCAGCACTTGAGTGCTGGGTGGGGCGCGGCATACATGCTGAGCAGCGAGCATTGGTCGTTACGGAACCAAACCTTTTTATCGGTAGTGCGTACACGAACCCATGATCCGCGAAATGTTAGTGCTATTGGGCACCCCTGCCGGCTCTCGTAATCAACAGCGAGTTGTTATCTCGACTGCTCATCAATCTTTACCACTCTGTTGTAGCAACAAGAGGCACTCCCATGACCAACCAACGCCCCGCCCCATCCTCCCCCAAAGGCTGGTACTCTCGTGGATACCTGCCCCACCTGGATCAGCCAGCCACGCTCCAGGCTATTACCTTCCGCCTGGCGGACAGCCTTCCCGCCGAGCGACGCGCCGAGTGGGTGGTTCTCTTGCATTTGCCCAACGCCACCCAACAACGCGCCCGCTTGCAGGCCTATCTGGATGCCGGATACGGGGCCTGTTGGCTAACCTCTCCTGACGTTGCCAGGCTGGTGGAGGAAACCTTGCTTCTCTTTGATGGAGAGCGCTACCGGCTGCTGGCCTGGGTAATCATGCCAAATCACGTCCACACTTTGATAGAAACGCTCCCTGGCTGTCCCCTGGACAAAGTGATCCATTCCTGGAAATCCTTCACATCCAGCAGGGCTAATGCCTTGTTGGGACGCAAGGGTGCTTTCTGGCATCGGGATTACTATGACCGCTATATTCGCAATGAGCGGCATCTGGAACTGGCCGTGCGCTATATTCACGCCAATCCGGTCAAGGCGGGACTGGTCGAGCGGGCCGAGCAATGGCCTTTTGGCAGCGCGCGCCTGGTGGATGCGCCGGATGAAACAGTAACGCCGCCTTTTGCGGAGGGCTAGGGCGGCACTCATTCGTCTCTGGCAGGTTGTGCGTTCTGAGACGGCGAATCGCGGTCAATCACGCAAGCCGGCAAGGGTGCCGGCGCTCCAGGACGGCAAGGGTGCTGCGGCATTAATGCCGAGCGCTCCAGGCGGAAGATTGACGCTCGCGGTATACGGTGCGCTCTTGGTGTGCTACATGGTGGATGGCTGCGCCTTTACCGATGCGGGTAGTATCCTCCGCACGACCAGCAGGGCGACGACCCATTGCGTGACGATGAACACGGCAAAGGCGCCGATGTTGGGTGTGACCGGCAGCAACGCCACGTTCACGACGTTGAACGAGATGTGATAGGCCACCGGTAGCAGCAGGCTGGACCGCCCATTGTTGTAAAGCCAGGTGATATAGGGCGTCATCGGCACGACCAACAAATAGTTCAGCACCAGATAGCTGACGCCATATTGTGCGTAAGTATCCAGCAGCAGCCAGAAGGGCAGGTGCCAGGTAGCCCATACCACGCCCAGGATCAGGCTGGCCGACAGGGCGCTGTGCCGTTGTTGCAGCGCGGGCAGCGCCACCCCCCGCCAGCCAATCTCCTCCCCCAACGTGGCGATCAGCAGGAAGATGACATTGATAATCAACGCGACTGCCGAGGTCTGCGGCAGCAGGGTGATGGGGGGCTGGCCGCCAAACCAGTTGTAGACCAGACCGCTCAGCACGAGCAGGCCCGGTGACACCAGCACCGCCGCGGCCCACCAGCGCCAACCGACGCGCCAGATGGTCAGGCGGCCCAGCAGGCTGCGCACTGCACCTCGTCCGCCCGCGCGCGCCGTCAGTAGCAAGGCCGCGACGGCGGGCATCAGCACCCCCAGCAAGCGCACGCCGCTGCTGGTCCCTTCGGGGATATGGAATGGCCCGATCCCCAGGTGAGACAGCGTCAGCGGTATCCAGATCAACCAGGACAGAATAAAGGTCAGCGCGAAAAAGGTCCACGGGCGAACCGGAGTGGAGTCAGAGCGCATTTAAGTGCTCCTTGATAGAGTGACCCCCGCTGGGGGCAGGTAGGTATCGCGTCATTGGGGGGATTGTACTGCACTCTCCCGTTTGCTGCGAATGGTCGTACAGGATGGGCGCGGCGGCAACTGCGAAAGCCGGCAAGGATGCTGCGGCATGCATGCCGAGCGGTCCAGGGAATAAGTAAAAAGGGGCTGCACCCCATCGGGCACAGCCCCTTTTCTATCGAGCGCCACAGGCCATTGCCTGCGGCATCAGGTTACTCCTTGCGCTTGGCCCACTGGCGCAAGGCCCACACCAGCGTGGCCGGGTCGCCGCCCTTGGGCATATAGTCCACCGCGCCCGCCTCGCGCATCTTGCGGGCCATCTCGCCCCCCTCGTGCATGGACAGGCCGATCACTTTGGTTTGGGGCATCTCGCTGGTAATGCGGCGGGTGGCCTCCACACCGTCCATGCCCGGCATGCTCACGTCCATCAACACTACATCCGGCTGCATCATCCGGGCCAGGGCTACCGCACCCTTGCCGTCGCCTGCCTCGCCAACCACTTCGATGCCCGTCTCGTCCGCCAGCAGGTGAACCAACCCCTGCCGCACGATCTGGTGGTCATCTACCAGCAATACGCGCACGGGCTGAACGGGTTCCGGCGGTCCTCCTGCCGGACGCTCCTCAGCCGGTGGTGCCGCTTCTGCCTCCGCTTGAGGGGGCGCCACCTCGACGGGCGGGCCTTCCACGACCTCTATCTCTGGCATAGGAGGTCGCTCCTCTACAGGCTTTTCCTCTTCGGGGAATAGCTCTGTGGGTTCTTCCTCCCGGAAGAAAGGCACCTTACGCTCCTTCTTCGGTGGGGCCTCTTCCAGACGCAAAGGTAGCCGCAGGGTCACACGTGTGCCCTGCCCCGGCTCGCTCTCCACTTCCATCCGGCCACCCATCGATTCCAGGCGCTCGCGAATGCTGAACAGCCCAAAGCCTTCCTCTACCGGGCGCGACATCTCGGCGAGATCGAACCCTACGCCCCGGTCGCTGACTTGCAACTCCACTTCGCCGCCGGGCACCCGGCGCATGCGCACTTCGGCCTGATCTACCTGGGCGTGCTTGACCACATTGAATAACAGTTCCCGTGCTGCTCTAAAGAGCACTACCCGGGTTTCTTCCTGTGTCCGGTTCTGCAGGTCCTCGGCATCCACCTTTACCTTCAGGCCGTGCTTTTTCTCCATGCGTTCGCCCAGCCATCCCAGCGCCGGAGCCAACCCGGTGTCATACAACACCGTTGGACTGAGTTCTGCCGTCAGGGAGCGGCTCTCGGTGATGGATTCGCCCAACAACGCATCCACCTGGTTTAGTCCCTCCGCTTGCAGATCGTCCTCGGCCCGTGACTGCATGATGTTGACGCTAATTCGGGCTGCTGCCAGCAACTGCTGCAAATGGTCGTGCAGGGTTTGTGCCAGCGACCGCCGCTCGCGCTCCTCGGCCTGAGTCAACTCGGTAGCCATCGCCCGCAGGCGCGCCGTCCGCTCGGCCACGCGCTGCTCCAGCGTATCGTTCAACTCTTGCAGCCGCCGTTCTGCTTCCTTCTGGTCGGTAATGTCCACGTTGACCGCGACTGCCCCGACGGGCTGGTCTCGATCGTCCCGAATCGGTCGGGCATAGTTCAGGATGGTCTTGTGTTGTCCGTCGCAGGTCTCGATCTCTAGCTCTTGCGCCCTGGTTACCTCGCCATAGGAAATGGCGCGCGCCAGTCCCCACTCGCGGGCCTGTACCTGCTCGCCGGTGTCGCACTGCCAGGCTTTGTAAGGCGCTCCACCTTCCTCCGGCATCCGCGAGAGATCGGGCACGCCGCCCCAAATCTCCTCGACGGCGTGGTTGTGGTGGATCAGTCGCCCGGTGCTATCGGCGATGTGCACGCCTACAGGCAACGCATCTAGCACGGTCTCCAATTCGGCCCGCTCGACCTCCAGTCGGCGCAATAGCTCCTCGCGCTCCTGCTCGACCTGTTTCTGCTCGGTAATATCGCGCAGGGTGCCCACATGGGCCATCGGCTGCCCTTGCGCATCGCGCACCAGCCGCCGACTGATGCTATACCAGCGGTAGACATCCCCCTTGGCCTTCCATCGGAACTCGACAGTGTCCGTCGGGTGGGCCTCGGTGCTGCTCTCTAGCTTGCGATTGTGTTCCAGGAACCGCTCTACATCGTCGGGATAAAAGTGCGTCAGGACCTCATCAAAGGTCATGCCCATCAATTCTTCCGGCGTGAAGCCAATCGTCGTCGTCGATGATGGCGAGACATAATCATAGCGCCCGCTGCGTATGTCCCGGCGAAAGATCATATCCCGCGAGTTTTCGAGCACCTCTTGCAGCAACCGCTCCGCTTCTTTGCGTTCGGTGACATCCCGCAAGGTGCCCGTCAGATATCGGGGCTGGCCCTGCTCATCCTTGACGATCCTACGGCTGTTGTTGAACCAGCGATAAGCGCCATCCTTGCGCTGCCAGCGATATTCGACTATTTCGCTCCCGCCTTGCTCCAACAGATCACGGACCCCGGCCAGATATCGCTCCCGATCCTCGGGGTGGATGCGCTCGCGGGTGCCCTCCACGCCCATCGCATTCAACTCCTCCGGGCTGAACCCGGTGATCGTCTCTATCGCGGGATTGAGATACTCCCACTGGTCGGTCTGCAAATTGGCTACATACAGCCCATCTTGGGATTGCTCCAATAGCTGATGGAACAGGGCTGCCGTCTCGGTTTTCTCATCAATAAGCTTGTCTTGCACGTTCAATGGTTACTCCCCCCCAACCCCCTCAATATCCATTGGGGATTCTTGACCTCTGCGCTATATTATGCCACAGAGTAGGTAATATGTAAAGTCATCTGGGGTCGGACCGTGGCATTTCCTTGTATGGGGTGATGCTTGTGGAATGGTAATTGCCAGGAGGTACAGTCGTGGCCGGGACGAGTCCCTGGCGTTGGGCGATTCGGTTTCCGCTGCGTCGCCGGGTGCGTAGCGAGCGACTCGCTCGTCAGCCCAGGTGAATTGGTATGGTCGGGATCGCAAGAGGAGCGTATGATGGAAGGACGATACCGCGATGAGATACAGCAGAGGTTGGGATACCCCGTCCACCATATTGTACGTCATGGCGGACCAACGCGTCAAACGTCGGTTCTTGCGCGAGGTTGCGCAAAACATCTGGTTGACTATAATCATAAGCATCTAGTAGCAGATTTGCGGCCATTCTGGCTTTCGTTCTACATTTTGAGGTGATGGTGTGACCAGACGTTCTGCCATTGTCAAGAGACTGCCGAACATCCTGCTGTGGGGAGGCATCCTCGCGCTGCTATACGCGGCCAGCCTTTACAGCTATCTCTTGTTCCATGTGGCTGTCGAGATGTTTATCATCGGCGTGGCATTCGGCGTTTTTGTCATGGTGTACAATACGCGTACGTTCGATAACAGCACGCTGCTGAACGTGCTTGGCGTCGCTTTTCTTTCGGTGGCCTTGTTGGACCTGTTGCATACCCTGGCCTACAAGGGGATGAATATCTTTGTGGGGTATGATGCCAACCTGCCCACCCAGCTATGGCTTGCCATCCGGTATGTACACAGCCTATCAGTGTTGATGGCGCTGCTGTTTTTGGATAAACAGCTCAAGTTTAAACGGTTGCTGGCGGTCTCGGGAGGAGTTACCCTGCTCCTGATCGTCGCCATCTTCACGGGAGTTCTTCCCACAGCCTATGTGGAGGGGGTGGGGCTGACGCCCTTTAAAATCGTCAGCGAGTATGTGGTCTCGGCCATTTTCCTGGGCGCTATTGGCCTGCTGATTGCCCGGCGGCAGCAGTTGGACCGCAAAGTGTTCTACCTGTTGGTTGGCGCGAGCGCAATGGGCACCATCGCGGGGATGTTCTTCACGCTGTACTTTAGCGTATACGATGTGTTCAATCTGTTGGGGCATTTTCTCAACCTTGTCTCCTTCTACCTGGTCTACAAGGCGGTGATCGAGACGGGCCTGCGACGCCCCTATGCTCTGTTGTTCCGTGAGCTAAAGCAGAGCGAAGAATCTTTGCGTCGTAGTGAGGGTCTATTACGGTCGGTGTTTGGCAATGCATCGGTGATTTTGTTGGCCACCGACGAGCAGGGTATCGTTACCCTGCTGGATGGCAAGGAATTGTCGGAACTGAACATCCAGCCTAGAGAGGCTATCGGTCGGCCGGTGGATCAAGTACTTAATCTGCCCGCTACCTGTGACGATGTGTATCGCGCCTTGAGCGGTGAGACTTTTGCCGCTGAGCGGCGGCTGGGAGCAGGGGCTGTGTTCTATACCAGCTACTCGCCTCTGCGCGATGACGCGGAGCAGGTAACGGGGATGATCGCGGTAGCGACAGACATCACCGAGCGGCGACAGGCCGAAGAGATGTTCCGTCGAGTCACCCAGGCCGCGCGAGTGCGCGATGCCGAAGAGGCTGAGCGGCGGCGGCTGGCTCGTGAGTTGCACGATCAGGTGGGCGGCAACCTGGGCGCGCTGAGCATGTCGGTAGGCGTGGTCAAAGCCCTGCTGCCGCAAATGCTCAAGAACCATAGCCCTGAACAGGCGTTGGAAATCCTGAATTCCCAGCTCGATAGCTCGTTGGATCTGGTGCAGCAGACCAGTCAATCCATTCGCGGTGTCATGGCCGACTTGCGACCGGCGGTGTTGGACGAATTCGGGCTGGCGGCGGCGCTGCGCTGGTACGGCGAGCGTTTTGCGGCGCGTACCGAGTTGACTGTCCTGGTGGAGGGAGACGACCTGGACCCACGGCCCGAAGCGGCGGTGGAAACCGAGTTGTTCCGCATCACCCAGGAGGCGCTGAACAACGTGGCCAAGCACGCTTCCGCTTCGCAGGTGACCATCTCGCTGATCCACGAGGACGGCATGTTAGACCTGGCCATCGCCGACGATGGCGTGGGTTTTGATCCGATGCAAGTGCCCGAGACCACCGAACGCGGAGGCTGGGGGTTGGGCACGATGGGCGAGCGCGCCGAGGCGGCGGGAGGCCACCTGACCATCGAGTCGCAGCCTGGCCAGGGCACGCGGCTGGTCGTGCGCTTGCCCTGGGCTGTCCGCCAGGAGGCAGAGCTTTCGCCCTTTACCCAACGCGCTGCCGCATCCTGAGAGCAGTTGGGGCCGCCGGGGGGCAGAACGCCCGATATGGTGGCCTGGTATTATAAGCAGAACTGGCCAGCCTGTGGCCTATCAGGTCACAGGCTGGCTGAGCCACCAGTTGGCTGTCGAACCATGCCGCGTTTTGTTGACTCTGCCCGCGCTCCACTCCCCGGTGCGGCTACCCCGCGCCTCCGTCATCCTCTTCCCGTGGGCGACCCGATAGGGAGACCGGCTTGGCCTCCCTGGGAATGTGTGATCGAAAGGAGGATAGCATGGACCGTGTGTTTATCGCCACGGCGAATGGGTTGATCTCTTACGAGGTAGTGGGCCACGCCTGGCAGGAGTTGGCCCGCACGCTGGGAGAGTATCATGTGACATGCGTCTCGGCGCAGGCCGGTATCCTGCTGGCGGGCACCGTCAGCGGGATATTTGCCTCTTATGATGCGGGCGAAAGCTGGTGTGACGTGACCGACGGCATGACCATCCGGCACCTGCGCTGGATTGCCCACCACAATATCTACCCCGACCTGGTGTACGCCGGAACGGAACCCGCCGACATTTTCGTCTCCACCGATGGAGGCCGCACGTGGCAAGAGCGGTCCCAAGTAACCGCCCTGCGCGATTGGTTTGGCTGGTATCTCCCCTATTCGCCCGAAGCGGGCTGCGTGCGGGGATTTGCGGCCCACGGCGCGCGCGTGTATGCTGCGGTCGAGCAGGGGGGCGTGCTGCGGTCTAATGACGAGGGGCGCACCTGGTATCTGGCCCCCGGCAGCACAGGACAACCAGTGTTCGGGGCCCCGCCCGCCCCGTACGTTCAGTCGGATGTGCATTCCATTGCCGTGCATCCCTCCTCGCCCGATCTGGTGTTCGCCGCCACGGGACGCGGGTTATACCGTTCCAGCGACGGTGGACTGGTCTGGGAGCATCTGTACGAGTGCTATTGCCGTGCCGTCTGGGTGGACCCCGCCAACCCCGCGCATCTCGTCTTTGGCCCGGCGGAAGGGGTGGACAAGAACGGGCGCATCGAGGAGACGGACGACGGCGGCCAGACCTGGCATCCGGTTTCGCAGGGGCTGGACGTCCCCTGGCCGGGGCACATGGTCGAGCGTTTCAGTCAGCTAGGACAAGGGCTGATCGCTGTGCTCTCTAATGGGCAACTGATCGCCGCTTCGCTGCATGATCTCGCCTGGCACCGTATCCTGCCCGACGTAAAAGATGCCGAGGCGGTGTTCGTGGAAGAGGGCTGATCGCCCATGCTGGCGGGGCAGCGCCCCGGTAGAGACGACTCGTGAGAGGAACAACGCACCATGATTGCCATCGACACTATCCGCCTGACTCTGGACGATCCCGTCCTGGTTGCCGTTTCTGCGGGACCGGAGACCCGCTGGGGATACCACCAGTTCCCCAAGCTGTCTACGCTGCCCACCGGCGAGCTGCTGCTGACCTTGAACGTCTCGGCGGACGACGATCTGGAATATGGCCAGCCATCGCCCGCCTATGTGTCGCGGGACGAGGGGCGCACCTGGGGCGAGTACAGCAGCGAGCCGGGCCTGACTGTCTCCCATTCACCGGTGTCCGCGGTCGAGCGCGGGGAATACTTGTGTACCCCCTTCCCCCGCGCGCTGGATGTCCGCGACCTCGTGATGCCCCCACCCGTGGGAAGCTGGTCCGCCTATGGAGAGGTGCGCCTGTACCGCCTGGAGGAGTGTCCCGCGGAGGTACAGGAATACCTGTCGCGGCTGGCGGCCCTGCGCTGGAAGCCGGGGCATGTTTGGAGGGCGGAGGATATCGCCTGGGATACCCGTGGTCTCCTGGCGCGCAGCTTTGCCGGGGCGCTGTCTCGCACGTCCTTCCAGTATCCGCTGTTTCGTGCCGAGGGGGGCTTGTTCTACCCCGAATACGTGACCAACTACCTCCTGCCGGACGGTTCTCTGCCCAAGGGGATGGCCGTACACCTGATGGCTTCTACGGACAACGGGCACAGCTTTCAGCGGATGGGCCTGATTGCTTATGATCCCCAGGGGCAGGACAACCTGTCCGAGACGGCCATCGCTCGCAATGTGCGCGGGGAGCTGGTGTGCGTCATCCGGCGCGCAGACCAGCGGCAAAAGCCGATGGCGATTTCCTTCTCAGAGGATATGGGGCGCACCTGGTCCCCCTACCGCGACCTGCACAACTTTGGGGTGCTGCCCCATCTCTGCCTGCTGGATAACGGCGTCCTGGTGCTGGCCTTTGGGCGACCGGGCGTCCGGCTTTCCTTTTCCGCCGACGGAGAGGGGCGGGAGTGGACGAACCCCTATCCGCTATTGGCGGGCGATGCCGGGGATGTGACCGCGCATACTTGCGGGTACACCAGCCTGGTACCGCTGGGCGGAGACCGCTTCCTGATCGCCTACAGCGATTTCCGTCATCGGGCGGAGGACGGCTCGCAGCGCAAAGCCATTTGTGTGCGCGAGGTGCGCGTCTGCCGCGTTGCTCGTTGATCTGCTATCCCATCGAAGAAAGGATGCTCCCATGCAGCATTATGGACACGGGCCGTCTACCCGCCTGGACCAGACCGCCCTGGGCAAGATACAGACCGGTTTTGTGCCGAAGGATGTTGCCATGACCGCGGAGGACGCGGCGGTGCTGCGCCGTCTGGCGGCGCGAGTGGCCGCAATTGCCGCGACCCCGCGCATGGCCGAGGTGCGGGCGCTGTGGCAAGGCGTCAACACGCTGAATAGAGTGCGGCCAGTGGTGTTTTGCGATCCAGAGAACGGCTGGAACGAGATCATCACCGAGGCGCAGATGGAGTGTCGGGGCAAGCTGGCTCGCCGTTGGGAGATGGACCTGCGCAAAGAGATCTTCTGGGGGGAGGAGATGGGCGATGACAAGCCCGTCGAGCCGTATTTCGACGTGCCCTATACCGTGTCGCCCGATGATTGGGGGCTGGATGCCGTGCATCATCGGGTGGACCCGCTGGGGTCGGAGGTGTGGGACAGCCCCATTCGCGATTACGACGCGGACCTGCCCAAGCTGCACGCACCCACCTTCCAGATTGATTGGGAGACGTCCGATGGCTGCCTGGATATGGCCCGGCGGGTGCTGGGCGACTTGATGACGGTGCGTCGCAAGGGGATCTGGTGGTGGTCGTTGGGGCTGACCATGCCCGCCGTCACGCTACGCGGCCTGCAGACCCTGATGATGGATTTCATCGAGCAGCCGGACGGGGCGAAAGCGTTGCTGTCTCTTATCTCGCAGGGATACCTGCAAAAGCTGGACTACCTGGAGCAGCACGGCCTGTTGAGCCTGAACAGCGACGGCACCTACGTGGGGTCCGGCGGGTACGGCTTTACCGACCAACTACCGCAGTCCGACTATGCCGGGCGCGTGCGGGCGGCGGATCTGTGGGGCTTTGCCGAAAGCCAGGAGACGGTGTACGTCTCGCCGCGCATGTACGAGGAGTTTATCTACCCCTACGAGCGGCCCATCCTGGAGCGTTTTGGGCTGAACTGCTACGGCTGCTGCGAGCCGCTGCATAGCCGCTGGTCGGTGGTCCGGCGGCACCCCAACCTGCGGCGCGTCTCCTGCTCTCCCTGGGCAGACACCGAGCGGATGGCCGAATATCTGGGAGATCGCTATATCTACTCCATGAAGCCCAATCCCGCCACGTTGGCCGTGCCGCAGATTGACCATGAGACCATTCGCTGCGACCTGCGCCGCGCGCTGGAGATCACGCGGGGCTGCGTGGTGGAGATCATCATGAAGGACAACCACACGCTGGCGGGCCGCCCCGAAAACGCCGTGGAGTGGTGCCGCATCGCGCGGGAAGAAGCCGAACGGGTAGGGTGAACCACAGGCTTTTGACCACAGAACACACGGAAGACACAGAAAACGAACCACGAAAAGCACGAATGGTGTATTGGTCAAGCGGATGTTACACAGACATGGGTAAGCGGTTGATTGCAGACAATTGCTGTGTGCTTATCGTAGGCGCGATTTCCATATCGCGTTCTGCGCAAGACTGGGGTTTTTTCGCGGTATGGAAACCGCGCCTACGAGTACCCAACGTCGCTGCTTTGACGCAGGTGTGTAACCTCATCCTGACCATCACAGAAAAGCACGAATGGATACGAAAGATAGGTTTGTGCAGCTCAAACTGCCGACGGATGAAGCGGCTACGGTATGCCCGTAGCCGCTTTGTTGATGGTTTTTCCCCGGTTGCCCGATCCTTCTACCAGGTCCGATGGTCGTGCAGATAGTCGAATACCTGCCGATGGAAGGGGCTGAAATCGGGATTGGGCAGGCCCTCGGGCGGCGTGGCCGGGTCGCCATAGGGCCGCTGGAACATGTCGTGATGGTAGGTGTGGTAAGCGCCTAGCCCGCGCACGGCAATGATCTGCGCGATGTGCTGCTCGGGCCGGGTGCCGCCCTCGATGCCGCCGTACTGCACGATGCCGGTGCGCGCTGGCTCGTCGTCGATGACCGGCTTGGCGAACCTGTCGAGCAGCGCGGCGATCTGCCGGGGCGCGACTTCCCAGAAGGGTTCCGTGCTGTGCCGCACGGTGTGGGGCGTCAGCAGGTCCAGCATCCTGTTCTGGTCCTCGTCGCCCAGGACATTCGCTATCCCTGGCGAGTTGGTGACGAGGCGGGCCGGGTCCACCGATTTGATCGCGTGGAAATAGCGCGCCACTTCCAGCGACTCCTCGTTCCAGATTTGCAGGATCAGGTCGCGGTGGGGGAGCAGTCGCTCGGCCATCGCCCGCGCCGCCCGCTCTTGTACGGATACCGGCAGGTAGGGCCGCTTCTCCTGGACAAAGAGGGTCACTTCGGCGACCATGCCCAGGCCGCGCATGGCTGTCAGGATCGCCTCTAGCTTTTGCCAGTGCTCTTCTCGGATGTCGCCCTCTGGCGTGTACAGGCTCTGCGTCGGCCCGGTGTCTACAAACGTGCGCTCCGGCGGGAAATCCCACTCGCACCAGATGCGCAGCGCGCTGATGCCATTGCGCTGGAACGCTTGCAGCCAACGCAGGCGGTCCGCGTCGCTCCGGTTAAAGCTGGGGTTAAAAATGGCGTTGAAAAAGCTCAACCCCTGGAAGTAGAAGGGCTGCCCATCGAGCAGCAGCCGCGTGCCGTCAATACTCAGGACTGGACTCGTCATTTATGGGTATATCCTCTCTCGCAGATGATCGTGTGGCGGCCGAGCGGCCACCGTAAGTCGCAAGTTACGGGCGGACCGTAAGGATTTCCCGCATGCGCTGAAAGCCACACTCGCCGCTGGTCAGCACCGGCACGCCGAATGCGGCCACCGGGTCCGGGTACGATAGCAGGAATACGGTCATGGAGAGCTGCGCCAGCACGACGCAGCCGATCTCCTCACGCGCCAGCGACCCGCGAATGGCCTCCGCCAGCGCGTGGTTGTGGCCCGCCACATCCCCCACGGCCAACCGGTGCCAGGCTTCCTCCACGTCCAGGCCGCTGAAGGTGACCTCCTGACGCATGGCCTGAGCGGTCTCTTGCAAAAGTGCCTGCGTACTTTTGACCGTCGGCCCGTGGGTCGCCACCACCAGCACCCGCCCGCCGTGGGCCACGGCCTGTTCCATCATGGGCCGGTCGATCTGCTCCACCGGCACGCCATAGGGCGCCAGGGCGGCCTGCACCTGCGTGTAGGCGCGGTTCATCGTGGAGCAGGTAATCAGCACGGCATCCACGTGGCCCAGTTCGGCCAGGTCGCGCGCATACCGCACAAAGGCGTCTACGTTGGATTGCGGTGGGCAGGGCAGGCCCTTGGCGTGCGCCTCCATAAAGTTGACCTGCACCGCCTCGTTGCCCACGTTGATCAGGTGCACGCCGGGCAGGTAGAGCCGACCGAAGTAGGTGGACCACAGGGTGATCCAGGAGGAACCGTTGAGCAGCCCCAGCCGTTTGCCCAGCAGCGCGGGGTCGCCCGCTGGCTCTGGTCCCGTATGGGCCGCGCCCGTCAGGCGCATATACTCGGAGAACAGGCGAATAGGGTCCAGGTCCATCATCGCAGCGCCTCCCGCATTGCGATGGCACCCTTGGCCGCCGCCGCAATGTCCGCGGGCGTCATGTGATGGTGCGCCAGCAATTCGGTGATGCCGCCGCTATGGATGAACTCGTCCTGCACGCCGATGCGCCGCAGCACTGCCGGGGCGCGTTCGCCGAGCACCTCCGCTATGGCGCTACCCAGCCCGCCCACGACGCTCGCATTCTCGGCAGTGACTACGGCCCTGGTCTTGCGGGCAGAGGCGGCGATCAGGTCGGCATCGATGGGCTTGATCGAGCCGCAGTGCAGCACGTCGGCGTGGATGCCGTCTTTTGCCAGCAGTTCCGCCGCTTGCAGACAAAAAGAGGTCATCATGCCGGTGCCGATGAGGGTCACATCAGACCCCTCCGCCAGCCGCACGCCGCGGCCCCAGGCGAACTCGTATCCCTCGTCCATGAGATCAGGCAAGGTATAGCGGGTGATGCGGAAGTAGATCGGTCCCGGCGTGAGCACAGCGGCCCGCATGACCGAACGCAGCTCGCGGTTGTCGCCGGGGTCGGCGACGCGCATATGCGGCGTGGCGCGCATGATGGCCACGTCCTCGATAGCGTTGTGCGAGGCGCCCGCCCGGCTGGTGGGGATGCCCACGTACGAGCCGGGAATCTTGACATTGAGCTTGGGGTAGCTGATGCTGATGGAAACCTGGTCAATGGCCCGCTTGGCGGCAAACACGGCAAAGGTGCTGGGGAAGGGGATGAACCCCTGCATCGCCAGCCCGGCGGCGATGCCGAACATGTTTTGCTCGGCAATGCCGCACTGGATAAAGCGGTCCGGGAAAGCCTTTTTGAAGTAGAGCGCCTTGCTGGATGTGTGCAGGTCCGCATCCAGCACCAGGATATTGGGGAACTCGTGGCCCAGTTCGACCAGGGTATGACCAAAGGCGTCGCGCATTTCTTCAGGCATCTTTTCCTCTTTCACTCGCCGCCATAGAATTTTTCCTTGGCGTCGGGGTCGTTGATCTTGCTGTAGCCTTCCTCCGGTCGGCCATAGTTGCGGGCCAACTCGCGCAGCATGGCGTCGGCGGTGTCGGGGTCCGGGGCCTGCGTGTGCCACTGGTAATTGAACTCGGCCTCCTCCAGGCCCTTGCCCTTGACCGTGTGGGCGATGATCGCGATGGGCTGGCCGTGCACGCGCACGTGGCGGGCCTCGTGCAACACTTGCAGCAACGCCTCGACATCGTGCCCATCCACTTCCAGTACCTCCCAGCCAAAGGCGCGCCATTTGGCTGCCAGTGGCTCCAGGCTCATCAGGTCCCAGATGAATCCTTTCGCCATGACCTTGTTATAGTCCACGATGGCGATCAGGTTGTCCAGGTGGTAATGCCCTGCCGACATGGCCGCCTCCCACACCTGGCCCTCGTCGCACTCGCCGTCCCCCAGCAGGCAGTAGACGCGGTTGCCGGGCTGCTCGCGCAGGCGAAAGCCCAAAGCCATGCCCACCGCGATGGAAAGCCCCTGCCCCAGCGGCCCGCCCGAGGATTCGACGCCGGGGGTGCGCGTCATGTCGGTGTGACCCTCCAGGCGGCCGCCCAGCTCGCAGTAGGTGTAGAGTTCTTCCACCGGGAAAAAGCCGCGCAACGCGAGCGCCGCATAGAGGGCGGGCGAGGCGTGCGCCTTGGACAGGACGCAGCGGTCTCGCCGCTCCCACTGGGGATTCTGGGGGTCGAGCTTTAGTTCGTGAAAGTACAGGCAGCTCAGGATCTCGGCGAGGGAAAAGGCTCCGCCGACGTGGCCCCAGCGGCCACAGGTGATCATCTCCAGGCTGAGGCGGCGAATCTGATACGCCTGCTCTTCGACGAGGACAAGGTCTTCCGGTTTCACGCGCATACTGGTTTGCTCCAAAAAGTGGGATGTGGCTGCCGGGTGGGCGATACTCGGCAGCCGTGTGCGTTTGTGCTGGTGATGGTGGATGTGCTTATCAGGTCGTCGTTTTATGATGAACAGAGGTTGGCTGTGACGTTCGGTGCTCGGCACGCATGCCCCCGCTATGTGCCCCGCGCCAGCGGCATACATGCCGCGGCATAATGAACCTTCAGAAAATAATCCGGTAACCGTCGCCCGGCCCCACCTGGGACTGAAGGTCCCAGGCTGGGGCTATCCCTTCCCCATGATCTCCCGCGCCACCGCCGCGGCATCCTGCTTCGCCTGGCGCAGGTCTTCCGCATTGGGCCGCCCGCGCACATCCCCCAGCCTGCCCTGGGTCGAGTTCTCGACCGAGCCGTGGAACTCGCCCACGATGCACCACTCGCCCCGCACGGCAAACCCCACATGCTCGAAAAACTGCCCCGTATATAGCACCGCCGGAGTGGCTTCGCGCAGGCCCGTATGCGGCCCGGAATAGGTGCAAAAGACCAGCCCGTTCTTCCCCGGCACAACTGGCGCGCCCGGCTTGACGCGCCCCTGCTGGCGGTACGTGTTGAACATATGCCTGAGGTACTTGTCCATCGGCGCTGGCGGGCCCCAGTTGTACGAGGGAAAGCCGATGCATACCAGGTCATAAGCGAACCAGTCCAGACCTTCCGCTTCTTCGACTTGCTTGATGGTTACCTCGGCGCCTGCTTCCTGCAACCCCTCCTGAACAGCCAGGGCTACCTTTTCCGTGTTGCCCGTTTTCGACCAGTAGATGATGATCGCTTGCATGGATTGCCTCCTTACACAGTATACTGTGTATATCGTGAAATGCGAGTTGCGGGTCGCACGTCCGTGTCCCGCTCACCGATATTCGTATAGCGCGGCCCTCGGCTGTCCCCCGCCATCATAGTCTATGCGGGCGTAGGTCAGGCGGCGCTTCGAAACAAAGTCCTGCTCGCGCCGGATCAGCCGCCGCCAGGTCTCCGCAGGCTCTTGCCGCAGGTCCAGCATCCAGGTCCACGAGCCGGTATTGATATACACGCCGTTGCCTTCCAGCACCTCGACGCAAGGCGCGTGCGTATGCCCGAAAATCACCACACAGGCCCGCTCCTCGCGCATTTTGCGGTGGGCCACCTGCACCATCCGGGCGTGCAGGCGATGCTCCTCTATAAGGCCGCGCGTCAGCAACGGGTCCTCGGTAATCTCCTCGTCGGTGGACATTTCCTCCAGCGATGGCAGGTTCAATAAGCCTTCGGGATAGCCCTGCTTCGCGTCACAAGGCGCTCCGCCCGTTCCCTCTTCCTCGCGCATCTCCCGCTCTATCTCGCGTATTTCGCGCGCCAGTTCCTTTTTGGACAGGCTGAAAGGGCGGTGTACCCACAACCACCTGGGCGCCTGCGGGAGCAAAAGGAACAGCATCCGCACTGCCAGCCACCGATTGAACCGCAAGAGATACCAGAGCATGGCGGGGAAGGGTTTGACCCCGTCAATCCAGTAGTGCTCGCGTTCCAGGGGGGTCAGCAGGCGAATAGAGATCGGCCCGCCGGGCACCATCCGCAGGCGTTGGGGGCGGCGAGGATGGCGCGGGTCATCAAAGTTGGGGTGGCGATTGAGCAGGTCCGCGTACTCGCTGCCGTGCTCGATGTAGACCCCTTCCCGCGAGATGGCCCGCTGCTCAAAAGTCAGGCAGTCGCGGCGCTCGCCCTGCGCGTCCAATGCCTCGCGTAGCGCCTCCTGTACGCCCGGCCAGTACAACTGAATATCGTGATTCCCCTTGATCAGGGTGATGGTGCGCCGGGGAGCGGTGGGGCACAGGAAATCGGCCAGCGTCACGAATAGCTCCTGGTGCCCATCTATGGCCAGCCAGATGCGCCGCCGCGACTCTTGCTCGCTGGTTCCGAGATAGCATCTCGCCGGGTAACGCTTGCCAGGGACAAAAGGGGTGCCCTCTTTCAGGGCGGGAAGTTGCCAGAACTCGAAAATGTCACCGTCCAGTACCAACTCTATCTCTGTGCCGTCAGTATCGCTTTCGGCGATCAGGTTGCGAATCAGGCGGACCAGCACGTCATCCTCGGTGAAATCCTCCAGCAGGTTCCCTTCGGCCCTACGGCCCGCGCCGATGTGCAGATCACTCAACACAATCTTGGCCTTCGACACCACATCCTCCCCACTGCTTACACTCTCGTACCGTTACGGAGCATACTCCGTCAGCGCATGTTCGTCCACTTGCGCTCCCAAAACGTAGAGGGTAACACCTGATCTCGGTGATGCGCATGGCTCTATCCTTCTGCAAGGAGTGGAAAATTCACGATGTGATCAAAGTGCGATGTGCCACGCTGAGCCGGTCGATCCCTTCTACCTGCTCGGCGTTGCGCAAGTGGGGCGGGCGCTAATGAAGGCATACCTGGCATGCTTCCGCGCCTCACGGCCTACTCGACCGCTGCCTCGATGATTTCGAAGCGTTGATTGTCCGCATCTATCCGTGCGCGGCATCCTATCGGTAGGGTGAACTGCGGTGCGGTATGGCCGAAATCCATGTCGGTAACAATAGGGAACGTATATGCGCTCGTTCGCTCCAGAATCACCTCGCGAAGCTGCTGCTTCTGTTCCTCGGTGTAGCGCATGGGGCGACCAACCAGCAGCCCCTTTAGCTGTTGCAGCACGCCCATGTTCTCATAGTCCATCAACATGCCATCTACTGTCTCTGGAGATGGGCAATCTTCCGATGTCTCGAAGAACAGGATCTCATCCTGCCAATCCGGCCAGAACTTGGTCCCTCGAAGGTGCTGCAAGGACTCCAGGCATCCACCGATCAGCACACCCTCCGCCACGCCTCCCCTCAGCCAGGTCCAACCTGCGGAGTTGCATTGTGCGCGCGGCCGCCTCAGATCCTCTTTCTGCTCCCAATCGAGGAACTCTTCCGTCCACCAGGTCGACGGCTCGATGACGCCAACTGGCTTCGCGTCACCTAGTGCCCGCAGCACGTAGGTTTCCGTATATTCGAACATCCTGGGATATTCGGCAAAATCCGTCAGCAAGGCTGGCCCATTGAAGGTAACCAGGCCCGTTGCTTTCCAGATCGCCACATTGAGCACCGTGATGTCCGAGAACCCCATGAAAACCTTGGGATTCTGCCGTATCAGATCCCAGTCCAGCAGCGGCAGCAGATGACAGGAATGATCTCCGCCTAGCGCTGCGATGATCGCCTTGACCTCCGGGTCGCCGAACATGCGGTGAATGTCCTCTGCCCGGTGCTGCGGCGTGTCCGAGACAAACCCGCGTTGGTTGAGAGCATGCGGCGCTATCCGCACTCTGAAGCCAAGCGCTTGCAGGTGTTGCACGCCTCGCTCGACGCGGTGGGGAAACATCCCTGCCCCACCCCAGGAGGGACTGACGATACCAACGGTATCTCCGGGCTGCAATTTGGGTGGTTTAATCACTCCGGCTCCTTCTGTCGGGTGGATCACGTTTCTAGCTGTTCAGCGCGGGCTGTGGCGCGCTCGCAGCCCTAACACGCCCAGTGCTCGCGGAGCACCTCCACGGCGTAGCAGTAGCTATCATAGTGCACAGTGCTGGGAATCCCGGCGTCGGCGGCAACGATCAGCCGCGCCCCGCGCGCCTTCATCCCCTGGACATACTCGACTACCTCGCGCCGGATGATTTCCTTGTCGTTCGTCTCGTACACGCGGATGTCCATCCCGCCGGTGAGGGCGATCTGGTCGCCATACTGCTCGGCAAAGGCGAACGGGTCGTTGCCCAGGGCCTTGCGCTCGATGGGGTTCAAGCCGTCAAAGCCCGCCTCGATAATCAGCGGCATGGCCTTGGCGACGCCCCCGCAGGTGTGAAAGATCACCGGCAGGTCATAGCTGTGGAAAAAGTCTACCATCTCGCGGTAGTAGGGAAAGATCAGCTCGCCCAGTACCTTGGGCGAGGCAAACAGCCCGTTTTTGTACCCCAGGTCGTCGCAGAAAAAGATGCCATCGGGCAGGCCCGCCTGCTCGAACAGGTAGGTATAGTGCATCTTGAAAAATTCGGTGTAGACCCGGTTAAAGTCGCGAATCCAGTCCGGGTCGAGCAGCAGGCTCTCGAACAGCACGGCCTCGCCCAGGCTCTGGCTGAGAATCTGCCAGATGAACTGGTGCAGGTAAAAGCTCCAGACCCCGTTCCGACGCAACTCGGCCAGCCTGCGTCGCGTGGAAGCGCATGCCTCGGCGTCATAGCGGGCGGGGTCCAGTTCCAGCAGGTGGGAGCGGTAGTCGCGCTCCCAGACGGCGCGCGAGTTCATGCGGAAATCCAGGTGCTCGACCATGCCGACCTTGTGCCTCATCGTGCGGGTGGTTGCGCCCGCCCCGTTGCGCTTGATCACCCACTCGTCCGTCTCTTGCAGCAACTCGCTGTAGCCGCGCAGAGGCTCCCATTCGAACCACCCCCCAGCGCTGACGACGTCGATGCTGAAACGCTCGGCAAAGGGGACCGGATCGAGATACTCCCCGGCCAGCTCCACCGGCACCCGGCGCCCGTCTTTGTCCCAGCGGGTTTCGCCCACCTCTTTGTATACGCGGCGCATGGGGTAGCCCTGTGTCACCCAGGCGGCCAGGGTATCGGGCCAGGGGCCGTCATAGTGTCCCACCCGTTCCCCTTGCCTGCCCCGCAGTAGACCGTCTATCAACTGTCGTGCGTTTGTCATCTGGTGTTCATCCATCCTCAGTGAAATAGTCGGTGTAGATGCCACGCTTTTGCAGATTATAGCCCCCCTTATCCCTATCGCCAAGGGGCGCGGGAGATGGGCGCGGTCCAACCCCTTCGCCCTCTGGGAGAAGGAGCGACCTGCGGGTCGGGGGATGAGGGGTTTCGTCCCAATGGGCGGGGGAACCAAAAGCCGGCAAGGGTGCCGGCGGTCCCATTTCACTTTTCCGTGTGGTTCGTGTTGGTCAGGATTAGGTTGCACACTTGCGCGGCAAGGCGGCGACCCCGCCCAGCACTGAAGGTGCCGGGCTAATGGTTAAAAAGTAGGCTAAAGCCCACTAAAATTCAGCCAACCCGTTTGAACGGGTTTCGCCTTCTCGCAGCCTGGGACCTTCAGTCCCAGGTGCGGCTGTGCATCATCCTCTTGACCAGTACATTTTCCGTGTGGTTCTGTATTGGTCAAGCAGATGTTACACAGACATGGGTAAGCGGTTGATTGAGGGCAATCGCTGTTGTGCCTATCGTAGGCGCGATTTCCATATCGCGTTCTGCGCAAGACTAGGGTTTTTTCGCGGTATGGAAACCGCGCCTACGATTACCCAACGTCACGGCTTTGGCGCAAGTGTGTAACTTGATCTTGACCATTACATTTTCCGTGTGGTTCGTGTTTTTCGTGGTTGCTATTCTGTCCATTCCGCGAGTGACAAGGGCGGGGTTCTGTGCTAGACTGCCTGACCAATCCCCGGGAGGTGATAGGCGATGACAGGCAGAGAGAAGATCGAGGCGGCGTTTACCCCGGAAGGGGCGCCTACCGGCGCGGCGGAAGTTCCCGTCGCGATTTGCTACGAGGACATCTATATTCGCGACCACTGGCCGCAACTGACCGACTGCCCCTGGTGGTACTGCGATTCGCCCGACATCGCCCATCAACTGGCGTGGCGGCGAGACGCCATCCAGAAAACGGGGCAGGATTGGTTCCGGCTGCCCCTCTTTTTCTCGCGCGAGCGGCGGCGCGACCTGTCCATTGACGTGCGGTCCGATGGGGTCTACCGGGTGGACCGGGCGACGGGCCGCGCGGAGCGCCTGGAAGCGCCCCGCATCGGGGGCGGGCTGATCCCAGAGGGGACGTTTGCCAGCGTCGAGACTGCCGCCGAGATAGACGCGCGGATTGCCGAGCCGCCCCCGTTCGACGCACAGGCGTTTGCAGCCAGCGGGCGCGCGGACCTGGCCGAGGCGCTGCTCGCCGAAATTGGCTCGCAGCTATACCCCATCGCCCATATCGGCTCGGCGTTGTGGAGCACCTATTCCCTGTGGGGGTTTGGCGGGATGATGACCATGATCGCCACCCGCCCCGATCTGGTGACTCGCGCCTGCGAGCGCTATCTAGCCTGGAACCTGTACGATGTGCAGGTGGCCGCCGCGTTGGGCGCGCGGGCCATCTGGATCGAGGAATGTATGACCGATATGGTCAGCCCTGCCGATTTCGCGCGGTTCAATCTGCCCTACCTGCGCCGCCTGATCGAGGCCATCCGCGCCGCTGGAATGCGCAGCATCTACTATTTCTGCGGGAACCCGGCGGGCAAGTGGGAGTATCTGCTGGATGCCGGGGCGGACGCGCTGTCGTTCGAGGAGGGCAAAAAGGGCTTTGCCATTGATATAGAGGATGTGGTAGAGCGGGTGCAGGGACGCTGCACGGTGCTGGGCAACCTGGACGCCATCGGCATATTGCAGGATGGCAGCGAGGCCGAACTGCGGGCCGAGATTGCCCGGCAGATTGCGGCGGGTCGCCGCAACGGCAGCCGCTTTATCCTGAGCATCGGCAGCCCTGTTACTCCCGGCACGCCGGTCGAGCGGGTGCGCCGCTATTGCGATCTGGCGCACGAACTGGGCTCCTGAGCAGTCTGTACTATCCTATCACAAGCAAGAAGGTGGTCCAATGACGAAACGAGTCAGATTGGCCGTGGTGGGCGGGAATCGCGGGGCGAGTTTTGACAGCGCCCTGGCCGACTTGCAGGAGCAGGTGGAATTGGCCGCCGTGTGTGATCTGTCCGAGCAAGTGCTGGCGGGCTGGCAGACGCGCCACCCTGGCGTGCAGGCTTTTACCTCCTACGAAGCAATGCTGGATAGCGGCGCGTGCGAGGCAGTGCTGCTGGCGACGCCTATGGAGTTGCACGCTTCCCAGGCGGTGCAGGCGCTAGAGGCGGGCCTGCATGTGCTCAGCGAGGTCATCGCAGCCACGACGCTGGAGGAGTGCTGGGAGCTGGTGGAGACGGTGGAGCGCACGGGCCGAACCTACATGCTGGCCGAGAATTGCTGCTATTTCCGGGCCAATATGCTGGTGTTGAACCTGGCGCAGCAAGGAATGTTCGGCGAGTTGACCTATGCCGAGGGCGCCTATATCCACGACTGCCGCCGCCTCAGCTTTACCACGGATGGCGCGCTGACCTGGCGAGGGTCCATCCGGCGCCGGGTGAACGGCGATTATTACCCCACCCATGCCCTGGGACCAGTGGCCCAATGGCTCGGTCTTGGGCGGCAAGGCGGCGACTGCCTGGTCTCGGCGGCAACCTTTATGACGGCTACGCGCTCCCCACAGATTTATGTGCGTGAGGCATTCGGCCCGGACCACCCGGGTGCACAGGATGGGTACTGGAAAAATGGTGACTCGGCAACCACGGTGATTCGCACGGCCAACGGCGCGGTGATCGTGTTGCGGATGGACGCCAGCTCACCCCGCCCGCACGATCCCACCACTCATTATGCCCTGCAAGGTACCCGTGGGGCCTATCATTCCGAGCGGCACAGTGGCGAGGACCCGCTGGTGTGGCTGGAGGGCGCAAGCCCGCAACTAGCCTGGGAGTCACTATGGACGCACAGTCCCTCCCACGAGCATCCCTACTGGCAAGCGTGGCGCGCCCAGGCCGCGCATTCGGGCCACGGCGGGGGTGACTTTTTCGTGCTGCGCGACTTTGTATCCGCTGTGCAGAACGGGACGCGCCCGCCCATCGACGTCTATGATGCCGTCACCTGGAGCAGCATTGCGCCGCTGTCTATGGCGTCTGTGGCGCAGGGCGGCGCGCCGGTGCCGGTCCCCGACTTCCGGCGGGGTTGATATTCCGTTGACATAACAAACACAGGGCCTGATGGTAAGGGAGCCACCAGGCCCTGTGTTTGTACGGAGCATTCGGTGATCGGCGCGTGCTACCAGCGCCGACGCGGCTCGACCGTATACTTCTTGATCGCGTCCTCGTTCAGGTCCAGGCCCAACCCCGGCCCCGTCGGGATGGTCACGACGCCGTCTTCCAGGTGGAACAACTCTGGCGTGTTCAACAGCTTGACCATCGGCTCCCAACGCTCTTGCGGCGTGAGCGGCGGGGTAATCACGCAGATCTCGTGGATGCGACAACTGGCGACGGTGGCGGCTCCCTGGAAATAGGGGGCCAGCGGCATGCCGTCCGTGCCGTGGATGTACAGCGGGATGCCAAAGCCCTCGGCCAGCGCGCCGATCTTGTGGAACGTGGCGATGCCCCCGCACAAGAACCCGTCCGGTTGCAGGATATCGAACGCCTTGTACTTGCAGTAGCGCGCCCAGGAGAGCACGCCCCGGTCCCGCTCGCCGCCGGTAATGGGGATGTCCACCGCCTCGGCCAGCCGCGCGTGCCCCACCAGGTCGCGGTGCTGCAACGGCTCCTCCAGCCAGGCAGCGTCCCATTCCTCTAACTGGCGCGCCGCTTCCAGAGCGGTGTCCATGTCCCACACCGAGCCGGACAGTCCCGCCGTCCGGTCAAAGGCGACTTCCATCTTGTCCGGGCCGCCCAATCGCTGGCGCACCCCCTGGACGATCTCGACATCCTCTAGCGGGTTATCGCGCCAGATGCGCACCTTGACCGCCTTGAAGCCCTTTTCGGCATACTTGACGATGTCGTCCACCTGCTGCGCGGGGGTCATGTCCTTTTCGTTTTGCCAGACCAGTGTCAGGTAGACGGGGATGCGGTCGCGGCACATGCCGAGCATCCGATGCACCGGCTGATTGGCCGCCTTGCCGACGATGTCCCACAGCGCCCACTCGGCGCCGGTGGCTTTGAGCAGGCCGCGCTGGATATACTCCTCGATGGGAAAGGGGCTGTTGCCCACCAGCATGGGCCGCACGAGGTGGTCCAGCATAAAGCCGGGCACGGGGCGCGGTCCCCAGCCGGTAATGCCCTCATCGGTCTGGATGCGGGTGAATGCCGCATCGGCGATCTTGCCCGCCCGGATTTCCTCTTCCGGCCACGGGACGTGCACATAGACACAATCGACGTTGGTGATACGCATGATGCGATCCTTTCTATTCTGGTGGGGATAATGCACTCTGTCCAGGTACATCCTGACTCGGGCCAGAGTGTAACGCAGGTAGAGGCTGAATTCAAGTTGCTGCTTGCGCGGGCCGCCCTGGTGAGTAAGATGCAGGTGCGGCATAGCGAATCGGCAAGTAGGGGTCTATCTATAGGCTGCCATCCATTGTTGGAGGTTACGACGTGAAAATCACCCACATTGACACGTACAAATACTGGGCCGAGTGGTGCAACTGGCTGTTTGTGCGCGTCTCCACCGACGAAGGGCTGTATGGCTGGGGCGAAGGCTCGCTGCACGGGGCCATCCAGTCGGTGGAGACAGCTATCCACGAGCTGGGCGAGACGCTCATCGGCCAGGACCCGGCGGGGG
>Ga0209347_1002472_pt1 | contig 24417 bp, 23 predicted proteins | sample AutmiccommuBRH23_FD_187382 | JGI IMG/M metagenome (GOLD analysis project Ga0209347, IMG submission 187382) | Deep subsurface microbial communities from Mt. Terri, Switzerland - Autotrophic microbial communities BRH/23 (SPAdes) (version 2) | ecosystem: Environmental > Aquatic > Deep subsurface >...
CAGCTCTCGTAAATGCGCCTGTCAACCGTGTAGTCCTTCCAGTACACAGGGATCTTTGAGTTGGTCAGCGAAACTTCGATCTTATCCTCGTTACCGTCCCGGAAACCATATGATACGTATCCATCACTGACATCGGTGATCTTGCCCCAGTCAACTGAGGTGATACCGAATCCCTTCTCCGGGGTCACATGCACCAGTTTCCGGCCTATTAGTGCGTTCCTGAGAGCAGGGACGAGCGAGGAATCAATTTCTTTTGAGAATGTTGCGAGTGCGTTTGTCATTTTATCACCTCAGATAAGACTCAGTACCACGATATCCGCAGCTGCAGAGGAGGCATCTACGGACTGCTGTGCTATCGCGACAACAATACCTTCATCAGGGATAGAACCACTAACAATTGCTCCATTTGCTGCTCCGGATGTAACAGGGGTAGCGCCAGAATCAATTGCAAGAGATGTTGCAGCAGTAAGCTCACCGTTTGCAGCGGCTACAAGTCTTGTTCCCTTTGTGACGTTCTGGCCCGATGCAAGTCTGCCAACTATCAGGAAACCTCCACCGTACAGGACAGCAGCCATATCATTCTGAGCGTAGATGGTATCAACATCTGTGGGCGTAAACACAGGATTTGTCTGCTCGTATCCAAGCCAGCCCAGCGCAGGACCACCTGCAGTGTTCACTACCATGTCATCATCGTTTGTGCCCTTCTTGACCAGACGGCCCGGGTACATGTTCGTGGCAGTCTCGACCTTAAGCTCCTGGGTAAGAGGACTACCGCCGGCCACTATCTTGTTGGCCGGTTTCACCACACCAGAGTAAGCCATTATGCCACCACCCATTCTTTCTTAGTGCTGTCCCATCTGCCGACCGTGCCAGTTCCTGTTGAGCTGGGATATCTGATGCTTTCAGCAGATGCTCCAAGCTTTATGCTTCCAAGATCCTCTGCAAGCTTCTCGATATCCGATGCTGTCAGGTGCTGGTAATCTTCAGGTTTTGTCTCGAGGTTCAGATTCTTCCTGGCGGCTGTGAGACTGTCCATTGCGCTGGACCTTTTCTGCTCCTCTTTATAGGCCACGATCTTTGCAGTGGCGATCTCATCTGCTTTGCTTGCCACAAGTTCCTGCACCTTTTCCAGGGGAACAGAGGTGGCCTTGTCCTTTTCATAAGAAGCAACCACCTTCTCGAGAGTCTTGACCTTCGTTTCAAGTTCTGTTCTGGCAGCTTTCAAGCCCTCAATCTCCTTATTCTTAGATGCATTGTCCTTTTCGAGCTCAGCAAGCTTTTCATCCGGTGAAGGGTCTCCACCGCTGTTAGGATTGTCTTTGTTGTGTGTCACAGGATCACCTGATGCGATGATTTTGAATTGATGAACGTTACGTACCGCTACCTTTCCTTCCTCGGCTGCTGCTATGCTCCAGGCCGCTTGCTCCCACGCAGGGTTCTGGACAAGAGTTAAAGATCTGGCCTGGACTCCGTTGGCCCAGTTATCGTCAATTGAATTTGCCAGAGAATAGACACTCCATGTGTTTTCCCAGGTCCCGTCCTTGATCTTTCTTTCGGCCACAGAGTCGGTGACTGATGCTCTTGCTTTGATCTCTGATCCTTCACGCCAAGCATCGATAACCCTGCCGATCTCAGCGTTTGGATCCTCAGAAAAGTCACATTCGTGGGGAGCATCCCGTGGGCATATCCGCAACACGGAATTCTTGAGAGAGGAGATGGCATTATCTGCTTCTGAAAAAGGGATTCCCCATCCGTTCTTGTTTATCTCGCCGAGTGGAAATGCAGTACCTTCAATAGTGATAGCCATCGGCATTCAAGTACAAATACAACAGCTATAAAAAGATTATACAATTTAGTGTACTTCTTTTGTAAAAATGGCTCTGTAAAAAACCTATTCTCTAAAATCTAGTAAAACATTACAATTTTAACAAGAAGAAGTTCCATGTGTATTGTTTACTAACTAAAACAAAGAAGATGGATGTTTTGTCTAATAATTACTGTTGTTTATTGATACAGTCGGTTGCATTAAAAAATCACGCTTTCAAATGTATAGTGCAGATTGATTTTTGCATGTCACAAGGGATGTGACAAATCGCAATACTTCTGTAAATCACAGTTTTCTTTCAAAATCCATTAGATACTGAGATGCTCATACCTTTGTAGAAGTAATTATTAAGAAGCCGTGTATAGTGATTGTTGACAATTCATCATGGTTTATGTCATATGTTTTCAGGTAATTATAGATTTGCAGTAACAATCAATAAGATAATACGTCTTCAAGCGACTAGTTTTAAGTCATTTGGACAAGGCATTAATTGGGATATCCATTACAATATATATGGAGTGTGTAATAATGGAAAGCAAATTGTACAAGAAAATAATGGTTGCAACCGACGGTTCTGAAAATGCTAACAAAGCAGCTCTTTCTGGTATCGAGATCACAAGGCTGAGCGGAGCTAAGCTTTATGCAGTGAATGTGATACCAAAGGTACCACACCTTTCTTACTTCGGAGTACCCATAGAGCCACCCAAGAATGTATCTCCAGATGAGTATGATTTGCATAAGCATCTTGAAGAGGATGGTATGAAGACACTTGAAACTGTAAAAGAAATGGGGGCTAAAGTAGGTGTGCAGATGGAAACTGTACTGCTTGAAGGGCATCCAGGTTCTGAAATCATAGATTTTGCTGAAAAGAAGGATATAGATCTAATCGTAATGGGCACTCTGGGAAGGACTGGTCTTGACAGAATAATTGTTGGAAGTGTGGCTCAAGACGTCATCAGGCACGCAGGGGCAAGAGTCATGATAGTCAAATGATCCCTTTTCTCGAGGTTCTCTTTATTGGGTTCAGGAGAAATCTTCACTCGAATACTAAATATAATTTTCATACAATTGTAGGGATTATATTAACAACTTAAGCGAAGTTTCCACAAAGTTGAAGACTTTGTTTTAACGTTTGGTCAGAACGTGCAATTTATAGAGGACTCTGCATTATTATCTCCCCCCATGAGCTTCCTTAAACGGCACAGGTGCTCCGGTTTCCCGAGTACTATAAGCAGGTCACCTGACAGAAGCTGTGTGCCACCTGCCGGATTCTCAATGATCCTGTCATCCCTGCGGATGGCCAGTACTGTTGCGCCGTGTACGTTCCTGAGGTCCATTTCTTTTAACGTATTCCCCTGAAGCATACAGTCGTCCTTGATCCTGAAAGATGTCACATCCATACCCGGCAGGCTCTCTTTCAGGTCAAAGATCTCATTCCTGCTTTCCAAGGAGTGCTGCCTCAACATAGAATAACCGTTAGCACGTATCTCCCGGGTGAACCTGTATATCTCTTCTTCAGGTATAAGGTACTTTTTAAGAAGTCGGCTGAATATCTCGACGGAAGTCTCGTATTCCTCGGGGATGACCTCATTGGCTCCCATCTGGCTGAGTGCCTTGATCTCGTTCATATATCGCGTCCTGGCGATTATATATATTTCAGGGTTCATCCTTCTTGCAACATCGATTATTGTCCTCGTGGCTATATAGTCCGAAATGCCGACGACCAGTACCCTGGCGGAATTTATATTCGCAGATTCAAGCACTGTTTGATGGGTGGCATCCCCGTAGTGGATCATTTCGCCATGCTGTCTCTCATGGCGCACTGTCTCGGGATTTGTCTCGATGATGACGTAAGGTATACCCGCAGTCTTTGCAGCATTGGAGACTGTCTTGCCGTTGAAGCCGTAACCTATGATGATAAGATGGTCATGCAGTTCCTTATCTTCTTTTACCGGGTCCGTGCTTTTAGAGGATAGACCGTTGATAAGTATACGGTTGGTTGTCCTTTTCAGGAGCTGGTATGAGAGGCTATGTGAAGACGTCATCACGAAGGGTGTGGCTGCCATGGTAACTATAGAAACTGCAAGGAAACTCTGGTATAGTCCGTCATCCAGCAACCCGTACTCCCTTCCGAAACTTGACAGGATGAAAGAGAATTCTCCTACCTGGGCGAGTGCCATCCCGGTTATAAGTGTGGTTCTCAGGGGATATCCAAGTATGAATGTGACAAGTCCGGCAGTTGCAGACTTAAGGAATATTACAACTGCTGCCAGTGCAAGGAGGATCACAATGTTATCCAGGAAGAAGCTGACATCCATCAGCATACCTATGGAAACAAAGAAAAAACTCATGAACACGTCCTTAAAGGGCAACATATTGCCGATAGCCTGGTGGCTGTACTCGGATTCTGATATTATCAGGCCTGCCAGGAACGCTCCAAGTGCCAGCGAGAGTCCTGCGTTGGAAGTAAGCCAGGCTGTCCCAAAGACCGTAAATATAATGGTCACCAGGAATAGTTCCCTGTTCCTTGTCTTTACTATCCTGAACAGCAGTGCAGGCATTATCCATCTTGCAGCCACTATCACGAACAGTACAATGCCAATACCCTTCAGAAAGAAAGTGAAAGCACTGTCCCCGGAAGTGGAAGGCACTCCTGCCAGTATCGGTGTAAGCAGTATCATTGGAACTATGACTATATCCTGGAATATGAGTATTCCAAGGGATATCTTACCGTAAGGCGTATACATCTCTCCTTTTTCCTGAAACAGTTTGAGCACTATGGCCGTACTGCTGAGAGATACCAGGAAACCCATGAAAAGCGCAGTGCTGGAGCTGTATCCCAGGGACAGGGAAATGTAATAGACCAGCACGGAAGTGATTATTACCTGTAGGCCTCCTCCTACAAGCACGAACCTTTTGATATCCCACAGTTCCTTGATGGACATCTCCACTCCTATCGTAAACAGCAGCAGGATGATCCCTATCTCTGCAAGTATCTCTACCTGCTCTACATCCTGAATGATCCCGAGCACATGGGGCCCGGAAATGATTCCAGTCATAAGGAAACCAAGAACGGGGGATAGGTGGATCCTATGGAACAACAGCAGGATAAGTATCGATAATCCGAAGATAATCTCAATATCGGTGAACAGCACCAAGTCCATGTTGTTAGTCATTTTTATTAATATTTAATTTGATTGTTAGTTCAAAAACATTTTGTGTGGCCCTGTAGAAGTCTCGATACTCTAACAATATCAAGGTTCAGAGATTCCTATTAACTCTGTACATTTTTAATTCATGGAGAACATCAATGAGGAATTTGTGTTGGTTCCGCTAAAATTCAAACTAATCGCGCCGCCATGCACCTTGCTGAACTGCGCACTGACTCTGTGATGAAGCGTTTCGATATCATCGTCGTATTCCTATATGCCTTGAGATACTGCAGGCAATAGGGTGCGGTGAGCTTGCGCATTGTCTTAAAGTCGATATTTTTGTACTTATGAATGATCTAGATAATGTCCTCGGCTATCAACGACGGTATTCGTTCCATCATGCGCATTTCAATGTCTTCATATCCGTGCTCACTCTTGAGCTTCTGAATCATCTTGTGGATGCGACCTGTTGTACAATATCTTGTCATTCTCTTAGACATTGAAATTATTGTGTCTACAAAAGTACTATCCTTCATTGAATGTTCTGCCAGTTTCAATCCATTTATTATGATTTAAGATATTGGAACATAAGTCATTTTGTACAAAAATACTGAAATAACGTTAGTTTGATATGGCTAAATTACTCAACATATAGAATAAACACTTATAATAAAGAACAAAACGTTGTGACAACTATGCCTTTAATTTTGGAACTATCACTTTTTGTGCTATTTACTACGATACTTGCCGCTTATGTTGGGTACAAATACTGCATTTTTGACAAAATAATGAGGGTTAAGTATCATATTTTAAATCCTGAAATAGAAATAAGCTTTTTCACAACCTACACATCTAATGTGCCTTTTACAAATTTAAAGCCTATTCTTATATCAAGCTTTCAAAACAAATATGATCATATAGAAATAGATAAAAATTCAAATCAGAAGTTAGAGATTTTAATTAATAGTTCTTATTGTGTTAGTTTTCAGACCATTTCAAATGAGGAGATTTATTTTCAAAGTGACTATATAAAAACTAAAATGAATTCAATGGCAAATGTTGCTGAAAAAATGCTCAGTTTATTAGATAATATCGCGGAAAGTATCATATCTACAAATTATGCATGTAGCCTAAATAATTACACAGTACATTTATGCCTACCATTTGAAAAATCAATTTGTAGAAGTTTAACTTCTAAAAACGCAAGTGCACACGCATATAAATTTGTAATGTATAATGAGGGGTATTCAAATGAAATACTAGCATTTGAAGACCTTGTACGAATAAAAGCCAAAAATAAAGATGATCTATTAAAACTGATGGAACTATTCACATAATGCTTTAAATGCTCAATTATAACTGCAAATAATGGCTTATGGAACTACAAGCACTCTTTTTTTAGAATATCGAACTACGCTTTCTGCTACACTGCCAAGTAAGACATGGCTGAATCCTGTCCTTCCTAGAGTTCCCATAACTATGAGATCTATGTTGTTTTCTCTGGCAAAATCAATAATCCCGTCACGAGTGGTCTTTGCACTGATCACCAAAGGTTCCACGTCCACCCCTTGACTCTTACCCACCGCTACTACATATTCGGTGGCTTTAAGGCCTTCTTCTTTTAACTGTTCATCCAATGTCTTTAACCACATATCGCTAAGCATAACTGGAGCGTTAACAAAAGAAATGACATGAACAGCTTTAACTTCGGCACCGTTTGCCTTTGCTAGTCCAATACCACAATCTATCGCATTCATGGCGTTCTCAGAACCATCTGTAGCTATCATTATCTTTCTGATTACCGTGCACATGTTATACCTCCAGATTATAATTTAAACCATCATATTTTGTTTCTTAAATTCGCATTAGATCATTTTCGTGAATCATCTTCGTCTTCCAGTACATGGAGTTCGCATTTCTGATGCAGATCACAGAGCACATGGGCTGTCCCAAACACTTTTTCAAGAGAAATAATGAACCCTATTCCAGTTCCCGGCTTATTGAGACCCACGTCTTCATTGATCTTTTCTATAATAGCATCTGCATTTGCAGACTCAGCCAATGTAAATACAACTTCTTTTTCCGGCTCTATCAGCATTCCAAGAAGACTCTTGTTCTCATGGACTCCTGTGCCTCGTCCAAAGATGATCGTTCCTCCTTTGGCACCTGCTTTCCGAGATGCTTTTACAACCTTGTCACCCCACCCTTTCTTCACTATCGTTACTATAAGGACCAGGTCATTTTCATCAGACATTATTTTTACCTCCAATATACCGCATATATACGCCTAAAAGCATTACAAAGATAATGGGTGCAAGCGCTATCAATGCAATCATCCCAAAACCATCAACTATTGGGTCCCTGCCTTCCTGAGAAGATGCCACACCAACGGCCATCGACATGAGGAAAGTGACAGCCATAGGACCTGTAGCAACCCCTCCGGCATCAAAGGCAATAGCTATAAAGTTCTTGTCAGATAACCACATCAGTGCCAGCGCAAAGAGATAACCGGGCACTATTATATAAATGAAGGGGATACCATATACCATTTTAGCCATTCCGATGGAAACAAATATTGCCACGCTCATTGACAACGTATAAAGCATCACTTTAGATCGTATGTAACCGCTTGATGACTTCTCTATCTGGTAGCATAGTACCCTTACTGCAGGCTCTGCAAATGTTGCCAGGAACCCAAGGAAGAAACCAACAGGTATCATGACCCATTTGCGTTCCATATTGCCGAAAAAGGTGCCAATCTCAAACCCGACCGGATAGAATCCGTTGTACACTCCGTAGAGGAACAAAATCATTCCAATAGCTGTCATCGATATTCCCAAAGAGAGCTTTACAAGCTGGGAGGAAGGCAATTTCAGGTATCGAAGCTGAAATATTATAAAAAATATAACTAGAGGCAGCAATGCCTCCATAACTTCCAGGAATATAGCCAGCATGCCCTGTCCAGCGCCGCTCAAGATCAGAGCACCCCCATTAGCATCACACTTATTATCGGCCCCAAGGACGCAAGACCTATAAGCCCGAAACCTTCAGAAAGCTCCGATTTTCCTCCCAGTACAGACACTACTCCTATACCCAGTGCCAGGATCACAGGTACTGTCATGGGGCCGGTGGTCACACCTCCTGCATCATAAGCTATCGCAAGATATTCAGGCTCTGTAAAAAAAGATAGTACTATAACTATCAGATAGCCCACCGTAAAAAGGTACTTTATCGGTACGTTATAAATTATCCAGAGCATAGAAACAGATACAAAAAATCCCAAGCCTGTGGCTATTGAGAGAATCAACACGTTGCGAGAGATACCATTCTCGGACACCGAATCTATCATAGTGCTCAGTACCCTGACGTCGGGTTCAGCAACAGTCACCATGAAAGAGAGCACAAAGGCAACCGCTATTATAAAGATTATTGAGCTATGTTTTGGCAGTTCGGCACCTATAGACTCCCCCATAGGTAGCATTCCAAGCTTGACACCCATGAGGAAAAGGACCATGCCCGCTATTACCATTATAGTTCCCTTAGAGAAAGAAAGAAAGAAATCGGAATCAAGGCCGATAACCAACATTATCAGGAGCACTGCTGCTGTTAATGGTAATACTGCCTGAATTACTTCCCTGAACGTTTCTTTAAAATCCTGCAGCATTAAATGTGGTCTCCTTAAAGGATGGTTTATTGACAGGTGCAGCTTCTTTGATTTCACTATTTGGAATGACAAGTACTGGTTTTTTTGCATATCGTACAACATTTTCTGCTACACTGCCAAGTAAGGCACGTTCGACCCCTGTTCTTCCCTGTGTTCCCATCACTATGAGATCCATATCATTTTCTGTTGCAAAATCAATGATTGCATCTACAGGATTCTTATCTTTAATGATTAGAGTGTCTACTTCTACTCCCGCATATTGACCTATATCAACAACATATTCTATAGCCTTCTTACCTTGTTCCCTTAAATAGTCGAAATATTCTTTTACCCACTTATCACCGCGCATGGAATGAAGGAAGCCCGTAGGTGTCAGAACGTAAAGAGCAGTAATCTGAGCACAGTTCACTTTTGCCAGTGCTATGCCCCAGTCCACAGCACTCTTTACGTTATCAGATCCGTCTGTAGCTATCAGTATTTTCTTTATTTTTGCGGTCATGTCTGGCCTCATTAGATAATTAGGATTTAAGGTTCATATAATTAAGTGGTAATTTTAAATTTGGGAAGATTCTTCTATGTAATTCAAACGAGGATTTCTACAGAGCCTATAGTTCATAAATGAAGCTTGAGAAACCAAATAGTTAAAAATGCACCCAATAATACATTTTATAATTATGAAGTCAATTCATCAAAAAAATGTCACCAAAAAGTATATGCCATTCAAGAACTAATAAACTAATGGGGAATATATATGGGTCCGATTAAAAAGATATTGATAGCTACGGATGGTTCGGAGAAAGTAAAGAGTGCATTGGACAGGGGCATCGAACTTGCAAAAGCTAATAGTGCTAAAGTTTATGCTCTTTACGTTGTGCCACCTTCAGGTGTTGCTCTTGCTATGCGTGGAGAGATGTGGTCAAAGGCATTGAACACTCACCTGAAAGAAGAAGGTATGAAGGCTACCCAATATGTGGTCGATGCAGGTGAGAAACAAGGAGTAAAAGTAGAACCTGTAATCATTGAAGACAAAACTCCTGCAGATGGGATTGTGGACTTTGCTACAGAGAACGATGTAGATCTCATAGTGATGGGAACACTGGGAAGAACAGGGCTCGATCATATCCTGCTTGGCAGTGTTGCAGAAAATGTAATAAGGCATGCAAGAAAAGAGGTGCTTGTTGTTCCATAAAGCATGATGGACAAAAAACAAGCAGGATTCTAATCTTAAATCCTTCATTCTGGAGATAATTCCTAATAAAGCTTCTTTTTAACATTATAGTTCATTTTTCCACTTTTTGGGTAACTGATATTTTATTGGGTTCTAGACTTCTCGGAGTGTTTCTGTGTATGTTGAACTCATGCTTATATGGCAGTCGGAGTTAACAAAGTCCAAACGTTTTGGAAAGGCTATTTGTTATTCGTGGAGGAGTTATACAAAGCCTGTTTTTATCCTTTTTAAATGACTATGTAATATTTAGTAGGAAATAGGTTTTCTACAGAACCAGTATTTTTCTTGTCTTGAACTAAATTTAATATCTTCTTCCTATAATAATTTGAATATTTTCAAGCCCTTTTCCAGCACTAGTCGCTTCTCAATATCCTTATCTAAGATAAACTGAGATATCCGGTATTTCTCATTGAACCTGCCAGTGTTTTGAAAAGCCTTCTCTACAACCCTTTCATCAACCAGTTCTTTCAAAAATACCCCTCTCTGATCCATCTGATGACGGAAGTCACGATTCTCGAACTCTGCATCAGGATCAATTTCCCGGGTAACAGGCACTGGCTTTAGCCCAGATCGGCAGTGATGATGCAAAGGAGGTCTGTACTGATTAAGAGAATCTGACCCTGTAGGGAATATCGTGCCATGCAAGACTCTGCACTGATCACTTGTCCTTTCATCAAGCTCAGCATCGAACTCAACATATTCAACTCCACGCTGCCGATACCGGTACACCGTTGTGTTGGTGGCGACATCTGCAGTGAAGGTCCTGGCAAATCTTACTGCCTTGTATCGCTCTCCTTCCCAGAGATCCTCTATCCTTTTTGCCAGAAGGTTGGGATGTGTGGTATAGATGGCCTCATCCTTGAGCATCTGAATGATAGATCCCGCGATATTTTCCGCCAGGTCCGTGGATAGTCTCACAGCCTCTTCTGTAAGCACGTATGACTCTTCAATCGCAGCTGCAGATATCTGCTTCATTTGATTATCGACATACAGCAATGATTGTTTGATGATCTCAGTGATAATGTTGTCCAGCTGCTTCACATATGTCCTGGACCTAAATTCCCGCCGAACATTGCGGACAAGCTCTCGTTCATAGTCCATGGTCCTTAATGCAAATGCTCTTTCCATGGTTCGGTCTAAAAGCAAGATGAGCCGGTTCTCGGTCCGGATGAGTTGTGGAGATCTCAGGAGGGACATCTTATCACCTGCTTACGGAAGCCTCAAGAAACACAGAGCAACAAAAGCAAGCACAAGAAACCATATGGCCGTTGCAACAACTATGAAGCTGTTCTTGTGCCAGATCATTCTCCTTCCACCGGGAAACCGCCCCATTTGAGAAGTTGCTCTCTCGTAAGTACACCGCTATTATACCATTCAATCACGTCACGTGACTCTAACTGCGGCCGGCTCAGCTCCTCGAACTCTATCCACACAGAATCTTCCGTCTTGTTCATGAGCCTAAGGCGCATATTGATGGCGCTGTTAGCAATGTTCTGAACAATATGCTGCAGACCTTCCAGTACAACCATTCGGTCCTCTTCGGACACATATCCGGCTGCATAAGTGGATCCTTTTGTATCTCCCATGCTGAGAGGGGATTGTAGTAGACCTATCTGGATATCTGTTTCCAGTGATTTTTTGAATGACATGACGTCCAGAGAACCTTTTGCATCAACGGGAATAACATCCAGGCCCACTGCAGCGATGTCCTCATTCTCTGAAAGGTACTTGTGTTCGTCAAGCCATGCGTCTATGACCTTCTGAGCATCCTCAATGCTCACGATCTCCTGCTCGACCAGCTTCTCCAGGAGCTTGAAGTCAATAAGATACCTGCCATTGCCATATTTCTTGACAAATGAAACGTATCCGTGATTGATGTTCAGCAAGTTCCGAATACTGAGCTCAATGGGCTCCATCATGGAAGCACCATAAATGCCGTATGTATCTCTCTTGAGAGGATCTTTCTGAACAGTGTCCCACGCATTATAGGATCCGTAAACCACATCATTGATCTTCAAGATCTTTCTATTGGCCTTGTCACTTTCATTGATAACAATTGACCCGATGGGCGGAGTGAGGATATCCTTCGGGTTCATTTCACCGACAGTAAAATCCTCCGGGAGAATTGTTGTGTTCTGCATGAGCAGGGGTATCAGGGAGAATGTTTCTGCATTTCCGGTTGGTAATGCCACATATGTTCCATCCCTGCAAAGGAGCCTGGCAAGTGTCTGCACCTGCTCAAGGAAGTTGATCCTTGTAGACCACCGTTCGAACTCTTTAACGATCTTGGTTCCAGTTCCATCGAACTGCATGCCCTTTACCAGGGAAAGTGCCAGCTTGTTCAGCGATGTGGAAACATGTGGAGTGCAGGTTGACAGCTGCTGGTAGTACTTGAACCGATTATCAGTATCGAAGTTATGATATCCTCCAAAGCTGGTCGACGTGTCTGTTCTTTTGATACCTGCAGAGGCCATGAGAGTAATCGGCTTAGTGAGAGGATTGTTGATTGTGGCATTTAGGCGGACCATGGATCCCTCATATATGGGTCTTGATTAGAGCCTTTGCTTCTGCGGCAGTGATCTTACCGTCTTCCAGTGACTGCAGGATCTCGTAGACAAAGGACCTACGTTCTTCTGCGGTCTTGTTCTTCCACCAGAGTTTTGCTCTTATGGCTATGCCTGTAGCAATTCCTATCAGGAAAGTAGTTGCTTCAGTGGCATATGATTCTATCATGGTTTGCTGCTCCTGGGCTCGTGTTGGCCACAACACTCATCGGAGGGAACAACTGGAAAACCTACCTTCGCAACTGGAGACTCACGCCTGCAAAAACCATATGTAATTGCCGTTGGCTTGAAAAAAGTGCATGTAGAACAAGATTCTCTCATACGAATAGATGTCTATGCACCTAGTATAAAAATTTTATACACTTTTTCTGGATAATCTTATTGTATAAAATAAGGAAGAAATATTGAGATGGATAACTCTTAATAAATTATCTTTTTTTAGGAAAAGAAGATAATTTAACAAAAGGAAACCCGGCTGCAAATGCCGGGTGACTTATTTAATTACTACTATTTGGTCAAATAAGATTTATTTTCTTCTACCACTGCTGTTTCACTTCTTCTCCCTAGCGTATGCCACAAGAGCATCCTTTATTCCCCACTTGAATGCCACAACGATCGCTATGCCCCATGCAAGCGGATTAAGAAGTATGTAGAATATGCTCGTGTCTATTAGCATTGCATCAAGGGCAAGCAGTATCACTACAAGTGCAAGGAATCCACGAAGAGCAGGAACCCATATATCACTGCCTTCGACGTTCATATTCTTCATGAAGCTGCCTATGTAGTCTGCAAACAGGTCGATGGCAAGAAGACCTATGACCAGTATAAGGATACCGGCAAATAGGTTTGGCAGATATGCTATCATGGCAGCCACGATGCCTGCAATGAGTGCCAGATTCAGGATGTCCAGTGCGGCCATTATGAATACAAGATAACCAAACACCTTCACAATGCCTGCCACAAGACCCGAAAATGTCATTCCACTGGTTCTCATCCCGCTGCCAATGGACGTTCTCTCCAGGCGTTCGTCAATGCCTGTCGCAATCAATACATTCTTTACAAGGCCTGCCAGGAAATCTACAAGAAGCAGACCTATTATCAGCACTGCCAAGGCTGAAAGTATAAGGGGTATATACGAAATTATGCTTGTGATGAAGGCTGCAACAACCTGTATCTGCAAGAGGTCTATAATAATGACTGCAAATATCAGATAAACGAACCATCTTATGACTGCATCAAACAGTTGCACAACAGTGAATTCTGTCCGCTCTATCATCCTTCCCAGAGAAGTTCTATTGATTAGGTCGTCCAGACCTGCCTTGTCCAGGATCTTCGATCCTATCTTACCCAGGGCCCTTCCTGCTATCCAACCTATGATTAGTAGCAATATGACTGCTATCAAAAGCGGAATAAAAGCAATCAACACGCTTATCAGACCATATACACTGTCCATAATAGCTGTTTCTACCATTTTATACACTCCTTTTTACGCAATTGTCTAAACACATAAAATTTAATGTGTTGAATTTAAAAAACAAGATGCTTAAAGACAAAAGCATCAACTTCCACTAATAGTTTCAATTTAGTTCTTAGCCCTAATTAACTTTGCGGTGTAAAGAGTCATAAGAAAATTTTGAGATGAAAAGATAATTCCAGGAATCATCCCCTGAAGAATTTGGGATTCTAGTATCTCCCCGAATGACAATTGTACCTTGATTAAAAGAAAGTTCCATCATGGTTTAAAGAGAATCGTATACTAATAAACATTGGATATGCCGATGAAACTAATAAAAAATCCCAAATATTCACCTCTGTAGAAATCCTTCTTTAATTCATAGAACATGGTGACATTGACGTTTGAATAAGCAAAAATTGAAATATTATATAATACAATCAATAATAAATATAAATAATCTATTTATAATAGAGGCAGTTTGCATCAGGGTCTGATCATATGAAAATGGTGTGCCAGAGGCAAAACAGAAGGGACAATAATGACAAGTGAAGAAAGCGTGGAACGGCTGTTTAAAATAAACAGCTGTCTGCTTGATTTAGGCACCGACTATGAAGCCAATATTAACATCCTGACAGCGCTTTGCGGTGAACTCCTAAATGGTACATGTGCCCTGTACAACCGACTTAATGGTAACATGCTATGTTCTATTGGACAATGGCATACTCCTCCAGACTATGTATCAGAAGATCAACCGCAAGGGCATATCTGCTACGACCTGATCAAAGGCGATATCTTAGAACCTTACATTGTGCGCAATCTATGTGAAAAATCCTATGCTAAGACAGACCCAAATGTTGCATTGTATAATCTTCAGACTTACATAGGTCATCCAGTCATATGTTGCAATGAGGCCGTAGGTTCTCTTTGTGTCGTGTATCATGACGAAATAGAACCCAGTGAGGATGACAAACATATCATTGGGCTCATCGCCTCAGCTATTGGCAGAGAGGAAGAGCGTAAAAATGTAGAAGAAAAATTGCATAAAAGCCAGCAGCAACTATCCAATGCATTAAACATCGGAAAGCTTGGCCACTGGGAACTTGATGTTGTCAAGGGTATATTTACTTTTTCGGATGAGTTTTACTCCATATTCCGCACGAATGCTAAGGAAATGGGCGGCTACAGAATGCCAATCGAGGATTATGCCAAGCGTTTTGTACATCCAGAAGACCGTCATATGGTCTCAGAGGAAACGCTCAAAGCATTGGATACTGAAGATCCAGATTTCAGCCGTTACATTGAACATCGCATGCTCTATGCAGACGGGAGCACGGGTTACCTGGCAGTCAAATTCTTTATCGTAAAAAACAGTAAAGGTGAAACTGTCAAATCCTATGGTGTTAATCAAGACATTACTGATCGCAAGTTGTCAGAAAAAGCTTTGATGCATTCTCACACCTTATTGAGATATATCGTAGAACACACAAGAAGTGCTGTTGCAGTACACGACAGGGACATGAAGTACATATACGTAAGTCAACGCTATCTTAATGATTATAAGGTCAAAGAAAAGGATGTCATAGGAAAACACCACTATGAAGTGTTCCCGGATCTACCTCAAAAGTGGAGAGACGTTCATCAAAAAGCTATGAGGGGGGAGGTATCCAGTGCAGAAGACGATCCATATGTGCGGGAAGACGGCTCAGTGGACTGGACCCGCTGGGAATGCCGTCCATGGTATGAAGCAGATGGTTCTATCGGCGGGATCATAGTCTACACTGAGGTCATCACCGAACGCAAGCAGGCAGAGAAAAGCCTGAAGGAAACTTCCAATATCCTAGAGTCCATGCTTGATCAATTACAGGACGCAGTAGCTTTCCAGAAAACCGACTTTACAGTTATACGCTATAACAAAGCTGGTTATGAATTGTTAAACATGCCCCCTGAAGATGTGGTAGGTAAAAAATGTTATGAGTTGATTGGGCGCCAAGATGTATGCCCAAATTGTCAGTCAAAAAAAGCTCTAATAAGCAAAAGAATAGAAACTGCAGAGAGATATGTGCCTGAACTTAATAGATACATAAGGGCAACAAGTAATCCGATACTGGATGAAAATGGAGAGATTCTCTTCATAGTTGAACAGCTCCAGGACATTACTGAAAACAAACAAAGAGAAGAAGAATTAAAGCGACGTGAAACACTCCTAAACAAGGTGTTTGATATCTTACCTGTTGGACTATGGTTTACTGATGCTAACGGAAAACTTCTGCGGGGAAATCCTGCTGGGAAGCTTATATGGGGTGCTGAACCGCTTATTTCTCAGGAAGAATATGGTGTGTTTAAAGCATGGAGACTTCCTACGGGTGAAGAAGTGCTTCCTGGAGATTGGGCACTGGCCCACACTATCAAAAAAGGTGTAACAATAGAGAATGAGCTTCTGGAAATTGAGACATTTGATAATAAAAGAAGGGTCATACTTAATTATACAGCTCCAGTGCTAAGTGATGATGGAGAAACGTTGGGAGCAATAATAGTCAACAACGACATCACTGAACTCAAGAAGACAGAGATGGAACTAATAAAGGCTAAGGAGACTGCAGAAACTGCCAATGCAGCCAAATCCGAGTTTCTTGCTAATATGAGCCATGAGATCCGGACCCCCATGAATGCGATAATCGGTTTCACCGATTTATTGATGGATACCGAGATGACCGATGCACAAAGACACTATGCTCAAATTGTGCAAAAAAGCGGGGGAACGCTCCTTAGCCTTATAGAAGATATCCTTGATATATCAAGGATAGATGCTGGTAAACTCGAACTTGAAAGACTGGACTTTGATCTGCTAAATCTTCTCAAAGACTTCATCGACACTATGAGCCTGCGTGCGCAGCTTAAGGGGTTGGAGTTATCATACAGCCTTAAAGAGAATGTTCCCTTACTGCTTCATGGTGATCCAAGTCGTTTGGCCCAGATACTTACCAATCTTACAGGAAATGCCATAAAATTCACTTCAGAAGGAAAAGTAATAATCCATGTCTCAGTAGAATCCCAGAACTGTGATAGTGTAATGCTGCGCTTCTCTGTGAGCGATACAGGCACTGGCATTCCTGAGGATAAGATCGACTTTATTTTTGAAAAGTTCACCCAGGCAGACGCCTCTAACACCCGTAGATTCGGTGGTACAGGTCTGGGACTTGCAATATCCAAGCAACTGGTCCAAATGATGGATGGAAATATTGGTGTTATCAGTAAAGTTGGAGAGGGATCGGAGTTCTGGTTCACCGTAAAGCTGGAAAAACAGTCTAAAGCAAAGTGGGTAGAAAAGTCTGAAAAAGATAATTTGATCCAAACCAACACTAATGTACTGAAAATCTTGCTGGTCGAGGATGACATGCTCAATCAGGAAGTTGTTCAATCTATGATAATTAACCTAGAATTCGATGTGGATACTGTTAACAATGGCGCAGAAGCTATAAAAGCTCTTGAGACACAATCATATGACTTGGTACTTATGGACATTCAAATGCCTGAGATGGATGGACTGGAAGCTACTAAGATCATTCGAAGTCCCGAATCCAAGGTGACCAATAAGGATATACCTATAATTGCATTGACCGCACATGCCATCGAAGGTGACAGAGAGCGGTTCATAAAAGCAGGAATGGATGATTATATTTCAAAACCAGTTACCTTAAAGGCAGTTGAGGAACTGCTAGACAAATGGAATAATATTATTCTTAGAAGCAGAGAGTCTACTCGATCTTGAGGTTCAAAATTATAGTTAATAACTGATTGTTTGAAACTTATAGTAACCATAACTGTCAATATGCCATGGTTTTAGAATATATAAGTTACAAACCAACGGTGCTTAACTATAATTTATAAGAGGCGGTTTATTAAGTACCAACACCGGACTGTTATACTAATCTTTTCAACTTCAGTTTCTCAATCACAAGCTCTGCAGTCTCCTGCACCTGCTTATCTTTGTAATGTTGTGATTTTTGAATGCTAATTTGCTATAAAGCCACTTAATTTTATACACTTCCAGGGACAAAGAGAGAGACCTTAGATATCGTCATTCTCTATAAGTTCAGAAAAGTTGGGATCGACAACAAACAAAGCACCTCTTGTAAAGAGATTCTCACCTTCAATTTCTACGGGTGCTATTCAGGTCATGTTCTCGCCTTGTAAGTATTCACTAAAAACAATACGCCTCAACCTAATATATTTGCGTGATTTGCATAGGAACTTTGTCTTTCTAAACTAAAACGAGAATACGACATGACATAAACCAGTCAAATCAAGATATTACATTAAAGGGAAGGGCATCATGCGGAGTTGTGATGCCCTTGGGAGGCCCCTGTCTTCAATTCCACATTATTCACCAAGTAAACCACCTTGCTTGGGTTGCTGGGAGTTGTTGAGAGATTTTTAGGAGATTTTGTGGTACAACGTGGAAAACTGGGAATAATGTTTTACTTATTCACAGGAGGAGGGCAAAATAGTGTAATAGGGTGCCCTAAACATTCTTTTATTCACTCCCCGTGTCTAATTTAAATTATTATCGGATATTATATATCCTTATCGAAACTACCTTCTGACATAGTAAAGCAATTGTATAATATAGTCTACATATTCTAAAATTGAATTTAAATAAGAATGTATCGACATTGTTTACTATACTCTTTGAAATCCTCCAATTCTTGTACTTTTGAGATTCTCCCGCATACTTTTAAAAGTATTATTTGAGTTTATATATGCCTATCGACATTCTCTTTCTCATAATGAAAATTAATTATAGATTAGAAACATATGACAGATGTTGATTTTAATTCAAAGTCAAATTTTTTAAAACATTAGATTGATCATGAAAAATCACTTTAAATCGCTTTAAATATCAATAAGTACATCTATCCCTTATTTGAATGAGAATAAATTCAATTGTGTGAGAGGATGTGGCATAAATGAAAAAGCCATTACTTGAAGTCCTGTTCATGTCCGAAAAGAGAAAAGGAGTTCTACTGCTTTTACAGGATGGAGAAAAAGAAATGAAATTTCTCCTGAGCACCCTGAACACTACCAGACAGGCTCTGCTTCCTCAGATAAGGATACTTGAAGAGCATTATCTTGTTTCTCACTCTAAGGATAGTTATGAATTAACAATGATTGGAAAGCTGATAGTTGACAACATGGCTTCTGTATTAAATATAGTTGAAGCTCTTGATATTGATTACTGGGGAAATCATGACATTAGTTTCATGCCACCACATCTTTTAAAAAGAATAGATGAGATCGGGAAGTGTGAATTGATAAATCCTTTGATAACAGACATTTATGCATTTAACAATCAATTTCATGGATATAGCAGAAATTCTAAATATGTTTACATGATCACATCCGTGTATCACCCAGATGCTCTAGAACTAATAGCAGACCTGATCAGCAATAATATTAATTTTTATCTTATCTCATCTTCAGAATTACATGATAGAGTAATGAAAGAGAAATATAGCGAAGTTGTAAAACTCACTCAAAATAAGTTAGCTCATCTTTTCGTTTATCCTAAAACAATGCCGTTCCAATTTATTTCCTTCAATGAATGCCACATTATGTTATCTTTGTTAAAAAACAATGGAGAGCCTGATATTAACTACATTTTATGTGAAAGTAAGAATGCACTTGAGTGGGGAAAAGAGCTTTTTGAATATTATCTCAAAGATTCAACACCAGTAACAGATCTCTAGTCAAAGTATTCCTAGCAGAAAACTGTTTTCTATTAAGAGACTATTTTATATGAAAAAACCTTTTTAGGCTTAGTCAATAAGCAAGGTAAAGTGCTTAAAAATCACAAGTTTTGAAGCATCTCTATATTTAAGAATCCGGGATGTTCCCCAAATATTTTCAAGCCATCTCACACTGATTAATTTTTAAACGCAATGTTTATAGTTTACCATAGATATCATTATCTTAGTAATCTATAAATACAAAAACAACTTTGTTCCATTGGAAAATTAAAGTTCATCTTAATATTCGCTTACTCTGGAAGGTTTTTAGTATTCTTTTTTTGAAAAAGCAATTTCATTGGTGATGAAGGTATGTCTGAATGAAAGGAATATCGTTACAAACAGTGATTGCATCGGAAAAAAGTAGCCTTTTATTATTAAAACTAGATGAGAGTCCACAAAACTTCGATAAACTTCTAGTATCCTTAAAAACAAACAAAAAACAACTACTTTCGAACATAGGATTACTGGAACAATATTATCTCATAACAGAGGAAAATGGTATTTACAGGCTAACTTGTATAGGGAAGTTAATTGCCGAAAAACTGAAACCTCTTTTGCGCATGGAGGATTTTATGAACAGCGCAGAAGGATACTGGCGTAACCGGAAACTGGATTTCATTCCTCCTCCTTTACTAAAAAGATTGCATGAAATTGGTCCTTGCACTGTGGTTCAACCGCATTTCACAGAGATATATGAGTATAATAAAGAAGCACATGAAGCGTCTCTGTCCTCAAAATCATTCAGTATGGTGGCAGCTGGTCTTCATCCTAGTTTTCCAGATTTGTTCTCGGATCTGATAGATGGAGGGGTCAATCTGTCACTCATCTTCGATGGACCCCTCTTTGAGAAACTTAAGAGAGACAATTACGATGAACTGCAAGAATTTCTGAACAAGAGGCAGGTTGCACTGTACCTATACCCTCAAAAAATGCAGTTTCTCTCATTTAAAGTAAATGATTCTTGTCTTGTACTGAGATTGCTAACACATGAGGGCGAATACGACCACACGCAACTCATGTGCCACAGTCCGAATGCAGTAGAATGGGGGAAAGAACTCATTGAATATTTCCAGAAGGATTCTATACAAATAACAGAACTTTAATTAATATATTTAATAATAGATGAGATTTTGGATGCAGTACATAATTTAGTGTATTTTAATTTCAAATCACTTTAATAGGTCTAGTTTTCTAAAACCAAATATTAATTATGAAAAATGAATTTAATTTAGTATAAATATCAATAGACACATCTCTAATATGTTTGAGTGGGAGTAAATATAATAACCTCTAGAGGAGTGCTACCACATGAAGAAACCATTGCTTGATGTTGTGTTCATGTCAGAGAAGAGAAAAGGAGTTCTACTGCTTTTACAGGATGGAGCAAAGAAAATGGAGTTTCTCCACTGTTTTCTCAATACAACCAGACAGGCACTACTTCCTCAGATAAGGATACTTGAAGAGCATTATCTTGTTGCTCATAATAGAGATACTTACGAATTGACAACAATTGGTAAATTGATAGTTGATGAGATGGCTCCGTTAGTGAATACTCTTGAAGTCCTGGATGTAGATACTGATTACTGGGGAACTCATGAGCTTAGTTTTATCCCCTCTCCTCTTCTTAATAGAATTGATGAACTTGAGAAATGCGAAGTAGTATCCCCTCCTATAACGGAACTATATTCTTTCCATCAGTCTTTCAGCCTCGGAGATAAAGAAGGTTCTCCAGCATATATAGTTACTACTTTTCTTTATCCAAATCCCTATTCAGTATTCACAGAAATGCTTGAGAGAAATATCACTGTAAATTATATTGTTTCTAAGGATTTGTTCAACAAAATAAGAGATGAGTACTTTAATGAATTTGCAGAGCTTATAAAAGATAACTCTTTCAATATGTATGTTTATAACAAAAAAATGAATTTCTTGTTCGTCACATTTAATGAGGCTCATCTCTTGATAAGCATGCTTAAACAAAATGGAGAATTTGATCACCGGTTTGTCCTAAGCACTAACACAAAAGCAATTGAGTGGGCAAAAGAATTATTCGACTACTACCTGAAGGATTCCACACCAATAACTGAAATGTGATCACTGTTTAATCCTTCCATTTTTTTTATTGAACACTCACTTTGTGAAAAAAACAACAGGACTTTAAGAGCTCGGTTTTTTGGCGTTATCTATAACCCTGAGTTACTATGTGAGAATCATATTATTCAAACATTTACACTATTTTATCAGTTTAAGCTTCTCGATCACAAGCTCAGCAGTCTCTTCCACCTGCCTCTCCTTGAGACTGTTCTGCGTTTTCGAATAGTACTCCGCGATAAAGTCCACCGCTTGGCTCTTGTTACAGTCTTGCTCTTTCATCACCCGGTGGAGTACTGCGGTCGTATTCTTGCTCACGGTTGCATAGAGTTTCGGTCTCATAATTACCTCGATCTTGTTTTGATTAGTGCTGACATGTTCAGTTTCTGCGGTCCATATCTCGATTTACTGAGCTCCGACAGGGCCCACACGAGAGCATCCACCCTATCCGGGCTACTACCTTCACCTGGGACCCAGTCACACATCTGGTCTTCAAGGCCTGGGAATGATCCCATATGGTGCACTTTACCTTGCTCATACAGAGCACTGATAGGCTCGGCCCTGGTCTGCTTTCCCCGGCTGGCCCTTACTGACTTGTAGGATACATTCGGGTCAATCGTCCGAAGTGTATATTCCACAAGCTCCCCACCGTTGTTCACTTCCCCGATGACCCTGTCAGCAGAGTGCTTGTAATAAGCTGCAATGATCTCCTGGGCCCACTTCTTCGGTGTTGAGTGGATGGTATAATCCCCCAGGACATAGTACTCTCCGCGTTCATCCACAGCTGCGACAACTATTCCAGTGTCCGCTGAAGCTTCGTTTGACGTAACTGCCGGGTCCACACCAACCACAATGCGCAGAAGATTAGGTACTTTTGACACCCTTGAATCTTCTATCATCTGCCGGGTCCAGAGTGCATCTGGATTATCGTCCAAGATCTCTGCGTTGAGCTCCTGCCTTCCCAGCCTAGTCCCTTCGTATCTACTGATGATCACGTCGATGAACGCCGGCGCCAGGTTGGACAGGTTCTCGTATGTGGATCCTCTTGTCACATGGGTATTTGGATCGTTCAAGAGGGCTTTGACAAGCGGAATGGGGCGAGGTGTTGTGGTAATGGCTGCCCTGGGATCATCCCCCAGCCTTAAGCCGAATTGTAGCATGTCCCAGGTCCTGTCCGGGTACTTCCAGGCTGCGATCTCATCACACCAGGCAGTATCGCATTGTGGACCTCGCAATCTATCTGGCTCCTCTGCGCTGAAAAGCAGAGCAATAGCGCCGTTGGGCCAGGTGAGCCTGCGTTTGGATGGCTCGTAGACAGGCCGATTCCATGGCGGGCAGACCGACAATATACCGGATTCTCCTTCCACCATCGTATCCCTGGCATCTGCTGCTGTAGGAGCTACCATAGAGATCCTCCTGGCCTTGCCAGATTCTACTCTTTCCCGGACCCATTCAGCCCCCACCATCGATTTCCCCCAGCCTCTCCCGGCGCATACTAACCAGTACTGCCAGTCCCCTTCCGGAGCGAGCTGGTTAGGCCGGGCCCAGAACTTCCAGTCATATTCAAGCTTCGGGAGCTCATCATCGCTAATATCGCTCAGGATCTTCTGGCGCTCTGAGCCTGGAAGCAATGCTATTGATTCTGCTAACGATCCTCTCTCTAGTTTCATCGGTGTTGATCTCGACATTGTTCTGGGTCATATTGATCTCAACTTCACGCCTGCCAAACTCAGCAGGACATGTGCGCTCAAGCCACCATGCTGCAGCCTGCCATGAATGACCTGCAGCTTTCTGGATGATGGCAACATTCCTGGCAATGGCCTCTGCCCTGGCCTTTTTGACATTGAGGTAGAACTCATGGTACTGCCCGGATCTTGCTCGTTCGCCAAGCTTCATCCAGTCATAGTAGGTCGCAGGACAGATCCCCACGGCATCGCAGGCATGAACCACAGGAACCCCGGACTTGAGGAGCTTGATAAGTGGCTCGGATATCTCCATCAGTTTGGTGCTTCCCTTTGGTCTTGCCATTTATAGGCTTCTCCATTGCGCTTCAGTTCGCGGTTGCCTGTGAGGTTGACATATCTTTGAATTATGACATCAGCGTACCGAGGGTCAAGTTCAACTTGGTAACAGATACGGTTGAGTTGATGTGACGCAATTAGTGTCGTGCCGGAGCCGCCAAACAGGTCCAGCACAAGGGCTTTCGGCCGGGAGGAGTTACTGATGGCGTTTGCAACAAGGGCCACTGGCTTTGTGGTGGGGTGCAGTTCTGATGCAGAAGGCCGGTCAAAGTTCCAGACGTCTGACTGTTTCCTGTCCTCCACCTGGCACAGCCTTGGAGCCCCGTCCTTCCAGCCATACCATATCGGCTCGTACTGGGTGTGATAGTCTTTTCTGGAGAGGACAAGCCTATCCTTGGCCCATATGATCGTGCTGCTCCAGTGGTAGCTGTTATCCTTGAGCGCCAGCATCATGTTACCCCATTCCTGCGCCGACATCACAACGTAGGTAGGACATCCGTCCTTTGAGAACCGGTTCATGCAACTGAAGCTTGCCATCATGAACTCTTTGAAGTCCTCTGTCCCCATAGCATCGTTCAGGATACTTCTCTGCCTCCAGCGTGGGTTCTTTGTTGCACCGTAGTTGAC
>Ga0209347_1002473_pt1 | contig 24399 bp, 21 predicted proteins | sample AutmiccommuBRH23_FD_187382 | JGI IMG/M metagenome (GOLD analysis project Ga0209347, IMG submission 187382) | Deep subsurface microbial communities from Mt. Terri, Switzerland - Autotrophic microbial communities BRH/23 (SPAdes) (version 2) | ecosystem: Environmental > Aquatic > Deep subsurface >...
CGGCACGCGGTAAACCACCAAAAGTCGCGCTCACCGCAATCATGCGAAAACTCATCATCCTCGCAAATGCCCTCATCAGGGCTGACCGGAAATGGGAACCAAGACTGGCTTGACCAAGACGGATACTGGTCAGGCGCTGGGATGGAATGGAAGAGCGCCCCAGCCGTGGCGGATAAACCGCATCATAATCAACACTCAGATCGGCAAACGCAGCATCTACAAAATCACGGATCGTCCGCAACGTATGATCGGGCCGCACCTGATGTTCAAAATCCACATATGAGAACAGTGAGCCGGACCGAACATCCAATCCGCGCATCGCACTTTTCCTGCTCCCAGCAGAAGAAATGAATCATGCTTCGAAGGCCGACGCTATCGACTTTTTCAAAAGCCTGCCAGCGGGCTGGAACGCTTCTTGCAAATTCGACGGCCAGCGCGTTTGAATGGGTAGGGCCGCTTTTGTTGGGGGATGAGTATGTCTAGGGATCGATTCGAGCGGTTTCGTTCCAGTCACTGGAGCGGTTTTCTCCTAATACTCCTTGTGGCGCTGGGCTTGCGATTTTACGCGATCGGGCAGGAATCCCTTTGGATTGATGAAATCAGGACGTACTGGTTTGCCAGCTCAACCTGGGAACGTGTGTGGGTAGAGTATCCTATCCTCGAAGTGCATCCTCCGCTCTATTTTGCGCTTTTGAAGTTGTGGATGGGCGTATTCGGCACGACCGAAGCAGCCATGCGGTCTCTTGCTTGCCTCTTCAGCCTGGCAGCGATGACGTTCGTCTATCTAACAGCCCGGATCGTAACAGGGAAACAGAGCAACCACCCCGCCTGGATTGCCGCCCTGGTTTTTGCGATCGCCACGCAACAGATTCAATATGCCCAGGAAGTGCGGTTCTATTCTGCGCTGACGATGGCGTTCGCGATGGTCGTGTATGCAACGGTCTGGTTCCTGAACAACCCGAACAGCGCGCGCGATCCGATCTGGGCGCCTCGCAGCCGGCCAGCATGGCTTGCCTACGCCTGCCTTGCGCTCGGTTCTGCCTTGCTCATGTGGTTCCACTCTCTTGGTGCGCTCTATAATCTCAGTTTCGCATTGGTGATGGGAGTTTGGTGGGCGCGCGTGCATCGCGCATCGCTGACAGTATTGATCAATTTTTCCCTGATTGTCGCGGTGGCCTTGCTGATCTACAGCCCGAATATCGCCAACCTGTTCAACACACTCTTCAACATGCAGACAGGGGGGTACTGGATTTCCGCGCCGTCATTGGAGCGCTTGGCGGAATTGTTTTCGTTCACTTACGGGTTCGAGCAGCCCTACGCCAACAAGATCGACTTCGCACTGACCGCAATTGTCGTCGCGCTGGCGGGGGTGGGTGGATATGGAATCTGGCGCAGCGGGCGCCAGCAGATAGCGCTCGCGCTCATCGCGTTCTCGTTCATGCCATTTCTGTTGTCGACCCTCATAACCTATGGCCTGCAGCCAACCTTGCTGGACCGGACCCTGGTGCCGATGTTCGCGCCTTGGTCTGTCCTGATTGGCGCCAGCGTGTTGACGAAGTTCAGGTACCGGGCAGGCCTTGCGGCTCTGGTCGTCGTTCTTGTCGCTTACTGTGCCTATGCGGTCGATTATTACAGGGAAATGCGTAAGGAGCCATGGCGAGATGTTGTCGGTTATGTTGCTGACAACGCAGCGCCTGATGAACCCGTCTTCCTGCTGAACAATATTATCCAGATCGCATTTGACTACTATTTGCGTGACAGTGACGCGCAGCTGGACCTGCGCCCGCTTCCGGACCGCTTTCCAGCCAATCGCGATACTTATCTCTATCCGATCGGCGGTCGTTCGGAGCCGAGGATCACCGATGCGCGCGCGCGTGAGGCGTTCGATCAGGTCGCTGGTGCTCAGCGCATATGGATGGTTGCGCGCAGCTCTTTCCGTTTCGAAGAAACGCAGGGGTATGCGAAGGACTATTATGCTACCCATTCCGACTGCACCATGCTGGTCGTTCGAGGCAACCCGGGCATAGTGGTGTATAGGTACGACAATCCATCAAGTGTTCAGAAGCATGAACAGCCCAGTTGTGGATTCGAGGGCGATCAATACGAATACCTGCCATTTTGAGCCGTAGCATTGCCATGGTGGAAGATAGCTTGATTGACCGAAGTAGTTCTGATGAGAAGTTTCGAGTTGGAAAGTTCGTCATAGCGAATACGCTGCAGCCGTCTTCGGATATGCGCAATGACATAGGGAGAGGACTGTTAATGTTCATGGCGGGCTTTGCGGCACCTTTTGCCGGGGTGAGGATCTGTCGAGATGGTTAGTCAGCGACCACTCAAGATCGGCTTTCGTGTGGGAATTTTTCCAAAGCGCTCGGAGACCTTCATACTCAACCAGATCAAGGGCATGGTAGAACGAGGGCATGAAGTCAGCATCTTGGCTGACGAATCGATCACGCAGCAAGCCGGCGGCTCTCTTCCAGGCTGGCACAAGAACCTGAAATCCCTGAAGTTCATAGAGCCAGGTACAACTGGGTGCGGGCGATTAAGTCGCGTGATGCCCTTGCGGGTAAAGCGCGCTCTTCGCCAGCGTGCTGAGCGCGCCATGTGCGCAGAGGTTGATGTAGTGGTGTGTAATTTTGGGTGGTTTGGGGAGAGCGTCGTAAGAAGTGCGCATCATCGAAACCAGACCAAGGTGGTCACCATCTTCCATGGTGCAGACATGTCAAGGAGTCTGCTGGTTGCAAAGGAAGATCCCTACAAAGAGCTATTTCAGCGAGGGGGGCTTTTCTTGCCCATCAGCGCCTATTGGCGTGCCGAATTGATTTCTCTGGGAGCGCCGCCGGAGCGTATAGCACTTCAACGCATGGGCGTTGACCTCAACCAGTTTTCCTTCCGAACACGAATGGAAGTAATCGGCAGGCCATTTCGATTCATTACAGTGTGTCGGTTTGTCGAGAAGAAGGGGATCCGCTTTGCGCTGGAGGCGATGAGTGACCTCGCGGCGCGATCGGATGTGCCCGCGTTCACTTTCGAGATAATCGGTGATGGCCCTTTGGATTCGGCTTTGAAGGAGCAGGTTCAGATCTCCGGCCTGGGTGACAGGGTCGTGTTCAGGGGCGAGATGCCGCATGAAGACGTGTCTCGTGCGATGGCCGATGCAGATGCTTTCGTGTTGCCGAGCATCGTCGCTCAAGATGGCGATATGGAAGGAATACCCGTGGTTCTGATGGAGGCGATGGCAAGTGGCTTGCCTGTTGTGTCAACGCGCCACAGCGGCATTCCGGAACTGATCCAGGATCGCGTGAATGGCTTGCTGGCGAACCAGGAAGATTCGGCGGGACTCGCTGAAATTTTGCTGGTTGCGATGCGCGATCCTGCCGGACAAGCCGAGCGCACTGTATTGGCGCGCCGGACAGTCGAAAGCCGTTTCGATTTGGAAAAGCTGAATGATCAGTTGGAGCGCTATTTACTTGCGCTGAGCGCAGGTGAATCCGATGTGCGCTCTATAGCCGACGAACTTTGACTTGACACTGGCCTGCCAACTAGATGCGGCTCTCCAGGAATGCGTCGTATGCGGCATTCATCATGTCGATATCCGATCTCATGGGCGCCCACCCGAGTTCCTCTCGAGTGCTCATTGTGTCGAGCAGGATGTCGATATCCGCAATGCCGAACTGCTCAGGATAAAGCAGGGTCAGGCCGATCTTGTCTAGAATTGCCAATATGGGTTTGAGTAGTAGCGCAGGGACGGGGATGAGGATCGCTTTCGAGCCTGCGTGGTCGATAATACCCTGCAACAATTCTTTTGTTGTTGGCGGCCTGTCCGATCCGAGGTTGAAAGGGCCAGGCGGGCATCCTGCATCGGCGGCCATGATGGCAGCATTTGCGCAATCCTCGACGGCGACCATCTGGTACCGGTTGGTACCTGATCCGATCATGGGCACAGGCAGGCCGAGCCGGATGAAGTTGAACAGTTTGCCGAGAATTCCAAGGCGTCCCGGACCTGTGATGAGCCGCGGGCGGAAGATCGTTGCGTTCAATCCCGGTTCGTTGCGAAGCAAGGCTTCGGCGTCACGTTTGCTGGCGCCGTAGGGACCAAGCGGGTTTTGCGGATGAGTCGGCTGAACGGGCGAATGCTGTGGTTTGCCGTAGGTCATGTCGGTGGAAAAGAACACGAGCCTGTTGGCGCCGCCTTTGCGCATGGCGGCCAAGACGTTACGAGTGCCATCCACGTTGACGGCACGGAACCATTCGTCGCGTCCTCGTAACGGGACTTCGTCGGCGAACTGGCGTGCCGCAAGGTGATAGACGATATCATCGGGGCCAAGCGCCAGTTGTTCCAAGTCTGCGGCGCGGCAAACGTCACCCGTAAAGTGTTGAATGCGTGAGGCGAGCGCGACGTCGTTCTGGTGGCGCAGGTCAAAGCTGACAACCTTTTCGCCACGTTCCACCAGTGCCCTGGCAAGGAAGGTGCCGGTAAAGCCACTTCCGCCTGTAATGACGTGTCTCATTGTCAGGCGCTCCGCGAGATCAATATTATCCCGCAGCAAATCAGTGCAATTCCGCCAACCCGCAGAAGGTTGACGTTTTCACCCAGAAAAAAATATCCGATCACCGCAGTGATGATGTAGCCGATCGAGAGAAGCGGGTAAGCCAGGCTGACCTCAACCTTGCCAAGCACGATCATCCAGACACCGATGCTAACGACATAGCAGGCCATTCCAGCGAGAAACCATGGGTTGAAGGCGAGTGAAAAGCCAAAGGCCGGCAAACCAGACATGCCGGAAGGGAGCGGTCCGACTGACAGCATTGTCTTGCGCAGCGCGATTTGCGCCATCGCATTGAGAGACACGCTGGCGACTGCAGTCGCTAGGATAATTGGATTCATTTTTCAGGTCGATCCTATTCGTAAAGGTCCGCTATGCGGACATGCAATAACGGTGCCGTCGGATCAGCGCGAGCGAATTCTGGAAACCGGCCAATATTATAGGGGCTGGAGGGCACGATTTTGCTGTGGCGAGCATCGCAAGCATGTAAGTCTGCGCAGAGGTGGGGACATTACAGACACCGTCGCGCGGCGGGCAAGGCTGGATGAAATCGCCAGAGAAGCTGGCACAGATATTGCGATATTTGTTCAGGTTTTTGGGGAATTGAGACAATGCTGGGCGCTATCATGAAGCAAGCAAGTGAAGAGTCGCTGGATGTGATGGGTGAAAAACTCCCGCTCGTACTGGATTTGGACGGCACCTTTTTGCGTACTGACCTTTTGGTCGAGGGGATCGTCAACGCATTCTTTCGGCGCCCTTTGTCCCTGTTCGCCGCCATGCCCCTTGCATTGGTCAGCCGTGCAAGATTCAAGCAGCGGATCGCGGCGATTACCCAACTGGATATCGACAGCCTGCTTGTCAATGAACAGGTACTCGATTTTGCCGAAACTGAACGTAACGCGGGCCGTGAAATCCATTTGTTCACAGCCGCCCCCCAATCTGTCGCTGACAAGGTTGCCGCGCGGTTCGGCATCTTCAGCAGCGTCGTCGGATCGACGCCCACGCTGAACCTTAAGTCATATCGAAAGCGTGACGCACTCGTCGAACGTTTCCCTGATGGGTATATTTATGCCGGGGATGCGCGGGCAGACCTGCCAGTCTGGCAGGCGGCTGCGGCTGCAGTGCTTGTCGATGTTCCGGCATCTGTCGCGCAGGCTGTTCGGGCTGACGACACGCGGGTATTCGCGACCTTTTCGACGCCGACCAATCACCTGAGAAGCTGGCGCAAGGCGCTACGCCTGCACCAATGGGTCAAGAACCTGCTGGTGTTCGTGCCTTTGCTGTTGAGCCACGAATATCTCAATCCGCCTGTCGTATTGTCCTATTTGACGGTCTTTCTGATCCTGAGCGTTTCGGCATCGGGTACCTATATCCTCAATGATCTCGCCGATCTCTCGGATGATCGCCGTCACAGGACCAAGCGCAACCGTCCTTTTGCGGCGGGCAAGCTGAACCCGCTGATGGGCCTGTTCGTATCAATTGTGGTCATTCTTGGCGGGCTGATCGCATCTGGTTTTGTCTCGACCGGCTTCTTCATCGCCCTCTTTGCCTACTTGGCGCTGACCCTCTCCTATTCCTTCGGCCTGAAGCGGATCCCTGTGCTTGACGTGGTCATTCTTGCGACCCTGTTCACTCTCAGGCTCGTGATGGGCACCGAGGCGGCCGACGCGGGCTATTCCGAGTGGTTGCTGACATTCTCGATGTTCTTCTTCCTGTCATTGTCGCTGGCCAAGCGCTTTGTCGAAGTGTCGGCAAAGGCTGCACGGCCGATGGAGATTATCAGCGGGCGCGGGTACCGGGGAGGCGATCATGCATTCATCTCGGCACTGGGCGTTTCCAGTGGGGTTGCTTCGATCCTGATCCTCGTCTTGTTCCTTCGTGAGGATGCGTTCAAGGTGGATATTTACCAGATCGAGGCCTTTCTCTGGGGCATTCCGATCTTTATGACCTTGTTCTTGGGGCGCATCTGGTTGCTCGCGTCACGCGGAGAGCTCAACGAGGATCCCGTCGCATTCGCCGTCAAGGACAAGGTGTCCTACCTGCTCGGTATCGGTCTGGTTTTCTGCATGCTGGAAGCCGTTCTCATCCCCGGCTGATCAACGAGCTGTTGCCTGCCGGGCCAGTCCAACGACTTCGACCAGCGCGCTACGAGCAGACAGCGCTATGGCGCCGCCATAGACCACGACGCCGAGCGGGATGCACACGAGCAGCGTATCGAATTCCGATAGCCCACGCTCACCAAGCAGACGCGCTGTCCACCAGACCACCACGCTCATTCCGACCGCCGCGAGCGCGATAGGTGCGATTCCACCCAGAAAACGCCCCAGACTGAGTCCCATCAATCGGAACAATATCCAGTAGCCGGGAGGTGCCAGAAGCAGGTTGACGATCAGGTAGGCCAGCGCGACCCCCGTCACGCCCCATGGGACGGCGATGAGGAATGCGCCAACGATGACGACATTGCAGAACAGCGACCAGCGAAACATGATATCGGCCCGTCCAATCGCCATGAAAATCGCGCCATGGGAACTGGACAGGGACTGCATTGCCCCGACAGGTGCGAGGATGGCCAGAAGGGGCGCTGCTGGGCGCATGTCTTCACCAAGTACCTGCACGATTAAGGGTTCGGACAGCGCGCAGGCGCCTGCCATGACCGGGAATGTCACGACCGATACGATCTTGAAGACGCGCATGCAGGCCGCACACAATCTGTCTGCATTATCCTTCATTTGGGCCAGTCCAGGCAGAAGGACGGTCGCAATTCCCCAGCTGAAAACCTGGATGGGAAGCAGCATCAACCGGTATGCAATGCTGTAATAGCCGAGTTCGGCAGTGCCAAACTGCCTGCCGATGATGATATTGTCTGCATTTCGCCCGAAGAAATTGGCGAGATCCGCGAGGTTGACGTTTATGCTGAAGCCGGTGATCGATTTCAATTCCAGCCAGTCGAAAGCGAAGCCGACGGGCGGGGCAGAGCGCCACCAAAGATAGGCGGTGCGCGCTGCATGGGTGACGAGTTGCTGCAACACAAGCGACCATACGCCGAGTCCGAGCAATGCGGTGGTGATGACAACTGCCACACCGAGGCCATTGCCCACGATATCCGCGATCGCAAGGTGCTTGAACTGGAATTCGCGCTGCAGCCAGGCGCCGGGTACGATGCTGGCGGTTTGCAGCACGATGGCCATGGAAAGGGCAATGATGAGCGGAATAACAGCGCTATTTCCGTAAAACAGAGCGATAAGCGGCGCCGTGACGACCAGAAGGCTCGTAAAAACGACACCGATGCCGATATTTGCCCAGAACGCGCTTGACCAGAGGGCATCAGAACATGTGTCCGCACGGACCAGTGCGGGGCCCACGCCGGCATTGTTGAACACCATCGTAAATACGATAACCGGCATGGCCATCTGGATCAGACCGAACTCGTCTGCCGAAAGTATTCTGGTCAGTATTGGCAGTACGACGAGGCCGGCGCTGATCTTTGCGATATTGGCGGCCACGTTCCAGGCGCTTCCCCGAGCCATTTTTTGGGCGTGTTCGGTCATCTGCGTGTGCCTTTGGGAAGCGGAAGTCCAATTCGCATCAGAATAACCTCGCGTTAACGTCATCCAGCAGGATTATGTGGCCTCAATCTTGCTTGCTTCAGACGATCAAGCCATACGAAAGTGAACATGATATCGCCGTTTTCACTTTCGCGGAATTCTTCAGGATGCACCCCAAAGGACGACTAAATGCTTAACCATCGACTTGCAAGTAAGTCCCGGATTCGCCTCGGAATTGTCGCAAATGAATTCTTTGATCAGCGGATTAGCAGAATGGGCGGATTTGGTATGCTGAGCAAGCAGATCGCCGAAGCTGCTCTTTTGGCGACCGACAAACGACTGGATGTCGATATGTATTGGGGCGAAGCGCCCGAGCACGTTGTCGGGAACGGCAAGAAGCTGAGCGTCTACGGCCGCCCGCTTCGTTACCCGACCTGGAATTGGCGCCGAGACAAGCTGTCGATTGTGACGAAGCTCGCGACTCCAGATATCTTTCTGACGATCGATTATCGGGCGAACTACGAGTATTTCCTGTCAATGTTCACCAAGGCCCCGATGGTGATGTGGGTGCAGGACCCCAAAACGCCGGAAGACTGGGACCGGATCGCCACTTGCCGGATCCCGGGCCAGGGCGATGTGATGCCCAAGGGCCTTGAATACATAGATTGCACGCCACTGGCCGAATTGGTGAAGCAGCGCCGCCGGAAGGGACTGAAGACCATTTTTGCTGCGCCGTCGCCTTTCCTCGAGGCCAAGATCGAATCCACCTATGGATGCCGCGCCGATGAAGTCGCATCGCTATGCTATCCGATGGAGCCAGCTCCCGAGGGTCCATATGTCAAATCAGAAAAACCGACTGTCATGTTCCTGGGCCGACTGGACGCACAAAAGCGTCCGTGGATCATTCCGGAAATCGCTCGACGCATGCCGGACGTGACATTCCGGCTTTTCGGCAAATCGCACTTCACGGGGCCCGGTGCATGGGCGCCAGATAACTTGCCGCCGAACGTGGAAATGCTTGGCCATACGGAAGGTGCAGAAAAGCACGAATTGATCGCGTCGTCGTGGCTTCATCTGAATTGCGCCATCCATGAAGGCTTGCCGATTGCCTTTGTGGAAGGCCTGCAGCGCGACGTCCCTATTGTGTCCTGTGTCAATCCCGAACGTGTGGCCGAACGGTTCGGTCGCTATGTCGGCGAGTTCCGTGGCGACGGGATGCAATCTGTTGATGCCTTCGTTATCGCCCTGCGCGACCTGATCGACAATCATGATGAGCGACAGCGGCTTGCCGAAGCCGGTCGGACCTGGGCGAATGAAACCCATTCGGCCAAGGGGTTCTTGACCGCATTCAACAACCTGCTCGAGCACGCCGACTCCATGGACGTTCCCGCTTAGCATTTTAAGGTATACAGGCATGTCGGTGACTCCGGAATTCGATGTCATTGTTGTGGGCTCAGGCGCCGGCGGGGCAATGAGTGCACTGACCCTGACCCGCGCCGGTCACCGGGTGCTCATGCTTGAGGCGGGTCGTCACTATGATCCTGTTGCCGAGACCCCCATGTTCAACAGGGATATCGACGCACCTTTGGGCAACCTGCCAACAGAGGATCGCCATCCCCGCTTTTTCGACCCGATCATTGGTGGGGCTGAGATCGAGGGAGAGCCTTACGTCTGTGCCGACGGCACTCAATACGACTGGGTCAGGACGCGAATGCTGGGTGGTCGTACAAATGCGTGGTGGGGGTTTGCGCCTCGTTTCGGACCCTACGACTTCAAGAACCGGTCACGCGACGGGCTTGGTTTTGACTGGCCTGTTACATACAATGATATCGCGCCCTACTATGATCGAACAGAAGAGTTGGTCGGCATGTTCGGCTCCAGCGAAGGTTTCGAAAACGAGCCCGGGTCTCCGCCCGGCATTTTGCAGCCCCCTCCGCCTCTGCGCGCATTCGAGTATTTCGTGCAGGCTGGATTTGCAAGCCTGGGCATTCCATCCAAGGTGGCGCCAACAGCGATTTTGACGCAGCCCCTTGAGGATCGCCAGGCGTGCTTTTATTCGACCCATTGCCGACGGGGCTGCTCCATCGGGGCGAAGTTTCAGACGACAACGTCTTTTATACCGATGGCTTTGAGGACCGGAAATCTGACTTTGCGCACAGATGCTATGGTGATCCGTGTAAATACAGATGCCGATGGGCGGGCAACCGGCGTGACATATGGCAACAATAAGACGGGTGAGCGCATCGACGTTACCGCACGTGCGGTCGTTTTGGCGGCGAGCACGTTTGAGACTGCTCGAATAATGATGAATTCAAAGTCCGCAAGCCACCCGCACGGGCTTGGTAGTCGCAGCGGACAGCTTGGCCGCAATATTGCCAACACGGTCAATTTCCTTGTTGACGCACAATTTCCGCTTTTGGAGGACCGTCCGCGTTACAATGAAGATGGTGTATCTGTCCCCCATATGTACATACCCTGGTGGGGTTATGAGGATCAGAAACAAGGCAAGCTTGAGTTCACTCGCGGCTACCATTTTCAGGTTTATGGCGGAATGTCGGAAGTTCCCGGAGTCACTACAGGTCCTCAAATTGTGAATCCCGAGCTTGGTTACGGTGCCCAGTTGAAAGCCGCGGCCCGCCGCAGATACGGATCGATAATCAGGTTCGAAATGTTTGGCGAAATGATCCCCAATGCAGAAGCCTACATGGATATCGACCATTCTGTTCTAGACAAATGGGGAAGTCCTGTCGTGCGATTCCACTGGGGAATAACCGATTCTGAACGCGCCATGGTGCGGCATGGAATGGAAACTGCTCACAAGGTCATTGATCGAATGGGTGGAGTTATTTTGCCTCAAGATGAAGCCATAGGCGACAAGACGACCGGTGCTGGCGGGCTGCACGAGACCGGGTCAGCCCGCATGGGTGACTCGCCTGATAACTCGGTGGTGAATAACGTTTCCCAATGCTGGGATGTAGACAACCTTGTTCTCGCCGACGCGAGCGTGTTCGCATCCCATCCGCACAAGAATCCTACTTTGACTATCATGGCTCTTTCGTTGCGGGCATCGGAAGCTCTGGCGCAGCGGGTAGCTGTTCAAAAATCCCAGGGCGGCGTCCGATGACCTTCGTTCCAAGACAGATCAGTCGACGCACAGCAATGACCTGGGCTGCAGCCGCCGTCCCCGCAGTGGTGGGCGCGGGCCTGTTGACGATAAGATTATCTGTATCGAAATGGCCCCATGATGAATGGCCGGTGCCGCCTGGGCCGGGATATGGTAATGACGCGGACTTGTTTGCGCCCGCTCCATGGCCAGATTTGATGTCACAGGCCAATCGGGCCACATTGGCTGCGCTGTGTGATCAGATCATTCCAAATGATGGTGTCTCGGTTGCGGCCAGCGAAGCCGGTGTGGTCGACTTTATTGATGAACTGGTGAGTTCTCCCTATGAGAGCATGCAGTATTTTCGTACAATGGTTTTGAATGGTATCGCGTGGTTTGACGCCGAAGCGGCAAGCAGGTTTGGGAAAGTTTACCATCTCGCTTCGTCTGGTCAGCAGGCCGATTTGTTCCATGACTGCTTTGGCAAGCACGCCCGAAAAGGAGCAGGGTTGCTCCGCAAGTTGGAAACGCGCATTGATGCAGAGCCGATCCGCCTAGCTGGCTGGTTTCTGGATCTATTATACTACCTGACAGTCATGGGATTCTACATGTCAGATGCGGGCACTGCCGACCTCGGATACGTCGGAAACCGGCCTCAGAGCGGAAAGTATTCCGGACCGACTGAGGATGCGCTTGATCATATTAGCGGTGTCATAAGTCAACTCGGGCTTCCTATGCCGGACTTTTCTCGATAGCGGCTTTGACCTGTCATTTTTGAGAGGACAATCGCCAGTGAGGCTATAATATGAGCGAGCGCAGCATAGGCTGATAAATGGCCGCGTATTCTTCTCGTGAGCCATCAATGTCCACCGCTTTGTGGATTTTTGCAAGAATTCAGCAATCACAAGTTAAAGGCAGGCCGTTCCAGATATGGCATCAAGTTTACTGAAACGAGCAGGCCGGGCAGCCGCCCTCAATACGATGGGGAACTGGTTCGGCTTGGTCGGGGGGCTCGTCTCTATCGTCGTGATCGCGCGCATGCTCACGCCGGCCGATTTTGGCATCTTCGGCATGGCGCTGGTGACGTTTGCGATTCCCGAGATTCTCAGTACTGGAAGCCTCAACCAGTGCCTGATCCAGCGCAGGGATCTGCGGCCCGGGCATATCAATTCGGTTTTCATCCAGTCGCTCCTGCTAGCATCGATATTTTTCGTCGGAGTACTGGTCGCGGCTCCGTTCGTAGCGGCGCGTTTTTCCAGTCCAGAACTCGTTCCGATCCTCCGGGTCTTTTCAGTCGTCCTGTTCATTGGGGCGCTTTCGTCCGTTCCGTCGGCGCTGCTCCAGCGTGATCTGAAGTACCGCCAGATCACGATTGTCGACATTTCCGGCACGGTCGTGGCAGCTGTTGTCGGGATTGCGCTGGCGCTCTATTTACAAAATAGCTGGGCCTTGGTCGGGATGGAGATTGCGCGGCGCACAGTCCGACTGTTCGCCTTCCTCTGGTTTGCCAGATGGAGGCCGTCACTGCGAAGCAGTTGGGCAGAGACCGCAGAGCTGACACGGTTCAACGCAGCGAATGTCACTTCGAGATTGGTGCAGACGGTTTCAGCGTCTATTCCACGCATTCTGGTCGGAGGCATATTGGGGGCGCCAGCGCTCGGCCTGTTCAATATGTCGATGCGATTGAGAGAGCAGGCCGTTTCGATGCTTGTGTCACCGATGGCAGCGGTAACGCTTCCGGTCGCAGCCCAGGCACAGGATGATATGGCGCTGATGCAGAAGGCGTTCGAGGGGGCGATCCGTCTGACAGCCTTGATCGCTTACCCAGCCTTCATCGGGGCGGCTGTCATCGCACCAGTGGCAGTTCCGCTCATGTTCGGGCTTCAATGGAGTGCCGGGGTGCCGATTATACAGGTCGCACTTTTGATGGGGCTTCGCGCGCCGACGACGTCATTCAACTCAGGCATCCTTATCGGCATGGGACGGCCGGTCGTCATCATGCGCATATCGATCGTCACACTCATAGCGACCACGGGTCTGGTCGTGATGGCGATCAATTTCGGGCTCATGGCGGTCATGCTTGCATTGTTTCTTGCGCAGTTCCTGACATGGGTAATGGGCGCAATGGCGGTCAAATCAGCTATTGGATTTTCGATCAGGCGCCAGGCAGCCGCCGGGTCCACCGCCTTGTTGGCCTCAATCATCATGGGCACATTGGTCTGGTTAACACCATTCGTGATCCCGGGGGCCTGGAGCGAGGTTGTTAAGCTATTTGCACTTCTTCTGGTCGGCGTAACGTCATACCTCGCGAGCCTTGCGCTGCTCTCTCCTGAGGTGACAAGACGGTTTGGCTGCGCGGCGGTCCTGCTGTCCAGGGGCAGGTCACAGGATGCGATGCGGATGGCGTTGGGCGTGGCGTCCTGATTGATTATATCAGCTGTGTGATCGGTCCGCCGGAGGGGCGTGACAAAGCAGGGTTTCGACCAGCTGGACCTGCGGCGCATTTATAAGGATTTCGTCTATCGGTGTTTTACCCATCACGCGCCTCACGCAGCGGATAGCGGTCGTCCAGGACACTATTGGTGGTGTCGCGAGTGACCTGGCCATGCCAAGCGGGTTCCGCGTGCGAACCGCTTCTATCATGCTAACCCACGCCCAGTCCTTCAGCACGAATGACTTGTGCTCTCGGACAGCAGCCCGCGCCGGTTTGGACAGGTTTGCATCCTGAAGGATCATCCGATCAGTATTCACGAGGTGACGGATCTGGCTCGCGCCATAGCTTCTTGAAAGAGAGTTGGGGTAGTCGACCGAATAATATCCGCAGGGGTCGATAATGGCGAATTGTGCGCCGGCGTGCAGGGCGCGGGCATAGAGGTCATAATCCTCGCCGAGGCGCATCTGCTCATTGTAACGCATTGCTTTTTCAATAAGAAATTTCACGCGAATGAGCGGCTTGATAAATCCCAGTTCGCGCCGCATGCCAGTTCGTGTAGCAACATTCTCGCGCGCAAAGCGCGCAAGATCCAGTTCAAGCATTCCGATCGGATTGTCAGACCACAGCCGGGTCCCGGTTTCAGGCGCGAGGCCGGGAGATACCCGGATAAGATCGTCAGCGATGAAATCCAGGTTAAAGCGCTTGGCCGCATCAAGCAGGCGACAAATACGGTCTGGGTGCATGTAGTCGTCGGCATCTAGGATCGCGATCCACGACGTTTTTGCTGCGGCGATGGCCCGATTTCTGGCGGCGGACGGACCTTGATTTCCTGGTTGGACGATCAGGGTCAGCCGATGATTGGCGTTGGCCAGTTCCTGGGCTATTGAGACGGTATCGTCGCTGGATCCGTCATCGACGACAATCACATCGACAGGAATTGTCTGGTCAAGCGCACTGGCTACAGCGGCCGCGATCGTCGCAGAATTATTATAGCAGGGAATTATGACAGTCACTTCGGTCAATTCGGTCGCCTGATATCTTTGTCTCTTGCTCATGGATGCATAATTGACGCTGCAAGATCCGCGCCGTGCAATCGGCGAAATCTATCGCATCGTCTCGGATCCCGGATGTATCGGATTTGCGTCAGTGCGATGTCATGGCTCCATCTATGACGAGTTCCTGCCCACTGATATAGCTTGATGCGTCGCTCGCGAGGAAGACAACAAGATCTGCGACTTCCTCCGGGCGTCCGGCCCGTCCCATGGGCGCAGCCTGTGCGATGACGTCTGCATTGAGCGAATTTCCGCCCGATGACCCTGAGAGTCCCGCAATTTGGTCGGCGGACATGGTTTCAGTCATGCGCGCGATGGATTTTTGCCAGATTGGCGTATCAATAATGCCGGGATGGACCGAGTTGACGCGGATCGGAAGGCCAAGCTGGCCACACTCGACTGCTGCGGCCTTGGAAAAAAGCCGGACACCGCCCTTGCTGGCGCAATAGGCACTGACGCCGGATGCACCGCGCAGTCCGGCGATCGATGATAGATTGATGATCGAACCGCCTGTGACCTTCATGGCTCTCATCGCCGCGCGTGTGCCGAGGAAGGCGCTGTCCATGTTGATCGCCATCTGCTTTTGCCAGTCTGCGAGACTGAACTCCATGATCGCGCCGCCGATCGCAACGCCGGCATTGTTCACCATGACGGACGGCACACCCAACTCAGATTCACATAATACCATCACCTCGTCCCAGCGGGCCTCATCGGTAACGTCATGATGTGCCGAGATCGCCCTTCCACCGTCTTTTTCAATGATTGCAACAGTTTCCGCGGTGCCAGCATCGTCAATATCGGTCACCAATACAGCAACCCCTTCGCGTGCCAGGCCCACGCAGCAGGCCCGGCCGATGCCGCTGGCGCCACCGGTGACGATGGCCATCCGTCCCTTCAGGTTTTTCATTGTCTTCCTCCCGCATTTTTCTGAATGTTTGTGCTCCAGCAGTAGCAGGCGTATGGCTTGACGCGCCAGTCAATTTGGTGTTTTACCCGCCGCTTATCTACGGGCTGGTGCGGAGCCGCCGTTGAAATCGTGGGTGCGAATTAGCGCCGCCCGCCGGCCCGCGTCAAAAATGAGGTACTACCATGTCACGTCGCCATAGCGCGAAGTACAAGATCGACCGTCGCGTCGGTGAAAATATCTGGGGCCGCCCAAAGTCTCCCGTCAACAAGCGCAACTACAAGCCTGGACAGCACGGCCAGAACCGCCGCAGCAAGGTCTCGGACTTTGGTATGCAGCTCATGGCGAAGCAAAAGCTCAAGGGCTATTATGGCGACATAACAGAGAAGCAGTTCTCGCGCGTGTACGTTGAAGCCAGCCGGATGAAGGGCAACGCCGCGGAAAACCTGATCGGCCTGCTTGAATCGCGCCTTGAGGCGTTCGTTTATCGCGCCAAGTTTGTTCCGACGATCTTTGCGGCCCGCCAATTCGTCAACCACGGTCACGTCACGGTCAATGGTCGCCGTTGCAACATCGGCTCGGCTCGGCTCAAGCCGGGCGATGTGGTTCAGGTGCGTGAAAAGTCGCGCAACATTGCGCTCGTGCTTGAGGCACTTGGCAGCCCTGAGCGTGACCTGCCTGAATATATCGAAGTCGATCCGAAGGCGATGTCCGCAACCTACATTCGTGTTCCCGGCCTGGCCGAGGTGCCCTATCCGGTCCAGATGGAACCGGCACAAGTGGTCGAATTCTATTCGTCGTAAGACACCTGTTTTTCTTGAAGTTTTGGGGAGGCCGCGCCAGACTGGTGCGGCCTTTCGCATTCCGGAGACCTAATTAATGCCCATACCCAGCATCACCGCGACCCGGAAGGCCCTCATGGCTTCACCCGGCAAGGCTTTCGACCTTTCGGCGCGCGACCCTGGCGACCGGTCCCTGTTTGACGACAAGGAGATGGCGGAAACCAGCCTCAAAAAGGACGCTGCGGTCATCAATGAACTGAAGGACCGGATGTACGCCGAAGGCAAGCGATCGCTCCTGGTTATCCTTCAGGGCATGGATACGGCCGGCAAGTCAGGCACGATCAAAGGCGTTTTCTCGGATACGACGCCGCTGGGCATGGAAGTGAAGGCGTTCAAGGCACCAAGTTCGAATGAACTGGCCCGCGATTATCTCTGGCGCGTGCACAACGCAGTGCCGGCAAAAGGGCATATCGGCATCTTCGATCGGTCACACTATGAAGACGTCCTGGTCGTGAAAGTTCGAGAATTTGTACCGGCTGAAGCGATTGAGCAGCGCTATGGCCAAATCAACGCTTTCGAGAAGCACCTCACCGAGAACGGCGTGACAATCGTGAAATGCATGCTCAACGTGGGATATGAGGAGCAGGGCGTCCGCCTGGCCGAGCGCCTGGAAGAGCCCCACAAACGGTGGAAGTTCAATCCTGCCGATCTGGACGACCGCAAACGGTGGCCTGATTTCATGTCAGCCTATGAAACAGCGGTGAACCGTTGTTCCACCCGGCATGCGCCTTGGTATGTGATTCCGTCTGATAGCCGCACAAGGCGAAATGCCATGATCGCGAGACTCGTGCGCGGTGCGCTCGAGGACATGAATCTTGAATGGCCCGGCTCTAAATACAAGCCGGGCGACTTCGATATCGGTTAGTGGAAGTTCGTCGAGCCGCCTGATACCGAACGATTATTTTCGCGGGATTCCGGATCGCCGTAGATGTCGACGCTGCCGCCGCTCGACGTGTGGCTCTTTGCTTGTTCAGAGGCGTAGGCCCTGACGGTGCCACCACTCGAAGCGTTCGCGGCGACCTTCTGGCAGGCGACACTTTTTGCTGATGCAACGCCACCTGAGTTCGCCACGATCTTGAGCGATCCACATTTGCCATCGGCCTTGATGCTGGCTCCGCTCGACGCGTCGAGCACCAGGATTTCCGAATCAATTCCTGAGGCACGGATACTTGATCCGGAGCTGGCTTCGATTTCGTTCAGGTGCGGGGAGGAGACGCGCACTTTGGCCCGGACCCTGTCGCGCCATCCGGAGGTCGCCTTTCGAGAAATATACAGACGGGAGCCGTCCTGGCGAAGTTTCATGTCTTCAGGGCCGCCTTGCTCGAAGTCGATGACGACAGAGTAACCGGGCCCCGTTTCAAAGGTGACATCGACACCGGCCGAGATGTCGAGTGCGTCGAAACCTGTAAAGTCATATGTTTCGGACGTATCGGCGAGAGCGGTGCCGGGTATGAGAAGGGTGAGACAGATGGCGGCCAGGAGTGTCTTGCGCATGGGATAGGTCCTTCAGAAATTAGCCGTTGATCTCGATATTGCCGCCGCTGGACTCGCTGACGTCACGCGATGGCGGATTGCCCGAAATTACAATGTCGCCGCCGCTGGAAGCGCTCGCTTCGACACTGCCTTTCAGGAAAGCCGATATGTCGGCGCCGCTGCTCGCCTGGACCTTGCCCGTTTTGCAAGGCAAATCGTGGGCCTCGACGTCGGCACTGGCTGATGCGGTAATGTCGAGCGTCTCACAGCTTCCCGTTAATTCAACATCTGCGCTCGATGATGCGTGAACCGACACCTTGCTGGAGTCAAAGGTTGTGACAGCCACATCAGCACTCGACGAGGCATCAATAACAAGCGTCCCATTACGGACAAGGGCGAGTGCGTCAGCGCTGGAGGAGGCGTCCAGTTTCAGGCTTTCCGCTTCGAATTTTGATGCATCGAGATTGCCGCTTGATGATGCGCGCAATGAAACCTGTACTGCCTGACCCTCAAGCATCAGGTCCGAGCTGGATGATACCGCGCCCGTAAATACCTGGCTGTTGATGCCGGATGCCTTGATGGATGAGGAATTGGAAACAGACGCTTCGGTCAGCAGTGGTGCGATGACGCGTATGGTGTAGGTCGGCACGCGCTTCCCGTTCACCTTGACCACTTTCTGGCCATCCTTGTGTCGGACGGAAACGTTGCGAGCCCACCCGGCTTTGTCGCGTAGACTATTTCGTCCGATTTCCAGCGTTGAGCCGTCCTGATCAATATAGATGTCGGTAAAATCCCCTTCATCCTGATCGACTGCGATCGAGGCCGTTTGGCCGGTTTCAAAAATGACGTCGACAACGCCACTGACATCGATGCCGGTGAAATTGCCGGCCGGGTATGTTTTTGTCTCGGCATTTGCCAGCGGTGCCAGCAACGCAGCCAGGGCGAGCAGAGGAAGTGTGGTGCGGGTCATCTAATGTCTCCCAAGTGATTTTGGGCGACTATGATATATCGAAATACGATATGTCAACATATTGTTTTTCAATAAGTGAATTATTCCGTGTATTCAGGGACCTTCGCCACAAAGAAGAGTGACTCGACAGGACTGGTCCTATGAGGAATTGGGAATTCCGCCGTGCGGGACATCAAGAGGGGTCCGCTAGGCAGTTTCTGCATAAAGATCGTATGCATCGGCATCAGTAATACGCGCGCGTACGATGTCGCCGGGCTTCAGGTGTGAAGCGTTCGCGAGGTAGACCACTGCGTCCACTTCCGGCGCATCGGCCTTGGTGCGCGCCAGCATCTCGCCAGGCTCGTCCCCGGGGCCATCAATGATCACATCCTGCGTCGTTCCAACCTGGGCAGCGGCGCGCGCAGCGCTCACATCGGCCTGAGCCTGCATGAAACGGTGCCAGCGGTCTTCCTTAATTTCTTCGTCAATATGGCCGGGCAGGTTGCGACTGTCTGCGTGGACCACATTCTCGTATTTGAAGCATCCGGCCCGATCGATCTTCGCTTCCCGAACAAAATCGAGCAGGATCTGGAAGTCTTCTTCGGTCTCGCCCGGGAAGCCGACGATGAAAGTGGACCGAATGGCAAGGTCAGGCACATCGCGGCGCCATTGCTGGATGCGCTCGAGAACACGGTCCTGCTTGGCCGGGCGCTTCATGGCCTTCAGGACGTTCGCCGAGGCGTGCTGAAAGGGGATATCGAGGTAGGGAGTGATCAGGCCCTCGGCCATGAGGGGTATGACCTGGTCGACATGGGGATAGGGGTACACGTAGTGCATGCGCGTCCACACGCCGAGACTGCCGAGTCCTCTGGCGAGATCGAGGAAGCGCGTTTGGTATTCGCTACCGCGCCAGGTTTCCGGCTTGTAGCGAACATCCAGGCCATAGGCCGAGGTATCCTGGCTGATGACGAGCAACTCCTTGACGCCTGCGCGGACGAGCTGTTCGGCTTCTGTCAGGACATGGTGGATCGGGCGGGATGCGAGGTCGCCGCGGAGCTTGGGGATAATGCAGAAGCTACAGCGGTTGTTACATCCCTCCGAAATCTTGAGGTAGGCGTAGTGGCGGGGTGTGAGGCGCAGGCCGGCCTCCGGCACAAGGTCGAGATGGGGGTTGTGGGGTGGGGTGAGGTGGGTGTGGACCGCAGCCATGACGTCTTCGTACTGGTGGGGTCCGGTAATCGCGAGCACCTTGGGGTGCGCTCTCTCGATCACTTCGGGTTCGGCGCCGAGGCATCCCGTAACAATGACCTTGCCGTTCGCCTCGATGGCTTCGCCAATGGCTTCGAGGCTTTCATCCCGCGCACTGTCCAGAAAGCCGCAGGTATTGACCAGCACAAGGTCTGCGCCGGCATAATCCGGAGCGATCTGGTAGCCTTCTGCGCGCAGGCGCGTGATGATACGCTCAGAATCGACAAGTGCCTTCGGGCATCCGAGAGATACGATGCCGACTTTCGGCGCATTGGTGCTGAATGGGGTCAATGTCATGGCGCGCGCTTTACCACATCATGCGGCGTTTGCGAGATGAATGTCTCAGCTCGCTGGCGGCTAGATGGACAATGCCCCGTTAATTATCAGTCCAAATTTGCCTGGTTTCATTTTCGTGAACGCAAACACGTTCATCGTAATATTCTGACTGGCTGCGAGGTGGAGGAGTCGTTGACAGTGTTGGGCGCAGGCATTCTGTATTGGCTCGCATCGAGTGCGGGCCTGTTCCTGATCGGCTATGTGCTTGTTCGCTGGCGGAAATCTGCACGGGCCTGCTACCCCATGCCGTTCCGGCGTCGCAAAGGCTATTTATCGGGCCTGCTTTTCGCCTTTTCGCTCATGTTCGTGCCTCTCAGCCTGCGCCCGGACAATTGCGCTAGCTGCGCTCTCGGGGCAGCCCCTGCAATAGTTGCGAACCTGGTGAGCGAATAGGTCTCAAGACCGGTACAGATGCACCTTAAAATTTGCTATAATCCCTGACTGTGCCGCCAGGGGGACTTACATGGACCAAAAGCCGGATTTCAAAAGGTTGCGCCTATTGCAGGTCGGCGCTCTGGTCGCCGGAGCGGCTGTTTTCTTCTTGGCACTATGGGGGATGGGGCAATTCGCCCGACCGGAACTGGCGCCTATCATCATGAGTTTTGCATTCGGTGGGATCACGTTCAGCGGTCTGTTCTATTTTAGCGCATTGCTGACCGAGGGGTCCTTGCAGAAATATATCATTTCTGACGACACGGTGATCAAAGGCGAGCGCGTCGAAATGGTGACCACGACGGCGTTATCCGGTGATCCGGAGATCGACAAATGGATCGGAATCTATGCGTTCACACGCAACCTGTTCGGCATGTCGATCATACCGCTACTGATACTTGGGGGCCTGTACTTGTTCGCCTGAACTCAAGCCGCTTCGACTTCGACGCCTTTTTCCTGGAAGAAGTCACGCAGTTCGCCGCTCTCGAACATTTCCTTGACGATGTCGCAGCCCCCGACGAATTCGCCCTTCACATAGAGCTGTGGAATCGTCGGCCATTGCGAATAGGCCTTGATACCTTCACGGACGGCAGCGTCTTCGAGGACGTTGGTCGAGACGTATTCAACGCCGAGGTAATCGAGGACCTGGACGACAACCGATGAGAAACCGCACTGCGGGAACGTGGGGGTGCCCTTCATGAACAAGACGACGTCGTTCGAATTGACGGCTTTTTCAATGGCATCGCGTGTGGCTTGGTCGGTCATGGCAGGTTCCTGAAACACAAGTGAAGGGCTGATGTGTGGTGCGCGGCCGCCCTAGTCAAGCGGGCCGCCGCGCACAAAGGTAACGAGCCTACTCGGAGGCTACTTCGTCCCAGCCGCATGACTGACCGGCATTTTGCTCCTTGAGATAGACCATAAGCGGGTCGAAATACTCAACGATCGCGCTGCCATCCATCTCACGGGTGCCGGTAAAGGATTCAAGGGCATCCGGCCATGGCTTGGATGCTCCTATTTCCATCATCGCGTTGAAACGCTCGCCGACTTCCTTGTTGTCATAGATCGAGCACCGGTGAAGCGGACCTTCCCAGCCAGCCTGTTCGCAGGCCGCTTTATGGAACTGGAACTGCATTACATAGGACAGGAAGTAGCGCAGGTAGGGCGTGTTGCCGGGAATGTGGTACTTCGCGCCCGGGTCGAATGCGTCAGCCGGGCGCTTGCCGGGCGGTACGATGCCCTGCAATTCCAAGCGCTTGGCCCACCAGGCATCATTGTAGTCTGCCGGTGCAGTCTCACCGGACAGAACGTCCCAGCGCCAGCCATCGACGGTGAGTGCGAAGGGCAGGAAAGCGACCTTCTTGAGCGCCGTATTCAACAGGAGAGCGGTGTCAGCCTCGGCTGGCGGCATCTCGCTCTCGTCGATCAGGCCGATCTGCTTGAGGTATTCCGGCGTGATGGAGAGGCCGATAAAATCGCCGATGGCTTCGTGGAAACCATCATGGGCGCCGTCCTTGTAGAGCAGGTCCTGGTCCTTGTAGGCGCGCTGATAGAAATTGTGACCCAGCTCGTGGTGGACCGTGTCGAAGTCTTCTTCGTTGACCTCGGTACACATCTTGATGCGCACATCTTCCTTGTTGTCCAGATCCCATGCGGACGCGTGGCAGATGACTTCGCGGTCAGCCGGGCGTGTGATCATCGAGCGTTCCCAGAATGTCTGGGGCAGCGGCGCCAGACCGAGCGACGTGAAGAAGGCTTCACCGGTCTTGACCATCTTGATCGGGTCATACCCTTTTTCGACAAGACGCGCGGTAAGGTTGTAACTGGGGCCGGGCGTATCGGTCTTGACGACGTCGTAGATGCCCGACCAGTCCTGGGCCCACATATTGCCCAGCAGGTCGGCACGAATGGGGCCAGTCTTCGGCTGGACGTCGTCGCCATACTGCGCGTTCAGCTTGGTGCGTGCGTAGCAGTGGAGTTCGCTGTAAAGCGGTTTAACCTGTCCCCAGAGGCGGTCGACTTCCGCTTCCATCTCTTCGGGTGCCATGTCGTAGTTTGACAGCCACATCTGGTCGAGGCTGGCATAGCCAAGCTCACGTGCGCCATCATTGGCGATTTCGACCATGCGGGCATAGTCATCCTTCATAGCTGGTGAGACGGTGCGCCAGCCCTCCCAGACCACTTTCAGCTCTTCGGGGTCGCGCGAGGTTTCAATGATGGTCGACAATTCGTCCAGCGTGAGGTCCTTGCCCTTGTAGTTGAAGGTACCCGTGCCGTAGGCGGCATCCAGGCCGGTCGTGATGTTGGAGAGCTCTTCCGCAGCGCCTTCGGTCGATGGGGCAGGAATGGTGATGCCCGCGCGCAGGCGGGTGAACTTGCGGGCAAGGTCAGGCGGCAAGTCATCAATATTGAATTTCTTGGATTCGTTGGCGAGCGAAACGGCCAGCTTGGTTGCGCGCGCGCCGACTTCTGCTGCTGCCGTGTTTGTTTCGTCTGTGATATTGGTCGCCTGGTTCCAGAATACCAGGCTGGCTTCATCCGACATGTCCGACAGTTGCGTTTCGGCGCGGGACATGAACGCCTTGGCTTCTGTGACTGTCGTATCCTCGGTGACGGTTTCAGTGGCGACCGGCGTTGTTTCTGCGAGGGTTTCTTTGGGGGCCGTACAGCTGGCGACGGCAATAGTTAGCGCGATTGCGCTGGTTGCGAGTGAAAAACGCATAGTAAATTGGGACTCCCTTGGTGAGATTTGCCCCGAAGTGACAGGATTGACGCAATGACGTCAATCACGACAGCAGACAAAATAATGATTGGTTCTTTCAGTGTTCAGGCAGTAATGTCCGCGCAGCAAATGGAGCTGCAAACCAATGACCGATACTCTGTCCTACGTTCTCAAGACGTCCATCAATCAGATACTTGGTGCGACCCGAAGCACACTCAGGAAGGGCGAAGAACACGCCCGCACCCTGGGTGTTGAAGATTCAGTCATGCTGGCGGCGCGTCTTTACCCGGACATGCTGCCGCTCAGCCGTCAGGTGCAGATCGCCTGTGACAATGCCGCGCGCGGAGCAGCCCGTCTTGCCGGTCTCGACATGCCGAGCTTTCCCGACACCGAAACGACTTTTCAGGAACTGATGTCCCGGTGTGAGGCGGCCTTGGCATTCGTCAATGCGACCGACGATGCCAGCATCAACGCGAATGAACTCGAGACCCTGCAGATTCCGCTCGGTCCGCAGACCGTGCCTATGCAGGGGCGTCAGTACCTCACCTCGTTCGTGCTGGCGAACGTGCTGTTTCATGCCACGATGACCTACGGCCTGCTGCGCCATCAGGGCGTCGTCCTGGGCAAGCGGGATTTCCTGGTCCCTGACTAGGTTGTGGACTCATAAGCGCGTGTCCAGAGTCTGACAGAAGCGATAGCGACGGCGGCGAGGTAGTTTCTGGCGAGTTTGTCGAATCGGGTTGCGATGCGCCTGAAATGCTTGAGTTTGTTGAAGTATCGCTCGACCAGATTGCGCTGGCTGTAGATGGCTCTGT
>Ga0209347_1002476_pt1 | contig 24342 bp, 22 predicted proteins | sample AutmiccommuBRH23_FD_187382 | JGI IMG/M metagenome (GOLD analysis project Ga0209347, IMG submission 187382) | Deep subsurface microbial communities from Mt. Terri, Switzerland - Autotrophic microbial communities BRH/23 (SPAdes) (version 2) | ecosystem: Environmental > Aquatic > Deep subsurface >...
CTTTTATTGTTTCTTTCAGTCCCATATATAGCGCATCACTGATCAACGAATGGCCGATGGATACTTCTTTTAGCCAGGGGATATTCATATACAACCAGGGGAGATTATCCAGATTCAAATCGTGTCCCGCATTTACACCCAGACCCAGATCCTTTGCCAGTTTGGCTGCTTCAATAAAGGGTGTAACGGCCTTTTCCCTGTTGGTGCGAAATTCTTCGGCGTAGGGACCCGTATATAACTCAATGCGGTCTGTCCCAATCTGAGATGCCATACGAATCATTTCGGGGCTGGCATCCACGAAAATGGAGGTACGTATCCCCATGGACTGGAATTCTCCGACAATGTCAGTCAGGAACTCCTTGTGTTGAACGGTGTCCCATCCCGCATCGGAGGTGATGGCATCGTGTGCATCGGGTACCAGGGTGACCTGTGTAGGCCTGATCTTCCGGACGAGGGAGATAAACTCAGGGGTAGGATTCCCTTCGATATTGAATTCGGTATATACCTTCGCCTGTAGATCAAACACATCGGCATACCGGATGTGCCGCTCATCCGGACGGGGATGCACTGTTATGCCATCAGCGCCGAAAAGCTGACAGTCTGTCGCTACCTGCACCACATCGGGAATATTTCCGCCACGTGCATTCCTCAACGTAGCTATCTTGTTCACATTTACACTCAGTCTTGTCATATTTTTTGTTTCACCCTATTTACTGCAAAGAGGTCTGTTTCTACTTGAATTTTGGTAAAGAAAAAATAAAAAAGTCCGCATGGAACTTCAAATACACAAAATTTTGCCATCTTTGTAATCAGTTACAAAAGTAATACGAATTAGCCGTTTTGCGCAATGTCGAACAAAGAATTTATCAAAAAACAGGTAGAAAAGTTTACTACTCCGCTGACTCCTGAACAGTTCACGGAACTTTCTGAAACGGAAAATTCCCTCATCATCCTGGAAATACCGTTGAAAGATTATACGCTTACGGAAATAGCCCGGATTGTGGAGAGTAACAATGCGCATGTAATGGCTCTGTCTGTTATGCCTATCTCCGGTGGTTCCCTGTTGCTGGTTTCACTGAAGCTCGATGTAGATGATCTCACCGCTGTATTAAGAAGCTTTGAGCGATTCAACTACAGTGTACTCTACTATTTTATGAGAGAAGGAGAGGTGACCGACACACAGAAAGAAAGGCTGGCTGAGCTGATGTATTACCTGGAGATGTAACAAGTGATCATGAAAAGTAAAGAACAGATGAAATTTGCACTGTTTGGCAGTATGTTCCCCGACAGAACCGCGAAAGCGGAAGAACAGATCATTGGGGTATGTGAAGCCATCAATAGATATGGCGGCGAATTGTGTCTGCCGGAGAATTTTTTTCTGACACTGCCGGCAAATGTACAGCAGCGGGTAGCTCCCCTGTGCGAACTGGTGGAGATGTTACCCCGTGTTGATATGGTTGTGAGCGTCGGCGGTGATGGCACTTTTTTGAGAACTGCAGCCACCGTGGGTGATACCGGCATACCGGTTCTGGGTATTAACACAGGCCGCCTGGGTTTCCTGGCAGCAATCAACTATTCGGATGTAGAGGAGACGTTGCGGGAGGTGATGATGGGTGATTATAAAGTGGAGGAACGATCATTACTGAAGATGATAACCGATGAAACGTTCCCGCCGGATAATTTCAACGCGCATGCACTGAATGAAGTGGCCATTTTGAAACAGGATACGGCTTCGATGCTCTCTATACATGCCTATATCAATAACGATTATCTTACCTCTTATCAGGCAGACGGACTGGTGATTGCCACACCATCGGGGTCAACAGCCTACTCCCTCAGTATTGGCGGTTCTATCCTGTCGCCAACGACACCCAGTATGATCCTTTCCGCTATCGCACCGCACAACCTGACTTCCCGGTCGCTGGTCGTGGATGACAACAGTCTCATCTCCCTGAAAGTGGAAAGCCGGAGTCATATGTTCCTCGTTTCCGTGGACGGTCAGTCGCGTGTGCTCGACGAAACGGTCAGTATTCAGGTGCGCAAGGCTGCTTACACGCTGCGTGTGGTAAAAAGGACCGGACACACCTTCTATGAGACACTGCGCGATAAGCTGATGTGGGGGGCAGATGTCAGAAAGCAGAACAAATAAGCATCAGTCAACCGTCATGGTACAACAGAAAAAGCGGGTCTGTACCAACCCGCTTTTTTATAGTTATGAAGGTAACCCCTACCGGTTTTCTATTCTTCTTCTTCCGATACTGAATCTTCACTCAATTCCTCCACCGGTTTCTCTTCCTGATAGGGAAGAAACCGGTCCAAGGCAAGAATGAGCAGGTAAAAGACAGCCATGAAAACAAAAATACCGGCCATTCCTATACCTGCAATAAGCAAAGCTTTCTCAACTGTGGGTGTCATACTGTTTTGGTTTTAAGCGAATAAGGGAACCAGGGTCAGGATGATACCTCCCGCAACCACTGAGCCAATCTGGCCACCTACATTGGCACTGATGGCAGGCATCAGCAGATAGTTGTAGGGATCCTCTTTCTGACCCATCTGGTGAATCACCCGTGCCGACATCGGGAATGCCGATATGCCACAGGCACCGATCATCGGATTCAGCTTGTTGTCCTCTTTGCGGAACAGGTTCATGAATTTGGCGAAAATCACGCCTCCAAAGGTGTCGAAAACAAAGGCAAACAGGCCGAGTGCGATGATGAAGAGGGTGTCCAGCCGGATAAACCGGTCTGCCGTCATTGTGCTGGCAATCGTGATACCAAGTAGCAGGGTGACCAGACTGGCCAGTTCGTTCTGTGCCGACATCGACAGCTTATTCAATACGCCGCACTCACGTACGAGGTTACCGAACATCAGGAAGCCAATCAAAGCCAGTGAAGAAGGGGCAATAATCCCGGCAACGATGGTTACCGCGATGGGGAATAAAATCAGTGCTTTTTTCGATATTTTCTTGCCTGAACCGCTGCTCATCCGTATCAACCGTTCTTTTCTTGAAGTGAGCAGCCGGATCACCGGTGGCTGGATAATAGGAACGAGTGCCATATAGGAGTAGGCTGCTACCGAAATAGGACCCAGCAGCGCGGGTGCAAACCGCGAGGCAACCACGATGGAGGTGGGGCCGTCGGCTGCACCGATGATGCCTATTGAAGCTGCTTCTCTCAGGTCGTAACCCAGCAATGCTGCAAACATCATCGTCAGGAAGATACCCAATTGCGCTGCTGCACCAAAAAGCAGCAACGAGGGATTACGGAACAGGGGAGAGAAATCAATCATCGCCCCGATGGCGACAAAGATAAGCAGTGGGAAGATTTCCGTGGCGATACCCGCATCAAAAAAAACGTTGAGTACACCCTCCACTGCCTGCCCAGTGGCTGGATCTATCTGTGTCAGTGCCGACGATAGGGGGATATTCACCAGGATGGCTCCGAATCCCATCGGCAGCAACAATGTCGGCTCATAATTTTTGGCGATGGCGAGATAGATGAGGACTAGTCCTACCCCTATCATCACCAGATCTTGCCACGTCATGCCTGCAATGGCAGGTAACAGTTGTTCCAGGCCCATCAATGTGTCCGTTTAAATAGCATTAATAGAGGAACCCAAGTAATATACCGGCAGCTACTGCAGAACCAATCACTCCGGCTACGTTGGGACCCATGGCATGCATCAGCAGGTAATTGGCCGGATCATATTCCAGTCCAATAATTTGTGAAATACGAGCTGAGTCGGGTACGGCGGAAACGCCGGCATTACCGATCAACGGATTTACCTTTTTCTCTTTCGATAAGAAGAGATTCAGCATCTTCACAAAAAAGATACCGGCACAGGTTGCAATCACAAATGAAAGCGCACCGATGGCAAACACCTTGACCGACTCAAGCCGAAGAAAGGTGGTTGCCTGTGTGGATGCCCCCACAGTGAATCCCAGCAGGATGGTGATGGTGTCAATCAGTGGTCCGCGGGCTGTCTCTGCCAGACGACGGGTTACACCCGACTCTTTCAGCAGGTTGCCAAAGAAGAGCATCCCCAGCAGGGGCAAACCCGATGGAACCAGGAAAGCTGTCAGGAGTAAACCCATAATAGGGAAAAGGATTTTCTCTGTTTGCGACACCACGCGGGGTGACTTCATCCTGATCACCCGTTCTTTTTTGGTGGTCAGCAATCGCATAAAGGGTGGTTGGATGACAGGAACCAGCGCCATGTAGGAATAGGCGGAGATAGCCACCGCACCCAGCAAATGGGGAGCAAGCTTGGAGGTGGTGAAGATGGCGGTGGGACCGTCAGCTCCCCCGATGATACCGATGGCACCTGCCTCATTGGGCGCAAATCCCATTTGCAGGGCGATGATATAAGCCCCAAAAATGCCGAACTGGGCGGCTGCTCCGATCAGGATCAGTTTCGGATTGGCGATGAGAGCCGAAAAATCGGTCATAGCCCCGATGCCCAGAAAGATAAGAGGCGGATACCATCCCTTGACGACTCCCTGGTAGAGAATATTCAGTACAGAACCTTCTTCGTAGATGCCTACCTGCAGATTGGCTGCCTCGTTGAAGGGGATATTTCCGACGAGGATACCAAAACCAATCGGAATCAGCAACAGAGGTTCATATTCCTTGGTAATGGCCAGATAGATGAACACCAATCCGACCAGGATCATGATGATATGACCAATCTCGGCATTGAAGAAACCCGTGTAACTCCAGAAAGTACGTAAGTTGTCTGCTAAAGATAATAATGTATTCATGTTATACCTGAATTTTATTCAATGACTACCAGTTCGGCCCCCTCAAGAACTGAATCACCTTTCTGGACAAGGATTTCCGTAACATTCCCATTCTTGTTGGCGAGAATATTGTTCTCCATCTTCATCGCCTCGAGGATCATCAGTGTTTGTCCTTTCTTGACGGAATCACCTACTTTACAGCGAATATCCAGGATAACACCCGGCAAGGGAGATTGCAGAGAGCTTTTCCCGGAAGATCCGGCAGGCTTCGTAACCAAAGGTGTTGATGCCGTCTGAGGAGTAGGGGCAGGTGCGGAAGCCACACTGGGGCGTTTGATGCCGGTCAGTGTTTTCTTGGTTTTTTGTGCCATTTCCACTGTGAAGGGTGTGCCGTTTACTTCCAGCTCCACAAAGTCACTATCTGATTTTGTCACCACAACCCGGTAGGGTGTACCATTGATTTTATAATTAAATTCTTTCATGCGATTAAATGTATTTTCTTTGTTTTGTGCTCTTGATGCTATCTGGGTAATTCTCTCAGTGATTGCCGCTTGGTGTTCCACGGAGAGAAGTTTCTCTTCACCTGATTGATGGTGAGAATCGTGGATTCAATATCGTGCTGATCTTCCTTCAGTTCGTTGATCGCGGCAGAGATGGCAGCCAGTACTGCTCCCGAGAGATGAGACTGGCTTCTTGCCGCCGAGAGCGTACCGGTCTGTGCCACTTTCTGCTGTGACATGTTTTTAGCGATATTGCCCGAGAGTTTGAAAAAGAAATAGAGTGCTATCAGACCGAAGAAGACAACCAGCATGGAGGTAATCGTCAGTAAACCTCCCAATGGATCGGTTTCCTCAAGACTCACCACCTTGGGGTTTTCTTCGAGGACGGCATTGTTGCTGCTGGGCGTCACTCTTTCGAGGTGTATAGCTGTAATATTGCCGTTTTCGTCAAATTTTACTCCGTCCTGAGCAAAGCCATAGGTTTGATCAGCCTTCATTCCAGCAGGGATCACGATTTCATCCAGCAATGTTTTACCGTCGTTTTCATACAACGCAATGTAATTCTCCCGTGTGGAATCGAGTTCAAAGTTGAGATGGAAGGTGCCGTTAAAGGGCATGTTGTCAGCAAAAAAGATGGCATGCTGGTGTGGCTTGATACTGGTGAGGACATCACCGCGCGGGATCGGGTATTTCTTCGGATTGTTACGGTCGTTGGTCAGATAACGTCCCCCCAGGTCCTGCGTCTTCGATGTATTGTTGTAGATCTCGATCCATCCGTTGCGTTGACCGAAATCATCCACATAGTTGGTCTCATTCACCACCATCACCTCGTTGATGACCCAATTCGGGTTTTCCTTTTCAGCAGAACAGGAGGTGAAGAAGGCAAGGGTGATGAAAAGGTAAGATAATCGTTTCAAATATCTCATAAACATATACTTTTTAAAGGGGTAAGTTATCGTGCTTCTTCGGCGGATTCTGCAGTTTCTTGGTTTGCAGCTGCTGTAAGGCACGAATCACACGGAAACGGGTGTTGCGTGGTTCTATCACATCGTCGATATATCCGTAACGGGCTGCCACATAGGGGTTGGTAAACAGATCATTGTACTCTTTCTTCTTCTCGTTCATCAATTCCCTCAGTTTTTCCGCATCCTTTTCGGCAGCTATTTCCTTACTGTAGAGCACTTCCACTGCTCCGTCAGCACCCATCACGGCGATTTCGGCAGTAGGCCATGCATAGTTGATATCACCACGCAGCTGCTTGCAGCTCATCACGATATGGGCTCCACCGTAGGACTTACGTAGGGTCACCGTCACCTTGGGAACGGTCGCTTCGCCATAGGCATAGAGCAGCTTGGCACCATGGGTGATCACACCGCCATATTCCTGGCCTGTGCCGGGAAGGAAGCCGGGCACATCTACCAGAGAGACGAGAGGTATATTGAAAGCATCACAGAAACGTACAAACCGGGCTGCCTTGCGTGAGGCATTGATGTCGAGCACACCGGCCAGGTACTTGGGCTGGTTGGCAACGATACCCACCGATTGACCGTTGAAGCGGGCAAAGCCCACGATGATGTTTTTCGCATAATCGGCATGTACCTCCAGGAATTCACCATTGTCGATGATGGCCCCGATCACTTCGTACATGTCGTAGGGTTTGTTGGGACTGTCGGGGATGATCTCGTTCAGTCCGTCATCGAGACGGTCAATGGGGTCGTCGTTATGGTGAAGGGGCGCTTCTTCCAGATTGTTCTGAGGGACAAAGCCCAGCAGCTTGCGGATCAGTTTCAAGCCGTCCTCCTCCGTCTGAACCTGGAACTGGGAGACTCCCGATCTGGTGGAATGGACAGAGGCACCACCCAGTTGTTCCTGGGTGACATCTTCTCCTGTCACCGTTTTCACTACCTTGGGACCGGTAAGGAACATGTAGGATGTCCCCTGGGTCATGATGATGAAATCGGTGAGAGCCGGTGAATACACAGCACCACCGGCACAGGGACCGAAAATGCCGGATATCTGTGGTATCACCCCTGAGGCAAGAATGTTGCGCTGGAATATTTCGGCATAACCGGCCAGTGCATTGATCCCTTCCTGGATACGGGCACCTCCGGAGTCATTGATGCCGATCAGCGGAGCACCCATTTTCATGGCCTGATCCATCACCTTGCAGATTTTCTGTGCCTGCATTTCTGACAGAGAGCCGCCGGAGACCGTGAAGTCCTGGGCAAAAACGTAGACGAGGCGTCCTTCCACCGTGCCAAATCCGGTAACAACACCGTCACCCAGGAATTTCGTCTTTTCCATGCCGAAGTTGTGTGACCGGTGTTCCACGAACATGTCAAATTCTTCGAAACTACCTTCATCCAGAAGCATGGCTATTCGTTCACGTGCCGTGTATTTTCCTTTCAGGTGCTGTGCTTCAATTCTTTTTTCGCCACCACCTAAACGAGCTTTTTCTCTTAGTTGAATCAGCTCTTTTACTTTCTCGAGTTGGGTGCTCATATAAAATGTAATTTTTGTGTAATGTATGATTGATGTAGATGATTTATTTTCGGCGGATTGAACAGGTTATGCAGGATGTTCGCAAAGTTCCGTGAGTACACTGCCGGTAGATTTCGGGTGAAGAAAAGCGATGCTTAATCCTTCTGCACCTCCGCGGGCCTTGGTGTCTATCAAACGTACTCCTTTGGCTTCCATTTCACTCAACGCCTCGTTGACATTTTTTGTTGCGTAGGCAATGTGATGGATGCCTTCTCCTCTTTTCTCAATAAATTTGGCGATGGTGCTCTCGTCGCTGGTCGGTTCCAGGAGTTCGATTTTGGTTTGGCCTACCATGAAAAAGGCTGTTTTTACTTTTTGGTCTGCCACTGTTTCGATATTATAGCATTTTAATCCTAAAACGCCTTCATAATAAGGGAGTTGCTCCTCAATACTTTTGACGGCAATACCGATGTGTTCAATGTGTGTTATTTCCATATATAAAAGTGATTATTTTGGGTTTAGGCTACAAAAGTACCTCTTTCAAATTGAAATATGAATAAAACAGGAAGATTTCTTTCCGGAAGCAACCGGATAGAAATGAACGATTAAATGGAGGAAATGCGTAACACTTCCAGCAGTTCCTCGCTGATCGCCCTTTCCTTCTTGATGGCCCGTTTAAACGGAACGTAATCGATTTCGTTTTCACGAATACCGATCATCACGTTTCGCTGATTCTCCTGTAAGGCCTGTATGGCAGCTATGCCCATGCGGCTTGCCAGGATGCGGTCCTGGGCCGTTGGGGAACCACCACGCTGCAGGTGGCCGAGAATGGATACCCGTACGTCGTACTGGGGGTATTCCGTTTTCACCCGTTCGGCCAGTTTGATGGCACCACCGGTCACTTCACTTTCCGTGACAAGTACCATACTGCTGCTTTTCGATTTCCGGAAGCCCTGTTCAATCAGTTCGGCCAATTGATCTTTTTCAATGCTTATCTCCGGAATGATAGCTGCTTCTGCCCCCGAAGCGATGGCGCTATTGAGTGCAAGATAACCACAGTTGCGCCCCATTACCTCAACAAAAAAGAGACGCTCATGCGAGGTAGCTGTATCACGTATTTTATCCATCGATTGCATGATGGTATTCAGTGCCGTATCATAACCGATCGTGGTGTCAGTGCCGTTGAGATCATTGTCGATGGTTCCGGGAAGCCCTACCACGGGAATATTGAACTCATTGGCAAAAATACCTGCTCCCGTAAGTGAGCCGTCGCCACCAATCACGATCAACGCATCAATGCCATGTTTCTGCATATTTTCGTAAGCGATCTTGCGTCCTTCCAGTGTCATGAACTCCAGTGAACGGGCTGTCTTCAGAACGGTTCCCCCCTGTTGAATGATGTTGCTCACGCTGTTGGTCCTGAATTCTTCAATCTCATTAGAAATCAATCCTTTATATCCCCTGTAAATGCCATACATGCGCATGCCGTTCGAAATACCTGCCCTTGTCACTGCGCGAATGGCAGCATTCATACCCGGCGCATCACCCCCTGAAGTGAGTACGCCTACACTTTTAATATCTGAGCTCATGATTGAAATGTTAGTATTTGAGAATTTGCCAGTTGTCTACGATGTTTTCCTTGCAGACAACAAGGCGCAAAGATATGTTTTTTTAACGATGCCACAAAAAAAAGCTGCTTAAAAAGCAGCTCTTTCAATATGCATCCAGGGCCTGAGTCTTGCAATGTTTTCAGCGACTGCCTCCATTTGCCACTTGGGTGTGGAGGTGGCACCGCAGATACCGATGCTTATATTCTCTGTAATCAGATTCGGATCAATTTCTTCCGGGGAATGAATCAGGTGCGAATTGGCATTTTTCTTTTTACACTCGGCAAATAACACTTTTCCATTGGAACTTTTTTCTCCGGCGATGAAAAAGATGAGATCGTGACTCTCTGCAAACTCCTGGATGTTGGGCACCCTATTGGATACCTGACGGCAAATCGTGTCGTAAAAATCAAACGTGGCTCCATCCTGCATTCGAGCGCGAATCAGTTCTCCCACTTCCCGAAAGCCGTCGAGCGGCTTGGTGGTTTGTGAAAAGAGGCTGATATCCCTTGAGAAATCGAGTTTGTCAATCTCATCCTTGCTTTCAATGATGATGGCCGATTCGTCGGTCTGTCCCAGTAGTCCGTTCACTTCCGCATGACCTTTTTTACCAAAGATAACGATCTGGGCACCGTTATCCGGACGGTTGGCGTATTTTTTCTTGATCTTTTTCTGCAGGCCCAATACCACAGGACACGAGGCGTCGATCAGTTCGATGTTATTCTCTTTCGCAATCTCATAGGTGCTGGGTGGCTCACCATGAGCACGCAGCAGGACACGCACGTTCTTCAGCTGCCTGAACTGTTCGTGATCGATGGTAATCAAGCCCATCTCCTGCAAACGATTCACTTCGATGCTGTTGTGCACGATGTCACCCAGGCAATAGAGCGTACCTCCTTTTTGCAGTTCCTCCTCCGCTTTGGTAATAGCCTTTGCTACACCAAAACAGCATCCTGACAGTCTGTCTATTTCTATCTTATTCATTTTTTGCTGTGATTTGATAAAACATTTCAAGCGCCCACTGTAACTGTTCCTCAATACCGATAGAGGAGTTGTCCAGTTCCAGGGCATCATCGGCTTTACGTAACGGGCTTTCTTCGCGGGATGTATCCCGCAGGTCTCGCTCCTTCACGTTGGCCAGCACATCGTCAAACGAGGGGTTCTCACCCCTGGCTGTCATCTCGTCGAATCGCCGCTGTGCCCTGACCTCGGGTGAAGCGGTGAGAAATAACTTTAATTCGGCATCCGGGAAAACAACGGTTCCTATATCGCGTCCGTCCATCACCACCCCTTTCTTTTTTCCCATCTCCTGTTGCTGGCGTACCAGCTCCTTGCGGACAAATCCGAGAGTGCTCACACGACTGGCGCCGTTGGCGGCATCGAGCGTACGTATCTCCTTTTCCACGTTCTCATCGTTGAGGTATGTCTCCTGTTCACCCTCTGTATTGGTCCTGAACGAGATGCGGATGCCGGGCACCTGTTGCCGCAGCTGTTCTTCATCCATGCCCGTATCGGTGATCCATCCGTTCCGGAGGGCATATAACGCTACGGCGCGGTACATCGCACCACTGTCGATGTAGGTGTAACCTAATTTTTTTGCCAATCCTTTGGCAATCGTACTTTTGCCGCAGGACGAAAAACCGTCAACGGCTATATTGATTTTGTGGGTGTGCATAAAAAATGTCCGTTAATTGGATAAACAAACCACAAAGATAGAATGTTTTTCGCGGAATAAGTTTTAACAGATTAGAAGAGATGTAAAATGTATGTGATTAAATGAAAAACAGTTTGCTGTAGACGGACACATTGAATTCTGCCACAGCGAAATATCCTGGCAAGAAGAGAGGGTATTTCAACCGGTGAAATACCCTCCTTGATCTGTGAATGCTGAGACTGCCGTCAATTATTCTTCCAGGAAATTGGGATACATGTAGTCCGTGGCAGGCACAAACGTCTCTTTGATACATTGCGGAGAGACCCAGCGCAGGAGGTTGAACACGGAGCCGGCCTTATCATTGGTGCCGGAGCCGCGTCCTCCGCCAAACGGCTGCTGATCGACCACTGCACCTGTTGGTTTGTCGTTGATGTAGAAGTTACCCGCGGTATGCATCAGACGGGTGGTCATTTTCTCAATACGGGCCCTGTCGGCGGAGAAAATGGCCCCTGTCAGCGCATAATCGGTGGTCGTGTCAAGGATATCCAGTGTTTCGTCGAGCTGTTCCGGGTTATAGACATACACGGTGAGGACAGGCCCGAAAAGTTCTTCTCTCATCGTGATATAATCGGGCCTGAATGCCCGGATAACTGTCGGGTTAATGAAATAGCCCTTCGTTTTGTCGCAGGTGCCGCCACACACGATCTCCGCATCGGGTGAACCTTTCGCCTCATCGATCACTTTCGCCAGCTTGTCGAACGACTCTTCATCGATCACGGCATTCACAAAGTTGCTGAAATCTTCCACTACGCCGGTGTTGATGCGGGCAAGGTCATCACGCACATACTTGCTCACATCGTCCCACAGGTTTTCAGGAATATAGGCACGTGATGCTGCCGAGCATTTCTGTCCCTGGTATTCAAACGCACCCCGTGTGATTGCCGTGGCCACCTGTTTTGCGTTTGCCGTTTCATCGGCAAAAATGTAGTCTTTTCCACCTGTTTCACCCACGATGCGCGGATAGGATTTGTACCTGGAGATATTCCCTGCAATTGTTTTCCACATGCCATTGAAAACGCCTGTGGATCCGGTGAAATGTAATCCGGCAAAATCACGATGGTTAAAAACCACATCGGCCGTCTCTTTCCCTCCTGTATATACCAGATTGATCACACCGTCGGGCAGGCCGGCTTCCATCAATACCTTCATGATGAGATGGGCCGAATAGGCCGCTGTTCTGGATGGTTTCCACACTACGGTGTTACCCATCAGTGCAGGGGCTCCACCCAGGTTGCCGGCAATAGAGGTGAAGTTGAACGGGGTGAGCGCGAAGATGAATCCTTCGAGCGGACGCCATACCATACGGTTCCAGATGCCGGGAGATGAGTTGGGCTGCATCGCGTATATTTCGTACATGTTTTTCACGTTGTAACGATAGAAATCCACCAGCTCACAGACAGCATCTATCTCCGACTGGAAGGCATTCTTCGATTGTCCGATCATGGTGACGGCGTTGAATTCCGCACGGTAGGGTCCGGCAATCAGCTCGGCGGCCTTCAGGAAGATGGCCGCGCGGCTCTCCCAATGCATTGCCTCCCATGCCGGTTTTGCTTTCAGGGCGGCATCAATTGCCATCTGCACATGTGTTTTGTCGCCCAGATGGAAATGGCCCAGGAGATGACGGTGATCGTGTGGCGGACGTATATCCATCAGCTGATGGGTGCGGATCTCTTTCCCGCCGATAATCATCGGCAGGTCGATCCCTCCCTTGTGCAGTTCTTTTAATGTATGCTTGAGTGCTTCTCTCTCGGGCGATCCCGGAGCGTAACTCTTCACGGGTTCGTTCTTCACTTCGGGTAATTTGTAGATTCCTTTGGGCATAATTCAATTGTTTTGGGTGTGGTTTATCTGTTTTTGAATGAGACAAATTTACATAAAAGTTTGAATACTGCGTATGATCAGCATTTTTTTGTATGTGAAAAAGTAATCCTTTTGGGGTATGCTCTTTTGTCGGTCATATTGTAAAACAAAATGAATTTTTATCTATTTTTGTGCTGTCTGAATACTTTTAAAAAAACGCATGCAAGCTGAAAAAACCCATTTAGTCGATTTCAACAACCCGGAAATCGCTTTTCGTAACCAATCGAATGCCAGCCTCAGAGAGGCTTATCAACTTTTCAAACTGATGAATAACCGGAATCTGGTACAACTCGGCAAGCATCTGGTCAATGTTGCCTTTGCCCTTCATCTGCCGGTAAAGGCTATTTTACAAAAAACCATTTATAAACATTTCGTAGGAGGCATGTCTATTGAAGACTGCAGTAAAACCATCGACCGCCTGGCTGAGCACAACGTGAAGTCTATTCTCGATTATGCGCTGGAAGGTGAAGAGTCGGACGCCATCTTCGATGCTACCTGCAGTGAGGTGATACGCACCGTTGAGTTCGCACACAATAATAAAAGCGTACCCTTCAGCGCTTTCAAGATTACCGGCATTGCACGTTTTGACCTGTTGGTGAAAGTAAGTGAAAAACAGGATCTTACCGATGATGAGGTAGCTGAATACCGCCGTGCGGCAGAAAGGGTGGATGTCATTTTTAAACGGGGCTATGAACTGGATGTCCCCGTCCTGATCGATGCCGAGGAAACATGGATACAACCTGTACTGGATGAGATGGTGCTGAAGCTGATGGCCAGGTATAATAAAGAAAAAACCATTGTACAAAACACCTATCAGATGTACCGACACGACAGCATAGAACGTATCAGGCTGCACCACCGGATGGCGCTGGAGGGTGGCTTCAGGTTCGGACTGAAGATTGTCCGGGGCGCTTATATGGAGAAAGAAAGGGAACGTGCCTCCCAGAGAGGATATCCATCACCCATCCAGCCCGATAAGCCGGCAACCGATCGCGATTTTAACGCGATCATCCGCTATTTTATGGAGCATCTGGATACCATCGATTTCATGGTTGCCACACACAATGAAGAGAGTTCACTCCTGCTGGCTCAGTTGATCGATGCCTACAAGTTACCGAGAGACTACCCTGGAATTTATTTTTCTCAACTCTACGGTATGAGCGATCATATCACTTATAATCTTGCAGATCAGGGATATAATGTGGCGAAATATGTCCCTTACGGGGCAGTGGAGACCATGATGCCCTACCTGTTTCGCCGTGCTGAAGAGAATTCGTCGGTCAAAGGACAGACCAGCCGGGAACTGAACATGATCCAACAAGAAAGAAGACGGAGAAAAGCAACAGGCCAGCGGGTTGGCTGATTAACCAATGAGCGGTTCAGCAGATTCGTTGATTGGTCGATTCCAGGATAGATTATCGATTCGTCACATCCACTACTTTACCTCCCAGACATTGGAAGCGCTCAACAGGAACTCGGTGAACGATTTTCTGGGAGTTCTCTTTTGCACGTCTTCTATCTGTTTCTGGTAATCCCTGTCGTAGGAAGGCCCATCGGTATTGCGGATGACTCCCAATGCCACGGGCAGGCCGTCAGCAATATCCATCAGGGCCAGCTTTAACTGCAGCGTGCTGTCGGGGGTGGTGGCATCATGCACCAGTACATCATCCAGTGTGTATCCGTTCTCGCCAATTGTAACCGCTTTGAGGTTCCATCCTTCCAGCACGATGCCCTTGTCATTATCCTTACCGAAAATCATCTTCTCACCCTGTTTCAGTGTCACCGTATTGTCGGCTTTCCAGGTACGGTCACTTATCTTATTGTGTATTCCGTCGTTGAAGATCACACAGTTCTGCAACACTTCCACCACTGAGGTGCCTTTATGGCGTGCTGCCTCTACCATCACATCCACCTGATTTTTCATATCCACATCGATAGCACGGGCAAAGAAGGTACCTCTTGCACCGAAACACAACTCTGCCGGACGGAACGGATCCTCCACCGTACCGTAGGGTGATGATTTGGAAACGAAACCTCTGTCGGAAGTAGGGGAGTACTGACCTTTGGTAAGCCCGTATATTTTATTGTTGAAAAGAAGAATATTGATGTCTACATTCCTGCGTACAGCATGGATGAAATGATTCCCCCCGATAGCCAGTGAGTCGCCGTCACCGGTGGCGACCCATACGCTCAGATTGGGATTGGCCACTTTCACGCCTGTGGCAATGGCTGCCGCACGACCGTGTATGCTGTGAAACCCGTAGGTGTTCATATAATAGGGTAAACGCGATGAACAACCTATGCCGGAGATGACCGCTGTCTCATGCGGTTCAATATTCAGTTCTGCCATGGCTTTGTGCAGACAGGTTAAGATGGCATAGTCACCGCAACCCGGACACCAGCGCACGGCATTTTCACTTTTATAATCTTTCGGGAGATGTTTCTGATATTTTATTCCTGTAATTTCCATAACTTATTTAGCCTCCATCATTTTCGTGAATTCTTCTACCAGTTCGCTTACCTTGAATGGTTGGCCTTCCACCCGATTGAACGTCTGTATATTTCTCAGATCCTGGAACCTGCCGCTCAGATAGGCTGCAAACTGTCCATTGTTTTGTTCCGCCACAATCACTCTCTTGTATTTCTTCAGTAAATCGTACGTGTTCGACGGCAACGGTGAGATATGTTTGAAATGAGTGAATGCTATTTTCTTTCCGTTTGCCCGGATGCGCAGCGATGCTTCCAGCAGATGGCCATAGGTCCCGCCCCATCCCACAATCAGTGTATCGGCATGCTGATCGCCCATCACCTCCTGTGCGGGTATGAAGGCTGCGATATGCTCAATCTTCTGCCTGCGGATATTCACCATCTGCTGGTGGTTCTCAGGGTTCGATGAGATGACACCGGTAAGCTGATCTTTTTCCAGTCCTCCGATGCGGTGCATGTAACCGGGGGTACCCGGTACACCCCAGTATCGGACGAGTGTCTTTTCGTCGCGGAGAAAAGGTTTCCATTTCTCCGGGTCTCCATTGAAATGGTTCTGTACATAAGGGGGGTGGATATCGGGATAGTCATGCATGTCAGGAATCTTCCATGCCGATGAGCCGTTGGCGATATAACCGTCTGTCAGCAGGATCACCGGTGTCATATGCTCCAGAGCTATCTTTGAGGCCTCGAAGGCGCTTTCAAAACAATCGGCCGGTGAGGTGGCTGCAATCACAACGAGCGGACTCTCACCGTTTCTGCCGTACAATGCCTGGTTAAGGTCTGTCTGTTCGCTTTTGGTAGGCATGCCCGTAGAGGGGCCGCTACGCTGTACGTCGATCACCACCAGGGGCAGCTCCGCCATCACGGCCAGTCCCAGTGCTTCGCTCTTGAGCGATAACCCGGGGCCTGAGGTGGAGGTGGCTGCCAGGCAGCCGGCAAAACTGGCTCCTATGGATGAGGTGATGCCTGCAATCTCATCTTCCATCTGCAGGGCTTTCACGCCGAAATCTTTTCTTTTGGCCAGTTCCTGCAGGATATCGGTAGCAGGAGTGATAGGGTAGGAGCCTAAAAACAGTTGCACACCCGCCTTCTCTGCGGCAGCGATCAGCCCGTAGGCAGTGGCCGTATTGCCGTTCACATCGGTGTAAAAACCTTTGCTCGCCTCAATAGGATCGATGCGATAGGTGGAGGCGGTAAGGTGTATATTGCTGCCATAATTGTACCCGTCGGTTAGCGCTTTGATGTTGGCTTCCACCAGTTTCGGCTTTTTTGAGAATTTCTGTTCCAGCAGCTTATCCGCAATCTCCAGCGGTCGGTTGAAGAGCCAGCAGACAATGCCCAGGGCGAACATGTTTTTGCTGCGCAACATATCCTTGTTTTCCAGCCCCGATCCCTCCAGGGATGATTTAGTCATGGAGGTGATGGCTACCCCGATTGGTTGTACATAATCCAGCTTAAGCTCTGCAAAAGGATCCTGCGTGGTGTACAGGGCTTTGTCAAGATCTTTTTTCTGAAACGAATCAGTGTCGTACAAAACAATGGATCCTTTTTTCAGATGCATGGCGTTTACTTTCAGTGCTGCCGGATTCATGGCAACCAGGACGTCGGTCTTGTCACCTGAATTGTACACGTCTTTTGACCCGATGCGCACCTGATATCCGGAAACACCGTGCAGCGACCCTTGGGGAGCGCGTATCTCCGCCGGGAAATCGGGGAAGGTGGCAATCTCATTTCCGAAGATAGCGGATAAGGTAGAAAACAGGGTTCCCGATAACTGCATACCGTCGCCGGAGTCACCTGAGAAACGGATAGTTACTTGTTTAATGTCGGTTATTACCGAATTCGTTGGCATAATTGTCTGGTGGTTATTGTGTAGTTATAACTGTACTTTTTAGTGGGTTCAGCAAGCAACGGGTGTTTGTTGATTTGTTTGAATGAATCTGCAAAGTAATAAAAGAGTAGCCGAATACACAAATATTTTCAACGGAAACGCCGAATCAATTTTTTAGCGCTCCCGGACAACTATCCGGAAATTCTGCAGGTGCTGATTACTGAAAAAGCTTGTTGAACCGTTTGTTGTGGATGAGATCAGTATACAATTCATTCGCCTTCGCATAGCTTTGCGCATGCACAGCTGCTCCGCTGCTGATGCGTTTCACACCCATCTGCTTCAGCTTGGTGTAGGAAGGTGTTTCCGGACGCAGATAAACATTCAGGGGGAGAGTGGTACTTTGTACAACCGTGCTGATCTCCTTGTCATCGGAAAGCAGTGGCACAAATATCCCATCGGCACCTGCCTCCGCATATGCTTTGATGCGTTTGACTGTCTCCTCCAGCGGCTGATGGTGTTTGGTTACGTAGGTATCAACGCGGATATTCACGAAAAGAGTCGATTTCTGATCAGACAGAAAGGTGCGGATACCGCGGACGATCTTCGAAAATTTTTCTGTTTCCACCAATGACCGTTTTCCCTCTTTCACTACTGAATCTTCGATATTGATCCCTGCGGTACCCATTTTCAGGAGTTGTCCGATGTGTTCATTCACTTTGGCGCTGCTTCTGGCGTAACCACCGTCAATATCAACCGAGACGGGGATGGAAACCGATTTGATGACACGATTCACGATAAACAGCAGTTCTTCGAAACTCATATTTTCACCGTCTTTATATCCCAGGTTCTCGGCAATGGCGTGTCCTGAAATACCGACAGCCCTGAAACCTGCCTTTTCAGCAAGCTGTGCGCTTTTGGCATCCCATACATTCCCCAGAATAAACGGTTCGTCTCCGGCGTGTAGTGTTCTGAAATCGTTGATCTTTGACATAGTTTATTGTCTTTAGATGATTTGCTTTCCTGTTTAAACGTGTAGCGCTGCTATATGGTTCAGGGGATCAGCCTGATCAGCACAGAGAGTGGAACTATCTGTCGGAAATCCTCTCAATGCTCGCACCCAGTGCATTCAACCGCTTATCGATCTGTTGATAGCCACGGTCGATCTGGTCGATATTGTGGATGGTACTCACCCCTTTGGCACTCATGGCCGCGATAAGCAGCGATATCCCCGCGCGGATGTCGGGAGAGGTCATGTGCATACTGCGCAGGTGAAAACGGCTGTCCAGCCCTATCACAACGGCACGGTGCGGATCACACAGGATAATTTGTGCTCCCATATCAATCAGCTTATCCACAAAGAAGAGACGGCTTTCGAACATCTTCTGGTGTATCAGGACACTGCCTGTGGCCTTGGTGGCGACGACCAGCATCACACTGAGCAGGTCGGGGGTGAGTCCCGGCCAGGGCGCATCGGCAATGGTGAGGATGGATCCGTCGATGAATGACTCAATGGTATAGCTCTCCTGGCGGGGGATATAGAGGTTGTCACCCTGTTGTTCCACGGTGATACCCAGTCGCCGGAAACTTTCCGGGATGATACCCAGATGGTTTACCGATGTATTTGTGATCGTGATCTCCGACGCGGTCATGGCTGCCATGCCGATGAAACTGCCGATTTCTATCATATCGGGCAGCAAGCGGTGGTGACAACCGGAGAGACTGGTAACGCCTTTCACGATCAGCTTGTTGGATCCTATACCTTCAATTTTCGCACCCATGCGCACCAGCATATGGCTTAGCTGTTCCACATAGGGTTCACAGGCAGCATTGTAAATCGTTGTCTCACCATGAGCCAGTACGGCTGCCATCAGCAGGTTGGCAGTACCCGTCACGGATGCTTCATCGAGTAAAATAAAGGTTCCTTTCAGCTGCCTGGTGGTGAGGGTGAAGAGCTGTTTTTTTTCGTTCAGGATGAGCTCAGCCCCCAGCTTTATGATGCCGTTGAAGTGGGTATCCAGCCGCCGGCGGCCAATCTTGTCACCTCCCGGTTTGGGGACGACCGCCTCTCCGAAACGGGCCAGCATGGGTCCGATGATCATGATGGAGCCACGCAGTGCGGCACTTTTCTTCATGAAATCATCCGACTGAGTGTAGGTGAGGTCGATCTCTTCTGCTTTGAACGAATAGGTCCCTTCACGAATCTGCTGCACCTTCACACCCATATCACGCAGCAAATCAATCAAATTGTTCACATCCAGAATATCGGGGATGTTCTCAATGACGACCTCTTCACGGGTGAGCAGGGTGGCACAGATAACCTGAAGCGCTTCATTTTTTGCTCCCTGTGGGGTGATTTCTCCTTTCAGGCTATGTCCGCCTTCGATGATAAATGATGACATGTTGATGGGTTTATGACTGTTCGTAATTGCTTTTTAAAAGATCCATACCTCCGGCTCGAGCATCACACCAAACTGCAGAAGCACTTCGTTTTGTATCTCCTGCATAAAACCGGCGATCTCCTTTCCGTTCTCCGTACCGTAGTTCACGATAATCAGCGCATGATGTGCGTAAGTACCCACCATGCCGTGTCGTTTGCCTTTGTATCCCGCCTTTTCGATCAGAAAAGCGGCTGAGGTCTTGAATTTGTTTTCTCCCACGTTATACACAGGCAGATCTGCCAGCTTTTTCTGCAAGGTGTCCTTTTCCTGCAGCGTCAAAATCGGGTTTTTAAAGAAACTGCCGGCGTTGGGTAGCACTGTATAATCAGGAAGTTTACGGGTGCGGATGCGGATGATGGCATCGCGCACCTGCGCGAGTGTGGGGGAAGATACTCCCTCCAGCTCGCGACTGAGGTCGATATATTTTTCTTTGTATTGGAATGATTTATCCAACCTGAAGATGACCGATGTGATCACGAAACCGCAGGTGCGTTTAAAGATGCTGTCACGGTATGCAAAACCACATTCTTCATTGGTGAATTCTCTCATCCCGCCTGTCCGGATATCTGCGGCGTTCACCGTTATGATCCTGTCCCTCACCTCGGTACCGTAAGCTCCGATGTTTTGGACCGGGCTTGCGCCTACCGATCCGGGAATGAGAGACAGGTTCTCCAGTCCGGAAAAACCTTTTGAAACACAGAAAGCCACAAAGGTGTCCCAGTCCTCCGCGGCACCTGCCTCTATGACCACCTCGTTGTCGGTTTCAGACAATACCCTGATCCCCCGCATGGCCGGCCTGATGATTAAGCCATCGTAATCCTTTGTGAAAAAAAGATTGAATCCCGCACCCAGGATCAGTTTTTTTTCATGCGGAAAATGTGCCAGGATTTCAGCCAACTCACCGCTTGATTGCGGCTCACAAAAAAGACGGGCTGTTGCTTTCGTCCTGAACGAGTTGTAGGGCTGTAGTTGTGTGTTGTATTGAATATTCAATCTCTTATCTGTTTTTATTTTGCATCTTTTTCTTTTTCCGCATCACCGAAGGCGCAGCATGGCCGGCTGACCGTTGATTTCACTTATAAATAAGAAATACGCACGGTTTTTTATGCATATCGGGTAGATTCCCTTTCCATGCCTTCACCCTTCTTGTAACAATATATTCATCTTCACAGGAGACATTCATCGCGATACAGAGCCGGGTCTGGGGTTTGCAATGCTGCAGAATGTCCTCCGCCAGCGTTTGGTTCCGATAGGGTGTCTCAATGAAAAGCTGCGTCTGTTCTTCTTTGTACGCACGTGCTTCGAGTTGTAGCAGTTTTTTTATCCGGCCATCTGCCTCAATGGGCAGGTAACCGTGAAAGGCAAAACTCTGTCCGTTGAAGCCCGAAGCCATGAGGGCCATCAACATGGAGGAGGGGCCTGACAGCGGAACCACGCTGTAACCTTCCTGCTGCGCGATAGCCACTACGTCCGCCCCCGGATCGGCAATGGCCGGACAACCCGCCTCGGACATCAACCCGATGCTTTCACCGTTTTTGATCGGCAGCAGGTATTCGGCAATCCTGTTTCTGTCGGTATGTTTGTTTAACTCATAAAAAGTGAGCGGTTCAATGGCTATTCCCGGGTCGCATCTTTTCAGGAAACGACGTGCCGATCGCACATTCTCCACGATGAAATATTTCAGACGGGAAACGATGGTTGTGTTATAGGGGGGGATCACCTGATCTACAGGGGTATCTCCCAGTGTGACGGGAATCAAATAAAGTACGGGTTGTTCCATTGCTTTGACGGACCTTTTGAATACAAAAATAGATAAAATAAGGGAATGACAGGCCTCCTTTTTCGGGATATCTCACAATTGTTTAATAGACGGGCGGTTGATATAGGATGAAAATTGTTACTTTTGCAGATCTCAAATTGAATGACCACGATGATGACAACAACAACAGCAAAACATCCGAAAGGACTCTACTTCATTTTCACCATCTCCATCGCCGAGCGGTTTGGTTATTACGGTATGCGCGCCCTGTTCGTGCTTTATATGATCAAGGCGCTGTTGATGGACAAAGAGTTGTCGTCACTTATCTATGGCAATTATACCGGACTGGTGTATCTCACCCCGCTGATTGGCGGATATGTGGCTGACAAGTATTGGGGCATGCGACGTTCCACCTTCTGGGGAAGCGTGCTGATGGTCATCGGGCAGTTACTGATGTTTTTCAGCGCCTCCTGGTTTCATCATCCCGAGGCAGCCCGCTGGCTGATGTACATGGGACTGGGTGCACTGATCTTCGGGAATGGGTTTTTTAAACCGAATGTGTCCACCTTCGTCGGACAACTCTATGAACCCGGTGATAGAAGACTCGACTCAGCCTACACCATCTTCTATATGGGGGTCAACCTGGGAGCTTTCGCTGCACCCATCATCTGCGGATTGGTGGGTGATACGGGTGATCCGGCCGATTTCAAATGGGGGTTCCTCGTTGCTGCGCTGGTCTCCGTGATTTGTCTTATCGTCTATGTATTGAGAAAGGATACATACCTGATCGATCCCCACGGGAATCCCATCGGCATTGTGCCTGCCGCGCGGAAAAAACCGGAGAAGGCCGATGCAACACCTGTTGTCAAACTGACAGTCAAAGAAATAATCCTTTGGATCGCAGCAGCAGGTGCACTTTTTGTCCTGTTTGTCCGCTTGTTCAGAGGCGATGTGATTGGGGCATTTATATACACAGCCGCGCTGATTGTTCCCGCTTTTGTGATATCCGACAAGTCGCTTACAAAGATTGAACGCCAGCGAATCTGGGTGATCTACATCATTGCCTTTTTCGTGATTTTCTTCTGGTCCGCCTTTGAACAGGCCGGTATATCACTGACCTATTTCGCGGTGGAACAGACCAATCGCGACATCATAGGATGGACCATGCCCGCAAGCTGGTTCCAGTCGTTCAATGCCGTTTTTGTCATCCTCCTGGCCCCTCTTTTCGCTCAGTTATGGCTTGCGTTGGGTGCGAAAAACAGAGAACCCTCTTCTCCCGTGAAGCAGGCTATAGGTCTACTGCTGCTGGCATTGGGCTATCTGATCATCGCCATCGGAGTGCAGGGTGTGGAACCGGGTGTGAAAGTGAGCATCCTCTGGCTTGCCGGGCTCTACTTCATCCATACGATGGGCGAGCTGTGCCTTTCACCCATTGGCCTGTCCATGGTGAACAAGCTATCACCGGTACGTTTTGCCTCCCTGCTGATGGGCGTGTGGTATCTCTCCATGGCTACCGCCAATAAACTGGCCGGCGCACTGAGTACGCTCTATCCCGAAGAGGGCAAGGTGAAGTCGCTGATGGGAATAGAAATCGCTTCGCTGTTCGATTTCTTTATGGTGTTCGTGGTGATGGCTGCGGTTGCCTCACTCATCCTTTTCCTTCTGGCGAAGAAACTACAATCGCTGATGCACGGCGTAAGATAACCGGCAGAACGTTTAGCCGATATGAAAAAGGTCAGAGAGCGAATTGATCCTTATCTGGCTGATGAACGATTCAATCAGGTTCATCTCTGCCAGTAGCAGGAACACGATAATCATATAGACAAGGCCATATATGCCCCCCGTGATATGCGCGGAGTGGTTGATGCCCCCCGATTCTTTTTTATCCAGCGAGATGGAGACCAGCATAAAGATGATTCCGAAAAGGAATGCTGGTAGCATGACCGGGATAAAGAGTATACCCATAAAATTCATCGGATTGATCAGCATATACCCGAAGATCACCGCCGAAACGGCTCCTGATGCACCCAGGCCATGATAGTTTCTGTTCTCCTTCTGTTTGAAGTAGGTTGGCAGAATGGATATAGGCAATGCGGTCAGGTAGAGGATGATAAAACACAGGGCTCCAGTGCTCCCACCCAGTTGCAGTGTGCAAAACCGTTCAATGTCCATTCCAAAGAAATAGAGGGTGAACATGTTAAAGATGAGGTGCATGTAATCGGCATGCAGAAAACCATAAGTGAACAACCGGTGCCATGCACCCTTTCGCACTGCCGGCGGATAGAAAATCATCTTTTCCATCATGGTGTGATCCCTGAATGCAAGGATAGAGAGGAGAGAGGTCAGTATGATAAGGGTGACTGTGATCATGGAGTCATCTGTTTATCGTGTAAGGCGATATATTTCCACAAGGGTGCTGCCATGGTAGCCTGAACAATCTGTCCGCTGATGAGCAGCTCTTTCACCTCATCATAGGAAAACAGATGTACCGTGAGATCTTCTGACGCTTCCAGTGCCTGATCACCTGTTTTCTCCACATCCCGGGCAATAAAGCACCAGGAATAGTTGTTGGCAGCACTCGCGTTGGGGGCGACACGCATCAATTCGGTCCAGACTCCTCCGCTGTAACCGGTCTCCTCCAGCAGCTCTCTCTGTGCCGATGCCAACACCGACAGATCTTCGCTTTCGCACACGCCGGCACATAATTCGAAGCATATTTCCCCGATGCCCGGCCGGTATTGTTGTACCAGAATAAACTGACCTTCTTTGGTAATGGCGATAATATTGACCCAGTCGGGGTATTCCAGTACGTAATACTCAGGGACCACATTGCCGTTGGGCATCAGTAGCTTTTCCCTTCGCACTGTGAGCCAGGGTCTTTTATGGAGGTATTCGCTTTCGATTACTTTCCAGGGAAGAGGTGAAGA
>Ga0209347_1002477_pt1 | contig 24312 bp, 24 predicted proteins | sample AutmiccommuBRH23_FD_187382 | JGI IMG/M metagenome (GOLD analysis project Ga0209347, IMG submission 187382) | Deep subsurface microbial communities from Mt. Terri, Switzerland - Autotrophic microbial communities BRH/23 (SPAdes) (version 2) | ecosystem: Environmental > Aquatic > Deep subsurface >...
GCAGGCCTCGGCCGCCTCGACAGACGGGAAGCGGGCCACCACGTTGCGCGGCCGGTCCGTGCCCTCAAGCTGCACATAGCGCCCGCCGCGGGCGACGAACACGCCGCCATGCGCGGCGATGGCAGGCCCGGCCAGCTTGGCATATTTGCCGTAGGCCTCGGGGTCAGTGACGGTCACATGCGCGATCCAGAGTGCGGTCATCGGTAATTCTCCCTTACAGGTTCGCCAGGACGGCTTCGGCCGCCGCGATGGCCTCCGCCGCTTTCGAGGGGTCAGCGCCGCCCGCCTGCGCCATGTCGGGCCGCCCGCCGCCGCCCTTGCCGCCAAGCGCCTCGGCCGCCGCGCGCACGAGGTCCACGGCGGAAACACGCGCCGTCAGATCGGCCGTGACCCCCGCCGCCACCGCAGCCTTGCCGCCGGTATCGGCCACCAGCAGCACCGCGCCAGAGCCGACCCGCGCCTTCATTTCATCCACCAGCGCCGGCAGATCCTTGCCCGACACGCCGCTGACCGATTGCGCGAGGAAGCTGATGCCGCCGATGTCCTTCGGCTCGGGGCCCGCCGCACCGCCACCGCCCATCGCCAGCTCTCGCCGCAGCTGCGCCAGCTCATTGGTCAGCGCCCGCCGCTCATCGACCAGGGCCTTCACCCGGTCCACCACTTCGCCAGCAGAGGCCTTGAGGAGCCCGCCAATCTCGGCCAACCGCGCGCCCTGCGCGTTCAGATGGTCCAGCGCCACCTGCCCGGTCAGCGCCTCGAGCCGGCGCACCCCGGCGGCCGAAGCACTGTCGCCGAGCAGCACGAAGGCCCCGATCTCACCCAGCCGGGAGACATGGGTGCCGCCGCAAAGCTCCAGCGAATAGGTGTTGCCATCGGTGCCCTTTCCCGATCCGGCAAGGCTCCCCATCGACACAACGCGCACCTCATCGCCGTATTTCTCACCGAAGAGGGCCTGCGCCCCAAGGGAGCGGGCGTCATCCGGTGTCATGATCCGCGTCTCGACCGCAGAGTTCTGGCGGATCAGCTCGTTCACCTCGGCCTCGACCTGCGCCAGTTCGGCAGGCGTCAGCGCCTTGGAGTGGCTGAAGTCAAAGCGCAGGCGGTCCGGCGCGTTCAGGCTGCCCTTCTGCGCGACATGGTCGCCAAGCGCGCGGCGCAATGCCTCGTTCACCAGGTGCGTCGCCGAGTGGTTGGCCTCGATGGCGGCGCGGCGGTGGTGGTCCACCTCCAGCTTCGCGGGTTGGCCGGCGCGGATCTCGCCTTCGGTCACGCGGCCGATGTGCAGGAACAGGCCCGCCGACTTGCGCGTGTCGGTGATCGCCGCCTGCCCGGTCTCGGTGCGCAGCCAGCCGGCATCGCCGACCTGGCCGCCGCTTTCGGCGTAGAAGGGCGACTGGTTGACGATGATCTGGATCTCGGCGCCCTCGACGGCGCCCTTCACCTCGGCCCCGCCCTGCACCAGCGCCAGCACCTGCCCTTCGGCGATCTCGGTGTCATAGCCCAGGAACTCGGTCGGCCCGTGCAACTCGGCCAGATCGAACCAGATCGCGGCATCGCGGGTCTCGCCCGAGCCGGCCCAGCTTGCCCGCGCCTTGGCCTTCTGCTCGGCCATCGCCGCATCGAAGCCGGCGGTATCGACCGAAAGGCCCTTCTCGCGCAGCGCGTCCTGCGTCAGGTCGAGCGGAAAGCCGTAGGTGTCATAGAGCTTGAAGGCCGCCTCACCGGGCAGCGCGCCGCCTTCGGGCAGGCGCGAAACCTCATCGTCCAGCAGCCGCAGCCCGCGGTCCAGCGTCTGCTTGAAGCGGGTCTCCTCCAGCTTCAGCGTCTCCTCGATCAACGCCTGCGCCCGGCCAAGCTCGGGATAGGCAGCGCCCATCTGCCGCACCAGCGCCGGCACCAGCCGGTACATCACCGGGTCCTGCGCGCCCAGCATATGCGCATGGCGCATCGCCCGCCGCATGATCCGGCGCAGCACATAGCCCCGGCCCTCGTTGGAGGGCATGACCCCATCGGCAATCAGGAAGCTGGTCGAGCGCAGGTGGTCAGCGATCACCCGGTGATGCACCTTGCCCGGCCCATCGGGGTCGGCGCTGGTCGCATGGGCGCTGGCCTCGATCAGGCTGCGCATCAGGTCGGTGTCATAGTTGTCGTGCTTGCCCTGCAGCAGCGCACCGATCCGCTCCAGTCCCATGCCGGTGTCGATGGATTGCTTGGGCAGCGGCACCATCGTGCCATCGGCGAACTGCTCATTCTGCATGAAGACGAGGTTCCAGATCTCGATGAAGCGGTCGCCATCCTCATCGGCCGAGCCGGGGGGGCCGCCCCAGATCTGGTCGCCATGGTCATAGAAGATCTCGGTGCAGGGGCCGCAGGGACCGGTCGGACCCATGCGCCAGAAGTTGTCATCGGTGGGGATGCGGATGATCCGGTCATCCGACAGGCCCGCGACCTTCCTCCAGATGCCCGCGGCCTCGTCATCGGTGTGATAGACGGTGACCAGCAGCTTCTTCGCGTCGATGCCGAAATCGCGGGTCAGCAGCTCCCAGGCGAAGGCGATGGCATCGTCCTTGAAATAGTCGCCGAAGCTGAAATTCCCCAGCATTTCAAAGAAGGTATGGTGCCGCGCCGTATAGCCGACATTGTCGAGGTCATTGTGCTTGCCGCCCGCGCGCACGCATTTCTGCGCGGTGGTGGCGCGGGTATAGTCCCGTGTCTCGGCCCCGGTGAAGAGGTTCTTGAACTGCACCATGCCGGAATTGGCGAACATCAGCGTCGGGTCGTTGCGCGGCACCAGCGGTGAGCTGTCCACCACGCGGTGGCCATTGCGACCGTAGAAATCGAGGAAGGTAGAGCGGATGTCGTTCAGGCTGGGCATATTTTCTGCTCTCACGGGGCCTTCGGGGCTCTGGGCCTTCAGGCAGGGATCGGTTGCCCCCGTTTATCGCCGCATCGGGGGCCTGTCCAGCAAAGCCCCCGTCAACCGTCGCCGCGCCCCCTTTGCGCTTTGCCTTTTCCAAATATCCTCGGGGGGGAGCGCCCGGCACGGGCGCCGGGGGGCAGACGGCCCCCCGGCCCCGGCCAACCTCGCGCGCTGCGCCGCCCAACCGCGCAAGCAAAGGGGGGCCGCGCTCCTTGCGGAACGCGGCCCCCCCCTTTGGCAGTACTGTGCCTCAGGCCTCGGTCACATCCTCGGCGTCACCCTCGGTGGCGGCGAAGTCGAGCCCGTGGCTGGCGCGGACCTTGTCCTCGATCGCGAGCGAGACATCGGGATGGTCGCGCAGGAACTGCTTGGCATTCTCGCGGCCCTGGCCGATGCGCTCGTCCCCGTAGGAGTACCAGGCGCCGGACTTCTCGACGATCCCGGCCTTCACCCCAAGGTCGATGATCTCGCCGACCTTGGAGATGCCCTCGCCATACATGATGTCGAATTCCACCTGCTTGAACGGCGGCGCGACCTTGTTCTTCACCACCTTGACGCGGGTGGAGTTGCCCACGACCTCGTCGCGATCCTTGATCGAGCCGATGCGGCGAATATCGAGCCGGACCGAGGCGTAGAATTTCAGCGCGTTGCCCCCCGTGGTGGTCTCGGGGCTGCCGAACATCACGCCAATCTTCATGCGGATCTGGTTGATGAAGATCACCATGCAGTTGCTGCGCCCGATACTGGCGGTCAGCTTGCGCATCGCCTGGCTCATCAGCCGGGCCTGGCTGCCCATCTGCATATCGCCCATGTCGCCTTCCAGCTCGGCCTTCGGCGTCAGCGCCGCGACCGAATCGATGACCACCAAGCTGACCGCGCCAGAGCGCACCAGCGTATCGACGATTTCCAGCGCCTGCTCGCCCGTGTCGGGCTGCGAGATCAGAAGCTCGTCGAGGTTCACCCCCAGCTTGCGGGCATATTGCGGGTCAAGCGCGTGTTCGGCATCGACGAAGGCGCAGACGCCGCCTTTCTTCTGCTCTTCGGCCACCACATGCAGCGTGAGCGTGGTCTTGCCCGAGCTTTCGGGGCCATAGATCTCAATGATCCTGCCCTTGGGCAGGCCGCCGATGCCAAGCGCGATGTCGAGCCCGAGCGAGCCGGTGGAAGTCGCCTCGATCTCCATGACCGGGTTGTTGAGCCCCAGCCGCATGATCGAGCCCTTGCCGAACTGACGTTCGATCTGGGCAAGGGCGCTGTCGAGCGCCTTTTGTTTGTCGGTGTTGCGCTTGTCGGTCATGTCGAAGAGGTTCGCCGCTGCCATTGGTCCCGTTCCTTATTCCACACCCGGCCCCGGGCGGCAATCGCGCAAGGGCCCCGCTTTTGTTCCGCACTTGTTCTGCAGGTTATGAGATCAAACCGAGAACATTTCAATCCGAATCTTCACAATTCCAACTTTTTCTCAGTTGGGTTAACGAGTAGTTTACAGCGGGTCTGCAAATCTCGGTTCTGGGGTGCCGGGCCCGAAAAAATGCGAATGAGCGCCTCCGGGCTGCAAGTTGATCAGGGCGATGAGGCGAGAATGCTGATATTCTGGAAGAAGCGGCTGGTCTTCCTCGCCAACACCAAGACCGGATCCACGTCCATCGAGATGGCGCTCGAATCGTTGGCCGATGTGGCGATCCAGCGGCCGCCGGTGCTGAAGCACACGCGCGCGGCGCGGTTTGCCGATATGCTGGCTCCGTTTCTGGGCGCTGCCGCAGACGGGGAAGGCTTCGAAACCGTCGCGTTGATCCGCGAACCCATGGATTGGCTGGGAAGCTGGTATCGCTACCGGCTGCGCGAGCATCTGCCGATCGGCGGCGACGGCAGTTTCGCGGCTTTCATCGACGGCTATCTCGACCATCCGCAGGCGGAGTTCGCCAGAGTTGGCTCGCAGGCGGAGTTCCTAACCGATGACGCGGGGCAGATCGCGGTCGACCATCTGTTCCGCTACGAGGATATCGCCCATCTGCTGGAATTTCTCGAGGATCGGCTCGATTGCGCGATAACCCTGCCCCATCTCAATGTCTCGCCGCGGGCGCCGCTGGACCTGCCCGGCGTTCTGCAAGGGCGCCTTAACGAGCGGCTTGCGGAGGACTATGCGCTTTATCGCGCTGTGGCGCGCCCCGGGCTGCGTGACGTGCCGACCTGGGAGGCCGGCGCCTGAGGAAGGCCCAAGCTGCGTTTGCAGCGCCGCCGCCTTCGGCCTGGACCAGGCCACTTGCATGTCGGCGTCAATGCAGCTGGCTTTGCACCGTGCTCGTCAGTTCGACAAGCGAGAAGGGTTTGGGCAAGAAGATCGAGTTCGAGATCCGCGCCTGGCTGTCTTGAAGGCTGTCCTCTGCATAGCCTGACATGAAGATGACGCGCACCGCGGGTCGGGTCTTCATCGCCTCGCTCACCCAGGTCGGGCCGTCGAGGCCCGGCATGATCACATCGGTCACAAAGACATCGACCACGAGCTCTGGGTCTTGCAGAAGGCGCAGCGCCTCCTCACCGCTCTCAGCCTCGATCACGTTGAACCCGCGCAGACGGAGGGCACGGCTGGCAAAGGCCCGTACCGGCGCCTCGTCCTCAACCAGCAACACCGCTCCCTCGCCGGGTTGGTTTTCGGTACGGCGCGGCGCAGGGGAGGCGGGCGGTTCGGGCTCATCCACCGCGCCGTAATCGAGCGCCGGAAAGTAGAGAGTGAAGGTGGTTCCCACGCCCTGCACCGAATCCACGAAGATGAAGCCGCCGGTCTGCTTGACGATGCCGTAAGCCGTGGAAAGGCCAAGCCCGGTGCCCTCCCCTGTGCGCTTGGTCGTGTAGAACGGTTCGAAAATCTTGGCGAGCCTGTCGGGCGCGATGCCGACGCCCTCGTCCACCACTTTCACGATCACATAGTCCCCCGGCGGAACCGTGACACGGTCACGCTTCATCTCTGCCGCGAGCTTGAGGTTCTCCGTCTCGATCCGCACCACCCCACCCTCGGGCATCGCGTCCCTGGCATTCACGACCAGATTCATGATGACCTGTTCAAGCTGACGCTTGTCCGCGCGGATCGGTCGCAGGACCGGATCGTGGCCGAGGGAAAGTCTCACCTTCTCACCCACAAGCCGATTCAGAAGATGGGTCAGATCAGAGAGGGTGTCACGAAGGTCCAGAACTTTTGGCTTCAGCGTTTGCTTGCGGGAAAAGGCCAGCAGCTGCCCGACCAGGCTGGCGGCGCGATTGGCGTTTTGGTTGATCTGCGTGAGGTCCGCATAGTCAGGATCGTTCTTGTCGTGCCGCAGCAGCAGCAGATCGCAATGTCCCGAGATCGCGGTGAGAAGATTGTTGAAGTCATGTGCCACACCGCCCGCAAGCTGACCAATCGCCTGCATCTTCTGGCTTTGCACGAACTGCGCCTCGAGCGTCTTCAGCTGGGTCGCGTCGGACATTACCGCAACCAGACCCGGCCGGCCCTCGACCATCACCCGGCTGAGCGTGACCTGCAGGAAGACTTCGCGGTCCGCGCGCCGCACGCGCAACACCTCTGGGCGGCGATCCGTGCGCCCGCACAGGGCGTCGCCGAGCCAGTCGGCCACCGGCCGGCCCAAGCCCTCCAACACCTCGGAGAGCGGCACATCGGCTTCCATGGCCCCCATCAGGCCGCGCGCGGCGCGGTTGGCAGCCATCACCCGGCCCTCTGCCGACAAACGCAGAAGCGCGACCGGCAGGGATTCGAACGAGGTCGGGTCCGAGGCGGCAGGGCGCTGGATCTGGGCGGAGGGAAGCAGATAGATCTCGCGCCGCCCACCCGGCCCCTCGACTTCGGCGATCAGGGCGCGAACAGGCCCTTCCGCCCCCGTGATCTCATGTTCGTCCCCAGGGCGCAGTGGCAAATCGGCAAAGATCCGGTCGAGGCTCTTGACCCGCTCGCCGACGATGCGGCGCAACGCCTCGTTCATGAACAAGATCGTGCCGGTGCGGGTTGCGATCAGCATCGGCAGGCTGAGGTTTTCGGCGCCACGTCCTGCACTCTGGCGTTCGACCATATCCTCGAGCCGCCACAGAAAGCCGTCCTCGCCGATCTGATGTACGCAGACGCGGACATGGCCGCGCCGGGTCACCATGTCTTCGCGCGCAGCTCCCAATGCGGCGGCCTTGTTCTGAAGTCGCATCAGCACCGTGGCCGGATTGGCAAAGACTTCGGCCAGTGCCCGCGTCAATGTCTGCCCGCCCCGAGAACCAAAGCGCTCAAGCGCAGCACGATTCTGATAGCCGATGGCGCCCTCGCCATCGGTCGTGAAGCTGGGCGAGGCATCAAGTGCGACGAAGGCAGCAATCTGCTCATGAAGCTGCGCCCGTGACGCGGCGTGCCTGTGCACCAGCATCCTGAGGACAATCGCCAGCGCCGCCAGCGCGGCCGCCGCCGCCAGCAAGGGCAGTGCCACGCCTTGTGCGCTAAACAGCGCCGAAGCGCAGGCACAAAGTGACGCGCCGACCACGAGCCAGATGCAGCGCGGCGAGAGTGCCAGGGCGGTTCGGGTCAGCGGATGCGGTGACAGCGCCGGATGCGACAAGCCCGAGCCTCCTCCAATTACTTTACCGCATTCGGCCCCGAAATGCTTAACCGGCCTTTAACGCCGAGATGATTTCGGCGCGTCACAAATACTCAACCTTGAATTGTTCCTAGCGCGTGGTGCGCGTCAAGAGGGCGCAGAAAAACCCGTCGCCCCCCTCCAGCGGCGTGAAGCTGCGCTGCTGGGTGCAGCCCCAACCCGTGATGCGTTCCAGAAACGCCGACACCTGCTCGACATTCTCGGACCCGAGCATCGAGCAGGTGACATAGGCCAGCGTCCCGCCGGGTGCGACAAGAGCGTGGGTCTCGTCAAGGATGCGGGACTGGATTTCCCGCAGTTCCGCCAGTCGCGCAGGCGTCAGGGCCCATTTTGCCTCTGGCGCGCGGCGCCAGCTGCCCGAACCCGAGCAAGGCACATCAAGCAATACAAGGTCATAGGGGGCGAGCGCTGTCACGCGGCAGGTATCAGCCAACTCGACGCGGATCCCGGCACGTCGGGCCCGCTCCGGCAGGTCGCGCATCCGGTTTGCCGCAATGTCATGCACAACATATTGCCCTGGCACTCGCGCCGCCATGGCCAGTGTCTTGCCACCGCCGCCCGCGCAGTAATCCAGTACCCGCTTCGCGCCCGCGAGCGGCAGCATCTCGACCACAGCCTGACTCGCGGCGTCCTGAAGCTCGATCCGGCCGTCGAGGTAGGGGACGCTGTTGCGCAGTTTCTGAGGATTTTCAGTAACCTGCAATGCGGCTTCGGCAAGCGGATGGGGAACCGTCACGACGCCCTCCGCAGAAAGCGCAGTCTGCGCCTCTGCCCTGGATGTGCGCGCAAGGTTCACACGCAACGTGACAGGTGCGCGCCGTCGCAACATCTGCATGACCGGGACGAACGTGTCACCAAGGCCATCCTCCAGCATCGGCGCCAGCCAGTCGGGGCAATCGATGGCGACGTTTCGGGAAAGTTCCGGGGGAAAGGCGTCACGTTCGGCGGGGGTGAGCGGCGAAGGGCCGTGACCCGCGCCCGTAAACTGCGTTTCCGGAGGAATGCCGCCGTTGCGCAGTGCGCCGATCATCAGCGCGCGTCCGGTCGGCGCCTCGGGGGCGCCGCCCAATGCAGCAAAGCTGCGCCGACAGCGCAGCGCGTCAAACACGTGGTCCCGTATCGCCGCCCGGTCGCCCGAGCCTGCGAAGCGATGGCTACGCGCCCACCCTGTTAAAGCTTGCTCCGCGGCAACTCCGGCAAGGTGGCTGTCAAGAATCTCGATGGCAGCGGCGATACGGGCAGCGGGGGTCATTTGGCGTGGCCACGGGCGGGAGCCGCACCACGGAGCGCGCGCAGAGCCCCAAGGGCATTCGTCAAGGTCAGCGGCATGGCAATCTCTTAGGATCTTACCCCAGCGGTTCTATCCGAGCTGCGCGTCAAGGACCAGCGGCTCAGGCGTTGGACTACAGCAGCGGCCGCTGACTTGGGTACTCCAGATCGATGAAGGCATGTTTGGCGAGTTCCTTTCGCCCCGGCAGGGACAAAAGCCCGCCCGACCAGTCTGCCAACCCACTGTCTCGCAGCCGCGCCAGGGTCTTGTTGGTATGAACCAAAGACAACCCCACCGCATCGGCCAGGTCCTGCTGCCGCCAAGGCAATGGCACCCGTCCGTTCCGCGCCATGCCGAGTGCCGTCAACCGCTCATGCAGCCTTACAAGGGCCCATGCAATCCGCTGTCCCGCATCGCGCTGTCCCAGCGTCGCCAAGGTCTCGCCGAGGAAATTCTCCTCTACCGCCGACAACCATGTCAGCGAGTAGGACCGCTTGGGCTGATTGGAAAACAGGTCCCACAGGCCCGCACGGTCAAACACGCACAGCGTCGTCTCCACCGACGCTTCAACCGAGTGCTGCATCTCACCGGTGACCACCGCCTGCAATCCGACCAGATCGCCTGGCAGCACGAAGCTGATCACCTGTCGGCGACCGTCCTCAAGTGTCTTGTGCCGTAGGCCCTGTCCGCGCAGTACCGTGTAGAACTGCGGGCTTTGAGCGCCCTGCATCAGGATCGTGCGTCCGGCCTCGACGGTCAGTTCACCGATCTTGAACCTTTCCATGAACGCAAGTTCAGGTTCCGTGAACGGCTCGAACAGCGGCTTGCAGCGCAGCGGGCAGTCGACGCAGGGTGTTGTCATGGTTGCGCAAATTCAGCTTTGATATGTCGCAGTTTAATGCACCTCCGCAAAAAGAGTTCCATGCAGGGTGGAGAGTCTGCAGTCGGTGCGACTGTGGCGAATCTGGAGAAGACCTTGGAGCACGCGTCAGGCCGCGAGGCCTATCTTGTCGTTATGAAGCACGTGGTTGTGGCAGAGGACCTAGCCCAGATCGTCGCCGACTTCGAACCGGGGGCGGAGGTGCTGCATGTCAGAGACACCCCCGCGGCCCTTGAGGCGATGCGCGATATCGCGGCGCTGCGCCTCGCCTTCCTGATTGACGACCGGCATGTGGAGGGCTGGAGCGATCTCGTTGCCAGCATCTTGGATCGTGGCGGCCGGGTAGTGCTGATTCCGCGCAGCGAGGGCGTCAAAGCTGCGCCATTTACGGATTGCTTAATCCTTGATCGGCCCTTCACGACAGAGATGGTCCAGGCGATCCTCGATGCTGCGCTCCGTCAGCCCTCCGCCAATGCCGCTTCCGCACCGTTGCTCGCTCCCCGCTAAAAGATCCCAGATGGAACGCCCCCGGCCGCCCCGCGTTGAACGGCGATGCGAGGGCGTGCGCGCCCTCCCGGCCAATTGAAGGAGAACGCCATGAGCCTGCGCCAAGATCTGCGCGACGATCCGAAAGCCACCCTGTTTGCTGCAATGGGCGACACCCGTACCGGAATGCTGGGAATTGAGGGATCGGGGCAGCATTTGCAGCCGATGACCCACTACCCCGACCCCGAGAAAGGCGAGATCTGGTTTCTGTCCTCGCGGCAGACGGATCTGGTCCGCGCGGTGGGTCAGGGCGCCCGCGCCCATTTCGCCTTCATTAATGAAGATCATGACCTGCATGCCTGCATGGCGGGCGCAATCGTCCAGATCTACGATGACGCGAAGATCGATGAGATCTGGTCGCCCGTCGCCGCTGCCTGGTTCCCCGAGGGTCGCCAGGACCCCGACCTCATAGCCCTGCGCCTGACCCTGCAAGAGGCGTCGGTCTGGGCCTCCACCGAAAGCTCGGTGCGGTTCGGGATAGAAATCCTCCGCTCGAATCTCAGTGAAGAGCATCAGCCTGACGTGGGCGACCACATCATCGTCGAATTCAACGGCTGATCAATGCCTCGGAACGGCGCGGAAAACCGCGCCGTTCGCTTTTGGTCAGGCCGCCGGCAGCGCCAGCTCCGCATAATGCGCTGCAATCCGCACCGAGCCCTGCGCAAAATCCCCACCCGTCGCCGTCAACAGCAGCCCCGTCGGCTCGTAATAGGCCATCGGCGCCGACAGCACCCCCCGCGCCCATGATCCCTCGCCAAGCCCGAGGCCAGACCCAAACCGATCCGGCGCCCCAGCGTTCCCCAGCTGCCATGTGCTCAGACTGCCGGTGATCGCGCCGGTCACCCGCGCCGTCACTCCGAACAACACAGCCCCCGACGGGATCAAGATTGCCGTCGCCGAGGTCGCGCCCGCCGTCACCACATGGTCGATCTGCGCCACGCCGAATGACATCCCCGCTCCCGAAGGCGCCATCGTCACGGCACCCCCCCGCCAGTCCATGCCGTCATGGGTCGCCGGCAGCCCCTCATCCAGAATGAACGCCCGCCACCCGGCCTTTGGCATGGCGAAAACCCAGCCGCCATTCGCCCGGATCGCCACCTCGCCCTCATGCCCCGCCCAGGCGTTCACAGCGCCCGGAGGGATCGCGTAAATGGTCCCGTCAAGCGTGCCCCCCGGCGGCAGCGAAATGCCGCGCGAGGTGATCACCGTCTGCGTCAGTCCGTCCAGCCGCATCAGCGCATCGTTCATCGTCACGTGCTTTTGCGCCTGCGAAGCGCTTAGCAAGGGCAGCGAAAGCTGGCTTGTCTCAGTCATTGATCTCGATCCTTCCAAACGGCCCCGGTCCGAAGGTATCGGACAGTTGCGCCACATGAATCTCAAAACCGGCTGACGCTGCATCTGCGGCTCGCTGCGACGCCGTGTAGGTCCAGCCGGGCACGCTCACCGTCTCCTCGCGGCGGATCTCGCTGTCCACCACAACCCGCACAACATAGGCCTCGCGCGTCTCGCCAAGAGGCACCTCGGCCGACATCCAGCTGTCCCCGTCAATCCGCGTCCGCCGGATCCACCGGAGCGTTCCGCCCCCCGCGCCATCATCGGTCCATTTCAGGTGACAGGGGGAATAGGGCCGAAGCCCGATCCCCTCGAAAGCCTCCACCAGATGCGCATAAGACGGATCGTCATAGCCTCGCACCGCCGAGCCGATCCGGTAATGCCGCGCCAGCCCACGGGCCGAGACGTTCAGCGCGATCTGCTGCAGGGCGCTGTCGATCCGCACGACATAGCTGCCGACCGGCCATTCGTCCGGGATGTCAGCATCGGTGCCAAGCTGGCCGCGCAGCCGCAGGTCAAGGTCATAGACCCCGTCGCCCACCAGCATCGCGCGCTGACACTGCAGGACCTCCCAGCCGCTGGATGCTCCGGACCCGATGGCAAAGCTGTTGGCACCGTTCAGCACCGCCTCTTCATCGGCCGATGACAGCGTGCCGCCATAGACCCGCATTCTCAATGGAGGACCAAGGTCCCAGCGGTCCGGCGCGGCACGCAACAGCGGTGTCTGGGTGACGCCGATCACCGCGCGGTCGGGCAGAAGGGTGTTCAACGAGTATCCCGCATCGCTGGATGAGGAGTAGACGGCCACCGTCCCCGGCCAGGGCGTCGCAGTCACCGCCAGATGTGGCGCATGGGGCACCTCGGCGCCGGTCAGCAGCGGAAGGTCCAGAAACTGCGGGAACACTGGCACCGGCGCCGCAAAGGGTCGCGGCACCACCCGCTCCTCGGCCTCGTCCGAGGCTGCGTAGAGGCCCGGCTCCACCCGAACTGCCTCGATCTCGACCGCGCCCGCCACTTCGACGCGGTCGATGCGGTACAGTCCTTGCTCGCGTCCGTCCTCCTGCTCCAGCCGAATGACATCCCCGGCCCCAAGCCAGGACCGCGACGGCGGCAGCGACAGGCGCACACCGTCCCGCGCCACGCGCAACTCCGCCAGCCAACGCTCCGTGACGCCCTGTGCCTCCGCCGAGGTCAGCGCCAAGGGGAACTCGGTCTCGGCGATGCTGCGCGATTCGGCATCGGGCAGGATCGCCTCCACCGCCCGCGTCTCGAAATCGCCCTGCGCCTCCACAAAAGTCAGCCGGATACGTTCGGCCAGATCGGCCTGCGATCCCCGCGTCATCTCCACCGCGGCCTCTGCCCCGGCGCCCATTGCGACCGTCGCCGGCTCGACGGTGCCTTCCGCCACCCCGCGCCGCATCCGGAACCGCAGCACACCGTCGCGCTCAATGGCGTCGAAACCGTAGGCCAGCATCAGCGGCTGCAGGGCCGACCGCCCGTCGCTGCTGTCCGAAGCGACATAGCCCCGCACCAGCCCGTACAACTCCGAGACGTCGATATTCGTTTGTCCCGACCTGGCGCATATTTCGGCCACCACACTGTCCAGCGGCTGCGAGGGCGCACGCCCGCTGATCCAATGCCCTCGCAGCCAGTTGCCACCATCGGTCCACAGGTCCATGTCATTGGGAAACCGGGGATAAGGCCGCGCGTCCCAAGCCCAGACATGCGCGCGGTCCATATCCACCATCGGCCCGCCATACAGATCCGAGTCCGGATTGTTCAGCGGATCGGTCCAGTAATCGCGCATCGCCCGCAGATATTGCATCTGCATCAGATCATCGCGCCGCCCATTCGAATAATGTGGGATGTCGGACTCCGAAGACCGCGGATCAAGGAACTTGTTCGGCTCGTTGCCGCCCTTGTCGATCGCGGCGCAGCCCATCTCGGTGAACCACACGGGCTTGGACCGCGGCACCCAATCGGTCGCCACCTCCTGCCGCACGCCGCCGATCCGCTCGTGATGCGCATTCTCCCACCAGCCACGGATATCCTTCACCCGCCAGATCCACGGCTCGCCATGGCCCTCATCGGTGATCGGCGTGCGGATCTGCGCATCGCGGTGTTCGTCATGGGCATAATACCAGTCATAGCCCTCGCCGCCCGCGATATTGGCCTTCAGGTAGTCAAGGTTGTAGATCGCGCCCCAGCCCGCATCCGCATGGCCCACACCATCGCGCCAGTCCGACACCGGCATGTAATTGTCGATGCCGATGAAATCGATGGTCTCGTCGGCCCAGAGCGGATCGAGGTGGAAATATCGGTTGCCCTCCCCCGCGTCATAGCCCGCATACTCGCTCCAGTCTGCCGCATAGCCGATCTTGCAGTCCGGCCCCAGAACCGCGCGCACCTCGGCTGCCAGCTGCCGCAGATGTTGCACGGCCGGAAAGCTGTCACCGGCGCCGCGGATCTGCGTCAACCCGCGCATTTCGGAACCGATGCAGAACCCATCCACCCCGCCCGCCGCCTTGCACAGCCAAGCATAGTGCAGAATGAACCGCCGGTAAGACCATTCTGTGGGCCCGCCATAGGCAACTGCCTGCCCCGTGCCGCCCTCCCCTCGCAACAGGTTCAGCGCGCCGGACAGGGAAAAATCCGCAGCCGCTGCCTGCCCGAAGAACGCTGCGACCTGCGCCTCGGCCAGGGCATTGCGGTCGGGCGTGTCTGCGGTTCCCGGCGCAGCCGACAGGGTGATGCGCCCCCGCCATGGCAGCGCAGGCTGATCCGCGGCGCCGGTCCAGGGATCGGGGCGACCATTGCCCGCCAGCTGCTCCATGAGGATGAAGGGGTAGAATACCACCTTCTGGCCAGCATCCTTCAGCGCCTGGATCGCCTCGATCACCGAGGCATCGGCGGGGGTGCCGCCATAGACCGGCCGCCCCTCGAGCTGCGCCACCACCTGAGCGCTTCCCCGCGTCTCGCCGCTGACCCGCCAAGGATAGCCGGCGCCGTCGAACTCTGCCTGCTCCAGCTTCGGACGCAGGCTGCACTCCCCGCAGCGCAGGTCATCCCCGAACCACGACACCACCAGCGACACCGATCCGCAATTGGGCAGTTCATTGGTCAAGGCATCCAGCGAGGTCAAAAAATCGGTCTTGCCGCTGCCCGTGTTCACATTGGCGCTCTGATTGACGCCAAGGCCCCTGCCATAATGCACCGGCCGCGTCGCCAGGACATATTCCCCCGTTCCCGGGATCATCGCCACCGCCCGCACCCCGCGGGTCAGGTCCTCGACCTTGCTGATCGCCGGTCCTTGCGCCGGGCGGATCACCTCGAACGAGAATTGCGGCACCCGGTTGCCAAAGGCCGCAAGGTTCAGGTTCTCGAACACCACATAGGCGGTGCCGCGATAGGCCGGCGCAAGACCGGCCCCCTCCACCGCCTCGATCTTCGGGTCCGGCAGCTGATCCTCGCTCCCCCGGTAGACGCGCATCTGCACATCCTCCGGCTCGACCTCTGCCCCATCCGCCCAGATCCGCCCGATGCAGGTGATCTCGCCCTCCCCCACCGCAATCGCGAGGCTGACGGAATAGCTGTAGCTTGTGACCGTCGTGCTTGGCGCGCCCTTGCCCCCCACCTCGTCCTTGCTCTTGGTCTCAAGAAACGGCGAAGACCAGATCACCTGCCCTCCCACCCGCATCCGCCCCCAGACCACGCCCAAGGGCGCGCCCTCGCTCGCGCCCGTCAGCCGGAAGCGGTCGATCCGCCCGGTCTCGACCGAGCTCGACCCCGCCCCCAGCAGCCTCTGGTCGATCACCCGGCCGATGGTGGCGCCCACGGCGCGGCCGATGACGGCCCCCGACAGGCCAAGGATGGTCCCGCCGAACCCCGCACCGATGGCCGCACCGGCGGCCGCAAACAGTATGGTGGCCATCACGACCCTCCGCTGGGAAAAGCAAAGCGCGCCGCGATCCGGCGCTGCCAGGGGTCCGACAGCGGGCTTTCCAGCACCGCATGGCCCGAATAGGCGTGGATGAACGCGGCGTTCTCGCCGGCGCGGGACAGGATCCCCAGATGCTTGGCGACGTACCCGGCCCGCATCCGGAACAGCAGCACCTCGCCCGCGGACGGGACCGCTGACCTCGGGCATTCGCGAAGATGCCGCCGCGCCGCCGCCCACAGCCGCTCGTCATGCGACGGCTCGGACCAGTCGGCTGTGTAGGCCGGAACCGCCTCGGGCTCGGCCCCGTACACCTCGCGCCAGACCCCGCGCAGCAGGCCAAGGCAATCCGCCCCCCGCCCCGCACCGAGGCCTGATGCCGATAGGGCGTTCCGATCCAGCCCCGCGCCGCCGCCACGATCCGCTCCCCGCTCGCATCTTCGGTCATGACGTGCCCCGCGCCGCCTTGACCGGAGCGATGGTCAACCAGTCCTCACCCGGAATGTGCGGGAAGCCCCTGAAGTTCACAAAATTCTGGAACTTCAGCCGGCAGGTCGCGCCGCGCTTGTCGCATCCCGCCTCCAGCCGCAGCAGATCGCCGGGCGCTACAGGCGCCCGCAGCTCGTGCCACAGCTCGACGCTGCGCCCGCCCGCGTCCAGTCGGTCATTCTTGATGCTACCCCACAGCCCCGCTGCCGCACCCGTCAGCACCGACAGCCGGCCCTTCTCGAACCAGCGGTCCTCGAACTCCGCCAGCCCCGCCAACCGGAACAGCGCCGGCTCCCCCGTCCTCTCTCCCGCCGGCAGCTCGGCCCGGTAGCCCGGCTGGGACAGATCAAACCGGCAGCGCGCATCGCCCAGAACGGCGGTGCATCCCGCCAGATAGATCCGGCCCTGCGCATGGTTCAGGGGCTCGCTCAACCCGCGCAGCTCCGCAGTAAAGGCCCCGCCCGCCCGCGTCAGCTCCCCAAGCGAGCCGCGAAACTGCAGCAGGCGCGCCTCCGGGTCCGCCCAGTTCACCAGCCAGGCCCGGACATCGGCCCCGTCATAGCGCCCGGCCAGAATATCCGCCTCGGCAATCGCATCGCTGCGCAGCGCGCCATATGCCTCGCTGTTATCCACCGACAGCCCCGTGGTCTGCGCCAGCGCCCGCGCGGTGATGCCGCTATCGGCGCGAAAGACGATGCCCTCGAAGCTCAGATCGCGGTCATGGTCGGTAAAGCCCAACACCGCGCCATCCTTCCGCACCACCGCCCAAGCCCGGCAAACCGTGCACGCCCCGCCGGCCAGATGCGCGAACAGCGCTGCGGCCGTCTCTTGCGCCGCGCTCATATCCGCACCTCGACCACCGGCACCTGCGGCACGTCGCCCGCCTGAAAGCTGGCGACCGACACCTGAATGCGGTCGGTGTCGAACCGCACCGGCACATCGAACTCGAACCCGGCCGAGATACGCTCGCCCGGCGCCGGGGGCACCGCGAAGGTCACGAGGCCCGTCGCCGTATCCACCTCGTAGTGCAGCCCCTCAGTCAACTCATCTCCCTGCAGCCCCATCCGCACAGAACCCGCCACCGGCTTGGCAATGCCGCGCAGATAGCTGCTCCCGCCGGACTCGTAGCTCTTCACCAGCCCGAAACCGGCGGTCTCGCCATCGCCCAGCGCGACGAACTGGTCATCGAAGGCCACCTCGCGCGAGGCGGGGCAGGATTTGTAATCCGCCCAGTCCTTCCAGCGGAACCCGTGCAACTGCCCGGCCCGCGCCTCGAAGAACGCGATCAGCCGCTCCACGTCATCCAGGCTCCGCAGCCCCAGCCCCGCATCGTAGCGCCGGCGCGATTGCGACCAGGGCGTGTTGCGCTCTTCGAACCCGTTGGCCAGCGTCACGATCTCTGTGCGCCGCTCCGGCCCGCCGACCGAGCCAAAGCTCAGGTTGGCGGGAAACCTCACCTCGTGAAATGCCATGCTACTTGCTCCCCGTTTCCGCCTCAGCGGTTGCGCTCGCCGCGCGACAGCGCCCGGCCCAGCTGCGCCGCGATCTGGCTCTGGCTGCGCGCAAACCCCGCCGCATCCGGCGTCGTCACGTTCATCACCACATTGACCGCGCGGCCCCCGCCCTGCGCCTGCACGCCGAGGCGCCCATCCGCGCCGCGGGCCAGCGGCATGATCGCCTCGGGCCCCGCCTCGCCCATCAGCCCGCGGCCATTCCGCATCTGGAAGGTCACGGGCGAGGACACGACCCCGCCCTTGGCAAAGGGCATCACCCGCCCCTGCGAGAAGCTGCCGCCCTTCTCGAAGGGAAACAGCCCGCTCATCAGGCTGTTCATGCCGTTGGCAATGGCCCCTGCGGCCGCGGTGTGAACCGGCCGCATCGCCACGGCATAGACGCTGTCCGCCATCGCCTGCCCGACCTTCTTCAGCGCGTCCGACAGCTTCATCCCGTCGAAGACCAGCCCGTCAAAGGCCCCGCGCAGCCCGCGCCCGATGCCGGTGGTCAGCATCGACACCTCGCGCCCGGTGAAGGTCATGCTCTCCTGCATCCGCAGAAGCTCTTCACAGAAAGCAGCCGTCATCGCCTCGGCCCCTATCAGCGCCCGCTCCAGATCCGCCGCCTGCCGCGCCAGATCGTCCATGCCGTCCACATCAGCCATCGCCGCCCTCCTTCACTTGTGTCGGCCCTTCGGGCAAATCAGGCCCCCCTGCCCGCGTCGCGGGCAAATCCGGCCACCTGCGTGCCAGATCCTCCAGCCGGGCCCGCGTCAGCGGCCCCGCCCCGGCCTCGGCGCCCAACATGATCGCCAGCTCTGCCGGGGTGAGCCGCCAGAACGCCTCGGGTGCGAGGCCGAGCCCCCGCAGCCCCGCCCGCATCAATCCCGGCCAATCCATGCCCACTCAGCCAGGCGGCAGCGCGAAGGCCCGCGCCAGCAGCCCTGCCGCCACCCGCGCCGCCTCCACCGGCCCGCCGCCGATCTCGACCGTGCGCAGATCCCCCGCGCTCCCCTCCCAGCCGCCACCGCGCAATCCCGCCACCAGCAGCGCCAGCACGTCGCGGCTGGAGAACCGCCCGCCCTCGAACCGCTCGACCAGCGCGATCAGGCTGTCCTCGGCCAGCGCCGCCTCCAGCTCGGCCAGCGCGCCCAGCGTCAGCTTGGCGACGTGCCGCTGGCCATCGAGCCAGACCGCCACCTCGCCCGCCCAAGGGTTCGCCATCACAGCGCCACGAAGCTGAGCACGCCGGCCGAGGCCAGCGACAGCTCATAGCTTGCCTCGCCATTATGGCTGCCGGCATATTCGACCGAGGTGATCTGGAACGGCCCCTGCACGATGCCGAAATCGGGGATGATCACCTGGAACTGCGGCACCTCGCCGTCAAAGAAGATCTGCCGCGCGCGTTCGTCCGTGGCCTGATCCTTGAAGATGCCCGAGCCGGAGATCGAGGCCGACTTCACCCCCGCCCCCGCCAGCAGCTCGCGCCAGCCGCCGGTGCTCTCGAGGCTGGTCACATCGACCGTTTCCGCGTTGAAGCTGATGCGCGTGGCGCGCAGCCCCGCGATGGTCTCGAATTGCAGCCCGCCGGTGAGGTCGAGCTTGATGAGCAGGTCTTTGCCGTTCTGGGCAGCCATCTGGGTCACTCCGTGCATGTGGCCGGCGGCCGGGGGCGCTGCCCCCGGACCCCCGGGATATTTTTGCCAGCAAGAAATTGAAGAGATCAGTCCTCGATCCGCGCGCGAAAGCTGAGGTCGATGCGGCGCAACTCGCCGGTCTGCACCCGCCGGGCGCGGGCCTTGAGGAACCAGAGCCCGACCAGATGGCCGCGGCTCAGCGCCAGCGGCGCGCCGGTGAGAGCGTCCGACACCGCCGCCGCTACCGCCTTGGCCTGCTGGAAGCCCGAGGCATCGGTGACGACGCTGACGGTGAACTCATGCAGCGCCCCGCTGCCCGTGACGTCCGAGGCATCGCGCACATCTTCCGGGCCGAGGCTGACATAGGTGCCGGTCACCGTGCCGGGCGGCACCGCGTCATAAATGGCCGTCCCGACCAGCGCGGCCAGCGCTGCATCGGCACCCAGCCGCTGGAACACCGCCGCCTGCAGGGCGGCGCCGCTTGCATAGCTCATGTCGGCACCTCCTCGCGGGCAAAACAGGTCAGGTAGGCGGCGCGGGCATCGGCCTCGGTCACCGCCAGGATGCGGAACAGCCTGGTGCCGTCGCGCAGCCGCTGGTCGGGGCGCGGGCGCGAGGCCGCGCCGGGGGGCGCCCCCCGCACGGTGATGCGGTAGGGCACGGTGGAGAGGGTCACGAACTCCCCCGCCCGCTCTGCCCCGCTACCCGCGACAACGCTGGCCCAGAGCGTGCCGAGCACGGTCCACTGCGTCGTGAACCCCCCCGCGCCATCGGGCAGCCGCTGCATCTCTTCCAGCACCAGCCGCCGGTTCAGGACCGGCGCGCTCACGGACGCACCCCTGACGGGCGCCCACCCAGCACCCGCACCGTCCGCCAGCGCTCGATCAGCGCCATCACCCCGAAGGGCATCGCACTGGCCCCGCCCGCCTCATGCCGTCGCTCATGATACTGCGCCGCCAGCAGCAACACCGCCTGGCGCAGATCCACCGGCACATCGGCCCAGGCCGCCCCGAACCCGGCGGTGAAGGCGATCTCGGCGACCCCGCCCAGCGGGATCCCGGCCAGCATCGCCCCCGTCGCCACGATCCGCGGGCGGTGCGCATCCCGCACCAGCCGCCAGCGGCCCGGGTCGATCAGCGTCGCCACGCCGTCACGGTCCCGCATCGTCACCGAGGCCACCGCCACCACCGGCGCCACCGGCAGCGCCTGTTCATCCAGCTCGCGCCAGGCCTCCAGCTGCCACAGGAACTCCCGCGCCAGCAGGATCTTCGCCGTGCGCCCCTCGATGGCGGCCAGCGCCGCCCGCAGATGGCTTTCAAGGATCGCATCTTGCGCCGCATCATCGGCAAAGCCGGTGCCAAGGCGCAGATGCGCGCGCATCTCGGCCAGCGGCAGGGCCTCTCCCGGCACCACGGTCTGCTCGGTCAACATCATCGGCTCTGTCCTCACAAAATCTGTCGCCCCAAGGAGCGGACGCGAACCCCTCACCCCTCCGCTCGGACGGAGGGAGCAGCTAGACGGAAGGGTGGGCTCCGGCCCGCGCCCGCCACGGGTCGGGGGGGTCACCCCCGACCCGATCTGCTTCAACCGCCCGCGGGGTTACCCCGGGCCGATCCGGTCTCGCTTACGACAGCGCGAATTTCAGCAGCTTGATCGCCGCGAAATCCGACACATCGCCGCCGACACGCTTGGAGGCATAGAACAGCACATGCGGCTTGGCCGAGAACGGGTCGCGCAGGATGCGCAGGTCCGGGCGCTCGGCAATGGTGTAGCCGTTCTTGAAATCGCCAAAGGCGATGGCATAGGCATTGGCCGCAATGTCCGGCATGTCCTCGGCGATCAGCACCGGATAGCCCATCAGCCGCGCCGGCTCGCCGGCCTGCAACCCGTCCGACCACAGGAACCGCCCGTCCGCATCCTTCATCTTGCGCACCGCGCCGGCGGTCTTCGAGTTCATCACGAAGGTTGCATTGGCGCGGTATTCCGCCTCCAGCGCATAGACGAGGTCCACCACCGCATCGCTGGCATTCAGCGAGGCGAAATCCCCCGCCGCGCCGGTCGCGACATAGCCAAGGCTGCCCCAGGCCCAGCTGCCATTGGCGACCTTGGTATGGGTCAGGAAGCCCTTGGGCTTGTCGGCGCCGTCGCCGATGACAAAGGCCGCAGCCTCGGCCCGGGCGAACTTGTCGGCAATGCGATTCGCCAGCCAGCTTTCGATGTCGAAGGCGCTGTCATCCAGCAGGCGCTGGCTGGCCTTCGGCATCGCCGACAGCTCGTGCAGCGGGATACTGATGCGGTCGATCTGCGGCGTGGTGGTCTCGGTCAGCGTCGCGGTCTCGCTGGCCCAGCCCGACCCCATGTCGGTATGATCGACCAGCACGTCGAAGCTGGTCGCTTCGACATTGACGACGCTCGCCACCTGGCGCAGCGACGAGGTCGTCTTCAGCACGCCGCGAATGGTTTCCGACGTGACCGGATCGACCAGATAGCCGCCCTCGGCTGCCACCGCGGTGTTCAGCGCCTTGCCCTCCAGCTGCAGATTGCGCAGCCCGTCATCGTCGCCGCAGCGCAGATAGGCGGCAAAGGCCTTGGCGTGCGGCACCCCGTCCTGCACGGCGGCCGACAGCGCCGGACGGCCAGCGTTCGGGGAATAGTTTTTGCGGTCCAGCATGGTCACTCGCTCTTCTGGTTGTTGAAGCCTGGATTTCATCTCGGTCCGAAAGCCCCGAAGCTCGCTCAGGAACCCGGTCAGCGCGGCCGTCGCTTCTGCCACCTGGGCAGCGGGCACAGCTTCGCCGACCCCGGACATCGTCTCGGTCTTGGTCATCGTTTCACCTTCTGGAAATTGGCCCCTTGGCGAGGGGCCCGTTACAGCCCCGCCAGCTCTGCCCGCGCCCGGTCCAGAGCATCGGTCAGCGCGCGCCACTCGTCTCCGGTGCTCTTCGCCTCGGCCACGCGGGCCTCCGGCAGCATCGGGAAGGTCACCAGCGACACCTCCCACAGCTCCAGCACCTTCAGCCGGCGCCGCCCGCCCGCATCCTTGGCGGCGGTCACGGTGCGGTAGCCGATCGACAGCCCGTCGATCGCCCCCGCCGCGATCAGCGCCGCCGCCTCGCGCCCCTGCGCCACGTCGGTCAGCAGCCGCCCGCTGACCCACAGCCCGCGCGCGTCCTCGCGCACCTCGTCCCACACGCCGATGGGCGCGGCCGGGTCATGCTGCCACAGCATCTTCACCCGCCCACCCGAGGCCGCCAGCTTCGCCAGACTGGCGCCATAGGCCCCCGGCTCCACCACATCGCCGCCCTGATCCACCGCCCCGAAGACCGAGGCATAGCCGGCGATCACCGTGCCATTGGTGACGCTCACATCCCCGCCCAGCCGGCACAGCTTGGTTTCCAGCCCGAATTGCGTCCGCATCCTTGGTTTCCTCACTTCGGGCCGTAATCCAGCACCGATTGCACCGCCTGGGTCAGGATCACCCCGACCACGCCATAGACCGTCATCCACAGCCGCCGCTCGAGCCCCTCGATCATCGCCTCGATCCGCTCCAGCCGCTTCTCGACGCCGGCAAACTGCAGCGCCATGATCCGCTCGGTCGCCTCGAAGCGCTGCTCATGCACCTCGAACGGCGCCTTGAGGTAGCGCGAGCCCTCGCCGTCCATCACTCGGCCCCAGCCAGCGGCGGCAGCCCCAGCAGGCTGCGCTTCTCGGCATCGCTCAGGAACAGCGCCTCGCCGACCCGCTTCCACTGCTGGTCCCGCTCCATCGCCAAGGCCGGGATCTGGTCCAGATCGGGCCGCAGCTCCACCGCCGCCCCGGCAAAGCCCGACAGCCAATGGCTGATCGCCGCCGTCACCCGCGTCGCCAGCGGCAACACCGTCAGCCGGTAGAACGCCCGGTGCGCCTCCTGATAGTTCGCGTAAGTCGCATCCCCCGGGATGCCCAGCAGCATCGGCGGCACCCCGAAGGCCAGCGCAATCTCGCGCGCCGCCGCCTCCTTGGTCTTCTGGAATTCCATGTCACTGGGCGAGAACCCCATCGGCTTCCAGTCCAGCCCGCCCTCCAGCAGCATCGGCCGCCCGGCATTCCGCGCGCCCTGATGGTGCATCTCCATCTCGCTCACCAGCCGGTCATACTGGTCCGCCGAAAGCTGCCCCTGCCCGTCCGCGCCCTTGTAGACGATGGCGCCCGAGGGCCTTGCGGCATTGTCCAGCAGCGCCTTCGACCAGGCGCTGGCGCTGTTATGCACATCCACCGCCACCGCCGCCGCCTGCATCGGCGACAGCCCATAATGGTCGTCCTGCGGATGGAAGCTGCGGATATGGCAGATCGGGTCCGGCTCCCCGGTCATGTCGAACCGATGCTTGCGCGCCCCCACGGTATAGTCATAGGCCACCGGCCAGCCATCCGCCCCCGGCACGATGCTCATCCGGTCGGACCGCAGCACATGCAGCTCCCCGGGCAGCATCCCCGCCTCGCCGCCCACCGCCTCCAGATAGCCGTTGCCCGACAGCAGCATCTGGCCATAGAGCGACTCCAGCAGCTCCGCCCGCCCCTGCAACGTATTGGGCCGCCGGATCAGCTCCAGCATCGGATGCACGTCATAGCGGCAGTCAGCATCCTGGCACAGCAGCGGCACCGCCGCCGCCGCCTCGGCCACCAGCTTGACGCAGCGAAACCCGACCGGGTTGCCGGTAAACCCGATCCGCGTCAGCGTCGCGGTATCGCGGGCGCTCCAGGCCACGCGGCCAGACCCCGCCACGCCCCAGGCCACCACCCGCCCCGTCGCCGAGGCCTTGGCCTCGGGCGCAGCAGGCAAAGCTCCGCCAGTCCCGGCCCGCCGGAAAAAGTCAAACACCATGTCGTTCTCCTGAAACTGGTTGCCGCCCGGCCAACAGAGGCCCCGGCCCCGTAGGGGGCCAAAACGTGAAGCTAAAGCCCCCGCACCTGCGGCCGCCGGTATTGCGCCGCCGGCGCGATCATCAGCTCGTGCAGCGCCCAGACCAGCGCATCCACCCGGTCGGGACTGCCCCGCCCCTCATAGCCGCGCTGGCTCATCTTGCACATCTGGTCCTCCAGCGGTCCCAGCCCGCGCAGATGATGCACCCGCCCCTGCTCATACAGCGCCGCAATCGGCTCGGCCCGCGCCGCCTTGCCGCGGCTGGCGCGCACCATCTTCAGCG
>Ga0209347_1002479_pt1 | contig 24301 bp, 23 predicted proteins | sample AutmiccommuBRH23_FD_187382 | JGI IMG/M metagenome (GOLD analysis project Ga0209347, IMG submission 187382) | Deep subsurface microbial communities from Mt. Terri, Switzerland - Autotrophic microbial communities BRH/23 (SPAdes) (version 2) | ecosystem: Environmental > Aquatic > Deep subsurface >...
ATTTTCTAATCATAGGTTCGGGAATCGCCGGGTTGAGTTTTGCTTTAAAAGTGGCAAATCACTTTAAAGATGCCACTATTACCATTATCACAAAAAGCGAAAAGAGCGAAAGCAATACCAAATATGCCCAAGGCGGAATTGCCACCGTTTGGAATGAAGCCGTTGATTCTTTTGAACAACATATTGAAGACACCTTAATTGCCGGCGACGGATTGTGTGATGAAGAAGTGGTAAGAATGGTGGTTGAGGATGCTCCTGCCCGACTCAGGGAATTGATGGAATGGGGTGCTAACTTCGATAAAACATCAAAAGGGAATTTTTCTTTGGGAAGAGAAGGCGGACATTCACAAGACCGGATTTTACACCACGAAGACCTTACAGGCGCCGAAATTGAAAGAGCGCTTATAGCACAAGTTGATGCGACCGAAAACATTCAATTTTTGACACACCATTTCGCGATCGATTTGATTACAGAACACCAAGTTAAAAAAAGACAAACTTCTGTCTCAGAAAAAATCACTTGTTATGGCGCTTATGTGCTGGATGAAAAAGAAAATGTGGTGAATACATTTGGGGCAAAAGTGACGATGCTGGCTTCAGGCGGAAGCGGACAGGTTTATTTTTCCACTACAAATCCGGAAGTAGCCACCGGCGATGGAGTTGCAATGGCTTACAGGGCGATGGCAGAAGTTTCTGAGGTTGAGTTTATCCAGTTTCATCCAACTGCTTTATACAATCCGGGCGAATACCCGGCTTTTTTAATTTCAGAAGCTGTGCGTGGCGCCGGCGCTATTTTAAGAGATTATTATGGCAACCGCTTTATGCATAAATATGATGAACGTGAAGAATTGGCATCACGCGATATTGTGGCACGAGCCATTGACCACGAGCTTAAAATAAGCGGAATGCCAAATGTTTATTTAGATTGTACGCATTTGGAATATGAAACTTTTTTAAAACATTTTCCAAACATTACCGAAAAATGCCTGACTTTAGGCATTGATGTCCGGAAGGATTTTATTCCTGTATCACCAGCCGCACATTATATTTGCGGTGGCGTAAATGTGAATAAAAAAGGAAAAACCTCCATTAAAAATTTATATGGTGCCGGCGAAGCTACCAGAACCGGACTTCATGGCGCAAACAGATTGGCTTCAAATTCTTTGCTGGAAGGCATTGTTTTTGCCCACAGGGCATTTGAAAATTTAACCCTTCGATTTGACAAAATTAAAGCGCCAAAAAATATTCCTGATTGGAATGACAGCGGCGTGGTAAAAAACATGGAGAAAATTTTAATTACGCACGACAGGAATGAAGTGAAAACCATTATGAGCAATTATGTGGGTATTGTTCGTTCCAATGAACGTTTGTTGCGTGCAGAAAGAAAACTTCATGTATTGTTTGAAGATAACAAACGTTTATATGACCATTCTGAACTTTCAGTGGATTTGTGTGAACTGAGAAACTTAATTACCACCGCATTTTTAATCACGCGATTTTCTAAAGAAAGAAAAGAAAACAGGGGCGGATTTTACAATGTTGATTTGATAAAAAAGAAGCTTTAAAAGCTTCTTTTTCGCCAAAAATCTAATCAATTATAAAAACGCTTTTTACATTAAATAAAAAACCGCCTAAAATTATTTTTTAGACGATTTTTTTATTGTTTACTATTACCAAATTTTAATCCTGTCTTCCGGTTTCAAATACATGTTGTCTTTTGGTTTGATATTAAATGCATCATAAAATGCATCAACATTTTGCAGTGGCATAAAGGCCCTATACATTCCCGGTGCATGCGGATCGGTTTTTATTAAATTACGCAAAGCATCCTCACGCATTTTTGTGCGCCAAACGGTTGCCCAAGATATAAAAAATCGTTGCTCTGCGGTAAATCCGTCAATTTTTCCAGGCTTGCCGTTTGTTTTGTAAAACAATTGCAATCCTTCCAAAGCGGCATTCACGCCACCTAAATCGCCAATGTTCTCCCCTAAATTAAATTTACCGTTTAAGTACACTCCCGGCAATGCTTCCTTTGCGCTATATTGATCTGCCAATTTAGTTCCCAGAACAGTGAATTTTTCCAAATCTTCCGCAGTCCACCAATCCACTAAATTACCGTCACCATCAAATCTAGAGCCTGAATCATCAAAACTATGAGAAATTTCATGTCCGATTACAGCGCCTATTCCACCATAGTTAACAGCTTCATCGGCTAAATAATTGTAAAAAGGCGGTTGTAAAATCGCTGCCGGAAATACAATTTCATTGTTTGTTGCGTTAAAATAAGCATTCACTGTTTGAGGCGACATTCCCCATTCTGTTCTGTCAACAGGGCTTCCCAATTTTGCCATATTTTTATCGAAATTCCATTTTCTGGCATTCATTGAATTTTGGAAATAAGAACCTCCATCTTTTACGCCAACAACCACAAGTGCCGAATAATCTTTCCATTGATCGGGATAAGCGATTTTAACGGTTAATTTATGCAATTTTTCTATGGCTTTTTGTTTTGTGTCATCACTCATCCAAGGTAATTTTTGGATTCTTATTTCATAACCTGCCATCACATTTTTTATCATTTCCATGGCTTTGGCTTTGGCTTCCGGCGGAAATTTTTTATCTACGTACAATTTCCCCAACGCTTCACCAATAACGCCATTTATAGAACCTAAAGCTCTTTCATTGCGAGGAAGCTGTTTTAAAGCTCCTGTTAATTCCTTGCTGTAAAACTCCCAATTTGCGACTTCAATTTCATCGCTTAACATATTTGCGGCACCATCTATTGCCGTCCATTTTAAATACAATTTAATATCGTCAATAGAACTTGCTTTGATAATAGAATCCATTTTAGCCATATATTTTGGCTCTCTAACCACAACGGTATCTATTTTAGCTACGCCAATACCCGTAAAATAAGCATTCCAATGAATTGTTGCAGTAAGTTTCGCTAATTCGTCCATACTTTTTGGATTGTACGATTTTCTGCGGTCCCTTGATTCTTCTTTGGTCATTCTTGGCTTTGCCAAATTGTATTCATATTCAAAAATACGTTGTGCATTTTTGCCTGCAATTTCTTTGGAATCTCCATAAAATTGAAGCATTTTGGCAATATGCGCAATGTATTTTTCTCTTTTCAATTTGGTATTGTCATCCTGATCCACATAATAATCGCGTGACAAACCCAATCTTGCCGGCGAAACATAGCCCACATATCTATTGCTGTTTTTTAAATCGTTGGAAATGAAAAAATTATAAAACCCCAATCCGCCATAAGGAGCGCTTTCTATTAAAAGTCGATTCAAGTCTTCCAAATTATTTACGGCATCAATTTTAGCCAAAAATGGAAGCACAGGATTAATGCCTTGGCTGTTTCTAGAAACGGTATCCATAATGGATTCATAATAATTTACCGCTTTTTCCTGATCGGACATTACCGTTAAATTTCCTTGTGCATCTTTTAATTTAGGGGCGTTTTTTTGGGCAATTGCTTCATTTAAAATTTCCAGTACATCGGCATCTGTTTTTTTTCTGAGTTCGTTGAAACTTCCCCAAGAAGTTCTGTCGGCCGGAATTTCAGCCTTATCAAGCCAAGCGCCATTCACATATCTAAAAAAATCATTCGATGGTTTTGTTTTGGGATCCATATTCTGGACATTGATTCCCGGTGTATTTTTTTTGGTTTTCATGTTTTGTGCTTCACTTTGGTGCGTTATCGCAAACGCTAAAAGCATTAAGCTTATCCATTTAAAATTTGTGTTACTTTTCATTGTTTTAGGAATTTATTGATCATTTAAAATTTTTAAAATATTTGGTTTAAAATAATTCGGGCCTTTTAAAACTTTACCGTCTTCCCTGTAAATCGGATTGCCGTCTTCACCCAATTTGCTCATATTGCTGCGCTGAATTTCATTAAAAACTTCCTCAATTTTATATTGCATGCCGTGCTCTAAAATAGTGCCGCATAAAATATACAGCATATCGCCCAAAGCGTCGGCCACTTCAGCCAAATCGTTGTTTTTGGCAGCTAATAAATATTCTTCGTTTTCTTCCGCCATTAAATCGAAACGCAATTTTAATTTATCTTCATCAAGTTTTGCTATTGGCGCGTGCTGAATTCCCAATCCGAAGGATTCGTGAAATTCCTGAACAGCTTTAAGTTTATTGATCATTTTAATAATTATATTTTAGTTGGTAACTCTTTTAGGTAAACTTAGACAACCATGAAGACGGCACAATTTTTAGCACAAATGCCACCAATCTCCAGCGTTTTGTGATATAGGCTTTTTTCTTTTTGGTTTGTATTGCCTTATAAATTTGTTTAGAAGCCTTTTCTGAAGAAGCCATCCAAAAAGTTTTTCCCAAAGCCAAAGAAGTATCCACAAATCCCGGCTGAATATCGGTCACATAAATGTTGGCTTTGCTCCTTTTTCCTTTCATCCAAAGTGATTCCAAATAATTTGCCTGAAATGCTTTTGAAGCAAAATAAGCCGGCACATGACGATTTCCGCGAATGGATGCTATGGAAGAAATCCCCGCCAAATGTCCATATCCTTGTTCCCTAAAAAAATTATATGCCAATCCATATATTTTAACGGCAGCAATTACGTTGGTTTGCAACGTTGGCAATTCTTTTTCCCATGCCAAATCGTAATTTGGATCGCCAATACCCGAACTGTAAACCACTAAATCGATGGTTTTAAATTCGGTTTTTAACGTTGAAAAAAGCGCATCACACGAATCTAAATCGGTTACATCATGTGTTTTAACAACAAATTTCTCAGGATTTACAGCTTTAATTTCTTCGAGTAATTCCGTTCTTCTGCCTGTAATTACAACCTTATCGTAATCCGCCAACAACAATTTGGCGAGTTCTTTTCCTATTCCGGAAGTTGCGCCAATAATTAATGCGTTTTTCATTTTTATTTATGCTGAAATGTAAACCGAAATTTACGTATTTTTGGAGTTAAATATACATTTAATATGTTTAGTAAAGGACAATTAATTTTTGCGGCATTTTTTGTAGTTGCTTTTATTATAGCGATGGTTTGGAGTTATAAAAAAGACATTAAAATTCATAAAAAATATTACAAAAACGCTTTTCTGGTGCTTATTTCCACTATTTTAATCATCATTATCTTTGCCTTAATCACCTTTTCTTTGCATTAAAAAAATCCGCTTCAATAAATTGAAACGGACTTTTATAAAATTATTACTGCTATTTAATTTACAGCCGGCAACGTGGTATATCTTTTTGCATAATCCAACATTTGCTCAGCAAAACTTGTTGGTTGCACTACTTTTACATCAATAATATTTCCATCAGCATCTAATTCTGCCGTTAAAACAGGATTCACAAAACCACTGTATGGCGCCGATTTAAATTTACTGTTGCGATCCAACACTTCTTTGTGAAGGGCTTGGTCAACTTTAACGCCGTAAGTGTCAACCAAAGCTTTTCCTGCTTTAAAATCTCCTTCCGATTTAATGCGTTGTATTTCACTCAACAATTCACCAAACAAAACTCTTAATTTTGCGTAATCACGAACAACAAAATACGTTTTATTGTCTTTTATCACTTTTTCGATCACGTTGTCTTTTTTACCTTTTTCAAAAGCCCAGGCAGCCACCAACTGTCGGTTTCTCATATGAGATTCCTCAACATCATCGCCCAAGTTTAAGCGAATCAATTGGGTCATTAAACCATTTCTGATATAATTGTCAAATGCCGCTTTTCCAATTCCTTGCGCATTTGGAGAAATTTTCATTTCCACCAATTTTGTGTCTGGCAAATAATACAAACCAACCAAATCTGCACGTGCTTCTTCCAAAGTTGAAGCATAATTTTTCAAGGTTTCTTTTGGTTGTCCGATTCCGTCATTTATTTGTCCGCTCGCGTGGCCAATCACTTCGTGCAACGCTGTGTGCAATTTGTCGGCTTCCTGTCCATATTTAATTTCATTTTCAACTTCAGCTTCATCAAAAGCAAATTCCTTTAATCTGTCTGTTCCTCCGGCCATATTGTAAGCTTCAATAATATTTCCTAAGGAAACCGATTTTGAACCGTGTTGTTCGCGAATCCAGTTGTTGTTTGGCAAGTTGATACCAATTGGCGTTGAAGGTGAGGCATCTCCTGCTTCAGAAGCTACATTCACTGTTTTGTATGAAACGCCTACCACATTTTTCTTTTTATGCTTAGCCTGCAGGGTTGAATTGTCTTCGAACCACTGGGCGTTTTCAGCTAAAACAGCCATTTTTTTAGACATATCAAAATCTTTTATCTGAACAATCGACTCAAACGATCCTCTGTGTGCAATTGGATCATTGTAAACCTCCACAAATCCGTTGATATAGTCGATATCGCCTTCGGTGCTGGTTGCCCATACAACATTGTAAGCATCCCAAGTTTTTAAATCACCTGTTTTGTAATAATCAATCAGCAATTTTAAGGCTTCCGCTTGCTTTGTGTTTTCAGCAACTTCAACCGCTTTTTCTAGCCAGCCAACCATTTTTTCAAGTGATGCACTGTACATTCCGCCAACTTTCCAAACTTTTTCTTCCAAAGATCCGTCGGCGTTTTTTACCAATTTCGAATTCAAACCAAATTCGATAGGCATTTTATCATTTTTATTGATTTTTAACGCATAAAATTTTTCCGCCTCTTTTTCTGTAACATCAGGTCCGTAATAATTTGTGGCTGAACCCAATAACAATCCTTTAGTTTCATCCAGGTTTACTTTTTTGGCATCTTTATCGTTAAAAATAACTTCGTAAGCTTCACCTGTAAGCATTGTTTTGGTTTCTTTTAACAAGGTATCAAAATAAACTTTTGAAAATTCGGGTTTAAATTTATCATTTGAATAATGATGGTGGATTCCGTTAGAAAACCATATTCTTTTTAAATAAATTTCAAAATTTTTCCACTCTTCAGTGGTTTTATCGCCCGCATAGTTTTGGTAAATATTTTCCAAAGCACGTTTTATGGTTAAATTATGGCGATAATTTTGGTCGTAAATAATATCGCGTCCTTCCATGCCGGCTTGCGATAAATAATACACCAATTTTTTTTGGTTCAATGTTAAGCTTTCAAATCCAGGAATTTGATAGCGCAGTATTTTAACATCGGCAAATTGTTCAACTTCATAATTAAATTCGGTTGAAACTTCTGTTTTTGGGTTTTCTTCCTTTTTTTGATCGGCACAAGAAAACAAGAGTGATGCCGTTAATAGCATAGGTAAAAAATATTTAATTTTCATTTGATGAATAATTTAAAATTTATTGACAAATTTACTGCTTTAAACAGAATAAATCCCTAAATTAGTGATTAGTAATTCTAAATTTCCACTTTTGAAATATTTAAAATACTTCATCTTTTTTCTTCTTGCGGCAGTTATTGTACTGGCCATTTATGGTGCTATTCTTGAAAGTAAGTACGATATAAATCGTTCCCGAATCATAAAAGCGCCTGCTGAAGTTGTTTTTGAGCAGGTAAATGAGTTTAAAAATTGGGAAAATTGGAGTCCGTGGTTTGAAACCGACCCAACCATGGTAACCTCTTATCCTGATACTACATCGGGCATTGGCGCATCATACAGCTGGAAAGGAAAAAGTGGCAGCGGGTTTATGAAAACCGTCTCCTTAATTCCAAATAAAGAAATAGTCCATCAAATTAATTTTGGAAAAAGCAGCACGCCCGAAGTATATTGGAAATTTAATGAAGGCGACTTGGGCACTGAAGTTGTTTGGGGAATGCGGGGTGAAAACTCATTTACCGAAAAATTTTATTGGTTGTTTAAAGGCGGTATAGAAAAAAATACGATTCCGGTTTATGACAGAGGTTTGGAGTTATTGGAAAAACATATCTTAACTGAATTGGAAAAACATTCAATTGAAACAAAAGGCGCTGTTGATTATGGCGGCGGATTTTATTTATACCAGACCATTTCATGCCAAATTCAGGAAATTGAACAAAAAATGAATGAAATGTTTCCTGTTATTGTTGAATATATGGCCAAAAACAATATTGAAGTATCAGGAAACCATTTTACGCTCAACCATAAATGGGATGAACAAAATAATACTGCTATGTTTTCTGCCTGTATTCCTGTAAAAGAAAGGGTAATTACCACTGGAGATGTTTTAACTGGTTATTTAAAACCGCAGAAAACTTTTAAAACCATTTTTAAGGGCGATTATAAATTTGCCAATGAAGCTTGGGAAGCTGCTTATAACGGATTGGTTGCCCAAGGTTTTACTGAAATTGTTGGCGCCGAACCCTTTGAATTTTATGTAGTTGGCCCAAAAGACACCAGAAATCCGGCAAAGTGGATAACGGAGATTTATATACCGATAAAATAAAGTTAAAAGTTAAAAGTTTTTAAAAATTCTATCAAACTCCCTATCCTTTGGAAAGTTTACCTGCCGAAATAGGGGCTGGGGATAGAAAAAAATCCGTTTATACTTCATGATATCTGAAACATTCGATAACATGGTCATTGATCATTCCGGTGGCTTGCATATGGGCATAAATTACGGTTGAACCCACAAACTTAAATCCGCGTTTTTTTAAATCTTTTGAAATAATGTCTGACAATTCAGTGGTTGCAGGAAGTTCACTTAAATTTTTTCTGCTGTTTTTGATGGGTTTTCCTTTGGTAAAGCCCCAAATATAGTTTGAAAAAGAACCAAATTCTTGTTGCACTTCCATAAAAGCAACTGCATTGGAAATAGTGGCTTTTATTTTCAATTTGTTTCTGATGATGCCTGCATTAAGTAACAATTCTTCATACTTGGCTTCGGAATAGTTGGCTATTTTTTTATAATCAAAATGATCAAAAGCACTTCTAAAATTTTCTCGCTTTCGAAGAATGGTAATCCAGCTTAATCCCGCCTGAAAAGTTTCCAAAATTAAGAATTCAAATAATTTATCGTCTTCAAATACGGGAATTCCCCACTCGTTATCGTGATAAGCCATATAAAGCGGATCATTTTTGCACCAGCCACAACGTATTTTGTCCATTTCATTTCGATTTAGATGAAAAGCTAAATTAGAAATTTTAACGTAAAAATTGGCATTCTTTTTGTACTTTTAGATTAATCAAAACCAATAAATTATGAAAACTATACTTTTTTACGTGGCCATTGGTTTATTTATTGCCGCATGTTCCTCAACAAAAACAGGAACACAAGAAACCAATACCTCACAAGAAGTTGTGAGAATAGCCAATGACAGTTTGGAATATGAAATTATTATCATGGATATTGGCTTTGACACTTATTTAAACACCATAGCCAAACCGATGAATTTTTATTCACAGGAATATTATGAAAATAAAAACAGGTTTTATGTCACAGAGTGGAACATACGAGCCCGAAATCCGCTAAGATATCGCAGGAATATTTATGAAAATCAAATAGACTATGATTATAATGTTGATTACGGTTTAGAAGTAAACTATAAACTTTACAATTATTTTAAATTTGTAGAGCACAAATACAACCAACGATTTTTTTAGATCTTTATTTAGTGGGCTTCAGTTGCAATCTTAAGACCATATAGCCAAAAAAACCTGCTATCAAAGAACCTAAAATAACACCCATTTTTGCGGCTGCAATAAAAGCTTCATCATCGTATGCCAAATTGGTAATAAACAAAGACATGGTAAATCCGAGTCCGCCTAAAATACTGACTCCCAATAATTCTCTGAATTTTACGCCTTTTGGCAAATCGGCAAACTTAAATTTAATGGCAATATAGGAAAGCAGCATTATACCGATTGTATTTCCAAAAACCAACGCCAAAGCTATATTTAAGGTAATATGGCTTGTATTTTCCAATCCGCTAAAGCTCAATACCACGCCTGCATTGGCCAATGCAAAAATTGGCATAATAACATAGGAAACCCAACCATGAAGCGAATGTTCCAAATGTTGAAGTGGTGATTGCACTTGGTTACTAATGGTTTCAATTTCATCCACCACAGACAATTGTTTTTTATTTAACAATTGTGGATTTTTATGTTTGCAATCTTTAAAAATCTGAAGTTGAGCAGATAATTCTTGCTGATATTCAATTAAATTAATTTTTCTATACATTGGGATGGTAAAAGCCAACAATATTCCTGCAATTGTTGGATGTATCCCCGATTTTAAAAATAACAGCCAAACCACAAATCCAATTAAGAAAAAAATGTATTTTGAGTACAAATGCTTATAACTTAAAAATCCAAGCAATCCAACAAACAGGATGGCGTAAGTAATTAAATCCCATTGAATATTGGCACTGTAAAAAATAGCAATCACTAAAACGGCACCAATATCATCAACAATGGCGAAGGCTGTTAAAAATATTTTCAATCCCAATGGAACACGATTTCCCAGTAATTTTAAAATTCCCAAAGTAAAAGCGATGTCGGTTGCCATTGGAATTCCCCATCCATGTTCACCAACTTTTCCTTGGTTAAAAATTACAAATATCAGCACAGGAAAAACCATACCGCCCACTGCGGCAAAAATAGGAAGGGAAGCCTTTTTTAATGTGGTTAACTCACCCGCCAAAACTTCACGCTTTACTTCTAAACCAATCACAAAGAAAAAGATGGCCATTAGACCGTCATTGATCCATAAAATAAGCGATTTTTCCAAATAAAAATTTGTATTAACAAATCCAACCGCTAATTTATACCGCCAAAACTGCTCATAAAAATTTCCATAAGGTGAATTCGCCCATACAACCGCAAAAATAGAAAATGCAAAAAGAAGCAAACTTGCTGTTGTTTCCAGTTGAATAAAATCATTTAATGAGCTACTTGCAGCTTTTATTTTTTTTCTCATAATAGTGCGCAATATAGCCCAATTTGAAATAAAAAAAAAGTCTTCTGAATAGAAGACTTTAATACAATTATAGATTTTACCTATGCTTAAAGTTGCGGACCTGCAACCACCAAAGCTTTCCCTTCTTCAGTATTGGTATATTGCTCAAAGTTTTTAATATACAATCCTGCTAATTTTATCGCTTTTTCTTCCCATTCCTGAACATTGGAATACGTATTTCTAGGGTCTAAAATATCGCTAACTTTTGGTAAAGATTTAGGCGCTTTCAAATTTAAAAATGGCATATGCACTGTTTCAGCTTTGTCAATTGAACCGTCAAGAATGGCATCAATAATGGCGCGTGTATCTTTCAGTGATATTCTTTTTCCTGTTCCGTTCCAACCGGTATTTACAAGGTAAGCTTTGGCATTGTGTTCTTTCATTTTTGAAACCAAAGTTTTAGAATACATTGTTGGATGCAATGTTAAAAAAGCTTCTCCAAAGGCAGGAGAAAAAGATGGTTGCGGTTCTGTAATCCCTCTTTCTGTACCTGCCAATTTAGAAGTAAATCCACATAAAAAATGGTATTGTGCCTGCGCTTCATCCAAAATAGATACTGGAGGCAAAACCCCAAAAGCATCGGCAGAAAGATAAATTATTTTACTTGCATGGCCCGCTTTCGACGGCAACACGATTTTGTTTATATGATAAATTGGGTAAGAAACTCTTGAGTTTTCAGTAATTGTATGATCGTAAAAATCTACTTCGCCATATTCGTTTACAGCTACATTTTCCAATAACGCGTCTCTTTTAATGGCTCTCCAAATATCCGGTTCGTTTTTTTCGCTCAAATCGATTACTTTAGCATAACATCCGCCTTCAAAATTAAATACGCCATTGTGATCCCAACCATGTTCATCATCGCCAATTAAATAACGTTTTGGATCCGCAGAAAGGGTTGTTTTTCCAGTTCCGGACAATCCGAAGAAAATGGCAACATCGCCTTTTTCACCAACATTGGCAGAACAATGCATAGAAGCCATTCCTTTAAGTGGCAAGTAATAATTCATCATGGCAAACATTCCTTTTTTCATTTCGCCGCCATACCAGGTTCCGCCAATTAATTGAACTCTATCAGTAAGATTGAAAACAACAAAATTTTCAGAATTTAATCCGTGTGCTTTCCAATTTGGATTTACAGCTTTTGAGCCATTCATTACAATAAAATCTGGTTCGCCAAAATTTTCCAATTCGTAAATTGAAGGTCTTATAAACATATTGGTAACAAAATGAGCCTGCCACGCAACTTCCATCACAAAACGAACTTTTAATCGTGTATCTGGATTTGTTCCGCAAAACGCATCAACCACGTATAATTTTTTTGAAGTGGAAAGTTGGTCTAGCACCAATGCTTTTAAGTCTTTATAAACTTCCAAAGTGGTTGGAAAATTCACTTTATCATCCCAATAAATGGTGTCTTTAGTGACATCATCTTTTACAATAAATCTGTCTTTTGGTGAACGTCCTGTAAAAACACCTGTTTTTACGGCCACCGCTCCGCTATCTGTTAAAGCTCCTTTTTCAAATCCAACACGTTGGTGAGAAACTTCGGCTTTGAATAATTCTTCATAAGAAGGATTGTACGACACCTCGTGATAACCTGTAATTCCTAAATTGTGTAACTCCTGAATAACTTTAATATTTTTCATTTTATCAGTATTATTTATGTTTTTTATTGGTAATCTCATATCATTTATACTACAAATTTCGAACTAACTAAAGGTTACTTTTATGATATTTATCAGTAAAAACAGACTATCTACGATAACGTTTTCATTTACGTAAATTACTTATAATCTGCATTTTAACTATTTTTTAAGTAGATTCATTTTATACGAAATCGTTTTCGTAATTTGTTAAAAAAAATCATTTTTACTTTTTTTTCTTTGTAAAAAATATTTGGCAAAAGTAGATTTATTTGTTTAGTGCAACAAAAAAAATTGAAAGATTATGAATTAATTATCAAAACAGCCATTTATGCTTTCTTAAAATAGGAAATTCCCATTTTTAACCATCCCAAAATAAAAAACAAACCTCCCAATGGCGTTATAAACCAAATATCTTTAGGATTTACGCCTAAAGTAATGGCGTAAATAGATCCTGAAAAAAACAAAATCCCCGCAAAAAACAAATAACTGACAATGGTTTTGGTTTTTAAGGAAAATTCTGAATAAGAATTGACAAACAACAAAACAATAATATGATACATTTGATAACGCACCGCCGTTTCAAAACTTTTTAGCGCATTTTCACTTAAAGTTTCTTCCAGTGCATGCGCCCCAAAAGCACCCAACACTATAGTTAACGCACCCAACAAAGCGGTAATTCCCAAGTATTTGTTCATTGATCCCATAAATTTTTATGCGTAAAGATAAAATTTATCGCGGTTTCAAAAGCATATTTTGTATATTTAGGTAAAATTTAAGAATCATGAATAGCAATACAGACTCCCTAGTAACTGTTTTAAACTCGAGTTTAATCCATGAATTACATATTGCCCAAACCTTATTGTCCAGTTATGGAATTCGTAGTTTTGTTTTTGATGAAAATTTAAATTCCATTATAGGAACCGCTTATGTTGAAGGCTACAGACTTAAAGTGAACAGTGCCGATTTTGAAAAGGCAAAAGAGATTTTATTATCAATTGATGACCACAGTATTTAATAGTAAAACGATCGAAATTTGCCATAAAATTTGTATTTTCGTATTCTTATTAAAATCTATAAAAATACGAGAATGAGAAATATTCTGGTTATTGGTTCAGGCCAATCATCTTCTTCATTAATTACCTATTTATTAAACAAATCTTTTAGCGAAAATCTTCACATCACCGTTGCCGATTTTTCTTTGGAACTTGCCAAAAGAAAGATTAACAACCATCAAAATGGCACTGCGAGGTCACTTGATATTTTAAATGAAGCAGAGCGGAAAGAAGCCATTAAAAATGCGAATATTGTTGTTTCTATGCTTCCTGCACATTTGCATATCAACGTAGCAAAAGATTGTTTGGAATTTAGAAAAAGCATGGTTACGGCTTCTTATATTTCCAGTGAAATGAATGCACTTCACAATGAAGCAGTCAAAAAAAATCTGGTTTTTATGAATGAAATAGGTTTGGATCCAGGAGTAGATCATATGAGTGCCATGCAAGTGATAGACCGTATTCGTGAAAAAGGAGGTAAAATGTTGCTGTTTGAATCGTTTTGCGGCGGTTTGGTGGCTCCTGAAAGCGATGACAACCTGTGGAATTATAAATTTACCTGGAATCCGAGAAATGTGGTGTTGGCCGGACAAGGCGGTGCTGCAAAATTTTTGCAGGAAGGAACCTACAAATACATTCCCTATCAAAAATTATTTAGACGCACCGAAATTTTGAATATCGACGGTTACGGAAAATTTGAAGCCTACGCCAACCGAGATTCTCTAAAATATAAAAGTGTTTACGGATTAGACAATATTTTAACGTTATACCGTGGAACCATTAGACGGGTTGGTTTTTCCAGAGCCTGGAATGTTTTTATTCAACTGGGAATGACTGACGACAGTTATACAATTGAAGATTCAGAAAATATGAGTTACCGTGCGTTTACAAACTCATTTTTGGCCTACAATCCTTATGATTCAGTTGAATTGAAATTGCGCTACTATTTAAAAATTGATCAGGATGATATTGTCTGGGATAAATTAACCGAATTGGATCTTTTTAGTTCCACAAAAATGGTTGGACTTAAAAATGCGACGCCTGCCCAAATTCTTGAAAAAATATTGAGAGACAGCTGGACTTTGAAAGAGAACGACAAGGATATGATTGTGATGCAACATCTTTTTGGCTACGAATTAAATGGTGAAAAACATCAAATTGAAAGCAGCATGGTTTGCATTGGAGACAACCAAACCTATACCGCCATGGCAAAAACCGTTGGCTTGCCTGTTGCAATTGCCACATTGAAAATATTAAACGGAGAAATAAAAACGCCTGGCGTTCAATTGCCAATTTTGAAAGAAGTTTATGAACCAATCTTGAAAGAACTGGAAGAAAACGGTATTGTTTTTCACGAAAAAAAAGTGCCGTATTTGGGTTACAATCCGGAACGCGTAACGGGGTAATTTAGATAAATTCTAATTATAAGAGCAATCCGATTTAAAGCAAATTTAGGTCCTTCCGACCTTTTTGGTGGGCGTTACCGCTGAAAAAGCGGTCGTGCTTTTCACTGCAATCTTTTTTTCGAAAAAAATCTCAAAAAAGGATTTTCGTTGCAATCACTAACGCAAAACGATTTACGATTTTTAATTTACGATTTTTTTAATTTAGGCCGAAACTTAAATCTTGAAATTTTGTTGGCGTACTTTGCGGTTTTTTCTTGCTTTTTCTTGCGATTAATAAAATTTCAATTATATTGATTTTTATGATTTTTTACTTGTTTTTTATCATAGAAATTACCAACAATCGTCACAATTTCAAATAAAAATCCTTAACCAAGTTTTTATAACCTTCCGTGTAATCGTGACGTGACAACTCCAGCGTTAATTCGCTTAAGATTATTTCAGTTTTCACAAAAGAAAATTGAAGCAGGCTTCTTTTTACTGCGGTGTTTAATGCGCCTCTAACGTTTGTAATTCTGTTTGGATAAAGTTTGTTCTCTTCAGCAATTTTTAAAAAGATTTCGGCATCTTCAAAAGGAATTATAAATGCACAATTTCCACTTTCCGACAATAATCTTGAAGTCGAATTTAATAAATCAACATACGTTAAACTTTCGGTATGGCGCGCCATTGCACGTTCTTCAGAAAGTTCTTTGTAGGTGGAAGTATAAAATGGCGGATTTGAGATAATGAAATCGTATTTATCTTCCATTTCATCAGTGAACTCTTTCAATGAAGCGTGGTAACAAAACAACCGATCGGCCCAGTCGCTGTTTTCAAAATTTTCAACAGTTTGCTCGTAAGCGGCATCATTCAATTCAATGGCGTCAATAGTTTCTGCATCGCATCTCTGCGCCATCATTAAGGCGATTAATCCCGTTCCGGCGCCAATATCCAAAATACTGTTAGGGTAAGAATTCAAATTTGCCCAAGCGCCCAACAAAACCCCGTCCGTGCCAACTTTCATCGCTGTTTTATCCTGTTGAATGGTAAATTGCTTGAATTTGAAAGGTTTCATTTGGCAAAAAGTTGGAAAGTTGGAAAGTTCAAAGATTTAAAAGTTAAAAGTGATTAAAAAACGCATTTTCTAAATATTTTTAACTTTCTTACTAAATTTTAATCGCAGAGAGGAAGGGATTCGAACCCCCGACGCAAACCCTGTGTTTAATGGGGATCCCCTACTCATTGTTTATTTTGTTGACCGATTTGTTGACCTGCCATTTGATTTACTTTGTTTAAATTTGACTTTCTGTCTAAATGTAAAAATACGAATTTTAAATCATTAAATTCGACTAAACCTCATCAAATGCTATGATACTTTTTGTAAATATTCATTCACAACATTTATGTTGATCCCTGAATATTCTGAAAATTCCTCTGAAGTAATAAATTGATGGGAATCTTTGCCAAAGTGATTTCTAATTTCATTTAAAAGTCTGCGCCCGGAGCGTTCGCTTCTTCCAGTGATACACTGAACGTCTTTTGGGAATATGCAAGTTCGAAATATTTTCATCTGTTAAAATTTTATTTTTTAGCGGTAACAGATGCTGTTCGCTATTTATCATTCGTTTGTGTATCAAAATTTGTAATGCTCGTTTCGATTGATACTCTATCTATGCTTTATCTATGCTTTATCTATGCCTTATCTATTTAGCCAATTCGGACAAAAAAGTCTATATCGGACAAAATGACCACCTGATTTTTATTTTCTTCATAAAGATAAGTTCATTTGTTGAGAATTAAAAATTTATTCAATTATGGCTAGACAAACTGGTATTATTAAATTGAAGGGAACTATCGGGGATATTTCCTTTTACAAAACTTCGGATGGACACCTTGCCCGCGAAAAAGGCGGCATTGACAAATCCAGAATGAAGAACGATCCTGCGTTTCAAAGAACGCGTGAAAACGGATCTGAATTCGGCAGGGCCGGAAAAGGCGGAAAATTGGTGCGAAGCGCCATCAGGATTCTTTTGTTGAATGCACAAGACAAAAGAGTGGTGAGCAGACTGACCACCGATCTTTTAAAGGTCGTGAAAACGGATGCCATCAATGAGCGCGGAATGAGAACCATCGAAGATGGCTCTATGGGGCTTATCAGTGGCTTTGATTTCAATACCAATGGGAAATTGGGATCTACGTTGTTTGCTGCTTACAGCAACAATTTCGATCGTGCAAGCGGTGAAGCGACTGTGAACATTCCGTCATTTTCGCCTACGGTAAGGATTGCTGCTCCGGCAGGAACCACGCATTTCAAATTGGTGACTGGTGCTGCGGAATTGGATTTTGCAGGTGAAACCTCCACTTTTGAAAATGATGAAACTGCAATTTTGCCTTATGACAGCGCAGACACCGGTATTGTTGATTTTGTTTCGGCATTAACTCCAAACTCTGTGCTTCCTGTGATCCAGGTATTGGGCGTTGAGTTTTACCAGGAGGTGAACGGGCAAATGTATCCGTTGAAAAATGGTGCTTACAATGCCTTGGCAGTTGTTTATGTAGACACTATTTAGTGGAACTGCATTTGCATAGGACCTATTTTAAAGAGGGTACCAACGGTGCCCTCTTTCATCATGGTGCTTTTATGGGTTTTGCTGTTGAACTACCCTGGCTTGAAAACCAGAAAATGAAGTCCTGCATTCCGGAAGGAGTTTACACCCTTAAAGCACGTTATTCTGAAAAGTTTAGTCATCATTTGATCCTGGAAAATGTTCCGGGAAGAAACCTGATTTTGATCCATCCGGCCAATGATGCCAAAAAGGAACTTTTGGGCTGCATTGCTCCAGTCACTTTTTTATCGGGGATCGGAAAAGGAACGGCTTCAAAGCCATTATTGCAAAAATTAGTGTCGTTGTGCTATCAGGCATTTGACCGAAAAGAAATTGTCACATTAACCATAAAATCTTAACCAATGAACTTACTAGATCGATATAAAAAGACCACTCCCTCATTTTTTAGGAAACTTAGAAATATTGGCATCGCTTTGGCCGCTACCGGTGGCGCCATTATAGCAGCACCCATTGCATTGCCTGCATTGGTGATTACCATTGCCACCTATTTAACTGTTGTTGGAACTGTGGCCACTGCTGTAAGTCAGGCCGTGGTGTCGGACAATGAAAATGAAACTGAAAAATGATACTCAATGATATTCAAATACGATCTGGAGTTATTGGTGGCACGTTGTTGTCCACCGCTTTGAATATCAATTTTCACGATTTGCTATTCACCGCAATTATGTCTGTGATTGGCGCCGTTGTGAGTTTTTTTGTTTCTTATATTTTGAGGAAATTGTTTTCGGATTCAGATAAGTCAAAAAATGCCTAGTGATCTAAATCAGCTAGGCATTTTATAATATTTGTTGGGTTTGTACTAAATCACATTTAGGTATAAATTATAAACATCGTTGGCTGCTGTGCTTCATTATCCAAACTGTCTTTTAGTTGATTTAAAACAATCTATTTAGTCTACACCTAAGACTGTGTTTTGAATTATTTTTTAAGGCAATTATTTACTTTTTCAAATCCGTCTTCATTATCTGAAAGAACTAATAAAATATCGTTTGGTTCAATAATAGTTGATCCATTAGGTGTAATATATTTATCATTTCTTTTAATCATAGCAATTATGGCATTTTTGGGGAATGCTAAGTCCACAATTCTTTTATTCACAGCATAACAATCGGGAGAAACTTCTATTTCTTTCATTGCTGCTTTAGGAATCTCAGAAATAAATTTATCAGTTTCAGAAATTGGTTTTACTTTTTCCGGCAATGCAACATGTAACCATTTTGCAACAACTGTTAATGTTGTTCCCTGAATTAAAATAGATGTTACCGAAATGAAAAACACAATATTAAATATCATGTCAGCATTTTCAATACCAGCCAATAAGGGATAAGTTGCAAACACTATGGGAACAGCACCACGTAAACCTACCCAAGAAATATAAAATCTTCTTCTTAGCTTCATTTTAAAAAAAATCAGACTGATAAACACACTTAAAGGTCGAGCAACAACAATTAAAAATAATGATATAAGCAGTCCAATACCCATATACGGAATAATCTGAGATGGAAATACGAGTAACCCTAATGTAAGAAATAAAACAATTTGCATTAGCCAAGCCAAACCGTCAAACATTTTCAAAATGGTTTTTTTGTGTATCAGGTCTTGATTGCCTAAGTAAACCGCACAAATATAGATGGCAAGAAACCCGTTGCCACCTACAAAATCGGTGGCAGAAAATGTAATGAACATCAGGGCAATAACCAATACGGGATAAAGGCCTTCAAAGTCAAGTTTAATTTTATTGATAATGAATTTACTTAATTTACCGAACCCAAAACCAGCAATACCTCCAAAAACCATTTGCTGAAAAAACAAAGGAATGACTGAAAAAATGCTTTGGTCTTGATGTATTACCAAAGTCAAAAATGCAATGGTCAACACATACGCCATTGGGTCGTTACTTCCGCTTTCCAATTCTAATGTTGGGCGCAGGTTTGTCTTTAGTGCAAGACTTTTTGAACGCAAAATTGAAAAAACTGCTGCTGCATCTGTTGATGATACAATAGAACCCAACAACATACTTTCGTAAATTGTAAAGTCTGTAATAAACCAAACAAATGTTCCAAGTGTAAGTGCAGTCAATAAAACGCCTAAGGTTGATAAAACAATTCCTTCTTTTAAAATTGGTTTTACAGAAGTCCAATTGGTGTCAAGACCGCCTGAAAACAGAATAAAGTTAAGTGAAACAATACCAATGAATTGAGCAATTTGCGGATTGTCAAAATAGATACCGCCAATACCGTCAGTACCTGCCAACATTCCGATTGCCAAAAAGAGCAATAAAGTAGGAACGCCAAATTTATAGGATGTCTTACCTGCAATAATGCTTACAAAAAGTAATAGAGAGCCAACTAATAGTATATTTTCAATTGTTAAATTCATTCTTCTTTTACTTTATTTCAGTCACCCAAAGTTACTATTTCGCTTTATTTAAATTGTCAAATAGTTCTGTCTTTTCTTGTTAAACCGAAAATTCTCAATAGGTGTACTATTTAAGTTTCGTTGTATTAAAAACATTACTGCCAACTTAATGTATACATTTGAATCGAAATATCTATCAATTCAAATTCCCTGATAAATGAAAATTGTCTCCTAAAATTATTTTTAATTGTCAGAATTTTTTTGTCCACCTAAACTAAACTAAATAAAGTTAAGTTTCAACAGATAGCTTCAATTTATATTGGTTTTTATTAGATTATTTTTTAATTAATCGAAAGGTCCTTAAACCAGACTAAGCTGGCAAACAAGTCAGGATAAGTTAAAAATAAATGACTTTCACTTTCAAACCGGCTTGTGTTGCCAGTTCAATCATATGTTTTGTGCCTTTGCTTTCCCCATCCCAAAAAGCGATGAGTACATCAGCATAGGCAGCCATTTCGATATTTCGCTTGTGTCCGGCACTTTTTCCATACCGGCGCCAATCGGCCGGAAATTGTTTAATGGAATAGTTTCGCTCAATTGCATACCTTTCTCCCAGAAGGTCGGCGCCTTTATAGGCACCGCTTACAATTTCGATATCGTTTTGATCCTGCAGGAACTTGTCACAAACCTGGCAAAGTCTGTTAAAATCGTCAAAGTTTCGGCCTCCGGCAATGATTACTTTTATCATTGTTTATTTATTTAAAACCTCAACAAGGCCATTTTTAATTCAGAAATTGTTTTAAGCTGCAGTTTCAAATTTGCTTCGAAAGCTTCAATTTTTTGAAGCTTCGAAATCTTCTGGTCCCAGGCCTGCTGCTCGTTGTTTTGCAAAGCATTTTTAATGACTGCTCTCGCATCTACAATACAGATAAATGGAATAACACTTCCTTTTAAATAATAGCTGAAATACTTGCCTGCTTTAAGGGCCAGACACAAGTAAAAAAGTGATTCCCGGAGATCCGCGGAGTTAGTTGTTAGCACAAAGCAATTTGGGCAAGGTTCCGGCATTGGTCGGCCGCTGTTCAGTCCTTTACATAAAATAAAAAAGTGTGGTCCGGAGTAGGTTCTTCCGGTCTGGTGAGTTCTGATTTCAAAAGTTGACATAGTAACGCAATTAAAGTTATGCTTCGCGGTGCTCGCACATCAATTTTAAAAGAAAAAAGAAAAAAAGAAAGTAGTTTACTTGTTGGCGTTGGCTGGCTGTCAAGTTTTTTTGAAAAAATACAACCCTACCGTAATGTACCATTTAGGAGATATTTATAATGGGGTGGAGATTTTTTTAAAAACCCGTAGGGCTTGAACTTTATAGCCAATAGCGTTGGGTGATGGGAGCCAAATAATTTTACTTGCTTTTTTTATTTTTTTTATCTATGTTTATGTTTTTAAACCCTAAAAACAAAAAGAAATGGCAAAATTTGAAATTAGCACTGACAAAAGAGGCGAGTTTAGATTTAACCTAAAAGCAGGAAATGGTCAAACTATTTTAGCAAGCGAAGGTTACAAAGCAAGAGCAAGTTGTTTAAGCGGTATTGAATCTGTGAGAAAAAACTCACAAGATGACAGTAAATTTGAACGATTGGTGTCAAAAAGCGGACAACCTTATTTTAATTTAAAAGCTACTAACGGTCAAATTATTGGCAATAGTGAGATGTATTCAAGTGAAAGCGGAATGGAAAACGGCATTGCATCAGTAAAGAAAAATGCACCTGATGCCGAAGTTGTAGAATAACAAATAATTATTTTTAAAATTACCAAAAGGTAGCATTCTTAATTCTGATTGAATTATGGTGCTACTTTTTTTTATCTTATGATTCCAGATAATTCTTAGAAAAGTCATCTTAAAACAAATTTGTTTTAATTTTTTTTAGTAAAAATTAATATTTATAAAGCTGGTTAGAATATCTTTATTAAAAATTATCACGCTATGAAAAAAATATTAATCGTTGAAGACGACTTTGCATCAGAACTGATGCTTGAAATGATGATTGAGGATTATTGTAAATTACCTTTAATTGCTACAAACGGATTGGAAGCAATTCGCTTATGTGAAGAGAATCCGGACATTAAAATCGTTTTAATGGATATTAGACTCCCTGAATTAAATGGTTATGAAGCCACAAAAAAAATCAGGGAATTTAACAAAGACGTTATTATTATCGCACAAACTTCCTATGCATTCCCGGATGACCGTGAAAAAGCAATAATAGCCGGATGCAATGACTATATTTCAAAACCTTATAACCAAAATGACTTACTGGAATTGCTAAAAAAGTGGACTAAAAATATTATGATATTGTAACCTGTAATATTTTGTTTTATTCCAAATGTTTCTTAGAAAGCAACATCTATAATTTCACTTAACAGTACTAAACAAAGCGCAGCTAATAAATGCGGTAGCATTTTAGCGAGCCGACAGCGAAGTTGAGCGAGGGTGGTGTGGGTAGAGCACGTTGCCAGCGGCATAAGTGCGTCCCACGCCTACGTGGTACACGCAAGGGTGGCGGAGTTTTTGAGGCGTCGGATAGGCAAGGGCAATTTATGGATAGAAGCGTGACGAGTGGTGTGCGCTCCGCTTTGATTGTTGGAAAGTGTTTTTTTGTTGACAGTTGAGAGGATAGAAAATTATGATTTAAATTTCAATTTGCGGGGCGCCAAAACGAGGAACAATGAACGGAATACTTTGCTCTTGCGAGCGTTTGCAATATGTGATAATCCGCTTATTTATTCAATGGACCCGAATTAAGAGGGATTCTGTAAATTTCATAAGATCCTCACTTTTGTGAGGACAAGGCGGTTATTTCATATGCAAAATGGCGCTTTCAAAAACTGTGACACCCTTTTTTGGCCCGAGCGAGCAGCAGGCGAGCCAAATTATGAAACAGCGGTTTTACCCAAATAAAAATCTTGCGTAGCAAAACATTAAAGGGTTTGGGTAAAAAAGTAGCTGTGCGTGAGTAAGCCGTGTAATGTGTGAAGTAAAATAAACAAATAGCACTAAACGAGGATGTGTCACCGCAGTAGTGCTATTTGTGGTATATGCAAGGGTTTGTTACCGAAATTGGGCTTTCTATAATTATTTATCGATACAAATTTATATTTTCTTTTACGTTAAATGCCCTTGCAGATATATTTTATGGAACAAAATGAAGCGGATTGCGAACACCTTATTACCTGCTAAACATTCTGTTTTGTTGAGAGTATTCTAATGGAAACGGATTAAAAACGGACCTGTCAAATTAAGTCCAAGTCATTCTTTGAAGTCGGACAGCATTTAATATGGCCAATAATGCGACACCAACATCCGCGATTACAGCTTCCCACAAGGTAGCCATTCCAAAAGCACCTAAAATCAATACTAATATTTTTATGCTCAATGCCAAACCAATGTTTTGCCATATAATTTTCGTGGTGGAATTGCTTATTTTGATGGCTATCGCAATTTTTGAAGGCTGATCTGTTTGTATGACAACATCTGCGGTATCAATCGCGGCGTCACTTCCTAAACCTCCCATCGCCATCCCCACATCGGCTATGGTAATTACAGGTGCGTCATTTACGCCATCACCCACAAAAGCAATAGTTCTTCCGGCTGCTTTTAATTTTTCAACTTCTGTAATTTTGTCTTCCGGCAACAATTCACCGATTGCTTTGTCTATTCCTAATTGTTTGGCGATTTTATCAACAACGGCCTGTTTATCGCCGGAAAGCATCACAACTTTTGTTATATTTTTCAGGTCGTGTAATGCGGCTATTGCTTTTTTTGCATCCTCTTTAATGGTATCGGCAATCGTAATATAGCCGGCATACTTTTTATTTATGGCTATAAGGACAATGGTTTCAGTATTTGAATTTAGTTTTTCATCATACGGAATCTCAAACTTTTCCAACAGCTTTGTGTTACCGGCCAACACTTCATATTCCCCAATTTGTCCTTTCATTCCGTGACCGGAAATTTCTTCAACATTGGTTGCTTTAAGGGAAGTATTACTAATCTTTGCATATTTTACGATGGCCCCTGCAATTGGATGGGTAGAATTGGCTTCCAAAACGGCTGTTAATTCAAGCAATAATTCTTTGTCGAAATTTACGGCAGCCATTTCCTGCACTTCAAAAACACCTTTGGTCAAAGTTCCTGTTTTGTCCATCACAACCGTATCAACTTTGGTCATTAAATCAATAAAATTAGCACCTTTAAATAAAATACCATTGTGAGATGCCGCACCTATTCCGCCAAAATAACCCAACGGAATTGAGATTACCAAGGCACAGGGACAAGAAATTACCAAAAAGATTAAGGCACG
>Ga0209347_1002480_pt1 | contig 24281 bp, 24 predicted proteins | sample AutmiccommuBRH23_FD_187382 | JGI IMG/M metagenome (GOLD analysis project Ga0209347, IMG submission 187382) | Deep subsurface microbial communities from Mt. Terri, Switzerland - Autotrophic microbial communities BRH/23 (SPAdes) (version 2) | ecosystem: Environmental > Aquatic > Deep subsurface >...
CCCCGCTCCATCGCCATCATCGGCGCGGGCGTCATCGGCGTCGAGTACGCAACCATCTTCAGTGCGCTCGACATCCCCGTCACGCTGGTCGAGCCACGCAACTCGATGCTCGACTTTATCGATACCGAGCTGCTGCAGGACTTCACCTTCCAGCTTCGCGACCGGGGCATGGCGCTGCGTTTCGGCGCCAAGGTCGAGAGCGTGGCGCGCAACGGCGACGGCTGCGAGCTGATCCTGGAGGGCAGCCGCCGGGTCCGCACCGAGATGGTGCTGTTCGCCGCCGGCCGCATGGGCGCCACCAAGACGCTCAACCTGGATGCCTGCGGGCTCGAAAGCGATCACCGTGGCCGTCTGAAGGTGGACCCCAAGTCGCTGCAGACGAGCGTGCCGCACATCTACGCCGCCGGCGACGTCATCGGCTTTCCCTCGCTCGCCTCCACCTCCATGGAGCAGGGCCGTATCGCCGCCTGCCACGCCTTCGGCGCCCATGCCCACGAGCCGCCGGAGTATTTCCCCTACGGGATCTACTCGGTTCCGGAGATCTCGACCGTCGGCATGACCGAGCAGGAGGTCATCGAGCGCGGCATCCCCTTCGAGATCGGCATCGCCCGCTTCCGCGAGACCTCGCGCGGCCACATCATGGGCCTCGATAAGGGCATGCTGAAAATGCTGTTCTCGCTCAAGACGCGCCGCCTACTCGGCTGCCACATCGTCGGCGAGGGCGCGACCGAGCTCATCCACATCGGCCAGGCGGTGTTGAACCTCAAAGGCACGCTCGACTACTTCGTCGAGAACACCTTCAACTATCCCACCCTCGCCGAGGCCTACAAGATCGCCGCCCTCGACGCCTTCAACCGCATGGGCTGAGCCCAGCGCGCAGAACGCGCACAAGCCGCCCCCGGCCTCCAAGCCGGGGCGGCTTTGCGTCGTGGGATATCTCAAAAGCCGGATAACGCAGGCGGGCCCGAGCCACAAACGGCCCAAGACTCAGGCGGGGATGAGCACTGAAGCCCACCCCCAGCCCGGCAGCGTGGCTGCTTAGAGGGAGAAGTAGATGCCGAACCGCGGCCTGCGACGACGGCGCCATCTGCGCCGGCGCCTGCGGCGCGGACCAAACCAGATGCCCCGTCTGCGACGCCGTCTGAAGCCCCAGCCTCTGCTGCGCCGCCGGCGGCGTCTGCGCGCATCCGCCTTGGTGGCGGTCGAGGCCAGCGTCAGGGCGGAAACACCTGCAACTGAGAGGCCATAGGAGCCGATGGTGCCGACACCGTAGATCACCACCATGGCGATCGCGGCCGTGACCGCGATGGCGCCGCGGCGCACGCCACGACCCACTGCGCCCAGCATTTGCCAAGCGGTCTTGGTTCTTCTTGCGATTGCGTTCGTCATTGGCTTGTCTTTCGCTCGTTACGTGTCGCCGAGCTTCGGCCATTGAACATGGTTGATGACACTAGCTGCCAAGCATGGAACCTGTCAATTTGCACGGCCCATAAAGTCATGCAGAAAGCGAACAAAACAGTCTGATGGCAAAAGAGAAAATCTACATCCTGGGCATTAATACCTACGATCATGACGTCAGTGCATGTCTGTTGCGCGACGGAGAGATCGCATACGCCATCGCCAAGGAGCGCATCACCCGCGAGAAGCACGACACCGGTTTCTTTCAGGAAGTCGTCGACTATTGCCTCGCCGCGGAAGGCATCACGCTCGACGACGTCTCCCTCGTCGTGCGCAACTGCTATGTGCTGCCCGTCAATGACCTGGAGACGCGCCTCACGTATGAGGACGTGCCCGAGTTCATGGACACCAAGGAGCGCCAGCAGGCCGCCAAGAGCCCGCTGCACCTTCCCACCTCCGAAAAGGTCGTCACGCTCTCGCATCACCTGGCGCATGCCTACAGCGCCTTTGCCGCCTCCCCGTTCGAGGACGGCGTCGTCATGATCGTCGACGGCGTCGGCAACTACGCCGGCGACGTCAACGAGCCCGGCCAGCTCACCGAGAGCGTCAACCCTCTCGCGCGCGAATCCGAAAGCTACTACCGCTTCGAAGGCTCCAAGCTGACCACGCTCAAGAAGGTCTGGCTCGAGCCCACGCGCGGCTTCCTTAGCGACGAGTTCTTCTTCATGCCCGGCCTCGGCGCGCTTTACAGCCGGGTGTCGAGCTACATCTTCGCCGACTGGAACAAGTGCGGCGAGGTCATGGGCCTCGCTCCTTACGGGCGCCCCGGCAAGTTCCAGTCGCTCGCCAGCATGAAGGACGGCGAGCTTATCGTTCCCGAATGGACGGGCGCCTTCAACAAGCCCTGGCTGCCCGACATGGACGCCGACTGGGAGAAGAGCGATCGCCTCGCCCATTGGCAGGACATGGCCTGGCAGGCGCAGGACGACACCGAGACTGTCCTGTTGGAACGCGCCCGCTGGCTGCGCGAGACGACAGGCGCGAAAAACCTCTGCATCGCCGGCGGCGTCGCGCTCAACTGCGTCGCCAACGGGCGCCTCGTACGCGAATCCGGCTTCGACAACGTCTGGATCCAGCCGGCCTCGGGTGACGACGGCATCGCCATCGGCTGCGCGCTCTACGGCCACCTCGCGTTGCAGAGCAAACCCCGCTCCTACGTCATGAGCCACGCCTATCTCGGCCGCACCTACTCCGACGACGAGGTCGAGGCCGCGATCGGCAACGGCCTCACGCGTTTCGAGGTCAAAGCGCACGAGAGCGACGATGTCTGCGCCGAAGCCGCACAGCTTTTGGCCGACGGCAACGTGCTCGGCTGGTTCCAGGGCCGCTCCGAGTTCGGCCCGCGCGCGCTCGGCAACCGCAGCCTCATCGCCGATCCGCGCACCGCGGAGATGAAGGACAAGCTCAACTCGCGGGTGAAGCACCGCCAGGCCTTTCGCCCCTTCGCCCCCATCGTGCTGGAGGAGCGGGCCGACGAGATCTTCGAGGGCCCCGGCGACTCCCCCTACATGCTCATCGCCAAGAACGTACGCCCCGAATGGCGTGCCAAGATCCCCGGCATCGTCCACGTCGACGGCACTGCCCGCGTGCAGAGCGTGAGCGCGAAAACCAATCCGCGCCTGCACGCCCTGCTCAAGGCCTTCGAGTCCCTGACGGGCGTACCGGTGCTGATCAACACGTCCTTCAACGTCAAGGGCGAGCCGATCGTGGAGACACCGCGCGATGCGGTGCAGTGCTTCCTGTCGACGGGGATCGACTATCTCATCCTGCACGACCTGGTGATCGAGAAGACGGCCTTCCATCGCGCCATCGCACCCGTCATGTCGGCCTACGGCGAGATCTCCGGCATGGTGCGCGCCGGCCTCAACTCCGACACCGACTAGAACCCAGAATAAAAGAAGGCCCACCGGTTCGAACCGGCGGGCCTTCGATATCTATTGCGATGTCCGAGCGCTCTTAGGCGACGTTCTGCTTCGATTCCGCTTCGGCCTGCGGCTCCAACGACGCGCGCGCCTCCTCGGCCCGCTCGAACACGTGCGTGTCGAGGCCGCGACGGCGCAGCGCCTCCTGCAGCTTCTGGCGCGTGATGAAGCTCGTCGCATAGCGCGCCGTTCGCGCGTAGTAGGTCTTCGTCAGGTAGGCAACCATGTCGGCATAGGCGTCGTAGAGGTCGTCGGCGATGCGGCAGGCGTCCTGGTTGACGATCACGTCGACGCGGCGCCCCGCTGCCTCGCAAGCCTCAACGAGGACCTTCTTGAGGTCGGCGACGTCGCTCTTCTTGCGCACGCTCCAAGCTTCGAGGTTGAGCGCCAGGAGATTGCGCGCCGGGTCGTAATGCACGCGCTCCTTCAGGTTCTCGTTCAGAAGATCGGCGAGCAGCCCCATCGGCTCATCGCGGAAGATCGCCGGGTTCATGGTGATCGGTTTGTGGATGTGCGGCTTGAAGGCCATGTGAGCGAGGATATCGCGCTCGATGTCGATGCCCGGTGCCACCTCGATCAGCTCGAGGCCGTGGTCCGTCAACTGGAACACGCAGCGCTCAGTGACATAGAGCACCGGCTGCGACCGCTGGGCCGCGTACTGGCCCGAGAACGTGACCTGCTCCACCTGCTGCACGAATTTGCGCGCACGACCTTCCTTCACGATCTTGAGCTTGCCGTCCTCGACGACGACCTCGAGGCCGCCCGCGGTGAAGGTGCCGGCAAACACCACGGCGCGGGCGTTCTGCGAGATATCGATGAACCCGCCGCAGCCGTTGAGGCGGCCGCCGAACTTGGACGTGTTGACGTTGCCTAAGCTGTCGCATTCGGCCATGCCGAGGCAGGTCAAGTCGAGACCGCCGCCGTGGTAGAAGTCGAACATCTGGTTCTGGTCGATGACCGAGTGCGCATTGGCCGAGGAGCCGAAGCTCGATCCGCCGGCCAGCACACCGCCGACAGCGCCGGCCTCCGTAGTCATGACGAGGAGCGGCGTCACCTTCTCCTCGTTGGCGACGTTGGCAACGCCGTCGGGCGCGCCCACGCCGAGATTGATCACGCCGTTGGGCGGCAGCTCGAAGGCCGCGCGGCGCGCGATGATCTTGCGCTCGTTGAGCTTCAGCTTGGGAAGCGAGTCGACGGTTACGCGCACCTCGCCGGCGAGTGCGGGATCGTACATGACGCCGTAGTTCATGCGGTGCATCTCGGGCGGGTCGGCAACGACGACGCAGTCGACGAGAATGCCCGGGACCCGGACGTCCTTCGGCTTGATGGAGCCTTCCGCCACCAGGCGCTCGACCTGCGCGATGACGAGGCCGCCGTTATTGTGGGCGGCCATGGCCTGGGCGAGGCTGTCGAGGGTGAGCGCCTCTTTCTCCATGCTGAGGTTGCCGAGCGGGTCGGCGCTGGTGGCGCGGATCAGCGCGACGTCGATCGGCGTCGCCTTGTAGAACAACCACTCGCGGCCCTCGACCTCGACCAGCTTCACGAGGTTCTCGTGCGTGATGGTGTTGACCTTGCCACCGCCGAGACGCGGGTCGACGTAGGTGTGCAGGCCAACCTTGGAGAACAGCCCCGGCTGCCCCGACGCGCACGTGCGGTAGAGCTTGGAGATGATGCCCTGGGGCAGGTTGTAGCCTTGGATCTTGTTGTCGCGCGCGGCCTCGGCGACCTTGGGCATGCGCCCGAAGTTGGCCGCGATAACGCGCTTCAAAAGCCCTTCGTGGTGCAGACGGCCGGTGCCCAGCCCTTTGCTGTCGCCGGCGCCGGCGCACATGATGAGAGTGAGGTCGTGCGGCGTGCCCGTTTCCACGAAGCGCTGCTCGAGTGCTGCGTGCAGTCCCTCGGGGATGCAGCTCTGGACGAATCCCGTTGTCGCCACGACCGCGTTGTTGCGGATGCGTGAGATGGCGTCGGCTGCCGTGGTCACTTTATTGCTTGGCATGTTGCGTTTCCCCTGGTCCCCTCTTGAGGATCCGCTGCCACGGGCCCCGTGAAGGCTTATTGTCCGACCGTTGTTTTATGAGCGAGGATGGCAGGCGGCGCCAAGCGCGGAGGGCCGCAACCGGCCCACGCCCGCAACCTCCAAATCGGTCCAGAACCGATGCTGCCCCCTTTTTACAAGGGCGCTCAATACGGTGCGAGGGCGCAACTTATACACAAGCAGCCTGCCCAAGACCCCACCCCTCACGGTGTATCGAGCCTACCCAGTTGGACACACCAAGCCGCCCATGGCGGTAGCTTTCGCACCGCAGCATAGAATCGCGCACCCCAGCGGACCGCGCGACGCGCACGCTCTATCCCGCTTGGGCTGGCCTCACGCGGCCGACTCGCTGTTCGAATCCTTGGCGCCCACCTCGGCGAGGCTCGGCGGAATGTCCTTGATGTGCAGGTCGCGCTGCGGGAAGGGGATCGAAATACCGGCCGCATCGAGCGCGAGCTTGCCGCCCTCGATCAGCTCAAAGCGCGTCTCGACCCAATCGGGTCCCTTGGTCCAGGCACGTAGCTCCAGCCCCACCGCGTTGTCGCCGAGCGAGCTCACGTAGATGACCGGCTCGGGGCTGGTGAGCACCTTGTCGTTCTCAGCCACCATCGCGAGCAGCGTCTTGCGAGCCTTGGCGATGTCGTCCTCGTAGGCGATGCCGAACGTCTCGCGGACCATGCGCGGGTTGGAGCGCGTGTAATTGATGACCTTGGTGTCCCACAGCTTGGAGTTGGGCACGAACAGCGACACGCCTTCAAACGTCGTCATGTTGGTGGCAAACAGCCCCACCTCGTTGACGGTGCCGGCCGCGTCGCCGGCCTCGATGAATTCGCCGACGCGCAGCGGTCGCAACCACAAGATCATGACGCCCGCGGCAATGTTGGCGAGCGTGCCCTGCAGGGCGAGGCCGATGGCAAGGCCGATCGCGCCGAGGGCCGCCAGCATGCTGGTCGTCGCCACGCCGAGCTGGCCCAATGCCGCAACGAACACGAGGATCAGTAGTCCCCAGCGCACGATGCGCTTCAAAACGCCTTTCAGCGTCGGGTCCACGTAGGGCTGCTTCTCCACGATGGAAGCGATCCCGCGCGCGGCATAGCCCGACAGCCACCAGCCGATACCCAGGATCAACAGGGTGGCAATGACGTTCGGCAGGGCTGATCCGGCCCATTCCACGATCTTGGTCGTCAAGTCGGTGACATCATTGTTCAGCTTGGAGAAGTCCATGAGTGGCGCTCGTTCGTGGGAGAAAGAAGATGTGGAGCGCCCGATCTTAAGGATCGAATCGCCATCCGGCCACCCGGGGGGATCCGGATGCCCCATTGTCGCGCTTGCAGCGACATCGCGGGCATCGTGCTAGGAGAGAGACACCTGTTCGCCCGACAAAGGACGCACGCATGTCGAGGCTGAAGCTACTTGTGATTGCGATGATCGCCGCTGCAACGACCCCTGCCCTCTCCCAGCCGTGCCCGCCTCCGCTGGAAGAGGCCTTGCGTCTCGTGCTGGTGACAGCGCCCGACACGGAGAGCACGAGCGGGGCGCTGCAGCTCTTCACGCGCGACGCCCCTTCGCAATCGTGGACGCCGGCGAGCACGCCGCACCCCGTGAAAATCGGCAAGCACGGCCTGGCGTGGGGGCTCGGTTTCGATGCCTTCAAGCGCGGCGACGAACCCGAAAAGGTGGAAGGCGACAAGCGCACGCCCGCAGGCATCTTCCGCATCGGACCAAGCTTCGGCTTCGTGCCCGCGGAGCGGCCCAACTACATTACGGTCAAGCCCGGCGAGACCATCTGCGTCGAGGATCCCGCCTCCACGCTCTACAACACCATCACCGAGCGCGCGCAGCTCGCCCCCGACGTCGAGGCCGACAACATCAGCGACACCTCGCTGTTCCGGAACGGCCTGTTCGTCGACTATCCCAGCGATCGCGCCAACAAGCGCGGCTCGTGCATCTTCATTCACATCTGGAAGACGCCCGACACCGCGACCTCGGGCTGCGTGGCGATGCCGGAGCCGCAGGTCAAAGCCCTGCAGCAGTTCGCCGAGGTCGGCGCCGTGCTCGCCATCGTGCCGCAAACCGCGCGCGACCGCTTTCCCGCGTGTCTGCCCGAGATGGCCACTCAGACTGAGCAGAACGCAATCGGCGCCGGTGCCGAACGGTGACGCACCCACAGCGTTCGTGCAACCAACCTCCGTTCCGTCCCGTTTGCGGCTTAGGCCGACACGCACGGTGAACGGAGGTCCACATGCCGACCATTGCCATCGTCAACGACGAGCAGCTGATCAGCAAAGCGCTCAGCGACGACCTGCGCGCGGCGGGCTATGTCGTACGTGAGCGACGAAGCGCTGCAGACACTTCTCGACGAGCCCACCGATCTCGCTCTGATCGACAGGACCAACCCGCCGTCGGGAGGCATCGAGCTGTTGCGGCAGTTGCGCGAGCGCACCAACATGCCCGTCGTCTTTCTGTCACCCTGGTCGGAGTCGCTTCAGGACGAGCTCGCAGGAAGCGGTCTGGAGGCCGACGACTATATCGACGTGCCTTTCAGCAACGCGCACGTGCGCTCACGCATCAAAGCCATTCTGGCGCGCCCACCAACGCGAGCGACGGGCTGAACGCACCACCCCACGCCAAGCGTGCGGTGGTGCGAAACGCAATCCTTGAGCCCGTTTCCTCCTCGATCGGTCGATCCGCCGCCGCCCTAGTCGGACTGAGCCTGGCCGTTCAAGCTGCCGAAATCGGGCTGTTTGGGCGGCTGGGGCGCACCGGACTGACGCGCGATCACCTCGGCGTCGAGGATGGGCGTCAGCTCGCTGGTATCCCGGATCAGCTTTACGCTGCCGTCGAACTCCGCACCTTCGGAGATCGACAGCTTCTGATGCATGATGTCGCCTTCGACCTTCGCGGTCTCGTGCAGCGCAATCGCAACCGCGATGATGGAGCCGCGCACCTCGATCTTCTCGGCGCGCACCTTGCCGTCAACCGAGCCGCCCTTGCTGATGATGACCTGCTTGCCGTGCACGTCGCCATGCACGTGGCCGTCGACGCGCAAAGCGTTCTGCGAAACGATGGTGATCCTCTCCCCCAGGATGGTGAGATCGCTGCCGATGACCGACGTGCCGTTGGGCGTCGCCGCAGCCTCGCTCGCAACGTTCTCCCTTAGCGGAGGAGCGCTCATCTTGTTGAAGGGGGAAGGTGCCGGATTGGCCGGCGGCGTCTGGAACTTCGTTGGAGACATACTTGCAGGGCTATTGAGCATTGCGCACCTCCTCGCGAACCATCTCAAACAACACGACTACCCCGCTGATTTCATTAACCCTGAAAAAAGCGGCGATTTCACGAGCGTTTGGATGCTCGCATTGAGCAATTGCATCGCGCGTGAACGGAGCACGCCGTCATGCGCGCCAACACGTTTCGATCAAGTGCCCATAAATTGCCCGACGACTGGCACGCTTCTGCCGCCGAAGCACGGCATCGTGTTCGTGAGCGGTTGACGCGTTGAGGGACAACGACGGAGGGGAACCGCGATGCTCGTACGTTGCTTCGTAGCTGCATTCGTCCTCGGGCTTGCAGTCGGATTGCTCGCTGCACTGGGATCGGGATCGACCAACGATCCGTTCGCCGCCATGGGCATGCTCGGAGCCTACGTGATGATCCTTGCCGCGATCGCCGGCGGGCTTTTGCTCGCTCTTGCCCTTGCGCTTTCAGCCGACCCCGGCTCGGCGACCCGCAAGAACGATCACACCCAGAACGGCCGCACGCGCTGACGAACCCTTTTGCGTACGCGCGATCTGCACAAGCTTCAACGCGCAGCCGAAGCGAGCAGCACCGAGTGATAGTCGCAAGCCGGATCCTCGGGCACGAAGGCCGCGATCCTGAGCCCGGCTTCGTCGAGAACGCGGGCATATTCTTCACGCGCCAGCGAGGAATGATAGACCGCATCGCCCTCGACCGTGCCCGTCACCTCGCCATCGCTCGGCCCGACGGTGAGGAGCAACGCGCCACGGGGCGTCAGATGCCGCGCCAGCCGCGGGATCACTGCGCGCTGCTCGTCGCGCGTCAGATGAAAGAAGCTGTCCCAGCCGACGATGCCGCCGAAGCGACGCCCAAGATCAAGCGTGCGCATGTCCGCGTGCACCCACGTCGCTTGCGGAAATCTCTGGCGCGCGATCGCCAGCATCGGCTCGGCGAAATCCGCGCCCCAGACCGTGCGTCCGCTCTCGATCAGATAGCGCGCAATCGGCTCGCCCGCACCGCAACCCAGGTCGAGCACCGCCTCGCCCTCGGGCACCAGCGCCAGGAACCTGTCGAGCCACGCGCGCTCGATCAGCAAGCGCCCGCGGTGGCGGTCGAACCCGGCCGCGTTGCGCTCATAGACCGCGCGGGTGGTCTGGGCGAGATCCTTGAGGCTCACGCGACCTGCGCCAGCCCCTGCTCCAGGTCGGCGATGATGTCGTCCTTGTCCTCGATGCCAACCGAGAGACGCACGACGTCCGGCCCGGCGCCGGCAGCAATCCGCTGCTCGTCGGTGAGCTGGCGGTGCGTGGTCGAGGCGGGATGGATCACGAGGCTGCGCGTGTCGCCGATGTTGGCCAGATGCGAGAACAGCTTCAAGGACGAGACGAGCTTCACACCCGACTCGTAGCCGCCCTTCAAGCCGAACGTGAACACCGCGCCGCCGCCCTTGGGGCAGATCTTCTGCATCAGCCCGTGATAGGGGCTCGACGGCAGGCCCGCGTAGGAGACCCACGCCACCTTCGGGTGCTTCTCCAGCCAGCTCGCGACGGCAAGCGCGTTCTCGCAGTGGCGCGCCATGCGCAGCGGCAGCGTCTCCGAGCCGGTCAGCAAAAGGAACGCATTCATCGGCGAGATCGCCGGGCCGATGTCGCGTAGGCCCATGACGCGCGCGGCGATGGCGAAGGCGAAGTTGCCGAAGGTCTCGGCGAGCTTGATGCCGTTGTAGGAGGCGTTGGGCTCGACCAGCGTCTTGTAGCGGTGCTTGGAGCCCAGCCAGTCGTAGGTGCCGCAATCGACGAGCGCGCCGCCGATGGAGTTGCCGTGACCGCCGATGAACTTGGTCAGCGAATGCACGACGATGTCGGCGCCGTGGTCCTTCGGGTTGCACAGGTAGGGCGTCGCCAACGTGTTGTCGACGATGAAGGGCACGCCCGCCTTCTTGGCGACGGCCGCAATCGCCGGCAAGTCGACGACGACTCCACCAGGGTTGGCGATCGATTCAACGAAGATCGCGCGTGTCTTGGGCGTGATCGCCGCCTCGAACGAGGCCGGATCGGTGGCATCTGCCCACACCACGTTCCAGTCGAACTTCTTGAAGGAGTGATTGAACTGGTTGATCGAGCCGCCGTAGAGCTGGCGGCCGGCGACGAACTCGTCGCCCGGCTCGAGCAGCGTATGGAACACCAGGAACTGCGCGGCATGGCCCGAGGCCACAGCGAGCGCGGCCGTACCGCCTTCCAGCGCCGCGATGCGGGCTTCCAGCACCGCCTCGGTCGGGTTGGTCAGGCGCGTATAGATGTTGCCGAACGCCTCCAGCCCGAACAGGGCCGCAGCGTGATCGGCATCGTTGAAGACGAACGACGTGGTCTGATAGATCGGCGTGACGCGCGCCCCGGTGGACGGATCGGGGGCGGCACCAGCGTGTACCGCTAGAGTGGCAAACTTGGGCGCTGCGTTATCCGACATGTTTTTCCCTCCCGCGGGACGCTTGGTCCAAAGACCCGCCCTAGGGAGAGGATGATCGCCGCCAAGTCAACGCCAAATAGAAGAGCCGACCGGATTGCCAATACACTCACGTGACGTGCGAGAGCATTCGCTCAACCAAGCTTATTCGCAGGTGAGCTGCGCCCCGGATACCGACCGGAGCGCGCACCCCAAAACCTTCAGGCCTTGGCGAACTGCCCGGCGCGGCCGCACTTCCACTTCTTGATTTCCCAGTTGGGATGGCCGTTGGTCCATTTGGCCAACTCCATCTGCCCGTACATCATGCACTGCTGAGGCGTGACGGACTCTGCAGCGAAGGAGAGGCGAACGTCCTTGCACCGCAGCGGAGCTTGAATGGAGCAAACGAGAGCGACGACTTCGATCATGGGGCACCCCCAAGGTTCTGCCGAAATAACCCATCAGTTAGGGCCGGTGCCACCTCGGTCGTGTCCTCTGATTTTCTTGTTTTTATTGCCCTTGAGCGTAGTCCCGAATCGAATAGTGCTCAAGTTTCAATCATGTGCAACTCGTGCTCAATTCCCACTCAGCCAAACAATGCAGTAATTATGTCGCACATCCCGCTCGGAGCCGCGCCAATACTGGAGGTTCCCGGGAATTCGCGACCAGGACGGGAACGGATCATTGCTGCGACTGCGAAATAATGCCCGTTCAGCGGGCAATTCCTCGCTGCGGCGCAGCAATCGAAATCGGACGAATCCCCTCGCCTCGGGCCCACGCGGCGATTGCGCTTCTTTCCAAGGTCGAAGTACTTAACCCATTGGGCCTAATCCGCCGCCGTTTGGGCAGTTCCAACGACAATCCAAAAAGTGATTGATGACTCAAGACTTTGACCCCGGTTACGCGCACCAGACCCTGTTTTCCGCGCTGCTTCGCGCCGCGCACCGTCACGGCGGTAAGAAAGTCATTCTCGAGGATGCAGACGGCACCAGCCTCACCTACGACAAGCTGATCCTCGCCTGCACGGTGCTCGGCCGCCAGCTCGCCCGCCTCAGCGAGCGCGGCGAGTTCGTCGGCGTGCTGCTGCCGAGCTCGGCCGGATTGGCCATCACCTTGTTCGGGCTCAACGCCTTTGACCGCGTGGCCGCGCTGTTGAACTTCTCCGCCGGCCGCAGGCAGCTCTGCTCCGCCGTCCAGACCGGACGCATTCGCACCGTTCTCACCTCGCGCCGCTTCATCGAGCTGGGCAAGCTCGAGGACCTCGTCGCAGCGCTCGCCGACACCGAATACGAGCCCGGCAAGAAAGTCCGCCTCGTCTATCTGGAGGATGTGCGCGCAAGCATCGGTCTCGTCGACAAGCTGAGAGGCGCACTTAGCGCCACGCTGACGGCGCTCATTCAGCCGCGCCGTGCCGAGCACGCCAACGATCCCGCCGTCGTGCTGTTCACCTCCGGTACCGAAGGCGTGCCCAAGGGCGTCGTGCTGTCGAATGCCAACCTGCTCGGCAACGTAGAGCAGATGCAGGAGCACGTGCCGACGATCCTTTCGCCGACGCAGATCCTGCTCAATCCGCTGCCGATGTTTCATTCCTTCGGCCTGACGGCGGCGACGCTCGCGCCGGTGCTGTCCGGCGTGAAGACCGTGCTATATCCAAGCCCGCTGCACTACAAGCAGGTGCCGAAAATCTGCGAGCGCACCAAGCCCACCGTCATGCTCGCGACCGACACCTTTCTCGCCGGCTACATCCGCGCCGCCGAACCCGGCCAGCTCAAGAGCCTGCGCTACGTCATCGCCGGCGCCGAGCGCGTCAAGGAGAACACGCGCGCACTGTGGGAGCAGAACGGCACCGAGCTTCTGGAAGGCTACGGCGTCACCGAGACGGCGCCGGTTCTTTCCGTCAACAAGCCCGGCGCCAACCGCCACGGCACCGTCGGGCCGCTGCTGCCCGGCATCGAAGCGCGCCTGGAGCCGGTCGAGGGTTTAGCGGAAGGCCAGCGCCTCTACGTCCGCGGCCCCAACATCATGCAAGGCTATATCCTGTCGGATGAGCCCGGCCGTCTCGTTCCCCCGCACGAGGGCTGGCACGACACCGGCGACATCGTCACCATGGACGACGGCTACGTGAGCATCTGCGGACGCGCCAAGCGCTTCGCCAAGCTCGGCGGCGAGATGGTCTCGCTCGCCGCCGTCGAGACGCTCGCCGGCGATCTTTGGAGCGACGCGCATCACGTCGTCCTCAATCTTCCCGATCCGCGCAAGGGCGAGGTGCTCATCCTCGTAACCGACAAGGGCGACGCCAACAAGGACGCGCTGCTCGCGTATGCCCGCAAGGAGGGCTTCCCCGAGCTGTGGGTGCCCAAGACCATCCTCATCGTCCCCGAGGTCCCCTTGCTCGCGACGGGCAAGATCAACCTGCAGGAGACGATCGCCGTCGCCCGCGAGGCCCTCGCCCAGAAGTAGCCGCCAGGCTACTGAAACAAGTGCCAAACCCCGGATTTCCTGACCCGGCCGGCAGCGACCGTGACCTCCCAAACACGCGCGCGGTACGGAAAGCTGTTGTTCCGTTAACGACGCTTGACCGGCGCCCGCGCGTCTTTCATGGATGAGAGGTTGTCGGCGGTCGCGCTGCCGGCAGGGGGACGTCTCCAAGAGACAATCAACCATAGAGAGTGCAAAAGGGTAGATGACAACAACCACGACGCCATCGCGCGTGGAGGGTGGGGATGTCGTAGCCTTGCGGGCTCCGACCCTGGCCTGGGCGCTCCGACGTACTCTCATCGGCATTGTCATCCTTACGGTGACGATCACCTGCGCCGCCTGGCTGCTCTATGCGTCCATCGATCCGGACGTCGAGGCAGCACCCGCCGCGCGTGCTCAGCCTCCGGCTATCGCCACCGGCACCATTCCGCGCTAACCCGCGACTTCAATCCGCAACCACACGACCTGCGTACGCGCTGCTCCACAGCACCGCCCGGCGTAGCCGTCGTGCTTGATCGACGGGGCTGGAATCGCAACCTAGAATGCCTACATGACCGGCTCGCGCCGCAAGACGGCTCGTTCGGTCGTTCGCCATCTCGCCGCCTTACAAACCGTTTCAGAGGTCGTTAGGAGTGGCGTTCTAGGAGTGCTCGATGCGCTTCGTCATGCTTGCCCGCAACCCCGGCCTCTACTCGCACGTGCGCCTGTGCGAGGCCGCGCGCGCACGCGGGCACTCGATCGACGTGATCAACACGCTGCACGTGCACATGAACATCACGTCGAACCTTCCGGTGCTGCGCTACAACGGCCGCCGGCTGCCGATCTACGACGCTGTCATCCCGCGCATCGGCGCCTCCATCACGCACTACGGGCTTGCCGTGCTGCGCCAGTTCGAGATGCAGGGCATCTTTCCCTTGAACGAGAGCGTCGCCATCGGCCGCTCGCGCGACAAGCTGCGCGCGCTTCAGATCCTGGCGCGCGAAGGCATCGGCCTTCCGGTCACGGCCTTTGCGCACGGCCCCCGCAAGGCCGAGGACGTCATCAAGGAGGTCGGCGGCGCGCCCGTCGTCATCAAGCTCCTGGAGGGCGCGCAGGGCATGGGCGTGGTGCTCGCCGAGACCGAGGGCTCCGCCCGCTCGATCATCGAGGCCTTCAGCGCCGCCAACGTCAACATCATGGTGCAGGAGTTCGTGCCCGAGGCCAGCGGCAGCGACATCCGCGCCTTCGTCATCGACGGCCAGGTGGTGGCGGCGACCAAGCGCATCGGCAAGCCGGGCGAGTTCCGCTCCAACATCCACCGCGGCGGCACCGCCCTCGCCATCGACCTGACGCCCGAGGAATGCCAGATCGCCCAGCACGCCGCCGCCGCCGTCGGCCTCAACGTCAGCGGCGTCGATATTGTCCGCTCGGCGCGCGGGCCACTTGTCATGGAGGTTAATTCCTCACCCGGCCTTGAAGGCATCGAGGGGGCCACGGGCATCGATATCGCCGGCCAGATCATCGCTTTCCTGGAGAAAACCGCGTCCTACGGGAAGACACAGACCAAAGGCATGGGCTGAGCGGCGTTGACTGAGGATCAACGCTTCACCGCCTACAATTGCCGTTAAGAGCGCAGTTCGCCTTGATCGCGCCATTGCGGCTCACGTATCATCTCGAAGTGGGGACGTCGCCGATCTGAGCCAGCGAGGAACGCCTGCGAAATGACGGAGCAACAAAAGCACTTTCCAGAGTTCTACGTCACTGCTCCGCAGGCCTGCCCATACCTTCCTGGACGTCTGGAGCGAAAGCTCTTCACGCACCTCACCAAAGAAAAGCCCGACACCCTGATCGACAATCTGCTGCGCGGCGGCTTCCGACGCAGCCAGAACATCGCCTACATGCCCTACTGCGAGGGCTGCCACGCGTGCGTCTCAGTGCGCGTCGTCGTCGACGGCTTCAAGCCCGGACGCACCATGCGCCGCGTCAGCGAGCGCAACCGCTCCATCGCCTCCGCGCGTTGCCGGCCCGAGCCCACGTCCGAGCAGTTCGCGCTCTTCCGCCGCTACATCGATGCACGTCACGCCGACGGCGGCATGGCCGACATGACGGTGCTCGACTACGCCATGATGGTCGAGGACAGCGTCATCAACACGTTCGTGACCGAGTACCGCGCCAAGCCCGACGATGCGCTCGACAGCGATCCCGAGACGTGGCCGCTCATTGCAGCCGCGTTGTGCGATCTGCTCTCCGACGGCATATCGATGGTCTACAGCTTCTACGAGCCCGAATGGGAGCAATCGAGTCTCGGCACCTACATGATCCTCGAGCACATCGCGTATGCGCGCCAGCTCGGCCTGCCGTACGTCTATCTCGGCTACTGGATCACTGGCTCGCGCAAGATGAGCTACAAGATGCGCTTCCAGCCGCTCGAGCAGCTCGGCCCCAACGGCTGGGTCCCGCATCCGGGCGAATAATCGGTTTAAACGCCGCGTGTAGCCGCTACTGCCCCAGCGCCTCGTCGAGCTTCTTGAACATGTAGCCCCACTTGGCGTTCTGCGCCGCGACGAGCTGGTCCATTTGTGCCCTGAGCTCCTTTAGCAGCTCGCAGTCGGGCGACTTGGCCTCCGCGCCCTCCTGCCCCAGCGAGGAGATGTCGTCGAGCAGGCGCTCCGAATCCTGATCGTACACCGCGATCTGGTCGTCGCGAACGAACGGCGCGGCTTCCTTCATGAACTGTTCCTGGCTCCAGCCGCGCTTTTCCTTCAACAGTCGCAGCTTCTCCTGGAAGGCCGGCTTGTTCTGGCCGGTCAGGTCGCGCAGCGCGGCGGCCGTCTGATCCACGACCGTCTCGAAGTCCGACTTGGCGCACACCGGGGTGTCCGTGCCCTCTTGCGCGAGAGCTGCGCCCTTCAATGCCAGCGCCAGGAGCGCGGCAACCAGTAGTGACCGAACCGTCCGTGCCATCCCCCACTCCTAGCCGGGGGGCGAATTTCGGGCAAGCGCACTTAAGGCGTGGAGCTGCAGCGGCCAGGAAAGCGTGGCAAACAAGAACGCCTTCTCCACCGTTACCGCGCTAGCGCACCGCAAGGTCTGGCTTACGCTCGATCAGAGGCTTCAGCTCCGCAAGGTCGACGAAATGATCCGCCTGGCGGCGCAACTCGTCCGCGACCATGATCGGATGGGTCCCGAGCGTCGATACGACGCTCACGCATTTGCCCATCTGCTGCAGCGCGGCGGCCAGATAGCGCAGATCGCCATCACCGGAGAACAGAACGATGTGATCGAGGTGGCGGGCAAGCCCCATGGCCACGACCGTCAGCTCCACACCGATGTCGCCGCGAACGCGACGCCCGCCCGCTTCGTCGATATAGACGCGCAAGCGCTTGGTCACGATGGCGAAACCGTTGTAAGCGAGCCAGTCCATGAGCGGGCGCACGCGCTGATGATCACCTTCGTCCTCGATCGCTGCGAAGTACGTGGCACGCACGAGCCGGCTATTCTCGCGAAACAGCCGCAAGAGACGTTTGAAGTCGATGTCGAAGCCGACGGCGCGCACGGAGGCATGCAAGTTCGCCCCGTCGATGAAGACGCCGACGCGCTGGTCGTCCACTAACTGCATCCCTTCTGCCCCCCGGCATTCCCTTGCTTATCGGAAGTCGGCATTCAAATCCGTCGCGGCGCTATGGCGACAAGTGCGGAAGCGGCATCCAGGTCGGTAGGGATGCCGCTTCCAACCGTCAGCGAGCTCCAGGAGGGATTGGAGGACGCGGACCACCCGGCGGAATTCCAGCACCGGGATAGGGACCAGGGCCGGCGGAACCCATTCGCGGTGGGCCGCCGGCACCCCGATGCGGGCCGCCGAGATTCGCTTCAGCCGCTGCCAGCTTCTTGAGCTGCTCGGGCGTCAGAACGCTGCGCAGCGCGTCGATCGTGCGCATCAACGCCTCGGCGCTGCGGCCGCGGGCGATGGCATCCTCGGCCATGCGCTTGGCATGGGCGAACGGCTCGGGCTGCGTGTCGGTTGCACCCGCAGCCGGACGCGGCGGGGGCGAGGGCGGCTGCATCACCGCGAGCATCGCGTCGGTGAAGTCGCGCCACGCATCGAGCTGATTGGAGCGGATGCCAACCTCGGTTTCGAGCACGCTCAGCTTCTGCGCCAGCGGCTCGGGACACGGCGGCGGCGGCCCCATGTGGGGACCCGGCACGCGGCCGTGCGACTTGTGTCCTGGCTTGTCCTGGTGATCGTCGGGCAAGGGTCGCATCGGCCCGGGCGGCGGCGTCGCCTGCGCGAGCCTCAAGTCGCCGCGCTGGCCGGTGGAGTTTGCGACCTCGCTCACTCCGGCGCTTGTCTGGAGCGCGCCGGCAGGAGGGGTCTCGCCCCACGCCGGGGGCGTCAACACGGGAACCGCGGCCAGCAACAGGCAGCGGGAGATGATTTTGGCTGAGTTCATGAAGGGTCGTCCTCGGTCGTTGACACCCTTCCTCACTAAGAGCCGATCGTTGCCCCGGTTGGGCCCAATGTGTCCCAACAATTCTGCTACGAAGAGATTTGTGTCGAAACGTGTCCAGGTCGCGTAAACGATGGTTTCCGTTACAAAATTGCCATCGCGGCGGCCCCCGTGCGAAGCTAGAGGTTGGGCGAGAGGCCCTTTGCCCCGCGTTACCGGATGCCCCAGCACACACCGCACATTCTCGTCGTCGACGACGACCCCGAAATCTGCAAGCTGCTTGCGCGCTATCTCGAGCCGCAAGGCTTTCGCGTGCAGCTTGCCGCCACGTGCCGCGAGATGCGCGAGCGCCTCATCACCAACCAGATCGACCTCGTCGTGCTCGACGTGATGCTTCCCGATGGATCGGGCCTCGACCTGTGCCGCGATCTGCGTGCCGAACGCTCCAACGTTCCGATCATTCTCCTCACCGCCCTCAAGGAGGACGTCGATAGGATCATCGGGCTGGAGATCGGCGCCGACGACTATCTGGGTAAGCCCTTCAACCCTCGCGAGCTGGTCGCGCGCATGCGCGCGGTCTTGCGCCGTCGCTCCGACCTGGCACCCGTCGAAAGCCACGGCAAGGTCTATCTGTTCGACGGCTTCACCGCCGATCCGCACGCGCGCCGCGTCACCGATCCCGACGGCCACGACATCGCGCTCACCGGCGCCGAGTTCGACCTCTTGCAAACGTTCCTCGATCGCCCCGGTCGCGTCTTGTCTCGCGATCAGCTTCTCGATCTGACGCGCGGGCGCGACGGCGACGTGCTCGATCGCTCCATCGACGTGCTCGTCAGCCGCCTGCGCCGCAAACTCGGCGAAGGTGGCACGGCGCAACTCTTCAAGACCATCCGCAACGGCGGCTACCAGCTCACCGCCAAGGTCGACCTCAAGGATGGCCCGGCATGAGCACGCTGCGCGTCAAGATCGCCGTGCTGCTGGTGGTCGCCATCGTTTCCGTGGTCGGCGTGCTGACGGCTGTCGTGTTCTACATGTTCCCGCCACCCAAGCCCGATCATCAAATCGCGCAGCTCGCCCAGCAGGTCGAGACGCTGGCCCGGCTGGCGCGCAACGCGCCGGCGTCGGCCTCGCTGTCTGCGGCTCCCGCCGCAGACCAAACGGACGACGTCATGACGAAATGGCTGCGCGCCGCACTTGCCGAGCGCGGCACTCCGCTCGATGTCACCGTCACCCTTCCCACGAAAGACCGCGGCGGCATTATCTCGATCCCCGTCACGCCTAATGGCTGGCTGCTGACGCCCATGTCAGGACCGCCGCCGCACTCGGGCCGGTGGCGGATCCTGTTGCGATGGCTGTTTCTCATCACCGTCGGCGCAACGGCGATTGCCGTATTCGCCGCGCGCCGCATGGTGCGACCGCTCGCACTGCTTGAGAACGCCGTGGCGGCCGTCGGTCCGGACGCGACGTTGCCCGTCCTGCCCGAGCGCGGCCCGGCCGAGGTGCGCGCAACCGCAAAAGCGCTGAACTCTCTATCCTCGCGCTTGAAGGCCGCCATGGAGAGCCGCATGCGTCTCGTCGCGGCCGCCGGCCACGACCTGCGCACGCCCATCACCCGCATGCGCCTTCGCGCCGAGTTCGTGGAGAACGATGAGGACCGCGCACTGTGGCTGCGCGACCTCGACGAGATGGAACGCATCGCCGACAGCGCCATTCTCCTGGTTCGCGAAGAATCCGCCAAGGCGCCGCCGGAGTTCATCCGGCTCGACGCGCTGGTCGCCGACATCGTCGACGAGCTCAAGTCGCAAGGCCACGACATCGCGCTTTTGCACAGCACCGCCGCCACAGTCCGCACCGGCCGCCTCGCACTCGCGCGCGCCTTGCGCAACATCATGATCAATGCGGCAACCCACGGCCAGCGCGCGCAGGTCGACATCGCCAGCGACGCTCAGAACGCGCGCATCATCATCATCGACGAAGGTCCCGGCATCGCGCCACACTTGCTCGGCCGCGTGTTCGAGCCCTTCTTCCGCGCCGACCCCGCACGCCGACAGCACATTCCCGGTGCCGGCCTCGGCCTCACCATCGCCAACGAGATCATTCAGCGCGCCGGCGGAACGATCGAGATCGCCAATGGTTCTAATGGCGGCTTGGTGCAGATCGTCACGCTGCCACAAGCTGCCGAAAGCTCTGCGGCGTAAGGTTCGCCCGCCGTCGCTCCTTGTGCTGAGCGCCTCCATACGCACTATGATCGCCGCACTCCGTTCCGATCCGACACGACGCAACGCGCAACCATGCGCCGCCCCGTGCGTTAGCCATGCGAGGCCCAACCATGAGCGTCGCGCGCAAGCGAGCCATGGCCTTGGTAATTCGTAACAAGGGAGAACAGATCATGAGCAAGAAAAACATCGCCACACTTGCACTCGCCGCCGCCTTGTCGGCTGCGACCGTCATTCCGACGACGACGCCCGCAGAGGCCCGCGACGGCCGCCATTACCGCGGCCACCACGCCCACAATCATGGGCATCACCGTCATCATCGCCATCACCGCGGCCGCGGCTATTGGAAGGACGGCAAGTGGATCGCGCTCGGCATCATCGGCGCGGCTGCCGCTGCGGCGATCGCGAATTCGGATCGCGACTGCTACTACCGTCACGGCCGTCGCTACTGCAATTACTAAGACAAACGCGACGCCGACCACGTTCGAGGGCTCCGCTCCGTTCGGAGCCCTCGTCTTTGCGTTGCAGCATCGCTCACCACGGCCCTACGGGTACCAGCTTCGGGTTTTCACCGCCGCGCCGACTGCCTATGGTGGTCCGGTTCGAGACGCCTGATCAGCCGCCGACGAGGAGCGCCAATGCGAGTGCCGACACTGCCAGCCAAATTTCCGCGCCGGAGCGTTCTCGGCGCCCTGCTCGCGCTCTCATGCGCGGCCACGACCGGTGCCCAGGCATTCGAAGGTTTCCGCAGCCCCTCCAACAACATCCATTGCGCTCTCGAGGATGCCGGCATGCGCTGCGACATCATCGAGTTCAACAACGCGCCACCGCCCAAGCCCGCCTCGTGCGACGCCGACTGGGGCCAGGGCTTCTTCATTACGCCCGACGGACAACTGGGCGAGCGCATCTGCTACTCCGATACAGTCATCAACGACGACTGGCCGGCGCTGTCCTACGGCAGCGTCTGGGAGCGTCCGGGCTTCACCTGCACCTCAACCACCGACGGCATGACCTGCACTAACGCTGCCGGACACGGCTTCATGCTCTCCCGAGCCCGCCAGGAACTGTTCTGAGGCCGCCAGATCGAGGCAACCGGCACCAAGACGCTTTGGACCAAGGCCGATCCCCATCACGTCCATCTGGTCCGGAAAGCTTCCGCGCTCCACTCACGCCGCGAGAAACCGCGTGAGCTCGCCGACGAAGGTATCGGGCGCCTCTTCTGCAACGAAGTGGCCGCTGCCCTCGACAATCACCTGCGTCAGGGGGTCGGCCTCCTGTGCCAGGGCCCGCGCAAGCTTGTTGCCAACTCCAAACCGACCCGTGATCGCCATCACCGGCATTGCGAGCCTCTTGCCGCGCAACGCAGCTGCGAACGCGGCATCCTCGCGAAGCGCACGGTAATAGTTGAACCCCGCCGTCATGCCGCCGGGCCTCGCGTATTGGGAGGCATACTCGTCGATGGCGGCCGTTGCGATCGCATCCTTGTTGTGCGACCAGGCCCGTATCTGCGCCTCGATGTAGTCCCGCTCGCGCCCTTTTGTGAGCATCTCCGGAATCTCTGCGGCCATGTGGAAACCATAGTGCCAGGCACCGCCCCGCGAAGCGTCCATGTTCTCGGTGCCTGGTACGAGACAATCTGCGAGAACCAGCTTTGAGACCAGATCGGGGTAGAGGTGTGCGGCGACGTAGGCCGCCTTGCCTCCCATGTCGTGCCCGACGATGCAGGCGCGCTTGAAGCCGAGATGCGCGGTGAGCGCACGCACGTCCGTCGCAATCGTCTGCTTGTCGTAGCCGTCTGGCGTGCGCTCGGACAGTCCGCAGCCGCGCAAATCGGGCGCCACGACCGTGTATTGGGCGGCAAGCCTCGGGATGATCCCGTGCCAGGAAAACCATGTCTGCGGCCAGCCGTGCAGCAGTAGAACCAGGGGTCCCGCACCGGCGCGTACGTAGTGCATCCTGAACCCGTTGACCTCGGCGAACTCGCTGCGCGCTCCTGCCGGCAACGCTGCCGGCGCCGTCGGCCCGGCACGGGCGATACGCGGTCCTGGTAGTCCGGCCACCGCAGATGCCGCAATAAGGTGCGAGAATCCGGCAAGTAGCGTACGGCGATCTGTTGTCATGTCTGGCCCCTCCGGCGCTGAAGATCTCAGCCAATCATGCCGATGGACGCCTCACCCACAATTGATTATGGATTTATACGATCCATAACCGGAGGGAATACGTGGACGTCGCCGCCGCCTTGCGCGCATTCATTCGCACCGTCGAGCGCGGCTCGATCACCGCCGCCGCGCGCGACCTCGGCGTCTCCCAGCCCGCGATCAGCAAGCTCATTCGCAATCTGGAGAACCACACCGGCGCACGCCTGCTCGAGCGCTCATCACGCTCGGTGCGGCCGACGCCGATCGGCCTGTCGCTCTATGAGGCGAGCGGCACCTCTCTTGCCACGATCGATGCAGCGCTCGAGGCGGCCCGACGCGACATGGACGAGATCAAAGGCACGCTTCGCCTGCATGGTCCGGTTTGCATCGGCGAAAGTCATCTGCACCGCATCGTTCTGGATTTCCAGCGCCGCTATCCGGCCGTCTCGGTCGAGCTCACGCTGGAGAACCGCGCGGTCGATCTCGTGCACGAAAATCTCGACGTCGCGGTGCGGATCGGCCGCCCGAAGGAGCCGAGCTACATTCTGCGCAAGGTCGGTCTGATCAAGCGCATCTTCGTTGCCGCGCCGGAGTACATCGCACGCCATGGCCCGATCCGCACGCCTGCCTCCTTGAAGAACCATGACGTCGTCGTCACCAACGCGGTGCTGTCGCGGCAGGGAAGCATCAATCTGGTGAAAGGCGCCCGCTCGCTGAGCGTCGCCATCGACCCTGTCCTGAAGACCAACAACGCGCGAGTTCTCACGGCGACCCTGCTTGCCGCTCGCGCCATCGGGCCCGTTCAGCTTCCCCTGGTGACAACGGAGCTCGCCCAAGGCAGGCTGGTGCGGATCCTGCCCGGCTACGAGGTGCGCCCCAGCGAGCTCTACATCGTCTATCCGACGGCGCGCTTTCTGCGCCCTGCCGTTCGCGCCTTCATCGATTTCGCCGGGCCCGCTCTGCAGGCCATAGAAGGAATCTCGCGTGCGCCCGACACGACGTCGCGAGCTCCGCGCTCACGCGCGTCCTAGCGCCGATTGTGTCCAGCTCTTGATGCTTTGCGCATCCATCAATCCGCTCTGGCGCGAAATCTCGCGTCCGCCCTTGATGAGCACCAGCGTGGGGATGCTGCGAATGCTGAACCGGCCGGCCACGTCGGGAAGCGCCTCGGTGTCGAGCTTCAACAGACGAACGTCGGGCTCCAGCATGCCGCAAGCGGCCGCGAACTGCGGCGCCATCGCCTTGCAGGGCCCACACCACTCCGCCCAGAAGTCGACGAGCACCGGCAGCGTGCCTTTCGAAACCTGACGCTCGAATTCGCTGGCCGATCGGACCGCGATCGGCTGGCCGGAGAACAGCGTCGCACCGCACTTGCCGCACTTGGGCTTAGCGCCGGCGGCAAGCCTGGTGCTCGGCGCTTTGTTGAGAGCGCCGCACGCACTGCAGACGATCGTCTCGGCGGAATTGTTGTTCATTACGGGGCCTATGTATGGCGCCATCGGCGGCGATCCGCTTCAGCTATCGCGATTTCGGCGGCGACCGAATTGACCTTCGTCAACGCGTGCGCGCAGACGGCATTTCCCCAGCGCGCTCAAGGCTTCCTTTCAACGGCGCTCAACGCTTCTGCGAACGCGGGGCAGTTTTCGCTAACCAACAAACGGGCAAGAACAGAACGCAACGAAGCCACGCCATCCCCAGCGCCTGCCAGTGTGTCCCAACCGAATTTGGAAGGTCTGCCATTGATTAGCTTCGAGAGAAAGCACCCCCTTTGGGGGCTGCCGGAAATCGGCCGCAGTGCTGTCGCCCACAACGGGCGATGACGTCACGACCATAGAACTAAGTATTTGGGAGATAACGCAATGACCAAAAAATGGGGCGCTTTCGTTTCCGTACTGCTGCTTTCGGGAACTGCCGCCGTTGCCGGCAGT